>Ga0181521_10000062_pt1 | contig 117408 bp, 118 predicted proteins | sample PEATcosm2014_Bin_32_FD_119764 | JGI IMG/M metagenome (GOLD analysis project Ga0181521, IMG submission 119764) | Peatland microbial communities from MTU Mesocosm Facility, Houghton, MI, USA - PEATcosm2014_Bin02_60_metaG | ecosystem: Environmental > Terrestrial > Soil > Wetlands > Peat | place... | reverse complement strand
CGTCTCGGTGATCTCGACGGCGACCAACCAGGTGGTCGATACCGTCACGGTCGGCGGCAACCCATTGGCGGTTGCGGTGACCCCGAACGGCAACCTGGTCTATGTGACGAATATCGCCTCGAACGCCGTCACGGTGATTGCGACGGCGAATCAGACGGTGGTCAAGGCCAACACGGTGGTCGAGACCATTCCGGTCGGCAACGATCCGGCAGGGGTTGCGGTGACCCCCAACGGCAGCTTCGTCTACGTGGTGAACGATGGCTCGAACACCGTCTCGGTGATCTCGATAGAGACCAGCAAAGGTGGTCGCTACTATCCCAGTCGGCAGCGCTCCGGGAGGGGTTGCGGTGACCCCGAACGGCAGCTTCGTCTTTGTCGCGAACTTTAACTCGGACACCGTCTCGGTGATCGCCACGGCGACCAACCAGGTGGTCGATATCGTCACGGTCGGCAGCGAGCCCTACGGGGTTGCTGTGACCCCGAGCGGCAACCTGGTCTATGTCGCGAACTACAACTCGGCCACCGTCTCGGAGATATCGACCACGACCAACCAGGTGGTCGAGACCATCCCAGTCGGCAGCGGCCCAGTAGGGGTCGCGGTGACCCCGGACGGTAGCGCGGTCTATGTCGCGAACTTTGACTCGAGCACCGTCTCGGTGATCGCGACGGCGAGCAACACGGTCTCTGTCACTATCCCAGTTGGGAGCCACCCGAAAGCCTATGGCAATTTTATCGGCCCGCCGACGCTGACGGTGGCCGAGGCCGGGACCGGCGGCGGCCAGGTCACCAGCAGCCCCGCCAACATCGATTGCGGTGGCGGTAACAGCGTCTGCGCCGCGATGTTCCCGGATGGGACGCACGTGACCCTGACCGCCTCGGCCGCCAGCGGCTCTGCCTTCGCCGGGTGGAGCGGCGGCTGCAGCGGGACCAGCGCCTGTGTCATCACCCCGACCAAAGACGTCACGGTCACCGCGACCTTCAAGGCGAATCAGGCGGCCAACCTGCTGTCGGTGGCGCTCACCGGCGGCGGCGGGGGCACGGTCACCAGCACCCCGTCGGGGATCAATTGCCCTGGCGCGTGCAGCGCCAGCTATGAGAAGGGGGCCCAGGTGGTGCTGACCGCGGCGCCTGCTTCCGGTTCAACGTTTGCCGGATGGAATGGGGCCGGATGCAGCGGTACCAACCCCTGCACCGTGACGATGAGCGCGGCCGAGAACGTATCGGCGACGTTTACGGCGGTTACTGAGACCCTGACCGTGGCTGAGACCGGCACCGGCGTGGGCCTGGTCACCAGCAGCCCGGCGGGGATCAATTGCGGCAGCGACTGCGCGGCGAGCTTTGATAGCGGCACGCAAGTGGTGCTGAGCGCGGCGGCGGCGAGCGGCTCGACCTTCGCCGGCTGGAGCGGTGGCGGGTGCGGCGGCGACCAGAACTGCACCGTGACGCTCGGCGCCGCCACCACGGTCAACGCCAGCTTTGTCGCCGACAGCGCCGGCAACCTGACGCTCGTCGCCGCGGTCCTGCCGCTCTCCCGCTCGGTCGAAATCGGCAACACCGCGACCGCGTTCGCGACGATCATCGATGCCGGGCCGGATAACGCCGCGACCTGCACGATCGCCCCCGCCACCGGCATCCCGGCGAATTTCGTCTTTCAGACCACGGACCCGACGACCAACGCGCTCATCGGCACCGCAAATACGCCGGCCAACATCGCCGCCGGCCAGGCCGGGACCTTTGTGATCGCGCTGACCCCGACCGCCGCCTTCGCCCCGACCAATGTCGCCTTCACTTTTACCTGCGCCAACGCGCCGAGCCCGGCCGCCTCGGTCACCGGCGTCGATATCTTGAACCTATCGGGATCGACGACGCCGGTGCCCGATGTCGTCGCGCTCGCGGCGAGCGCCGACCCCGGCTATGTCGATGTCCCCGGCGTGGCCGGGACGGGCGTCTTTGCCGTCGCGACGGTGAACCTCGGCATCGACGCGACGATCACCGCCAGCGCCAATACCGGCACGGCCAATCTGCCGGTAACGCTGCTCGTCTGCCAGACCGACCCGACCAGCGGGACCTGCCTCGCCGCGCCGGTTGCTAGCGTGACGACCGACATCCCGCCCAACGCGACCCCGACCTTTGGCATCTTCGTCACCGGCAGCGCGCCGGTCGCCGACATGCCCGGCGTCAACCGCATCTTCGTCACGTTCACCGACAGCGGCGGCACCCTGCGCGGCGAAACCTCCGTCGCCGTCAGGACGCAGTGACAGGGAGGTCCGATCCTCACACGCCTCTCTCGCATACCAGCCGGAGCGCCCCGCATGATAGGCACCGTGAGCGTGTTCGATCCGCACACCTCAACCGGCTGGATCGCCGATGAGGAGGGGAACCGGTACGATTTCGCCGCGGCAGATTGGCATGATCCCAGCCGGCCGCAGCCCGGCGAGATCGTCGATTTCGCGTCGGAGGGGACGCGCGCGGTCCACATCTACGTAATCGCGCAGGGATACGAGCCAAATATCATCGGGTTTTATCTCTTGCCGCGGGGCCGCATCTCGCGCTCGCAGTATTGGCTCAAATGGGCGATCCCGATCGTCGCGATTACGTTGCTGTTCCGGATCGCGGTCGTCGCCGGGTACCAGAACGGCGCGTTTGAGCTGGCGCGATCCTTGTGGATTGCATCGGTGGTCTTCAATTTCGCGATCCTGTGGCCGGGCGCCGCGGTGTTGGCCAAGCGCATTCACGACCGCGACAAGCCAGGGTGGCTGGCTGCCGTGTTCTATGCTCCGGTCGTCCTCTACACGATCGCGGCCAGGCTGTTCCTCAACCCCGCGGAGCCCAGCCCGGCCTTCGTCGCCTTCGCCCTCGCGATGGTTTCGATCTTCCTCTACTTCATCGTCGAATTCGGTCTCTTCCGCGGCACGGTCGGGCAGAACCGGTACGGCCCCGATCCGTGCCGGCGGACACCGCCACTCAGCGCGGCCGCGAGCCGACCTCCGGATCGATAATGGGGTCACACCAGCCTCGCCCAAAGACAAAAGGAGGCGATTTGTTCCCCTGCCCAGCCAGCTTGATCGATTGCACCGCCGAACCGATCCCTTCGCGCGATTATCGCGGGCAGCGCAATACCGGAACGATTTCGCGCGCGCGTTGTTTTTCATGGTTGATCGACCGGAAGCGGCGGGCGTGTCCCGCGAGATCCGCGGCAAGCGGGCGGGCGGCCGGCGAGAGTCCCCCAATCACGCGTTTGTCGAAAAATTGACCAAGGAGAAGGCAAATGACTCAATATGTGCGACTGCTCGGCGCGGCTGCGGCCATCGCGCTGCTGTCGAGCCTACCGGCGATGGCGCAGCCGATGCGCTTCAGCTACGAAACCCCCGAGCAGAACGTGGCCTTGAGCGCCCGCTACGACAATCTGCTCGAGACCAACCCGTCGTTCCGCGCCTATCGCATGCGCAAGGAATGCAATCCGATCGACTTCGAGCAGGACCTGCGGCAGGACTGTTTCGCCTCGTTCGACCAGTTCGAACCGGTCCGCTAACGACGACAGTCTAGCTCCGCCGTCGCCGCGCGCCAGGCCCAGGGTCCGGCGGGCGGCCGGCGGCGAGCAGCGGTGCGATAAACTCGGCGAGATTGCCGCCGGAGAAAATATGGCCGGCGATCCCGGCCGCCCGCGCCGCGGCGATATCGCTGTCGCGATCGCCGATCAGAAAGCTCGCCCGGAGATCGATCGGCCAGCAGCGCAACAGGTCGAGGATCATCCCTGGTTTCGGCTTGCGCCAATCGCTGTCCTGGCAATAGGCCGCCACGGTCGCCTCGGGGTGGTAGGGGCAATAGCGGATATCGTCGATCCGCGCGCCAATTTCGCCCAACCCCACCGCGAGATGGGCGTGGACCGCGTGCATTTCCGCCTCGGTATAAAGGCCGCGCCCGATCCCCGACTGGTTGGTGACGACAAAGACATAGAACCCGGCCTCGTTGAACGCCTTGACCGCCTCGCGCGCGCCGTCGATCCAGCGGAAGCGGTCGATCGAGCTGACAAACCCGTCATCGTGGTTGAGCACGCCGTCGCGGTCGAGAAACGCCGCCGGACGCAGCTGTTTGGCGAGGTTGACTGCCGGATTTGTCATTGGCGACAGTTTATCGCTCAAACCGGGCCGCGCCTCAAACATGCAGCCCGCGGCCGAGCGCCAAGAGAGCCGCCTCGCCGACCGCCTCGCCCAAGGTCGGATGGACATGGATCGTGCCGGCGATGTCGTCGAGCACGGCGCCCATCGCCAGCGCGTGGGCGAATTCGCCGGCAAGTTCCGCGACGCCACGGCCGACCGCCTGGACGCCGAGCACACGCTGGTCGCTCTTGCGCGCGACGATGCGGACAAACCCGCCGTCATCCGCGGCCTCCAGTGTCAGCGCGCGCCCGCTCGCGGAAAACGGGAACATGCCGGTGACAACTTCCTCGCCCGCCGCCGTCGCCTCGTCCGGCGACAGCCCGGCGCTGACGATCTCCGGTTCGGTGAAGCAGATCGCGGCGACCGAGGCGGGGTCGAAATGGCGGCGATGCCCCGCGATGATCTCGGCCACCATCGCGCCCTGCGCCGACGCCTTGTGCGCCAGCATCGGTTCGCCGACCAGATCGCCGATCGCCCAAACGTTCTTCATCGCGGTGCGGCACTGATCGTCGATTTTGACGAAGGGCCCTGCCATATCGAGGCCCATCGCCGCGAGGCCCCACCCGTCGGTGCGCGGCCGGCGGCCGGCGGTCACCAATATCTTGTCGGCGGCGATGGTGAGCTGTTCGTCCTTGGCGGTTCGCACCGTGAGGCGTTCTTCGCCATCGATTCCCGTGACACGGGCGGCGAGATGCAGCGTCACCTTGTGGCGATCCAGCCAGCGGCGCACCGGGCGGGTCAGCTGCATGTCGTAGCGCGGCAGGATGCGCTCTGCCGTCTCGACGATGGTGACCTCCGCGCCCAGCTTGCGAAACGCGATGCCAAGCTCCAGCCCGATATAGCCGGCGCCAATCACCGCCAGATGCCGCGGCAGAGACGATATATTCAACGCCTCGGTTGATGAAATGACCTTGCCGCCGAACGGCAGCGCCGGCAGTGGGACCGCTTCCGATCCGGCGGCGAGGATCACATGGTCGGCCGTGAGCGTGACCGGGCCGCCGGCGGTGTCGACCGTGCAGGTCTTGGCGTCGCTGAAATTGGCCCAGCCCGCGACGACCGTCACCTTGGCGCGTGCCAGCAGCCCGGCGACGCCGCTGTTGAGCTGATCGACGATCCCGTCTTTCCACGCGATGGTCTTCGCCAGATCGAGCGTCGGCGCACCGCCGCCGATGCCGAGCCCCGCCCCGTTCGCGGCATCGGCGAAGCGATCGGCGGCATGGATCAGCGCTTTCGACGGAATGCAGCCGCGGATCAGGCAGGTGCCGCCGAGCCGGCCGCCCTCGACCAGGACCGTATCGAGGCCGAGCTGCGCGGCGCGCAAGGCCGCGACATAGCCGCCGACCCCGCCGCCCAATACCAACACCTTTGTGTGGCGTGTATCGGTCATCTCAGTCGATGAACAGGGTGGCGGGCTGCTCCAGGTAGCCCTTCACCTTCGCGATGAACGAGGCGGCCTCCCAGCCGTCGACGATGCGGTGATCGAACGACGACGACAGGTTCATCATCTTGCGGATCACCACCTGCCCGCCGCGCGCGACCGGGCGCTCGTCGATCCGGTTGACCCCGACGATCGCGACCTCGGGGTGGTTGATCACCGGCGTCGCCACGAGGCCGCCGAGGCGGCCGAGGCTGGTGACCGTGATCGTCGAGCCGGTCAGCTCGTCGCGGGTCGCCTTGCCCGACCGGGCCGCCTCGGAGAGGCGCTGTATCTCGGCCGCGACCTGCCACAGATCGAGCGCCTCGGCATGCCGCACCACCGGCACCATCAGTCCGCCGGGTGTCTGCGTCGCGATGCCGATATGCGCCGGGCTATGGCGATGCAGCACGCCCGCCTCGTCATCGTAGCGCGCATTCACCTGCGGATGATCAACGATTGCGTTGACGATCGCGCGTATCAGGAACGGCAACAGGGTCAGGTGCCCGCGGTCGCCGCGGGTCTCGTTGAGGTGCTCGCGCAATTCCTCGAGCGCGGTGACGTCGACTTCCTCGACATATGCGAAGTGCGGGATGCGCCGGGCGGATTCCTGCATGTGCTCGGCGATCGCGCGTCGCAGCCCGACGATCTGTATGTCCTCGATCCCGTCGCGCTTGGCGAAGGCCGGCGCGCGCGATGGCGCCGCGCGGCTCCCGCCCGCGGCATAGGCGTCGACGTCTTCATGGGTGATCCGTCCCCCGGGCCCGGTGCCGGGCACGAATTGCAGCTCGATGCCCAAATCCCAGGCCTGCTGCCGTACCGCCGGCGAGGCGAGGGGCTTGCCGCCAGAGAAACCGGAGGGGAGAGCCAGCTCGGCGGGCTGCCCCTCACCCTCCCACGCTTCGCGCGGGCCCCTCCCTCTCCCCGCAGGCGGGGCGAGGGGTATCGCCGGCGATGCGCTCTCCCTCTCCCCGCGAGCGGGGAGAGGGCCGGGGTGAGGGGCCGGAGGTGACGAGACCTCCGACTCCGCCGCTTCCGTCTCCAGCACCACCAGGTCGGAGCCGACCGGCAGTTTCTCGCCGACCTTGCCGTTGAGCCCGACGATCGTGCCGGCGACCGGGCTCGGGATTTCGACCGTCGCCTTGTCGGTCATCACCTCGGCGAGCGGGTCTTCCTCGGTCACCGTGTCGCCGATCTTGACCAGCCAGGCGACGATCTCCGCCTCGGTGGTGCCTTCGCCGATATCGGGGAGCTTGACGATGCGGCGCGCCAAATCAGCGCTCCAGCGCCCGGCGGATGCCGTCGGCGACTCGTTGCGGTCCGGGGAAATAGGCCCATTCCAGCGCATGCGGATACGGCGTGTCGAACCCGGTCACCCGTTGGATCGGGGCTTCCAGATGATAAAAGCAATTCTCCTGCACCTGCGCCGCAAGCTCGGCGCCGTAGCCGCAGGTGCGCGTCGCCTCGTGCGCGATCACGCAGCGCCCGGTCTTTTTCACCGACCGGACAATCGTGTCGAGGTCGAGCGGCAAGAGCGTGCGCAGGTCGATCACCTCGGCGTCGGCGCCGGCCTCCTCGGCGGCGGCGAGCGCGACATGCACCATCGTGCCGTAGGCGAGCACGGTCACCGCGCTGCCCGGCCGCACGATCGCCGCCTGGCCGAGCGGCACGGTGTAATACCCCTCGGGCACCGCGCTCGCCTTGTGCTGCGACCATGACACCGCCGGCCGGTCGGGGTGGCCGTCGAACGGGCCGTTGTAGAGCCGCTTCGGCTCGAAGAACACGACCGGGTCGTCGTCCTCGATCGCCGCGATCAACAGGCCCTTGGCGTCGTACGGGTTCGACGGCATCACCGTCTTGAGGCCGCAGACATGGGCGAAGATCGCCTCGACGCTTTGGCTGTGGGTCTGGCCGCCGAAAATCCCGCCGCCGCACGGCGCGCGCACGGTGATCGGCGCGGCGAACTCGCCGGCCGAGCGATAGCGGATGCGCGCCGCTTCGGAAATCAGCTGGTCGGTCGCCGGGTAGATGTAGTCGGCGAACTGGATCTCGACGACCGGCCTGAGGCCATAGGCGCCCATGCCGACCGCGACCCCGAGCATCCCGCCCTCGGCGATCGGCGCGTCGAACACGCGCTGCTCGCCGTGTTTTTTCTGCAGCCCGTCGGTGACCCGGAACACGCCGCCATAGAACCCGACATCCTCGCCGAAGATCAGCACATCGGGGTCGCGCCCCAGCATCACATCCATCGCCGAATTGAGCGCCTGGACCATCGACATCGTCGCCATCGCTCAGCTCTCCCCGTCTTCCCCGCGCAAGCGGGGACCCAGGGGCGCGTGACGGAACGGTTGCCCCTGGACCCCTGCTTGCGCAGGGGAGACGAACCTAATGGGTTCGGCGCGACGTTGGCTTGTCATGGCTAGACCCCCAGCTCCTGGCGCTGGCGGCGCAGATGCGGCGGCATCTCCTTGTAGACGTCCTCGAACATCGTCTTGGTGCTGAAATGCGGGCCCGAATCGAGCGTGCCGTAGGTCTGGGCCTCGCGGTCGGTGTCGCGCACCAGTTCGGTCAGCTCCTTTTCCTGCGCCGCGTGCTTCTCGTCCGACCATTCGCCGAGCTGGATCAGGTGCTGGGCGAGCCGCTTGATCGGGTCGCCCAGCGGCCATTTCTCGGGGTCGTCCTCGGGGCGGTAGCGGGTCGGGTCGTCGCTCGTCGAATGCGAGCCGGCGCGGTAGGTGAACAGCTCGATCAGCGTCGCGCCGTGATTGGCGCGCGCCCGCGCCGCCGCCCACTCGGTCGCGGCATGGACCGCGAGGAAATCGTTGCCGTCGACGCGCAGGCACGCGAGGCCAAACCCGATCGCCCGCGCCGCGAAGGTCGCCTCGTCGCCGCCCGCCACCTCCTGGTGCGAGGAGATCGCCCACTGGTTGTTGACGACGTTGAGCACCACCGGCGCCCGATACACCGCGGCGAAGGTCAGCGCGTGGTGAAAATCGGGCTCGGCGGTCGCGCCCTCGCCGATCCAGCCGGCGCCGATCTTCGTGTCGCCCTTATAGGCCGAGGCCATCGCGAAGCCGACGGCCTGCGGGAATTGCGTGCCCAGATTGCCGGAGAGCGCATAGAACGAAAACGCCTTCGACGAATAGAGCACCGGCAATTGCCGTCCCTTCAGCGGGTCGCGTGAATTCGAATAGCACTGGCACATCATGTCGATCAGCGGATAGCCACGGGCGATCAGCAACCCCTGCTGGCGATAGGTCGGGAACAGCATGTCGTCCGGCCGCAGCGCCATCGCCTGGGCAACGCCGATCGCCTCCTCGCCGGTGCATGTCATGTAGAACGAGGTCTTTCCGGTGCGCTGCGCCCGGTACATGCGCTGGTCATAGGCGCGCACCAGCATCATCGCGCGCAGACCCCGGCGCAAGGTCTCGGGGTCGAGACGCGGGTCCCACTCGCCGACCGCCTTGCCGTCGTCGCCGAGCACGCGGATCAGCGCCGTCGCCAGCCGGTGCGTCCGCACCGACGGCACATCGATCTCGGGCCGCGCGATCTTCCCCGCCGGCGGCAGCCGCAAATCGCTGAAATCGGCGTGTCCACCGGGCTGCGGCCGATGCGGCGGAATGTGCAGCCGCAACGGCTCGGACGGGGGCTCGGAAGGCTTGATCGGAAGATCGTTCATCGGGCACCGCGCTCATGACTTGCGGCTTATATAGGAACCGATCTTACACGCCTCGATGATCTGATGGTTCCGCTTCCCGCCGATTATCCCCCACTACCGTCACGGCCGGGCGTGTCCCGGCCATCCACGGGAGCTTCGCCAGCTTCGACAGATCGCCGCCCGGCACCGGCTGAACGATCGGCGCTTCAAGCCGGTGCGCTGGGAACGGGTGCCAGCCGTGCGCCGCCGCGACCGTGGCAAGCGCGCAGGCGAACTCGATCACCGCCGCCAGCACCAGGGCGCGATGCGCAATGCGCTCGCGCTTTTTCTGTCTCTCGGGCTTCGGATGCTCGATCAGCAGCCCCAAATATCCAAGCAGCGCCAACAGACCGGCCAGCGCCAGCCCGACCTCCGTATCGAACAGATTTTCCATTCCAACCTCCCGCGAAAGTTGCTAGGCGCATCGCGCCGATGGCCTAAACTTGCGTCGCGGGTAGCTAGCCGGCCATCGCACCAAGCTTGGTGCGGCCGTGCCGCCTTCGTACGGCATTCGTGCGGTTGGAGAGTGGCAGAAGATGGCGGAAAATAGTCGGATGAGAGGCGCGGGTTCTTGAGATGAAAGGCGTCCCGGCAACGCGAGGGGTCAACCTCGACGGCGCAAAGCTGCGCGATGCGCGGCGCGGGCAAGGGCTGTCTCAAGCAGATTTGGCCGATAAGGCCGGGGTGAGCGAGGATACGGTCGGCCGCGCGGAGCGCGGCCGACCAATCTCTTACGACAACGCACAGGCCATCGCTGCGTACCTTAAAATCGATGTCGCCGACATCGCGGCGCCGGTCGAACCCGAGCCTCTCGCTCCCGCCCACAGAGCGGCTGCTGTAGCTATGTCCAACATCCCGATCCGCGTGCCGACGCATTTCATGGGTCGCGATACGGCGCTGACCGACATCGAAAAGGCGCTGGCGCGCAACGAGGGTCGCGTCGCGATCACCGCGCTGCATGGGTTGCGCGGGGTAGGGAAGACGGTGCTGGCGGCGGCCTATGCCGAGCGTCACGCGAAGGATTATCGCGCGACGTGGTGGATCAGGGCCGAGACCGAATCGGGCATGCGCGCCGATCTGGTCGGGCTCGGGGTCAGGCTCGGCTGGGTCGAACCAGAGGAAAAGGAAGACCCGGCGCTTTGCCGCGGTCATGGAGCGGCTGGCGCAGGACGGCGACGGCATCCTCCTGATTTACGACAATGCGGTCGAGGCCGACGCGATCCGCCCCTATCTGCCGCGCGGCGGCGCGGCGCGGGTGCTGGTCACCTCGAACGCGCATGTCTGGCGCGACATTGCCGCGCCGATCCAGATCGGCGTGTGGCCAAAGGAGGTCGGCGGCGAGTTCTTCGTCCGCCGCACCAGCCGCGCCGGCGAGCGCGACGCGGCCGTGGAATTATCGGAACTACTCGGCGGGCTGCCGCTGGCGCATGAGCAGGCCGCCGCCTATTGCGAACGGCTGGAAATCCCGCTCGCCGAATACGCTAGGCGCTTCGACGCCGAGCCGGCACGTCTGCTCGATGCCGACAAGGACGCCCCGGCCGAGTACCACGACAAGCTGACCGTCGCGAAAACCTTCGCACTGGCGATCGAGGCTGCCGCGAAGTTGCACCCGGCCGCCGAGCCGCTGATCGTTTACGCCGCGCTGCTCGCGCCAGAGCCGATCCCATTGTTGCTATTCTCCGAGGGCCGCGAGCATTTCGGCGAACCCTTCGCCTCAGCGTTCGCCGGCGACGGCCTAGACGAAGCAGTTGCCGCTCTCCGCGCCTTCGCGCTTGTTGATCGGGAGAGCATCCCCGACGAACGCGATCCAGCCATCATGACCGCTTCGATCCGCCTTCATCGCTTGGTTCGAGAAGTTGCTGCTTTACACTTCGACAGGGATAGCGCCTCGATCGCGCGGGGTCATCTGATTGCAGCTGTCGCAGCAGTGTACCCTGAGCAAGTCTTTCATGATGCGAGTGCTTGGCCGCGTGCACGGCGGCTAGATCCTCTAGTCATGAAGTTGGTGACGGACATCGGCAGCCCGTCACAGGACCTTGCTCTGTTAATATCTTATGTCCTGGACAGACTAGGATCTTTTCGTCAACGGTCATTGGCAGACCATAATAGTGCAAAGATATTATTTGAGAAATCTCTCAATATCTCTAAAGAAATATTAGGTGATGATCATAGCTATACGTTGAGATCTCAATTTAATCTTGCAGTGTTATTAGAAGAAGCGAACGATTTGAACTGTGCCCGTGTGCTGTACGAGAAAGTGCTGCAGGGTCACGAGAAGATTTTCGGAAGAGATCATCCCACGACCGCATTGACATTAGACTGTCTCGCACGGGTACTGTGCTCGCAAGGAGATATTGCCGGTGCCTTGCAGCTATCCGAGCGTGCGCTCCTGATCCATGAAAAGGCGTTTGGCGCCGAACACGAACGTACTGCTACAAACCTATCGAACCTCGCAAGCATCTATAGGAAAAAGGGTGATTTGATTACCGCAAGAAAATTATGTGAACGTGCCGTAGATATTCGGGAAAAGGTGTTTGGGCCGGAGCATTTGGCCAACGTATACAGTCTTTATGCATTGGCTGTCGTTTTGACGAGCGTAGGTGAATACGCTGAAGCATTTCATAGATGCGAGCGATCCTTGGAGATTCTCGAGAAGGTGTGCGGAACAGAACATCCGGATTCGATTGTGGTGCGTAGGACGCTAGATCAGATCGCGGCACTTAGCTCTGATAGCAGTGGCCCCTCACATCTCCCTTCGTAGCCGCGCCATCCCCGCGAGCCAGCGGTCGGGGTCTTCGGTTTTGCGGCGCAGGTAGATCGCGACTTCCGGGTGGGGCGGGATAGGAAGCCTCGGCGGCGGGCTTCGAAAAGTGCTGGGACCGGAGCGCCCCCTACAACGCTGGTGCGCCGCAACCTCGCGACGTTCGAAGCGGAGTTGGGGGCTTGAAAGCGGCGCCCGCCTCCCCAGTTTGTTCTTATAATGTTCATGGTGTTTCCTAGAGGGGGATCGGATCAAATTGAATCGCGATGCCGGCCCCCACCCCAACCCTCCCCCGTGGACACGGGGGAGGGAGAGCCGCGTAGCGGCCTGGGAGGGGGCCGGCATCGGCGCTTCAACCTCAGTGGATCGCGCCGGGAGCGGGGTGGGGACCTGATAATCACCTGTATTAACAGGTGGAACAGGTGGCCTCACATCCCCCGCCGTAGCCGCGCCATGCCGGCGAGCCAGCGGTCGGGGTCTTCGGCTTTTCGGCGGGTGTAGGTCGCGACTTCCGGGTGGGGCAGGATGAGGAAATTTTCGGCGGCGAGGCCGGCGATGACCGCGTCGGCGATCTGGGCGGGGGTGAGGACGCCGTCCCTATCGGGCGCGCCGCGGGCGATGCCGCGCAGCATCGCGGTGTCGACGCCTTGCGGGCAGAGCACCGAGACCTTGATGCCGCGGTCGCGCGTGGCGATCGCCAGGTTCTCGGCGAAGCCGAGCGCGGCGTGCTTGGTGGTCGTGTAGGGGCCGCTGCCGATCTGCGACAGGAGGCCCGCCGCCGATACCGTGTGGAGGAAATACCCGCCGCCGCGCGCCGCCATGCGCGGCGCCAGATGGCGGGCGGCCCAGACATGCGCCATCACATTGACCGCCCAGCTGCGCGCCCAGCCATCATCGGGAGCGCTCGCCGGGTTGTCCCAATCGGGGTCCATGACTGCGATCCCGGCATTCGAGCAGAACAGATCGATCGGGCCGAATTTTTCCTCCGTGTCGTCGATCAGGCGGAGGATGTCGGCCTCCTGGCTCACGTCGCAGGGCATCCCCGTGCCGCCAATCCTCGCCGCCACCGCCGCGGCGCCGGCCGCGTTGATGTCGGCGACGACGACCGCCCGGGCGGCCTCCCGCGCGAAGCGCTCGCAGAGCGCCGCGCCGATCCCCTGCGCCCCGCCGGTGACGACCGTGATTTTGCCGGCGAGGTTCATGTCAGGTCCCGCAATTTGTTCGATCTCTTCGTCTCCCCTGCGAAAGCAGGGGCCCAGGGGCAACCGGCACGTCGCTCGCCCTGGGTCCCCGCTTTCGCGGGGAAGACGATCCAATTGTCCATGACCCCCTACGGGCGCCAGCCGCGGGCGTTGCGGCCGCCGGTGAAGCCGGCCTTGACCCGCTGCTGCAGGAGCGCCGGCGGCCGAAAACGCTCGCCATAGGCCTGGTGGAGGATTTCCGACACCTGGAGGCAGAGTTTCGAGCTGGTCGCATCCATCAGCTCGAACGGGCCCATCGGGTGGCCGAGGCCGAGCTTGCAGGCGGTGTCGATGTCCTCCGGGGTGGCGACCCCGTCCTCGACCAGCCGCACGGCCTCGTTGAGGAAGATGAGGAACATGCGGTTGACCGCGAAGCCGGCGACATCCTTGATCCGGATCGCGGTCTTGTCGGCCTCGCGCATGAGGCGCATCGCGGTGTCGACCGTCTCGGGCGCGGTGTCGAAGGCCGGGATCACCTCGACCAGCTTCATGCGCGAGGCGGGCGAAAAATAATGCGTGCCGATGAAGAGGGGCCGCCGCGCCTCGCTCACATGGGAGGCGAGGGTCGAGATCGGGATGGTGGAGGTGTTGCTGGCGATGATGCAGCCGGGTTTGCACAGGGCGTCGAGCTTCTTGTAGGTCTCGGCCTTGACCGCCTCGTCCTCGAACACCGCCTCGGTGACGAAATCGCAGTCGGCAAACGGGTCGAGCGCGACGGTGGTGGTGATCCGGGAGAGTGCGAGCGGTTTGTCCTCATCCTTGTAGGCGCCGCGCTGGATGCCGCGATCCATCACTCGCGCCAGCCGCTCCAGCGCCGCCGCCAATGGCGCCTCGCCGGTGTCGCTGAGCAGCACCTCGTGTCCCGCCAGCGCGAAGACCAGCGCGATCTCCGCCCCCATCAGCCCGGCGCCGACGACGCCTACTTTCTCGCTCATCTTGCTTCCCTTATAGCGATGCAGCCTCGCCTTGATGCGGCGACGCCTCGGCCTCTATCGTAGGCCAGGGTTCGGGTCGCTCAAAGATGGAGGGTGTCATGCAGCACCACGACGCGCCGCCGCAAGCCCAAATCCTGGATGTCATCGGCGGGTATTGGCTGTCGCGGGCGGTCTATCTGGCGGCTCGGCTGAAGCTCGCGGATGCGGTCGGCGATGGCGGGGCCAGCCTTGACGCGGTCGCGGCGGCGACCGGCACGCAGCCCGACGCGCTGTGCCGGCTGATGCGGGCGCTGACCGCGCACGGCTTTTTTGCCGAGGCCCCCGAAGGCCGCTTCACCCAGACGCCGCTCTCCCAAGTGCTGCGTTCGAGCCGGCTCGGCGGCATGCGGGCGATCGTCGAGGCCGAACTCGGTCACGACCATTACGATTCCTGGGCGCAGGTCGAGAGCTGCCTGCGCGAGGGCGGCACCGCATTCGAGCGCGTCTACGGCATGCCGGTCTGGCGCTATTACGCCGAGCACCCGGAAACCAACGCGCTGTTCGGTGAGTCGATGACCGAGCTGACCGCGATTGCCAATTTCGGGGTGCTGGGCAGTTATCAGTTCGCGCCGTTCGGGCATGCGGTCGATGTCGGCGGCGGCCACGGAGCGTTTCTCTGCGCGGTCCTCGATTATCAACCGGCGGCGAAGGCGGTGCTGTTTGACCTTCCAAGCGTGATCGCCGACGCCGCGAACGCCGGGTTCGTCGCTCGCCACCAGGGCCGGCTCGAGCCGGTCGGCGGCGACTTCTTCGATGCGGTGCCGGCGGGCGGCGATCTTTATCTACTGAAATTCGTCCTGCACGATTGGGATGACGAGCGGTCGAGCAAAATCCTTGGGAACATCCGCCGGGCGATCGACCCCGGCGGCCGGCTGATTGTCGTCGAGATCGTGCTGCCGCCGATGAACGAGCCCCATATCGGCCCGCTGATCGATCTCAACATGATGGTGATGACCGGCGGGATCGAGCGCACCGAAGCCGAATATCGCGCGCTGCTGGCGCAATCCAAGTTCCGCATCGACCGGGTCGTGCCCACACGATCGCCGTTCAGCGTGATCGAGGCTACGCCGGTCTGATTTCAACCCAACGAGCGCGCCAGCGCCCAGGCCTGCTCGCCAAACGGGCGGGCGAGGCCACCGACCGCTGCCGCTTCGGCGCTCGCGGCGGTACCCTCGATCGCCCGCTTGGCGATTCCCTGGCAGATCGCCGCGAAACGGAACAGGCTGTAGACGAGATAGAATTCCCAATTCGGGATTGCCCCGCGTCCGGTATGCCGGCAATAGGCGGCGATGTACTCGGCCTCGCTCGGGATGCCCAGCGCGGCGACATCGACCCCGCCCAGCCCGAAATATTGCTCCGGAGGGATCCGCCAGCTCATTGTGTGATAGGCGAAATCGGCAAGCGGGTCGCCGATCGTCGACAATTCCCAGTCGAGCACGCCGATCACGCGCGGCTCGGTCTTGTGGAAGACGAGATTGTCCATGCGGTAGTCGCCATGAACGATTGCCGGCGCGCCCTCGGGCGGCAGATGCGCCGGCAGCCAATCGATCAGCGCATCCATCGCCGGCTGCTTCTCGGTCTCCGAAGCACGGTACTGCCGGCTCCAGCGCGCGATCTGCCGCGCCATGTAATTGCCGGGCCGGCCGAAATCCGCGAGCCCGAGCGCTGGGTAATCGACCGAATGGAGGTCGGCGATGACCTTGTTCATCGAGTGGAACATCGCGCGCCGCTCGTCGGGCGGGATGCCGGGAAGGCGCTGATCCCAAAAGATGCGCCCGTCGAGATGCTCCATCACGTAGAACGCGCTGCCGGCAACGCTGTCGTCCTCGCACAGCGCGTGGACCTTGGGCACCGGCACCGCGGTCGCCGCCAGCGCCTGCATGACCCGGAACTCGCGATCGACCGCATGCGCGCTCGGCAGCAGCGGGCCGGGCGGCTTCCGGCGCAGCACATAATCGCCGGAGGCGGCGCGCAGCCGGTAGGTCGGGTTCGACTGGCCGCCGGCAAAGCGCTCGGCCTTGAGCGGTCCGCGGAACCCGGCGACATGGTCGCCGAGCCAGTGCTCGATCCGGTCGAGCGCGAGATCGCCGCCTTCCATGTTGTTCCCCCACCGCCGCGCGGCATTATGATAGGGCTGGAACTCGCCGACGGCGACTCTCGACGACCCTGGGGAGACGGCGCTATGCGGATCGGGCACGCGGCACTTGCGGCTTTCTGCCTGGCGGCCGCCGCGCTCGCCATTGGCGCGGTCGAGCCGGGAGCCCCCGGCACGCAAAATATCGCGCCGGATCAGGCGCCCTCGAGCGCGTCGCTGACCGGCAATCTGCTGATCGCCTCGGCGCAGATCCAGGACCCGCGCTTCTATCACGCGGTGGTCCTGCTGGTGCGGCACGACCACGACGGCGCGTTCGGCATCATCGTCAATCACCCGCTCGCGCAAGAAACCGTCGCCAAGCTGCTCGATGCCATGGGCGAGGATAGCACCGGGGTCGGCGGCTCGATCCGGGTGTTCGAAGGCGGCCCGGTACAGCCGGAATCGGGCTTTCTGATCCATAGCGCGGAGTACCACCGCGCCCGGACGCTCAGCGTCGACGGCAAGGTGGCGCTGACCGCGAGCAAGGACGCGCTCAGGGACATCGGCCGCCATGAGGGGCCGCAGAAATTCTTTTTCGCGCTGGGCTACGCGGGATGGGGCGCGGGCCAGCTCGAAGGCGAGATCGCGCGCCGGGATTGGTTCACCATCCCGGAAGACCCCGCGCTCGTCTTCGACGAGGACAGCGACAAGGTGTGGGATCGCGCGCTCGCGCGGCGCGGCCAGGATTTGTGAGAGAGGGCCCCCGCTCGATCAGTAGAGGGTGGAGCGGCGGCAAGCGGCCCCTCACCCTCCCCACGCCTTCGGCGCGGGTCCCTCCCTCTCCCCGTAAACGGGGCGAGGGGCTATGGCGGCGGTGCGCTCTCCCTCTCCCCGCGAGCGGGGAGAGGGCCGGGGTGAGGGGCAGAGTAGCTAAAGGTCCTTCAGCATCGTGTCGGCGTCGGAGACCTCGAATTTGCCGGCCGCCTCGACATGCAGCGCCTTGACCACGCCGTCATCGACCAGCATCGAATAGCGCTGCGAGCGCTTGCCAAGCCCGTTGCGGGTGGCGTCGAGCTCGAGATCGACCGCGCGGGTAAAGTCGCCGCTGCCATCCGCCAGCATCGTCACCTTGCCGTCGGTCTTCTGGTCCTTGCCCCAGGCGCCCATGACGAAGGCGTCGTTGACCGAGACGCAGGCGATGGTATCGACGCCCTTGGCCTTCAATGCTGCTGCCTTATCGACATAACCGGGCAGGTGGCGTTGCGAGCAGGTCGGGGTGAAGGCGCCGGGCACGGCGAAGAACGCGACCTTCTTGCCCTTGAACAATTCGTCGCTGGTGAGCTCCTTGGGGCCTTCGGCGGTCAGAACCCTGAAATTAACCGCGGGGACCTTGTCGCCAACCTTGATCGTCATCGGGGGATCCTCTGAAATTGTGGTTCGGCCGGCGCGCGTCGGAAGGGCCGGCCTGATCGGCGCTAGAGCGATAGCATAGCGCGGGCTGGTCCGTAAACCGCACCGGCGGCGCACCACGCGATCGGTTTTTGTCCTGGCAATCGCGATCGAAGCCTTATATTTGCGGTTGGAGACATGGGAGGAATGTCGTGAGTTCGCTGACCGGTCAGCTTCTCGTCGCGATGCCGCAAATGCAGGATCCGCGCTTCGAGCGCTCGGTCGTCTATATGTGCGCGCACAGCGAGGAAGCCGGCGCGATGGGCCTAGTGATCAACAAGACCATCGACGCGTTGACCCTTGACGAACTCTACGCCCACCTCAAGATCGAGCCGGTGCGGGCAAACCGGCCGCTTCCGGTGCATTTCGGCGGGCCGGTCGATCCCGGCCGCGGCTTCGTGCTGCACAGCGCCGATTACCGCGAGGACCGGACGCTCGACATTACCGGCGGTTTCGCGATGACCGCGACGATCGACATTCTGCGCGCGATGGGCAAGGGCGAGGGGCCGCGCCAGAGCCTTCTGGCGCTCGGCTACGCGGGCTGGGCGCCGGGCCAGCTCGACGCCGAGATCCAGGCGAATGGCTGGCTTTCGGTCGCCGCCGATGCCGGGCTCGTGTTCGACGACGCCGACGACAGCAAATGGCAGCGTGCGTTGAAGAAGCTCGGCGTCGACCTGTCGATGCTGTCAAGCGAGGCCGGGCACGCGTAAGGCAGGCCAGGCACTATAAAACTATTGGGTGGGACAAAGATCGCTACTGAGCGGCGATCAGTGACCGGATCAGCCCCTCTACATCGACATCAGACTGTTGAGCCCTGACCGACGCAAATAACTCGGAGATTCCTTGTACATTTGGGAACTCGTACAGCGAGTTACCTTCAACATCGACAATTTCCAACTTATAGAGAGCCGGCGCATGGGGACTTGACGGGTGGTTATACAGAATTCGAGCGCGCCTATTATCGTACTCCGCGATGCGAAGTGTCCGCCCTTCGTAAGGAGCGGAGTAGGACAATTGGTTCGGCTCACTACCCTCACGCTCGCTGGTGGATGCCCAGACGATCGCTTTTCGCCGCGTCAAGTCATTCAGTTTTGAGATTGCATCCACAAGGTCTTCCTTGCTCACGCTCATGATGCCGTAATCCTTCGCTCCTCCAGGCGGTTCGCTACCTCTCGAATGACCTTCTGTAAATGGTTATAGACACGCCGCGCCGCATCGTAGCTCCGCCGGTTTCTATAAACACGCAGGGATTTCAGCAGGTCACGACAGAACCAACCATGACGAATGCCAGGTCGCCGCTGCACGGCCCGTACGTTCGCTTCCCAGATGGCGGCGGTCTCGTCGAAAGCGTCGGCCGACGCGTCAAACAGAAGGAGATATCCATTCATCTGCGTCGAGCCTTCCCTAAGCCTTTCGAGTAGCGGCTCGAGCGTCAGATTCACGACGATACGGCGTTTTAACGAAAATATTAAAGTTGCATTGAGGACGGAAATCGCCAGCGCCGCAATCGAGGCCCAGTCCGCTACCTCGCCGAGGGTCATTACCCCCGCCAATCCTCGCGCAGGATCGCGAACAGCAAGTGGTCCTGCCACTTGCCGTCGATCAGCAGGTAGCGGCGCGCACAGCCTTCCTCGGTAAAGCCGGTGCGCAGCAACAGCGCGCGGCTCGGCACGTTGGTCGGCAGGCAGGCCGCCTCGACCCGGTGCAGGCGCAGCCGGTCGAGCGAGAAATCGATGACCGGCGGCAGCGCGGCGGTCATGAAACCGCGGCGCGCGAACGGCTCACCGATCCAGTAGCCGAGGCTTGCCGTCTCGGCGACGCCGCGCCGCACATTGGACAGGCCGATCCCGCCGACCAGGGTCTCGTCGTCGCGGAAGATAAAGAAATTGTAGCCCTGGTCGCCGCGCCAATCCTCGCTGTAGCGGGCGATGCGGGCGCGGAAGCTCGCCCGGCTCAGCGCATCGGGCGGCCAGGTCGGCTCCCACGGCGCGAGGAAATTGCGCGAGCACGCCCTGAGCGCCGCCCAGTCCTCGTAATCGGCGCGCTCCGGCGGGCGCAAGAACACGCCGCCGCCAACCAGGCGCAGCGGGTCGGCGCGGGTCGCGAACAATCGCGGGAAGGTTTTTCGTTGCGGCGCCATCCGATCGTCCCGTGCCTCAGCCGTTGAGCCGCGCTTCGAGCCGCGCGAAGTCTTCGAGCCGCTTGACCGGCCCGAGCGCGACCAAGGTCGGCGAGGCGCTGCGCCAAAGGGCGACCACGCGGCCGATCGCGGCATCATCGACCGCGTCGATGCGCCGGATGAGGTCGTCGGGGTCGAACGGGGTGCCGTGGATCAGCATGTGCTGCGCCATCTGCTCGCAGCGCGCCGAGGTGCTTTCCAATGACATCAGCAGCCCGGCCTTCATCTGCGCCTTGGCGCGCGCCAGTTCCGGGGGCGCGAACCCGTCATCGAGCTTGCGCGCCTCGTCGCACAGCACCGGCAACAGCTCGGTGGCCTCGTCCTCGCCGGTCCCGGCATAGATGCCGAAGAGGCCGCCGTCGCGGTACGAATGGGCGAACGAATAGATCGCGTAGACCAGCCCGCGCTTCTCGCGCACCTCCTGGAAGAGACGCGAGGACATGCCGCCGCCAAACGCGGTCGACAGCACCGAGGCGGCGTAATAATCGGGATCGGCGAGGTTCAGCCCGGGAAAGCCCAGCACCAGGTGCAGCTGTTCGAGGTCGCGGCCCTGGCGGTGCTCGCCGCCGACATAGCGCGCCGGCTCGGTCGTCACCGCGCGCTCGGCCGGCATGTCGCCGAGTAGCTTGTCGGCGAGCGCGACAAAGCGGTCGTGATCGAGATTGCCGGCCGCCGACAGCACCATGCGCGACGCGCCGTAATGATCCTTCAGGTAGGAGACGACCGATTTGCGCGACAGCTTCTTGATGATCTTGGGGCTGCCGAGCACCGGCCGGCCCATCGCCTGGTCGGGAAACGCGCGCTCCTGGAAATAGTCGAAGACGATGTCGTCGGGCGTATCGTGGGCTTGGCCGATCTCCTGCAGGATCACGGTGCGCTCGCGTTCAAGCTCGTCGGGCTCGAAGGTCGAGTGCTGCAAAATGTCGGCGAGGATGTCGAGCGCGAGGTCGACATCCTCTTTCAACACCTTGGCGTAATAGGCGGTGCTTTCGCGCGAGGTATAGGCGTTGAGATGACCGCCGACCGCCTCGATCTCCTCGGCGATCGCCAGCGCCGAGCGGCGCTTGGTGCCCTTGAACGCCATGTGCTCGAGGAAATGCGCGACGCCATTGACCTTGGCCGGCTCATGCCTGGTGCCGACATCGACCCACAGACCGAGCGATACGGTCGCGACCGTGTCGATGCGGTCGGTGACGATCCTGAGGCCGTTCGGCAGGGTGGCGAGGCCGACGCTCATGCCGCCCTCGCGCGCAGCCGCGCGTGCTCGCGGATGAAGCGCGAGACCGCGGCGATGTCGTTGGGCAGGACCGTGACCCGCTCGCGTTTTTCCATCACTGCCTCGCGCGCCTCCGGCATCGGCGGGCGAACCCCGGTCGCGCGCTCGACCGCCTCGGCGAATTTCGCCGGATGTGCGGTCGCCAATGCGACCATGGGCGTGTCGCTAGTCGCGTGCTCGCGCGCCGCCGCGATGCCGATCGCGGTGTGCGGATCGACCAGCATGCCGGTGCGCATGTAAATGTCGCCGATCTCGTAGAGGGTGCCCGCGTCGTCGACCGCATGGCCGGCGAAGAGCTTTGTCGCAGCGTGCCAGGCCTGGTCGTCCTGCGGCAGCGTCCCGCCGGCGCGGAAAGCGGCAATGGCCGCCGAGACGGCGGCGCCGTTGCGCCCCTTCAGCTCGAACAGCAGCCGCTCGAAATTGCTCGCGACCTGGATGTCCATGCTCGGACTGAGGCTGGGATTGACCGGCGCCAGGCTCATCTCGCCGCTCGTGAGATAGCGCGCGAGGACGTCGTTGGCGTTGGTCGCGAGCACCAGGCGCGCGATCGGCAGCCCCATCGCGCGCGCCAGATGCGCGGCGTAGATATTGCCGAAATTGCCGGTCGGCACGCTGAACGACACAGCACGTCCCGGCGCGCCCAGCGCCAAGCCGGCGGCGACGTAATAGACGATCTGCGCGGCGATGCGGGCGAAGTTGATCGAGTTCATCGCCGACAGGTTCAACTCGCGGCGCAAATTCTGATCGGCGAACAGCGCCTTCACCAGATCCTGGCAATCGTCGAAAGTGCCTTCAATCGCGATCGCGTGCGTGTTCGCCGCGTCGATCGTCGTCATCTGCCGGCGCTGCACCTCGGAAATGCGGCCGTGCGGATAGAGAAAGAAGATGACGATCGCCGAGCGGTCGCGGCAGGCGTCGAGCGCGGCCGAGCCGGTATCGCCCGAGGTCGCGCCGACGATCGTCACCCGCTCGCCGCGCCGCGCGAGCGCCGCATCGAAAAGCTGACCCAAAAGCTGCAGCGCCAGGTCCTTGAAGGCGAGGGTCGGCCCGTGAAACAGCTCCAACAGCCACAGATTGTGATCGAGCTGGACCAGCGGCGTCACCGCCGGGTGGCGAAACCCGGCATAGGCCGCCTCGCTCAACCGGCGCAGCTCGCCGGTCCCGAAGCTCTCGCCGGCAAAAAGGCCGACGATCCGGGCCGCGAGATCGGCATAAGGCAAGCCGCTCAAATGCGCCAGGTCGAGCGCCGGCAGCGCTTCCGGCACGTAAAGCCCGCCATCCTCGGCGAGGCCGGCCAACAGCACGTCCTCGAAGGAATGGGTCGCCGGTTGCGGCCGGGCATCGCGGGTCGACAGAAAGCGCATCGGCAATTGTATCCTATCCTCTTGATAAAGCGCTACCGGTCGAGCCAGACGTCTTCCATCCGCCAGCCGTTGTAGATGCTGTTGACCATGATCGTCAGCCCTTTGACATAGGGCTGCTGGCAGCTCGCCCCCGCGGGGTAGAACAGCACCGGCCGGATCGCCGCGTCGGCGAGGATGCGCTCCAATTGCCAGACGATCTCCTTGCGCTTCTGCGGGTCGCTCTCGACCGATTGCGCGTTGACCAGCCGGTCGAACTCGGCGTTGCAGAAGCCGGTATAGTTGCGCGCCGCCTCGCAGGTGAAATTCTCGGAGAACATCTGGTCGGGGTCGTCGACGCCGGTTTCCATCGGCACCGCGCCGATTGTGTAGTCGCGGCGCATCACCTTCGGGTACCACTGCGTCGTGTCGACGATGTCGAGCTCGGTGTCGATGTAGATTTCCTTCAGTTGCGAGCTCAGCAGCACGGCCGGGTCGCGCCATGCCGGGATGTCGCGGGTCGACAGCTTGGTCGCGAGGTGCTTGTCGGGCCCATAGCCGAGCTTCGCCATGATCGCGCGGGCTTCGTCGCGGTTCTTGGCGACATCGGGGTCGTAGCCGGGGAGGGTTCTCAGCATCTCGGCCGGCATGCCCCACACCCCCTCTGGGGGCGGCATCATCGTCGCGCCGATATGGCCCACCCCGTCGGTGATGATCTTGACAAAGGCGTCGCGGTCGATCGACAGCGCCATCGCCCGGCGCAGTTCGAGGTTGTCGAACGGCGGCTTCGACGGGTTGATCAGCATCGTGCGCGGCACATTGACCGCGGTCGTCTCGCAGATCGCCTGCGGCGCCTGTTCGTGGAAGTCCTTCAAGGTCGGGATCGACACGCCGTAGGGCGAGACCATGTCGTGCCTTCCGGCGAAGAAGGCGAGGTCGCGCGGCGCGATCTCCTTCATCACGGTGAATTCAATGCCGTCGAGGTAGGGCCGGCCCGGCTTCCAGTAATCCGGGTTGCGGGTCACGATCATGTGCTCGTTGGGCTTGAACTCGACGAATTTGAACGGCCCGGTGCCGATCGGGTGCTGACGCATCTGCGCGGCCGGGATGTGGCACGGGTAGATCGGCGCGTAGCCCGAGGCGAGCAGCGCCAAGATCGCCCGCTGCTTCTGTTTCAAATGAAAGCTGACCTCGAAATCGCCGTTGGTTGTGACCTCGGCGATGTTCTCCCACCAGCTCCTGCGCGGGTTGATCCGCAGCTTGTCGGGGCCCTGCCCCATCAGCAGGTCCCAGGTGCATTTGACGTCGGCGGCGGTGAACGGCACCCCGTCGTGCCATTTGACGTCCTGGTGCAGCGGGAAGGTCAGGGTCTTGCCGTCGTCGCTCCAGCTCCAGCCCGTGGCCAGATCGGCGACGATGTCATCGAGGCTGTTCTGCGCGACGTGCTGGTCGTAGAGCACCAGATTGTTGAACACGCTCATCATCGGCTGCTCGGCCGCGCGGGTCGCCTCTTCGAGGATCGACATGCTGGCCGGGCTGTCGAAGAACGACATTCTGAGAATGCCGCCCGGCTTCTGCGCCAGCGCCGGCATCGCCGTCGCCAGCGTCAGCACAAGCCACGCCGCTGCGATCCGCCGCGTTGCGCGCATGTTTCCTCCCCGGCGCCTTTGGCGCGCGACCATTCTGGGCTAGCTTACACGAGTAACCGGCAGGAGGGCGGCATGTTCGAGGGTTTCACCCGCACCGAGATCGACACGTCACCCGGTCCCTTTGGCGGCGCGCGCATCCATCTGCGCCATGGCGGCGACGGCCCGCCTTTGCTGCTGCTGCACGGCAATCCGCTGACCCATGTGTCGTGGCACAAGATCGCGCCTCGCCTCGCCAAGGATTTCCACGTCGTCTGCCCCGATCTGCGCGGCTACGGCGACAGCGTCGGCCCCGACGATGGGGGTGAGAACAACATCAACTACTCGTTCCGCGCGATGGCGCAGGACCAGGTCGAGGTGATGGAGAAGCTCGGCTATCGCGAGTTTTTTGTCGCCGGGCACGATCGCGGCGCCCGCACCACCGCGCGGATGTGCCTCGACCACCCCGACCGCGTGAAGCGCGCCGCGCTCGTCGACATCCTGCCCAACCATCACATCTGGACCCACACCTCGAAGGAGTGGGCGATCCGCTCGTGGCACTGGGCGCTGATGGCGCAACCTTATGATTTTCCCGAGCGGATGTTGGCCGGCGTGCCGGCGCGCTGGTACATGGAACACAAATTGTCAAAGCCGGGGATCGGGCTCGGCTTTTTCGATCCCGCAGCGTTCGACGAATATGTCCGCTGCTTCAACTGGAAGACGATCAAGGGCTCGTGCGCCGATTACCGCGCCTGCCCGACCTGCGACCTCGAGATGGACACCGCCGATTTCGCGGCCGGCCACAAGATCACCCAGCCGCTGCTGGTGATCTGGGGCCAACGCAGCCACACCGAAGGCGTCCACGGCGACGTCCTCGCGATCTGGCAGCGCAGCTACGCGGAAGACGCCTGGGGCGGCGCGCTACCCTGCGGCCACTACGTCCCCGAGGAAGCGCCCGACGAGACCTACGAGCATTTCGTGAAGCATTTCAAGGTATAACCACTTTAATTCGTCTTCCCCGCGAAAGCGGGGACCCAGGGCGACCGTTGTGTCGCTCGCCCCTGGACCCCCGCTTGCGCGGGGGAGACGAGAATTGCGAATGCTCTGAAACCTAGTCCCGCGGTGTCGCTTTCAGGATCTCCCGGGCGCTGTCGGCGTCGGCGGCGATCTGCACCTTGAGATCGTCGAAGCTCGCGAATTTGCGCTCCGGCCGGATGAAATCGACCAGCGCGACCCGCAGGTGCCGGCCGTAAAGGTCGCGGTCGATGTCGAAGAGATGCGCTTCGAGCCGCGGCACGAGGGTGCCGCCGATTGTCGGGCGCAGGCCGATATTGGCGACGCCGTCGATCGTCTCGCCGCCGAGCGGGTCGTCCGCCCCGTCGCCGCTCACCCTGACCGCATAGACCCCAAAGCACGGCCGCTGATATTCGCCGAGGCCGAGATTGGCGGTCGGGAAGCCGATCGTGCGGCCGCGCTGGTCGCCTTGTGCGACACGGCCGTCGATCTCCCAAAACCGGCCGAGCTGCGCCGCCGCCTCGCGCGGCTTACCGTCCTGCAACAGCTCGCGGATGCGGGTCGAGGAATAGACCATGCCGCCGCCGCTCACCGGGTCGATCACGGTGACCCCGAATCCGAGCCGGTCGCCCACCTCGCGCAACAGCGCCGGGGTGCCGCGCCGCCGGTTGCCAAAGGTGCAGTCGTGGCCGACGACGATATGGGCGAGGCCGATCGCCCCGACCATCACATCCTCGATAAACGATTCGGCGCTCTGCTCGGCGAACTCGCGGTCGAAATGCTGGATGAAGAGGAAATCGACGCCGAGCCGGGCGATCTCGCGCGCCTTGACGCGAAACGGGGTCAGCCGGAACGGCTCGGTGCCTGGCACGAAGACGTTGCGCGGATGCGGCTCGAAGGTCAACACCGCGGTCGGCGCGCCGCGCGCTGCGGCGAGCGAGCGGGCGTGGTCGATCAGCGCCGCATGGCCCTTATGCAGCCCGTCGAAATTGCCCATCGCCAGCACCGTGCCGCGCTGGTGCGCCGCGCCGGAGCCGGGGTGTCGGATGATACGTAAAGCGGTCAAGGTCGCGCCAAAACCCCCGCGAAGACGTGCCCGAAAAATAGCCGGTGATGCGGCGCGAAGATAGCAGGCGCTTTGCGGCATGATTGCGACGGCGGCGCGCCCGCGCTATTCCGGCTCGATGGAGACACGCCGCAATCCCGACGATGCCGCCTCGCCGCTGCGCGAGGCCTGGTATTACGCGCTGCCGGGCCACTTGCTGCGGCCGGGTAAGCTCGCGGCGCGCACGATGCTCAGCGAGCCGGTGCTGATCGGCCGCGACCGCGACGGCGCCGTCTTCGCGCTCCGCGACATCTGCCCGCATCGCGGCATGCCGCTGTCCGAAGGGCGATTCGACGGCGCAGAGGTCGAATGCTGCTATCACGGCTGGCGCTTCGCGACCGGCGGGCAGTGCACCGCGATTCCCTCGCTCGTCGCCGGGCAGACATTCGATCTGAGCCAGGTCAGGGTCGCGCGCTACCCGGCGGTCGAGGCGCAGGGCAATGTCTGGGTCTATTTCGGCGGCGATCCGGCGGCGGCGCCGCCGGTGCCGCATCTCGCCGACTTCGCCGGCGATGCACGGCCCGGCATCGTCGAGACGGTGCGTTTCGCGGCGGCGATCGACGATGCCGTCATCGGCTTGATGGACCCGGCGCACGGGCCTTTCGTCCATCGTGCCTGGTGGTGGCGAACCGCCCGTTCGGCGCACGAAAAGGCCAAGGATTTCGCGCCCTCGGATTGGGGCTTCACGATGACCCAGCATGCCCCGTCGAGCAATTCGCGGGCCTACAAGCTGCTGGGCGGCTCGCAGACCGAGATCGCCTTCCGCTTGCCGAGCGTGCGCGTCGAGCGCATCGAAGCCGGCCGCCTCGTGCTGTGCAACCTCACCGCGATCACCCCGGTCGACGACCGCACCACCGACATCCACCATTGCTGGTACTGGAACGCGCCGTGGCTCACCGCGCTGAAGCCGCTGGCGCGACCGTTCGTCCGCGCCTTCCTGCACCAGGACGAGGCGATCATGGCGCGTCAGCAAAAAGGGCTGCGCTTTGACCCGGTGCTGTCGCTGATCGACGACGCCGATACCCAGGCGCGCTGGTATTTTCAGCTGAAGCGCGAATACTGCCGCGCCCGCGCCGAGGGGCGGCCCTTCGAAAACCCGATCAAGGCGCGTACCCTGCGCTGGAAGAGTTAGACAAGGATTGGATCAAATGAGATCGCAAGCGCCGGCACGGCCTGTTCGATCTGAACGGATACCCTCGAGGAGCACGAAGTGGCCGATGCGATCGACGCCGCGCTCGGTGAGATAAAATTCGATGCCGACGGGCTCGTCCCGGCGATCGCGCAGCAGCACGATACGGGCGAAGTGCTGATGGTCGCGTGGATGAGCCGCGAAGCCGTGCGGGTCACCTTGCAGGAGGGCCGCGCCTGCTACTGGTCGCGCTCGCGCAAGGCGCTGTGGCGCAAGGGCGAAACCTCGGGCCAGGTCCAGACCCTGAAGGAGCTGCGGCTCGATTGCGACGGCGATACCGTGCTGCTGCTCGTCGACCAGGATGGCGTCGCCTGCCACACCGGGCGGCGCAATTGCTTCTTCCGGGCGTGGCGCGACGACGCCTGGGTCGAGATCGCCGCGCCGCTGATCGCGCCGGAACAGCTTTACAAAGAGCCGCCGGGTTAGGGTCAAAACCCAATCAGCTCGACGCAACCCCTGAGGAGACCCGCTCAGTGCGGGACGACGAGGGCAGAGGTGCGCCTTGATCACCGAAAAGGGCGCGTCCCGGTCTCGTGCGGGGCACCCCGGCGGCTCGGATGCGCCACGGAGGCCATCGCGATCGCGTTTTGTTGCGGCGTACTTCGCTGAGCCGAAAAAATCATCACCAAAAGGCCCGGAATCCGGAGAATGTCGGCGACACACTATCGGCGGCAACGTCCGGTTGGCAGAGCGCGCAAATCATGATCGTGCTGGGAATTCATCCGGGTCGTCACGACGCCTCCGCGACCCTGTTCAACGAGTACGGAGTGCTCGGTGCGGTGCAGTTGGAGCGGCTCGACCGGCGCAAGGGCGCTGGCGTCACCGGCGAGAGCTGGGCGTGGCCCTGCGTCGACGAGGTACTCTCGATGAACGGGCTCAGCCGGCGCGATGTCGACGTCGTCGCGCTGACCCGCTCGGCAATGCCGCAGACCTATTACCATATGATGCGCACGCCGTGGCGTCGCCTGGAGCTGAGCGTCAAACCCGATCTCCTGCGCAAACGGCCGAATCGCCTGCTGTCCAAAGTCATGAAGTAAAGCCACGCGCCCGACCCTGGCCGGGTTTTCGCGGAGGCCGATTTCCTGCGTGACAACGGATTTAGCGACGGCACGCAAATCCATTGGGCGGGCCATCATTTCTGCCATGCGCTGCCCGCGCTGTTCTTCACCGATTGGAGCGACGCTCTGCTCTACACCGCCGATGGATACGGCGACGGCTCTGCCTACTCGGCCCGCTCGTTTCGGGACGGCGAACTGACGACCCTGTTCGGCGATGAGCACGCGCAGAGCCAGGCGCTCAGCGACGCGAGCCTTGCCTTCGCGTACGGTATCGTCACCGAAGCAGCCGGATTTCGCATGCTGCGCCACGAGGGCAAGATCACCGGCCTCGCCGCGTTTGGCGAGCCGGTGTTTTGTTCGGCGCTTAAGCGTCACTTCTCGGCCGACGAGCGCGGACAGGTTCGCTCCACTTGGACCGGCTTTCCGGAGATGCGCGCCGACATCACAAAAATGCTCGAAGGCGCCAAGCGTGAGGATGCCGCGGCGTCCATCCAGAAGCTGGTCGAGGACGCGATGCTGGCGTCGCTGCAGTTGCATCCTTCGGCAGACGCCGCATCGCCGCCTCGGCCTGAGCGGCGGGCTCTTCGCCAATGTGAAGCTCAACCGGCGTCTCGCCGAGAATCTCGACATCGACGAAATCTTCGTCGTGCCGCCGATGGGCGACGACGGCCTCTCTCTGGGAGCGGGGCTGAGCTATCTGCTCGCTCGCGACGGGGCCGCCGCGTGGCTCTCTCGTCGTTACCGGCTCGACGATGTGTATTGGGGCCGCGATTACAACTCTGCGATCGATGCGGCGCTGCTCGCAGATCCGGCGGTGATGCAGCACAGCGAAGCGCCGACCGACGGTGCCGTGACGCGGCTCGCCGCCGGCCAGATCGGCGGGCCCTATCGCGGACGCATGGAGTTCGGGCCGCGCGCCTTGGGCGCCCGCTCGATCCTGGCAAACCCGTCGCATCGGGCAACCCACGATGAGCTCAACCGTCGGCTTCAGCGCTCCGAATTCATGCCGTTCGCCCCTGTGGTGACCGAGACCAACGCCGCGAAGGTGTTCAATATCGGCGCGCTCAACGCCTACGCGTGCCGCTTCATGACGATCACCACCCAAGTGCGGCCCGAATGGTGTGAGGCGCTCGAGGCCGTGGTTCATGTCGACGGATCGGCACGGCCGCAAATCATTCGGCGCGATACCAACCCGCTCTGCCACGACATCGTCGCCGCGTTCGAACAGCGCACCGGCATTCCGGCGCTGATCAACACGAGCTTCAACGTGCACGAAGAGCCGATCGTCAACCGCCCGGCGGAATGCGTGTCCGCATTGACCGCTGGATGCATCGATTTCGTCGTTACCGAGCGGGGACTTTACACGGCGCGAGATTGACCGGACCGCGCCGGGCACCGGTGCGGGAGTGGACCGCTGGCAGGCGAGGCAAAGCCGCCGGAGCGACCCAACTCTCTAATTGCGATGACCAGACTGATTGGGTTTTGACCTAAGGCATCGGGCAGCTGAGCGGCCCGGGGGGCGGCGGCGGCAACGGCCGGCCGGCGCACTGGTTGTTGTAGGCGCCGACCGCGTCGTTGTAGCGGGCGCTTGCCGCCTGGGCGTCGGTCAGCGCGCTGCCGCCGGCGCGCCTGGCCGCGGCGTCCCGCTGCTCCAGCAGCTGACGGAACTGCGCGACCGCTTGCGGATTGTCGACATTGACCCCGGCACGCGCGGCGGCGAGCTGCTGATCGAGCCCGTCGAGCTCCGCCCGCGCCGCGCCCAGCGCGTCGTTCTTGGCCGACATGTCGGCATTCGCCGCATCGACCGATTGCTTCATGCACAGGCAGACCGCGCCGGGTGGGGGCGGTGCTTGCGCGAATGCCGGCGCGGTTAGCACGCCCAGGAGCAATACGCCCAGGCGCAGGGACGAAATACGCATTGTTGGCTCCGTTGCGGGTCTTGATTGGTTCTTATCGCGACATCACCACCGGAATCTTCGATTCCATGATGATGTGCCGCGTCGCGCCGCCAAAGATCATCTGGCGGATGCGGCTTTGCGTATAGGCGCCCTTCAACATCAAATCGGCGCCCGCCGCCATGGCCTCCTGCAAAAACGATTCGCCCTGCGGCTTCTGCCGGCCAAAGGCGGTGCGCAGGCTGACGTTGAGCCCGTGGCGTTCGAGCGTGCGCGCCAGCTCGTCGCCGGCCGGTCCCGGCTCGGGCATGTGCTGCGCCCCGACCGAAACGACGACGACCTCCTTCGCGTGCTTGAGGAAGGGCATGCCGAGCGCCACGGTCAGCGCCGTCTCGGTGCTGCCGTTCCACGCGACGGCGACGACATCGCCCAGCGCCGCCGGCGCAACTTTCGGCACCATCATCACCGGCCGGCCGCTTTCGAATAGCGCGTCTTCGAGCGTCGCTTCGGCGATCGAAGCGAGTTTCTCCGGCTGCTCGACGACGATCAGATCGTAGACCCGGCCGATCATCCCGACGATCGCGTTCTGCCGCCCATCCTCCTCGCGCCACGAGGCGCTGGGGCCGTTATGCCCGTCGGGAACCGGCCCGAGCGGCACGTCCTCCTTGGTCATGAACTCGCGGAACAGGCGGCGTGCCTGGTCGCGCCGATCATGCCCCTCGCGCTCCAGGGTGCGGTCGACCTCGGACGAGATAGAGAACCCCATCTCGCCGCCGAACACGACCGCGTATTCGGTCGTCAGGCTGTGCAAACCGACTATATGGCTGTTGAAGCGCCTTGCGACCTTCAGTGCCGCCTCGAGCACCGGTCCGGCACTGCCGTCGCCGATAACGGCCAGGAGATTCTTCATCATCCACCCCGCTCGCGCGGTCCGCCGCGTGGTTGCGGCAGACACCGTTTCACCGATCATACACCAGCGCTCCGCGGCGGGCGAGTGCGCCCCGTAGACCGCCGGGCAACCCCCGATTACAGTGGCCGAGGGGCTTTTCACCGGGATCGGTCAAGGATGAACAGCGGTTCGACGCGAAGGTTGCGCGGTGCGCTCGTTGCGATCGCGGCCCTTGCTCTCGCCACCATGGCTCAGGCCGAGACCGTGAGCTTCGGCACCGACTGGAAGGCCGAGGCCGAGCACGGCGGCTACTATCAGGCGCTCGCCGCCGGGATCTACAAAAAGTACGGGCTCGACGTGAACCTGCGCCAGGGCGGCCCGCAAGTGAACCACGCGCAGCTCCTGGCCGCCGGGGTGCTCGATTTCAACCTCGCCTCCAATTCGTTCAGCCCGCTCAATTTCGCCCAGCAGAACATCCCGATGGTCGCGGTCGCGGCGCTGTTTCAGAAGGACCCGTCAGTGTTGATCGCGCATCCGGGCGTGGGCAATGACAGCTTTGCCGCGCTGAAGGGCAAGCCGATCATGATCAGCGGCGACACCCGCACCGGCAGCTGGCTCTTCCTGAAGCAGAAATTCGGCTACACCGACGATCAGATCCGCCCCTACAATTTTAGCGTGGCGCCGTTCCTCGCCGACCCCAAGGCGGTCCAGCAGGGCTATCTGTCGAGCGAGCCCTACACGATCGAGGGCCAAGGGGTGAAGCCGGTCGTGCTGCTGATCGCCGACGCGGGTTATGCCAGTTACGGTTCGATAATCCAGTGTTCGCTTAAGCTGGCGCACGACAACCCCGACCTCGTGCAGCGTTTCGTCAACGCCAGCATCGAGGGCTGGTATTCCTACCTCTACGGCGACCCGTCGCCCGGCAACGCGCTGATCAAGAAAGACAATCCGGAGATGAACGACGCGCTGATCGCCTACGGCGTCGCCAAGATCAAGGAATACGGCATCGTCGATAGCGGCGATGCCAAACAGGACGGCATCGGCGCGATGACTGACGCGCGCTGGCGCGAGTTCTTCGACACGATGGCGAAGGCCGGGCTCTATTCCCCCGACATGGACTATAAAAAGGCCTTCACTCTGCAATTCGTCGACAAGAAAGTCGGGATGAAACCCTGACCGACTATCTATCAGCGCGCCTCATTTCTTGTCTCCCCCGCTTGCGCGGGAAAGACGATTAAGGGATGCCGGAACCGATCCTCGAATTGCACGGGGTCGCCAAGCACTTCGCCACCGGCACGGAGGCGCTCGCCGGGGTCGATCTCAGTGTCGGGCGCGGCGAGTTCCTGAGCCTTCTCGGTCCGTCGGGCTGCGGCAAGAGCACGCTGCTGCGCATCATCGCCGGCCTTACGCCGCCCAGCTCCGGCGCCTGCCGCCTGGCGCTCGACCATGCGCCGGGCCGCATCGGCTTTGTCTTTCAGGACCCGACGCTGATGCCGTGGAGCACGGTGACCGGCAATGTGCTGCTGCCATTCCGCATCGCCGGGCGGATCGGCGCCAAGGAGCGCGAGCGAGCGCTGGCGGCGGTGCGCGCGGTCGGGCTCGCCGGGTTCGAGGGCGCCTACCCGCACCAGCTCTCGGGCGGGATGCGGATGCGGGTGTCGATCGCCCGCGCGCTGGCCACCGATCCCGATCTCCTGCTGCTCGACGAGCCGTTCGCCGCGCTCGACGAAATCACCCGGCTCGCGCTCAACGACGATCTGTTGCGCTTGTGGGAAGAGCGTCGCCCGACGATCCTCTTCGTCACCCACAGCGTCTTCGAGTCGGCCTATCTCTCGACCCGCATCGCGGTGATGACCGCGCGGCCGGGCCGCATCAGCGCCGACCTCGCGGTCGATCTGCCGCAGCCGCGCACCCGCGCGACCCGGACCTCGCCCGACTACGCGGCGCTGTGCGAGCGCGTCTCGGCGAGCTTGGCCGAGGCGATGGAGCCGGGGAGATGAACCGGCTATGGCTGCGCATCGCGGCGCCGATCGCGATCGGGATCGTGTTCCTCGCGTTGTGGCAGGCTGGAGCGTGGCTGTCGGGCGTGGCGGTCTATATCCTGCCGGCGCCGAGCGACATCGCGGTGAGCCTGTGGACCGACGGTCCGAGCCTCATGGGTTCGCTGCTCGTCACATTGCGCATCACCCTCGCGGCGCTCGCCGCCGCGGCCATTCTCGGCGGGGCCATCGCGCTCGTCTTCTCGCTGTCACGCATCGTCGAGATCAGCTTTTTCCCCTATGCGGTGATCCTCCAGGTGACGCCGATCGTCGCGATCGCGCCGCTGATCATCATCTGGGTGCACACGCCGTTCCTCGCGCTCCTGACCTGCGCGTGGATCGTCGCGTTCTTCCCCATCGTCTCGAACACCACGGTCGGGCTCAACAGCGCCGACCGCAACCTGCTGGCGCTGTTCCGCCTCTACGGCGCGTCGCGGGCGCAGGTGCTGTGGTTTCTGCGCATTCCGACCGCGCTGCCGTATTTCCTCGCAGGCCTCAGGATCAGCGGCGGGCTGGCCCTCATCGGCGCGGTCGTCGCCGAGTTCGTCGCCGGCACCGGCGGCGCCGAGACCGGCCTCGCCTACCGCATCCTCGAAGCCGGCTACCGCCTGGCGATCCCGCGCCTCTTCGCCGCGCTGTTCCTGCTGTCGGTCACCGGAATCCTGATCTACCTGGTGCTCGACTTCATCTCGCGCCAGCTCTTACGCAACTGGCACGAAAGCGCCACGGCCGAAGAAGAGGAATAGCAGCCGCTAAATCGCGGCGAAGCCGCAAAAATCACCACAGGGGCACAGAGGACACCGGGGCACGGCACCTCCGTGTCCTCTGTGCCTCTATGGTTAGATAAGGGCGCTTCGCGCCGCTTACCCCCGCCCGACAAACGGCATCTTGGTCGCCATCACCGTGAGGAACTGGATGTTCGCCTCGGGGGTGACCGTGGCGCAGAGCACGACCGAGCGGGCGACGTTTTCGACGTCCATCGTCGGCTCGATGATGGTCTCGCCGTTGGCCTGCGGCACGCCGCGGGTCATCCGCTGGGTCATCTCGGTGAGCGCGTTGCCGACATCGATCTGGCTGCACGAGATGTCGTATTTGCGCCCGTCGAGCGAGGTCGATTTGGTGAGCCCGGTGACCGCGTGCTTGGCGGTGGTGTAGGCGATCGAATTGGGCCTCGGCACATGCGCCGAGATCGAGCCGTTGTTGATGATCCGGCCGCCCATCGGGTTCTGCTCCTTCATCATGCGGAACGCCTGCTGGGTGCACAGGAACGTGCCGTTGACGATCGAGCCGATGACCCCCATCCACTTCGCGTATTCGAGGTCTTCGAGCAGGCCGGCCGCGCCGAACCCGGCATTGTTGAACAGCACGTCGAGCCGGCCGAACTTTGCCTTGGCGGCGGCGAAGAGGGCCTCGACCGAGGCCGGGTCGCCGACATCGGCCGGCACGCCGAGCGCCTTGCCCTGCAGCCCTTCGATCTCGGCGACGACGGCGTTCAATGGCTCCGGCCGGCGGCCGGCGACGACAACCGCGAACCCTTCACGCGCCAAAGCCAAAGCCGACGCCTTGCCGATGCCGCTGCCGCCGCCGGTGACGAGCGCAACCTTGCCGTTCGAAGCCATGCGAGTTTCCTCCAGGATTTGTCTGGCCGGCAAAATATCAGGTTTCGCCGCGCGGTCACGCACGTTGGCATCGCCTGCTCCACATGCGTTAAATAGCGCCAGCAATATTCCGGGGAGGGCGACCATGCGAATGAGCAGCGATCACATCCTGACCAGCCATGCCGGCAGCCTGCCGCGGCCCGACGAGCTGATCGAGGCGAACCGCGCGCGCTACGAGGACAAATCCAGCGACGAGGCGAAATTCCAGTCGGTTCTGGGCGCCGCCGTGACCGACGTCGTGCGCCGCCAGAAGGAGGCCGGGATCGATGTGCCGGGCGACGGCGAGTTCGGCAAGGCGATGGCGCAGCGGGTCAATTACGGCTCGTGGTGGCGTTATTCGTGGCTGCGGCTGGGCGGCCTCGCGGAGGGCGGGCTGACGCTCTACGAGATGGAGCCCAAGCGCTCGTCGCCGGGCGCGGTGGTGCTGACCAGCTTTGGCGACCGCCGCGACCGCAGCCGCTTTCATGCTGCCTACAACGACCCGGAAAGCGGCATTACCACCGGCCCGCGGCCCGCGTCTCCGGTCTGCGTCGACAAGCTGACCTATATCGGCCACGAGGCGATCCAGGCCGACATCGCCCGCTTCAAGGCGGCGCTCGCCGCCGCCGGGGTCGAAGAAGGCTTTATGACCGCGATCGCGCCGGGCAGCGCCTCGCGCATCCCCAACCGCTATTACAAGAGCGACGAGGAGTTCCTCTTCGCCTGCGCCGACGCGATGCGCGAGGAATACAAGGCGATCATCGATGCCGGCTTGATCCTGCAGATCGACGACCCGGCGATCGCCGAGAACTGGGACATGGTCAATCCCGAACCGACGGCCGAAGACTACCGCAAGTTCACGATGACCCTGGTCGACGCGCTCAACCACGCGCTCAAAGGTCTGCCGCAGGACCGCATCCGCTTTCACCTGTGCTGGGGCAGCTGGCACGGGCCGCACATGACCGACATCCCGATGCGCGACATCGTCGAGTGCATGCTGGCGATCGACGCCGGCGCCTATTCGTTCGAAGCCGGCAATGTCCGCCACGAGCACGAATGGAAGGTGTGGCAGGACGTCAAGCTGCCCGACGGCAAGCTGATCCTGCCGGGCGTCGTCAGCCACGCGACCAATGTCGTCGAGCACCCCGAACTGGTCGCCGACCGCATCCTGCGCTTCGCCAATCTGGTCGGGCGCGAGCGGGTCATCGCCTCGACCGATTGCGGCCTCGGCGGGCGCATCCATCACCAGCTCGCGTGGGCCAAGCTCGAAACCCTGGCGCAGGGCGCGGCGCTGGCGACCAAACAGCTGTGGAAGTGATTTTCACTCACCCATCCCGGCTTTCGCCGGGAAGCGGATAAAGCGGTGATTATCTCAGCTTTTGCCCCCGCCACTCCGCGGTGCGGCGGACGCCGCCGAAGGTGAAGATGTGGAGCCCGTCGATCGCGCCGCTCTCGGCCTCGCCGGCGACGAGCGCATCGATCAGCGCGTCGGGCGCCGCCTCGCTCAGGATGCGGGCGAACGCGGTGTGGCCGCGGGCCAGCGCGCGCAGCGAGCTGCCGATCCCGCAGCGTACGGCGAACTTGGCGAGGGTCACGACGCTCGCCGGCCCGGCGACCCCGACCGCCACCGGGCAATCGATCCCGCGCGCCCGCAACCCCGCGACCCAGTCCTCGATCGGCGTCGCTTCGAAGCCGAATTGGGTGACGAGCGACGCGGCGAGGCCGCGCTCCTCGGCCAGCGCCAGCTTGGCGGTCAGCGCCCGGTCGAGCGACCGCGCGCTGATCTGCGGATGGCCTTCGGGGTAGCCGGCAAACCGCACCCGGTCGATGCCGTGCGATTCGACGATCCCGCTCGCCAGCAAGGTCAGGCTGTCGCGGAACGGGCCGGCGGGCCACGCCGGGTCGCCGCCGATCAGCAGCACGTCGGCGATTTCCGCCTCGTCGGTCGCGCGGCGCAGGAAATCGACCGCCTGCTCGATGTTGGTCAGCCGCCGCGCGGCGATATGCGGCACCGGGGTGAACCCGGCGCGCCGCAGCCGGGTACAGGCGGCGACGATGTCGAGATAGGTCGCGCTCGGCGGGTGATTGACGAAGACAGTCGTGCCCGGCGGGAACAAGTCGCGCAGCCCGTCGCCGGCGAAATCGTCGCGCGGCGACAATTCGATCGACGCGCCGGCGATCAGTTCGGCGATCCGTTGCCGGGTCCGGTCGGCAAGCGGTTCCGCCGCTGCCATCAGCCCGAATCCCGCTTGCGCGAAATCACGTACGACTCGTCCCAGAACCACAGCCCGCCGTGGCGGCGCAGCACGTCCTTGGTCGCGTCGAGATAGGCGCCGCTGCCGATCGCCTCGCTGAGGCGCTGATCCTCGATCTGGGCGACGTAGACCGCGGCGTTCCACGCGGCGAACAGGGTCGAGGTGCCGATCGTGTCGCTGATCTCGGTCGGCAGGGTGTGCATGTCGTAGCGGAACAGCGAACGGGCATCGGCGTAGGCGCCGAAATTGAGCACCCGCCCGGCGCCGCCGAGCTCGGCCTTGGTGGCGCGCAGCAGCGCGTGCCGGTCGGTGGTGAACGGGTCCTCGCCCGGCCAGATGGCGCGGATGATTTCGAGCCCGGGATCGTCGCCATGCGAGTGGATGCCGATCAGCCGTCCGCCCGGGGCGAGGCTCTTGGCGAGCGGGGCGACGATGCGGCGGGCCTTGAACTCGAGCGGTGCTCGGGCGCGATAGGGTTGCGAGGCGATGACGAGGTCGTAATCGGCGCGGGTCAAGCCGCGGCGCGGCCGCACGGAATCGAGCAGGAATCTGTGGTCGTCACGGTAGATCACCAGCACCACGGGCTTGTCGTAAACCGGGTTGCCGCTTTTCTGGCCCGCTCGGGCGCGCCAATGCTCGGTGAGAAAGGGTTGCAGCTCGCCGATCTGCTCCTCGAAATCGTGCGCGGTGCCCCCGGTCAGCGCCAGCTCGTGCCAGACGAGGCTGGTCGCGGAGGTCACCGAGCCCGGGGTCAGCCACGGCGCCTCCGAATAGGACATGTTGGTCATCACCAGCACGGTCGCCGGGTGCTCGAACAGCCGGTCGGGCATCTTTTCGAGCGCGAGCCGCACGTCTTCGAGGCTGATCTCCTTGCCGACGATATAGAACGGCATCGTCGGAAAGCGGTGGTGCATCGCGCGCATCGTGCGCACCAGCACGGTCCCGTCGCCGGTGCCGGCGTCGAACACGCGGAGCGCCGGCGGGCGTGGATGGATGTCGCCAGCTCCAGCCTGACGCGCTGGGCGATCACCCATTTCTCGCTGCAGGTCGTGACAAACAGCAGGTATTTCTGCCGGTTGTCGTAGAAGCGAAAATTCTGCGCGTCGCCGGGAAGCGCCGTCATCGGCACCGCCGGCGCCGCGGTGTCCGCGCCGTTTGTCGCCGGCGCGCGGGGCCGGGCGATAAAGGCGCGCACCCGGTCCTCGGTGTCGGTCGTCACCCGCCCGCCCAGCCGCAGCCGGTTGACCAGCTTGCCGTCGTTGACCGCGAGGCGGCCAAACGTCGATTCCGCCATCCGGGTTTGGCGGCAATAGTCGGTGATGTCGCGCAGCAGCGTTTCGCGCATGAGACGATCTCCGAGGTGACTAAAAACACGCACAAAGCGTAAGGTCAATCAGATGATTGCCCACTGATCAGGTGGGTAAAATAGTGGGATGAATCCCACTTTACGGCCCGCGCGATGGGCAAGATTGGCTGTCAGCCGGTGGCCGACACGGGTGCTATAGTCCGCGCAAACAACACCCGAACGCGGAGGAAACCATGCAGCCGAGCGGCGATCGCATCCTGACCAGCCATGTCGGCAGCCTGCCGCGCCCGGACCCGCTGATCGCGGCGAACCGGGCGCGCGAGGAAGGCGAGGCAATCGACGAGGCCGGGTTTCAGGATACGCTGCGCGATGCCGTCGCCGAGGTCGTGCACCGCCAGAAGGCGCTCGGCATCGATGTGCCGGGCGATGGCGAATTCGGCAAGTCGATGGGCCACCGGGTCAATTACGGCGCGTGGTGGAGCTACGCCTTCCGCCGTCTCGGCGGGCTCGAATTCGGCGCGCCCGGCATCTATGGGGTCTCGCCGCGGCGCTCGCGCCCGGGCGAGATCGTGCTGACCAGCCAGGACGACCGGCGCGACCGAAGGCGCTTTGCCGAGGCCTATGGCGATCGCGAGTCCGGCGTCTATATGGGGCCGCGGCCGGCGACCGGCCCGATCGTCACCGGCAAGCTCTCCTATATCGGCCAGGCCGCGGTCGCCGCCGACATCGCCAATTTCAAGGCGGCGCTCGCGGCGACGGGGATCGCGGAAGGCTTTATGACCGCGGTCGCGCCGGGCACCGCCTACCGCATCGGCAACGCCTATTACCAGGACGACGAGGAATTCCTTTACGACTGCGCCGAGGCGATGCGCGAGGAATACAAGGCGATCGTCGATGCCGGCCTCATCCTGCAGCTCGACGACCCGTCAACCGCGACCGGCTGGGACATGATCACCCCCGAGCCGGACCTCGCCGCGTACCGCAAGTTCACCATGGTGCGGATCGAAGCCTTGAACCACGCGCTGCGCGGCCTGCCGCCGGAGCGCATCCGCTATCATCTATGCTGGGGCAGCTGGCACGGGCCGCACACCACCGACATCGCGATGCGCGACATCGTCGATGTCATGCTCGCGGTCAATGCCGGCGCCTACTCGTTCGAGGCCGGCAATGTCCGCCACGAGCACGAGTGGAAAGTGTGGCAGGACGTCAAGCTGCCCGACGGCAAGCTGATCCTGCCAGGGGTCGTCAGCCACGCGACCAATGTCGTCGAACACCCGGAGCTGGTGTGCGACCGCATCCTGCGTTTCGCCAACCTGGTCGGCCGCGAGCGGGTCATCGCCTCGACCGATTGCGGATTGGGCGGCCGCATCCATCCCGACATCGCCTGGGCCAAGCTCGAAACCCTGGCGCAAGGCGCGGCGCTGGCGACGAAGCAGCTATGGCGCTGAGAGTCAAACCAGCGTCGTCCCCACTCCCAAAGCCGGCCCGGCAACACTCAATTGCTGGTCAAGGGTGCACAGCCTCGCGCCGTGCTTGAAACAAATCGCCAAGTGAAGCGCATCGCCTCCCTTCAGACCTCGGGCATATTGGTCGGAAAAGTGAGCAGCGGTCCGGAACTGGTCGCGTTCGATGGTCAGAACCGTGGCATGGTTGGCGCAGAAACGGGTGAAAGCCGAGAGTACTGCGACGCGTCGGGTCGCATCGATCTGCCCGGTGCGCAGCTTGATCGACAGTGCGGCGGAAAATTCCGTTATCACCCAGTCGCTGACGGCGAGATCTTCATCGTCTTCAGAATGCAGCCAAGCCTCAATGCGCTCGCCGTCGGCTTCAGCTGTCAGCAGCGCGACGAGCAGAGACGTGTCAAGGTAGAGCATCAATAACGGGCATCGTCGCGCATGCGGCGAATAAAATCTGCTGTGGACTCTTCCTGCTTTGGCATTGACTCGCGTAGCCTGCGCAACGCCTCGAAATCGATCGGCTTTTTCGGCCGATCAAGCCGGGTGAGCCGCACGGCGGGCTTGCCGCGCCGGGTGATGCAAATGTCTTCCCCGGCTTCCGCGCGGTCGACGAGCTCGCTCAGACGCGCCTTGGCGTTGGCCAGGCTGACGCTGTCCATGACCCTTCTCCTGACTATCTAGTTGGTCATATATAACACGCGACCAGCCGTGTTTCGAGGCCTGGACCTCAACCCCGCCCATATTTCTCGTGGAAATGCGGCAGAACGGCGCTGCCCATCAATTCGAGGCCCTTGAGCACCTTCCACAGCTCCATCCCCGGCCAGCCGGCGCGGAAGATGAAGTAGTTGGCGTCGAGCCTTGCGATGCGGTCTTCGAGCTGCTCGATGACATCGTCCGGGCTGCCGAGGATGAAGCGATCCTTCGCCAGTTCGTCGAACGCGACGCGGAAGCTCTCCTCGCCCGGCAGCACCTTGTCTTGGCCCCAGGCGGCATAGGCGGCGTATTTGCCTTCGAGGTAGGGCCCGGCGGTCGCGATCGCCTCCTCGCGGGTCGGCGCGACGCACAGCTCGAGGATCATCGGCCGCGCCGCTGGCACCGCATGGCCGGCCCCGGCCAGCGCCGCCTTGTAGAGCCCCCATTGCCGCTCGGTCGTGGGCAGCGCGGCATGCGGGTTGATGAACCACGGATAGCCGAGCCGGCCGGTGCGTTCGACCGCCTTGTCGGCGTTGGCGGCGATCCAGATCGGCGGGTGCGGCTTCTGCACCGGGCGGATCGTCGAGGTCGCCTCGCGCAGATTGAAGAAGCGGCCCTGATGGGTGACGTTGTCCTCGCTCCACAGCCGCTTGATGAGCTTGAGGCCTTCGAGCATGCGCGGCACCCGGTCGGACACCTGCAAGCCGAACGCGGCGAATTCCTCCTCGCGATAGCCGATGCCGACCCCGAACACCACGCGCCCCTCCGACATCACGTCGAGGCTGGCGATCTCCTCGGCGGTCTGCACCGGGTTGAGCAGCGCCAGCAAGGTCACCGCCAGAACCAGGTCCATCGTCCCGGAATCGGCGGCGAGCCGGGCCAGCAGCGGCAGGTTCTGGATCGCGATATAGGGCGGCGACACGTAATGGTGGCCCGCGGCGATCGCGTCGAACCCGGTATCGCGCGCGACGATCGTCTGCTGCACGCATTGCCGGAACCGCAGCACGGGATCGTCGCCGCGCGGCTGCTGCGAATTGACGAACAGACCGAATTTCATGTGTTTTCCTTTGCCATCATTGCGCGGCCGTAGGTCTAATTCGTTGGGCGAGCGCGTTCCTTGTCGATCCATCCCTGACTGACCAACCGCTCCCACGCGATGGCGACATGCTGTGGACGCAGCACGCGGCGCTTTCGATCATTCCATGCATGCACGGCCACCAGAGCCTGATCTGCAGAAGTCACATTGTGCTGACGACTGGCAACCCAGTGAACAGTGGCTAGTAGTTCCATCCCATACGGCGTTTCAAAACCCTCAATAAGTCGGGCGACCCGTGACACACGGTCGCGAACTTGTGCTTCGCCCTGCGTCTCTAAAAACTCGTTTGCCTCTGTGACCGCATCGGCTGTCGCGACAATTTCCGCTTCTCCGACGTGATCACCGACCCCTTTCACGTAATGGCCATCCATCGCTTTCAGCACGTGACGAAGCTTATCGGAATAAGGGCCGTACTTGTGTTTAACAAAGCCGAGATCCAACGGCTGCCCCGCTTCTTCGAGAAAGTAAACGAGCTTCTGAATCTCGATACGGCTCAGCGCGTATTGCATCTCCCGATAGACAGAGAGAATTTTGACAATGGCTGCGCGAGCGGGAGTCATTCTCGGCCGCTGAGTACGATTTACCATCTCCTGTGGAGGAGGAGATCCCGCTGGCGCGAATAGGAACGTATGCAGCCCCGGTACGCTGGCTAGGGCTTCCTCAATTAGTGGACGCACTTCGCTCCAGATCAATCCCCCATTCCCGCACCCCAAAGGAGGAACCGCGACCGACTTAACATTTAAGCGTCGGAGCTGTCGGACCAAATCGACTAAGCCATCTTGGATGTAGGACAGCTTCGACTTTTCCCGCCAATGCCGTTTGGTGGGAAAATTGATGATAAAGTGCGGCTTTACTAAGCCGCCTGCGTCGTAAATGAACACTTTTCCAGGCTCGATCTGATGGCGCTTGCACGCCTCCTCGTACACCCGAAAATTCTCCGGCCATTTTTGCTTGAACTGAAGGGCGATACCCTTCCCCATAATACCGACGCAATTGACCGTGTTCACGATCGCATCGGCTTCTTGGCTGAGGAGATCGCCTGCTTTGATTTCAACGGGCATCGTCAATTCCTCAGTAATACCAGCCGGGCTTTGCCTTCACGGCGCACTGGACATTGGCTGCTGCGAAAATCGCACGAACTTCGTTTGCTTTAGCCTCATTACAAGTTCCTACTCCCAACATCAGTCTCAGCGGGACTGCCCCGTGAATCAAAAATTCAGCCTGGCGCGTCTCCATACGTAAAACATAGCGAGGTTTGTCGCGCACGCTATGCCAATATCGGCAATATCCATCTATGCGCGGGTCTTCAAAAAAGATCGGCCAATCAATGTTGGGTAATGATGCAAGGTCGTTGTGCGGCGTTGCTATGTCGAGCGTTGCGTTGTAGTCGTAGAACACATAAGGAAACCCTTCCGCGATGATGTCGTTTGCGGAAGCGATAAAATGTACAATATCTTCTTGGCGATAAGGGCAATCAGGTACATTCCCATTATTGATCGTGAAGAGCATCGGGGAGCGAGGGGCGAAGTAAAAAGGGACGTAATCGTGTATAGTCCCGCCTGGGTCTAGCGGCACGATTTTTGATGCCCTTCTTCCTTGGGCTCCCTGATAAGCAATGTTGACGTGTCCCTGGCCCAATGTCTCTAACCTTGATTTGGGATACAAAGCTTGATCTACGACGATTCGTCGGAGATTCGGGATCGCAGTAATATGATAAACCCAGAGTGGATTCGGAGGGGGTGGCAAACCAACCTCAAGGCCTGTTGGTCTCAAGGGGCATTTCACCGTCCCCTTGAGCTTGCCTAGAGATTAGCTCGGCAGCGGCGCGCCGGATAACCCAAGCGGTGGATAATCCGTGTCGGTTAGCTAATTGAACGAGAGAAGCATACTGATCTCGCTCAAAAGTCACCGTCACCCGAATTGCCTCTGAGATAGTCCTACGTTTAGACATCTCAATCCCTGGATCGTTAGATCACCACATTGCACCATATATAGCGTTTGTCAAGAACATAAAAGGAACACAGTTTACTGAGGCGGCGAGATGCGCCGGCTCGCAATGACAATCACGTCAGCTTCTTGGTCATCACGTAGCGGTTGATCCCGGGCGGGTCGCAGGTGAGGGCGGCGGCGGTCTCAAAGCCGAGCTTGAGGTAGAAGCCCTGAGCCTGGATTTCCATCGTGTTCAAGGTCAGCCGCGAGCAGCCGCGCCGCCGTGCCTCGTCCTCGGCCATCTTGATGAGCCGGCTGCCGAGCCGGTCGCCACGCAGCGTCTCGGGCAAAAAGACCCGCTCGATCGACATCTGGCCCATATAGCTGCCGCCATAGATGCCGCCCAGGACCGCGCCGCTCTCCGGGTCGGTGACGAAGATCGCGATACGCCGATAGTCGTCGTAACCCGCCTGCGCGGTGTTGTAATCGCGCAGCCCGTCGGCGACGACGGCGATATCCGCGTCGTCGGGTTCGTCGGTCAAGGTGACGGTCGGCTCGGCCATGGCGCTCACTCCAGCGGCGGGCGGCGCACGGGCTGCGTCGCTTCGAAGGCGCGCGCCGCGCGCAGCACCCGCGCGTCGTCGTGCAGCCTACCGACGATCTGCAGCCCGATCGGCAGCCCGGCGCTGGTCAGCCCGCAGGGGATCGAGGCGGCCGGCTGACGCGTCATGTTGAAGGGGTAGCTGAACGGCGACCAATCGACCCAGTGCTCGTCGCTCGGATCGTTGAGATCCTCGCCGACCGGCAGCGCCGGCACCGGCATCATCGGCGTCAGCAGCAGGTCGTAGGTTTCGTGAAACGCGCCCATCGTGCGGCCGAGCGCGGTTCTCTGAAGATCGGCGCCGAGATAATCGACCGCATTGATGCGCGCCCCGGCCTCGGCGACCGCGACAAACCCGGGGTCGCATTGCCTGAGCTTCTCGGCCGGGATGCCCGCGATGATCCGCGCCGCCCCGGCGCCCCACAGGGTCAGCAGCGCCTCACGCGGCGAGTCGAAGATCTTTCCCACAATTTCGACCTGCGCACCCAGCTCCTCGAATTGCTTGGCGGCCGTGGCGACGGCGGCGGCGATCTCGGGATCGACCTTGGCGTAGCCGAGATCGGGGCTGTAGGCGATCTTCCAGCCGCGCACCCCGTCCTCGATCCCGTCGCGGAAATCGCCGCGATGCTCCGGCAGCCCGTAAGGGTCGCGCGAATCGGGCCGGCTCAGCACGTCGAGCATCGCCGCCGCATCGGCGACCGATCGGGTGATCGGCCCGTGATGCGACAGCAGGCCCATCGGCGAGGGCGGATAGGCCGGCACCAGCCCGAAGCTCGGCTTGATGCCGAACACGCCCGAGAAGCATGCCGGGATGCGGATCGACCCGGCCCCGTCGCTGCCGAGGTTGAGGACGCCGATCCCCGCGGCGCAGGCCGCAGCCGCGCCGGCGCTGCTGCCGCCTGGGGTGCGCTCGAGGTTCCACGGGTTGCGGGTGATCCCGGTCAGCGGGCTGTCGCCGACCGCGATCCAGCCGAATTCCGGGGTCGTGGTCTTGCCGAGGATGACCGCGCCCGCCTCCTTGAGACGCGCCACCCCCGGCGAATCCTCGGTGTCCGGCACATTCTCGGTCAGGTGCGAGCCGCGCCGCGTCGGCAGCCCGCGCATCAGCATCAGATCCTTGATCGTCGCCGGGACGCCGTCGACCGGCGACAGCGGCACGGCCTGGCGCCAGCGCCGTTCCGACGCGCCGGCGCTCGCCAGCGCGCCATCACGGTCGACGACGCAGAACGCGTTGATCTTCGGCTGCAACGCATCCAGGCGAGCAAACAGAGCCTGCGCCGCCTCGACTGGCGACAGCGCCCGCCGGCGATAGAGCGCCGTCAGCTCCTGCGCTGACAGATAGGCGATGTCGTCTCCCGGCATCGAGGCTACCGCCGGCGCCAGCGCAGCGGCCCGGTCACCGCGGCATAGACCAGGCGGCGCATCAGGTAGCGATAGCGCAGCCGCTGGTCGGGCGCCTGCAGCATCAAGACGACGACCATCTGTTCCTGCGGATCGATCCAGAAGTAGGTGCCGGTCGCGCCGCCCCAGAAGAACTCGCCGACCGAGCCTGGCGCCGGCGACATCCCCTGCGCCTTGCGCACCGCGAAGCCGAGCCCGAAGCCGTAGCCCATCTCCGGCACCGGCGCCAACGCGCCGAACCGGCTGCGCGCTGTCTCGCCGTATTGCACGTTGGGCGGCAGATGGTCGGACGCCATGTGCGCGACCGTCTTCGGCGCGATGATCCGCACGCCGTCGAGCTCGCCGCCGTTGAGCAGCATCTGGCAGAAGCGCAGATAGTCTGAAGCGGTGCCGGCGAGCCCGCCGCCGCCCGAATGCCAGCGATTGTCGCGCGTCACGTTGCGCATCGGCGGCTTCTTGCCGGTCGCCTTGTCGATGAGCGGCTCGGCGACCCGCGCGGCCTTGTCGCCCGGCACCGAGAACGCCGTATCTTCCATGCCGAGCGGGTCGGTGATGCGCTCGGCGATAAAGGCGGCCAGGCTCTGTCCCGACACCACCTCGACGACGCGGCCCAGCACATCGGTCGACATCGAGTATTCCCAGGTCGTTCCCGGCTCGAACATCAGCGGCAGGTTCGCCAGCTTGCCGACCAGCTCCTCATTGCTTTGGTCCTCCGCCTGCAGATTGGCGTCGCGCCAGAGCATCTGCACCGGCGAGTCGCCGAACGCCGCGTAGGTCAGGCCCGAGGTGTGGCGCAGCAGATCCTGCACCGTCATCGTGCGCTTGGCCCGGGCGCGCTCGACGCCGACGGTCAGCGCCTTGAACGCCGGGATGTAGTCGGCGACCGGCGCGCCGATATCGAGCCTTCCCTCCTCCGACAGCATCATCGCACCGACCGAGACGATCGGCTTGGTCATCGAGGCGATGCGGAAGATCGCGTCCACCGGCATCGCGGCGCCCGCCTCGCGGTCGCGGTAGCCGATCGCCTCGGCATAGCCGACCCGTCCGGCCCGGGCGATGGCCAGCACCAGGCCGGGGATCGCCCCCGCGGCGACATCGGCGCGGATCGCCGCGGTGATGCGGCCGAGCCGCTCCGACGACAGCCCGACCTGTTCCGGGCTCTCCGCCCGCGGCAATCCCAATTGGGTCATTTTGATTTCTCCTCGATCCCGTCACTTTCAGCCCGATCAACCACCATCCCGGCGCACGCCAGCCATTTGCTCCGGCTGACGCCGAAGAGGGGACTTGCCGGTGACCATGTCGTACATTGTATCGGGCGCGTAGTCGGCTCCGTTGGGCCAGCACACCGTGCCGAATTCATCAAGAAACGCCGTGCGAAAAACTGCCTCGTCCTTCAGTGGTTCGAACATCGGGCCGTATAAATCGCCCGCCAGGTCAACGATGCCTGCGGCTCCATCTTCAAATTCTATTTGAAGTTTATACTTCGGCAGCACGGTTAGTTTTACAATGCGGTAGAGCATAGTTATATTACTCCCACGGGCGAATATTATGCAGTTTTCCTCTTTGTTCTACAAGTGTCCAGTTCGCCCGCAGTTCATTTTGGTGTAGCTGCGCCCAGCGGCGCACAAGGCTAAGCTGGCGGCGGGGCAAGTAGCCTTCGATGATTTCGAGGGTATCGATGTTAATTTTCGCGTCGTGCTCCTGATACACGGCATGAAAATGCGGCGGCGGATGGTCGGCAAGAAACATCCGAATGAAAATGCCAAAAAAGTACTGATGGTCGGTATCGGCCGACCCTTTCAGCCAGGATCGAGAGCGGACGTCAAATCGCGCCGTCCGCCTTCAGCGCCGCCACCTCAGCGTCGCTCAGCCCCAGCCACCCACCGTAAATCTCGGCGTTGTGCTGGCCGATCGTCGGACTCGGCACCATCGGCGCCGCGGGCAGGCCGTGCAGCCTGAGCGGCGTCGTCGGCACCACGATATCGCCCAGCTCGGGATGCTCGACGTGCTGCAGCATCCCGCGCTCGTGCATATGCGGGTCGTGCATGACCTCGGGCGCGGTGCGTACCGGCGCCGCCGGCACCCGGCCTGCCTTGCAGCGCGCGAAGACCGCCATCTTGCCGAGCGTCCGGGTCCACGCCGAAACCTCGGCGTCGATCTCGTCCATATGCTGGATGCGGTCGGCGTTGGTCACAAAGCGCGGGTCGGTCTGCAGATCCTCGCGGCCCATCGCGACGGTCAGATTCTTCCAATGGCCCTCGGTGACGATGTGGATCGCCACATGGCCGTCGCTGGTCGGGTAGACATTGTAGGGCGCGGTCGAGAGGCCAGCCTGGCGGTTGCCGGTGCGCGGCGGCGGCTTGCCGGTCCGGTGATAGTATTCAAAGCTCGCGGCGAGGCTCGGATAGACCGCCTCCTGCATCGCGACCTCGACCAGCCTGCCCTCGCCGCTCCGCTCGCGCTCGAACAGCGCGGTCAAGATCGCGCCGTAGAGGTGAATGCCGCCCATGAAGTCGACCAGCGTCGGCCCGGCCTTCATCGGCGGCCCGTCGGGCGCGCCGGTGACGCTCATGATCCCCGACGCGGCCTGGATCGTCAGGTCCATCGCCAGGTTGTCGCGATCGGGGCCGCTTATGCCGAACCCGGTGCCGGTCGCGTAGATGAGGCGCGGGTTGATGGCCTTGAGCACGCTCCAGCCGACGCCGAGATCGTCCATCGTGCCGGGCGAGAAATTCTCCAAGAGCACGTCGGCGCGCCGCACCATCGCGAACAACAGCTCGCGGCCCTTCGGATGCTTCAGGTTGAGGCTCACCCCCCGCTTGTTCTGGTTGAGCATCGCGAAGGGCAGGGTGGCGCTCTTGCCCGGCGCGGCGCGGCGGCGCAGCGGCTCGCCGTGCGGCGGCTCGACCTTGATCACGTCGGCGCCCGCCTTGGCGAGCAGCAGCGTCGCGTACGGGCCCTGAAAGATCTGGCCGAAATCGATGACCGTGATGCCGCTGAGCGGCAGGCGCGGGGTCGTCTCCGATGCCGCGGACATGGGCGGCGGTTCCTCTGCGGTTTCGCCGAATTTTGCGCAGGCGCCGCCGCCCGGCGCAAGGCATGCGCGGGCGTCGTGGCGGCGATTTGTCCGAGGGCTTAAGCCAAGCTTATCGATTGGGGTCGATTATGGCAGAAATCCCCACGGGGCCCTTTTATGAAGACAAACGCTCACCGCGCTTCCGCCGTCCTTGCGATCGGCCTGCTGACAAGTTGCGCCGCCAGCCCGGTCGCGTTCGAACCCGGCCGTGCCGCCGATACCGCGCGCGTCACCTTGGCGCCGGGCAGCTACCAGCAGCTGTCGGGCTGGTCCGCTGACGGCGTCGCGGCGGCGGTGCCGGCCTTTGTCAAATCCTGCGCCCGGATGGCAGCGCAGCAGCCCGACGACGCGCCGCTCGACCCCAGCGCGAAGGGCGCCGATTTCGGTCGGCTCAAGGATTGGCGACCGCTGTGCCGGCTCGCCGCCAATCTCCCAGCGGGCGACGACGCGGCAGCGCGCCGGTTTTTCGAGGGGAATTTCGTGCCGACCCTGATCGGCAGCGCGGGGGCGAGCAAGGGGCTTTTCACCGGCTACTGGGAAGTCGAGCTCAACGGCTCGCTGACGCGAGAAGGGCCGTACCAGACCCCGGTCTACCGCAAGCCCGCCGACCTGACCGACAAGCTCTATCTCGACCGCGCCGCGATCGAGGACGGCGCGCTCAACGGCAAGGGGCTCGAAATCGTCTGGCTGGAAAGCCCGGACGATCTTTTTGTGCTGCAGATGCAAGGCTCGGGTCGCATCCGCCTGCAAGACGGCGGCACGATGCGGCTGGTCTACCAGGCCAACAACAATCGCCCGCTCGTCAATGTCTACCAGCTTTTGGTCGCGTCGGGGGCGATCCTGCCGGCGCAGCTCTCGGAGACGAACGTGCGCGCGTGGATGCGCGACAATCCCGGAAAGGCCGCGGAAATCCGCCGCAAGGACCCGCTCTATGTGTTCTTCCAGCCGTTGAAGGGCGAGGGGCCGGTCGGCTATCAGGGCGCGGTGCTGACCCCCGAGCGCAGCCTCGCGGTCGATCATCGTTACATCCCCTTGGGCGCGCCGGTCTGGCTCGAAGCGCATGACAAATACCGGCCAGTCACGTTGAGCCGTCTCGTCGTTGCCCAGGACACCGGCGACGGGATCACCGGCCCGCTGCGCGCCGATTACTACTGGGGCAGCGGCAAGACCGCCGCCGCGCACGGCAGCGATTTCTACGCCGACGGCCAGTACTGGGTGCTGCTGCCCAAAACCGTCGCGACGCGGATGGTGGCGGCGGCGAATTAGGGCATGATCTCGTAGGACTGAAGTACTTCTAAGAATCCCCTCCCGCGGGCTTGACCCGCGGGTCCACGTCTTCATTAGGCTGCGGGCGTCAGAGCACGCGGACGCTTATCGCGCCGACGCGGCGCGCCACGCGCCCGAGCCGGTGGTCGAAGGTGACGAAAGTTTCGCATTGCTCTGCCGCCGCGAGATGGAGTGCATCGGCGAAATCCATTCCGACAACCATCCAATCGAGCGCCGCCGCGACCGCAGCCGGCGCTTCGAGCGTCACTCCCGGCAACCCCGCGAAGGCCCGTAGTCTCCCCGCGATTTGCGTAGCCGAAAATCCGTAGGAGCTGCGCAACACCCACTCAGTTTCAAGAAGCACGGTCGAGGCGACGAAGATGTCGGCGCCAGTAACCAGCCGCCGCGCCTGAGCCGATTGCTCCGGATGGTCGGCCGTCAAATAGCGAACCACGATGTTAGTATCGACCGCGAGCATGGCGGCGCTTCACCTCGGCGACGATTCCTTCGTCCATCTCCTCGATGGTCTTCGGCGGTCCGTCATACCGCAACGAGCCGAAGACGTCCTCCGGCCGTGTCTCCGGGAAGACCCGCGCGCGCCGCAGCAACACCCCCTCGGCGGTTTCTTCGACGACGAGCCGCGTCCCCGCCGGCCAATCGCGCCGTTGCCGAATCGCCTTGGGCAGAATGACCTGCCCCTTGGTGGATACGACCGTGGTCAATCTCTCGCTGGCAGGCATCGCCTTAACCTTGGTAAGATCAAGGTAAGATATGAGTTTCCAGCAAGTTCCGCAACCCGCGGCGTTAGCGGCGAAGATGTAGGGCGGAAAAGCGCAGCGCCTTCCGCCATCTGTCGATCGAAATATCGGCGGATGATGCTTCGCTCATCCGCCCTACACCGCCTCCACCCCAAGCGGCTTCTTCCTTAAAAAATCGAAATCGCAGCCGCGGTCGGCTTGCAGCACCTGGTTGCGGTAGAGCCTTGCGTAGCCGCGCTCGGGCACCGGCGGCGGGGTCACCGGGCGGCGGGCGAGTTCGTCGGCCGGGACCAGCAGGTCGATCCGGCGGTCCTTGACCGAAAGGCGGATGCGGTCGCCGTTCCTCACCTTGGCGAGCGGGCCGCCCGAGGCCGCGTCCGGGGTCACGTGCAGCACAATCGAGCCATAGGCAGTGCCGCTCATCCGGGCGTCCGAGATGCGCACCATGTCCTTGACCCCGGCGCGCGCCAGTTTTTGCGGGATCGGCAGATAGCCGGCCTCGGGCATGCCCGACGGCGAGAGCGGCCCGGCGTTCTGCAGCACGAGGAAATCGTCCGGGGTCACGTCGAGGTTCGGGTCGTCGATCCGCGCCGACAAATCCTCGAGCGAGGTGAACACCACCGCGCGGCTCTCCTTCTCGAACAGCTTGGGGTCGGCCGCCGAGCGCTTGAAGATCGCGCCCTTTGGCGCCAGCGAGCCAAACAGCGCGACGAGCCCGCCGACCGGCTGCAACGGGTCGGCGAGCGGCTTGACCACCTCGCGGTCGACCGGCCCCGCCGGCGCCGCGAGCCGCTCGCCCAAGGTCTCGCCGGCGACCGTCAGGCAGTCGAGATGCAGCATCGGCTGCAATTCGCGCAGCACCGCGCCGACCCCGCCGGCGGCGAACAGATCCTCCATGTAATGCGGCCCGGTCGGCTTCAGATCGACCAGCACCGGGGTGGTGTCGCTGATCTCGTTGAGCCGGCGCAAATTCATGTCGATCCCGGCGCGGCCGGCGATCGCGGTCAGGTGCAGGACGGCGTTGGTCGAGCCGCCGATCGCCATCAGCACGCGCAGCGCGTTCTCGACCGATTTGTCGGTGACGATGCGGTCCGGGGTCAGCTTTTGCGCGGCCAGCGCCATCGCCGCGCGGCCAGTCGCCTCGGCGGCGCGCAGCCGGTCGGCGTGCACCGCGGGGATCGCCGCGCTGCCCGGGAGGATCATGCCCAGCGCCTCGGTGATCGAGGCCATCGTGCTCGCCGTGCCCATCACCGCGCAGGTGCCGGCGGTGGTCGCGAGATTGCCCTCGATTTCCTGGATCTCGGCATAGTCGACCTCGCCGGCGCGATACTTCGCCCAGAAGCGGCGGCAATCAGTGCAGGCGCCCAGCCGCTCGCCGTGCCAGCGCGAGGTCATCATCGGCCCGGCCACGAGCCCGATCGCCGGCCGGTTGGCCGAGATCGCGCCCATCAGCTGCGCCGGCACCGTCTTGTCGCAGCCGCCGACCAGCACCACCGCGTCCATCGGCTGGGCGCGGATCATCTCCTCGGTGTCGATCGCCATCAGATTGCGGAACATCAGGCTGGTCGGGCTGAGAAACACTTCGCCGAGCGAGATCGTCGGAAACACCAGCGGCAACCCGCCAGCGGCGAGCACGCCGCGCTTCACCGCGTCGATCAGCTCGGGGAAATGGCGGTGGCAATTGTTGAAGCCGGAGCGGCTGTCGGCGATGCCGATCACCGGTTTCGCCAGCATGTCGAGCGAATAACCCATCGAGCGGGCAAACGAGCGGCGCAGATAGAGCGCGAAATCCGGGTCGCCGTAATTGGTCAGCCCGCGCGCGAGGCCGATCGGGTCGGTCATGTCCTGCCTTTCACAATAGATTTACCGCCAGCTTGGCCCGCGCCGCCGTCGAGGCGCAAGTGGATAGTGGCGGTATCGCCACATCTCGCCCAACACCCGCGGAATCGCTTGTCTTGCGCTCTTTTCTAAGTGTGGATTTCTCGCAACACTAATCGCGGCAAGATGAATTCGCGTACATGTATTTAGACTTGCATTGATTTTAACCGGATCGGCGACTACATTGAGCTGATGGGAATTCCTGCAACTTTCTGGCGTTGACAGGAAGTACCGCATGGCTCGCAGGCCTTCGGGGCTCCGGGCAAGACAAATATGGGTGATATGATGACAAAACCGAAGAGAGGGCGTTCGACCGGAGCGATCGATGACTTCGTCGGCGGACGGATCCGCGAACGGCGCATCATGCTCGGCCTGACTCAGCAGCAGCTCGCCGAGATGATCGGCGTGACCTACCAGCAGGCGCACAAATACGAGCGCGGCATCAACCGCGTTTCCGCCGGCCGGCTTTACGAGATCGCGCGTGTGCTCAATGCGCCGATTACCTATTTCTACGAAGGCCTCGGCGACGAAACGCCGCGACCGGTGGCGCCGCACCAGCGGATGCTGCTCGAAATCGCGCGCAATTTCGCCGAAATCCAGAACGAGAAGCATCAGGAGGCGGTCAGCCAATTGGCTCGCGTTCTCGCGGGTCGCTGATCTTTTTCCCAACCGCGCCGGGTTCTCTCGGCTCGGCGACTACAAAAAACGGCCGGCGGCACCCCCACCGGCCGTTTTCGTTTGACCGCGCGTTTCGGCGCGCAGCGCCAAAAGATCCACCACAGAGGCACAGAGAGCACGGAGGTTGCCTTCGCGCGCTCTCTCTCTGTGTCTCTGTGGTGAATTATTGCGGCTTCGCCGCGCTGCTGGCTCTATACCGGGGGAAAGAAAACTTCGGAGACAACGCAATGCCCCAGACGGTCGGCCGGCTCATCGTCGACAGCCTCGAAGCGCATGACATCGACATCGTTTATTGCGTGCCGGGCGAGAGCTATCTCGGCTTTACCAACGCGATGGCCGACAACAACCGCATGCGGCTCATCGTCTGCCGGCACGAGGGCGGCGCGGCGTTCATGGCGGCGGCGGACGGCAGGATGCGCGGCGGGCGCGCCGGGATGCTGGTGGTGTCGCGCGGCCCCGGCCTGTCGAACGCGATGATCGGGCTGCACACCGCCTGGCACGACGCGACGCCGCTGGTCGTCTTGATCGGCCAGGTCGAGCGCTGGGAAGCCGGCCGCATGGCGCTGCAGGAGCAGAATTACAGCCGGCTGCTCAGCGACGTGACCAAGCTCGTCATCGAGGTCAACGAGCCCGAGCTGGCGAGCGAGGCGATGGCCCGCGCCTTCCACGTCGCCGAGAGCGGCACCCCCGGCCCGGTCGCGGTGGTGATCCCCGAGGATGTGTTCGACGCCGAGACCGACGCGCCGCCCGCGCGGCCGCGCCCGGCGGCGCTCGGCGGTCCACGGCCCGAGGATCTGGCTCGCCTCGCGGCGATGCTCGCGGCGGCCGAGCGGCCGGTGGTCTGGGTCGGCGGGGCGGTGCATCCGGCGGACGTGCCGGATGTCGCGCTTCTCGCCGAGAGCTGGATGCTGCCGGTCATGCCGACGCATCGCCGGCCACACCTCTTTGATCCGGCCCACCCCAATTACGGCGGCTACATGTCGGGTCGCGTGCATCGCGAGGTGATGGATCAGCTGAGGCAGACCGACCTTCTGCTCGCGCTCGGCGAGCGGCTGGCGGTGTCGACGACGCAGGGGTTCACCTTCCCGGCGGCGCCCGACCCGCAGATGCCGCTGGTCCATGTCTGGCCGGGGCCGGACGAGGTGGGAAAAGTGTTTCGCCCCGAGCTCGGCATGGCGTGCGAGCCGGCCGCGGTGGTGCGCGCGCTGCTGGCGAAGGGCGCGCCGGAAGGGGCCGACAAGCGGCGCGGCTGGGTCTCCCGCCTCCACGCGGCGCACGAGAAGATCAGCAAGCCCGAATGGGAGGCGACCAGCGACGGGGTCAATTTTTCCGCCGTCGTCGCGGCGGTCGGGCGGCATCTCGCCGCCGACGCGACAGTGACGACCGACGCCGGCAATTTTTCGAGCTTTGTGCAGCGCTATCTGCAGATCAAGCCGGGGCAGATGTATTTGAACTCGGTGGTCGGCGCGATGGGGGCGGGGATGCCGATGGCGGTCGCCGCCGCGCTGCGCCGGCCGGGCACCCAGGTCGTCGGCTTCGCCGGCGACGGCGGCGCGCTGATGACCGGCAACGAGCTCGCCACCGCGCGGCAATACGGCGTCAACCCGGTGTTTGTGATCTCGGACAATGGCTGCTACGGCACGATTACCCAGCACCACGACATGCGCTACCCCGGCCGCCCGTACCAGGCGGCGACCCAGCTCACCAACCCCGATTTCGCGCTGTGGGCCACCGCCTTCGGCGCCAAGGGGCTGACGATCGCCGCGGAGAGCGAGGTCGAGGACACCATCGCCGAGGCGCTGTCGACCAAGAACCAGCCGGTCGTGGTGCACGTGCATTCGTCGCTGGAACAGATCAGCGCCTGGCGCAGGCGGAGCTAGCGGGGGCCGGCTGAAGAGGACCCGATTGATGGTTCAGAGCATAATCCCGTCCTTGCCGCCGCTGGTCGACGATCCGACGATCAAGGACATTTTTGTCAATTCATGCGTCGGCGTGAGCGTGGTGGCCGGGAACGCGCACCTGACGTTTGCCACCGTCACCGCGGATTACACCGCGGACCCGGCGCCATCGCGAAGACTGGTTTCAGCGCGGGTGGTCATCCCGCTCCAAGGGATGATCGAGCTTCGCGATGTACTTTCTCAAATGGTCGACCATTTGACCGCGCACGGATTGATCACGCCCCTGCCCGCGCCGCCCACGGTCATCACTCCTTCCGGCCGGCCGAACTAGAGCGCGATCCTTTTAGATTAAACGCCCCCTCTTCCGTCATCCCCGGGCTTGTCCCGGGGATCCACGTGGATGGCCGGGACAAGCCCGGCCATGACGGGGAAGAGAGGCGATTTAGCCTGAGAGAACGTTGCTCTAGCCAATCGGAGCAATGGGGAGCGGGCCTCTAACTCCGAAGGGGCTCCCGTCATCGTTGAATAACAATCGAACGCCCGCGCCCTCTAATGCACGGCGCATGGCATCGATATTGTTCGCGATGGGTTGACGCCGCGCCGCCTCGAAATCACGCACGGTCGAAAGCCCCACATTCGCTTTCATGGCGAGGTCTTGCTGCGACCACCCTAGATACCCGCGCGCCGCGCGGCACTGCCCAGGACTCATAGGTATAAGATGCGGATTTTTCCGATGATGTCAACGAAAATCGTTGACATTGAGTGGTGTCCGAAACCGGCGTGGTTCATTGCAGAAAAAACTTTAACAAACCCGCAATTGCCCCCTTGAATATGAGAACAAACCACGTACATAGGGCCGCATGTTCCCGCGGCTCCGCTCCCTCTCGGCCCGGCTCGCCGCCGGCCTCCGCCGTTGGCGAGCGCGCCTAGCCGCCCGCGCCGCCGCGCGAGATGACGTTGATGAGTGCCTGCTGGCCGCGATCGACCGCTTCGAGCGCGCGTTTGAGTGCCCGGGGCAGCTCCTTCGGGTCCTCGACCCGCTCGCCGTAGCCGCCGGCGGCCGCGCAGACCGTCTCGAACGCCGGCAGCTCGTCGAGGTCGATGAACGGCGGCTTGTTGCTCTTTGCCGCCTCGCCATCCGGATACATGCCGAGCGTCGCGCGACGCACGGCGCCCCACATCGCGTTGTTGATGACGATCGTCAGCACCGGCAGCTTGTGCATCGCCGCCGCGTGGTGCACCGCGACCGGGTTCGAGAAGATGTACGAGCCGTCGCCGAGGATCGAGATCACCTGCCGCTCCGGCTTGGCGAGCTTGACCCCGAGCGCCGCGCCGGCGCCCCAGCCGAGCCCCGCCGCCGGGCTCGACCCGTAATACCCGCCGGGCTCGGTCGAGCCGCAATGCTCCGGGAGCAGCGTGTATTCGTTGACCAGGATCGCGTGCTTGGCGCGCGCCTCGCTGAGGCAATGGCTGACCCAGGCCGGGTGGATCGGGGTCTGCGTCGCGGCCTCGTCGCGCTGCCTGCGCCAGCCGGCGCGCTGCGCCGCGCGACGCTCGGCCAGCGCGTCGCAGCGCGCGGCGATCTCCCCTTCCCGCACCTTCAGCGCCGCTCCCAGCTTTGGCAGGACCAGCCGCGCCGCCCCGGCGATCGCGAGATCGCACGGAAACCCGCGGATCGGATAGCGCGCGCAGAGCGGATCGATGCCGAGATGGATGACCCGGCAATCGGCGGGCGGCGATACGCGGCTCGGCACCCACGGCACATCCATCTCGAGCACCAGGATGGCGTCGGCCTCCTTGACGAACGGGTTCGGGTCGTAGCCGAGATGACACGGATGCTCGGCCGACAGCGAGAGATGCCGCTGGCGATGCTCGATCACGGGGATCGCAAAGCGCTCGGCGAACGCGGCGAGCGCCGCGACTGCCCCGGGGTCGCGTCCGGCGCTGGCGGTGATGATGACGGGCCGTTTGGCATTGCCGAGGATTTCCGCCGCTGCGCTCAGCGCCGCATCGTCGGCGCCCGGCGAAGATACCGCGGCGCGGCGCGACGGGTGGTCATAGGCAAACCCGGACAGCTTCTCGGCCAACACCTCGCGCGGCAGCGACAGATAGACCGGGCCTTGCGGCGCGCTGGTCGCCAGCGACAGCGCGCGGTCGATTACGGTTTCGAGCTGGGCGCCGTTGCGCAGCTCGTAATCCCATTTGACGATCTCGCGCAGCATGCCGGCCTGGTCGAACATCTCCTGCGCCCAGTGGATGTAGGTGTCGCGCGCGCCGAAGACCCCCTCCTCGGTCAGCGGCGAGCGGCCGGCGGTGAAGAGGATCGGCACGTACTCGCGCGCCGCGTTGAACACGCCGCAGAGGGCATTGGCGGTGCCGACGCTGACATGCACCATAACCGCCGGGACCTTGCCCGAGGCGATCGCATACCCGTGCGCCATCGACATCGCCAGGTTCTCATGCGTCGCGATCAGCGGCCTTGGCGCCGGCAACCCGGTATGCGTCGCCTTGGCATAGGCCTCGACGATCGGCGCGAAATCGGTGCCGGCATTGGCGAACAGATATTCGATCCCGCGCTCGGCCAGCAGCGCCAGATACGCCTCGGCGACGCTGGTGGCGGCGATTTCCTTGCGGCTCATGATGGCTCCCTTGACCGTCATTGCGAGGAGCGCAGCGACGAAGCAATCTCCTGCCGGGAGCGCACCCGGCGCGAGATTGCTTCGCTCCGCCCGCAATGACAATGCGGGAGATGACCGTGGCGCTCAGCGAAAAGCAGAAGATGCTGGCCGGGGAGCTTTACAACGCGACCGGCCCGGAGCTGCTCGGCGAGCGGCACGCGGCCCAACGGCTGCTGGCGCGCTACAACGCCACCGAACCGGACGATGCCGCCGGGCGCCTGGCGTTGCTGTGGCAATTGCTCGGCGCGGTCGGCGACAACCCCGATATCCAGCCGCGCTTCCACTGCGACTACGGCTACAACATCCGGCTCGGGCGCAATTGCTTCATCAACTACAACTGCGTCTTTCTCGATTGCGCGGCGATCGAGATCGGCGACGATCTGCAGATGGCGCCGGCGGTGCAGCTCTACACCGCGACGCACCCGCTCGACCGGGCGCAGCGCGTGGCCGGTTGGGAGATGGCAAAGCCGATCCGCATCGGCAACGGGGTGTGGATCGGCGGCGGGGCGATCGTCCTGCCCGGCGTCACCATCGCCGACGGCTGCGTCGTCGGCGCGGGCGCGGTGGTGACGCGCGACCTGCCGGCCGGCAGCCTCGCGGTCGGCAATCCGGCACGGATCGTGCGATCTCTCGGTTGATCGCGTGCTATCGTCGCTGCGGCGGAATCGGAGGGTCGGATGCTGTACCAGACGATCGAGGTCACCAAGTTGACGCCGCATATCGGCGCCGAGATCGGCGGGGTCGATCTGTCGCGGCCGCTCGGCAACCAGCAATTTCAGGAAGTGCACGACGCTCTGATGGAAAACCTGGTGATCTTCTTTCGTGACCAGCATTTGACGCACGACCAGCACAAGGCGTTCGGCCGGCTGTTCGGCAATCTGGCGATCCATCCCGCCTCGCGGCACTCGCCCGATGGGCACCCCGAAATCCTCACCATCCATGCCGACGAGAACTCGAAGCATGTCGCCGGCGAGGAGTGGCATTCCGACGTGTCGTGCGACGCAAACCCGCCGATGGGCAGCATCCTGTACCTGACCGAGATCCCGCCCGTCGGCGGCGACACCCTCTTCGCCAGCATGTACGCCGCCTATGACCTTCTGTCGCCGCCGATCAAGGCGCTGGTCGAGGGGCTGACCGCGACGCATGACGGCGAGCCGGTTTATCGCGGCCGCTTCGGCTATGCCCTGCCGGAGAAAGGTTTTCCGCGGGCCGAGCATCCGGTCGTGCGCACCCACCCGGTGACCGGCAGGAAGGCGCTCTTCGTCAACGGCAACTTCACGACGCGGATCAACGGGCTTACGAAGCTCGAAAGCGACGCGCTCTTACAGATGCTGTGCCGCCACGCCGAGACCCCGGAATTCCAATGCCGCTTCCGCTGGCAGCCCAATTCGGTCGCGTTCTGGGACAATCGCTGCGTCCAGCATCACGCGATGTGGGACTACTACCCCCAGCGCCGGCACGGCTACCGCGTCACGATCGAGGGCGACAAGCCGTTCTATCGGGCTTGAGCTTCCCCTCACCCTTCCCACGCCTGACGACGCGGGTCCCTTCCCTCTCCCGCATTGCGGGAGAGGGTGGTGAGCAGCGGCAGCGCCGATGCGAACTGGGTGAGGGTGCTACTGCAGGTGCTTCTTGAAAAACGCGGTCGCGTCGGTCCACAGCTCGTGCGCCGGTCCTTCGCGATAGCTCGGCCGGTAGTCGGCGAGGAAGGCGTGGCCGGCGTTCTGATAGATTTTGGTGGTGACGTCCTTGCCGGCGCCGCGTTTCTTCATTTCGGCTTCGAGCGCCACTGGCGGGTTCTGGTCCTCGACCCCGAACACGCCGAATAGCGGACAGTGCAGATTTGGCATCAGGTCGAGCACCGGGGTCGGCCGCGACGGGGTGGTCTCGGCGTCGGGGGTGGCGCGATGAATGAACCCGCCCCAGCAATCGACCGCGGCGTCAACCTTGCTGCTCGAGCAGGCGAAGAGCAGCGTGTGCCGGCCGCCCGAGCAGAAGCCGATCGCGCCCACCTTGCCGGTCGCGCCCTTCAGCCCGCGCAGGAAATCGGCCGAGGCTTCGAGATCGCCGACCGCCTGGGAATCCTTGAGGCCGAACATCACCGGGGCCACGGTGGCAAAATCGCCGATGTCCGTGGGGTTGCCGTCGCGCCAGTAGAGGTCGGGGGCGATGGCGTTGTAGCCGATATTGGCAAAGCGGCGGGCGAGGTCGCAGATATGGTCGGCGAGGCCGAACGCCTCCATGATCACGACGATGCCGGGGTAATTGCCCGGCTGGTTCGGCTGCGCCAGATAGGCCGGTATCTTGCTGCCGCCCACCGGCACGTGGACAAAACCGCCCGTGATCTTGCTGGGATCGGTGACGAGACCCGGTACGTTCGCCATGGCATTTCTCCGCTGATCGGTTATGAGGCAAGATTAGGGGCGAGGGAGTTATCCCGCAACATCGAGGAATTATGATGACGCTTGCCCCGCCCCGCCCGCTTGTCGAAGGCCGCTCGGCCTGGATCGGCGCCGAATTGGCCCGCCATCCGGAGCAGTGGATTTACACCCTGTCGGCGGCCGAGATCGCCGAGATCGAGGCGGCGGTGGCGACAGTGCGCGGCCGCGACCTTGCCACTCTGACCCAAGCCGACTTTTCGCTGCCGACCCTCGGGCCGGTGCTCGACGGCATGCGCGTGGAGGTGCTCGACGGCCGCGGCTTTGTGCTGATCCGCGGGCTCCCGGTCGAGGGACGGCCGATCGCCGACAGCGCGCTCGCCTACTGGGCGATCGGCACGCGCTTTGGCAATCCGCGCTCGCAGAACGCGATGGGGCACCTTTTGGGCCACGTCATCGATCTCGGCCTGGCGACGAGCGATCCCAATGTGCGCACCTACCAGACGGCCGAACGCCAGCATTTTCACACCGATTCCTGCGACATCGTCGGGCTGCTATGCCTGAAAACGGCGAAATCTGGCGGGCTGTCATCGATCGTCAGCTCGATGGCGATCTACAACGAGATGGCGCGGCGCCGGCCCGATCTGCTGGCGCGGCTGTTCCAGCCTTTCGCGACCGATCGCCGCGGCGAGGTGCCGGTCGGCGAAAAGCCGTATTTTGATACGCCGGTCTACACCGACCACGAGGGCTATCTGTCGGCGATCTACTCGGGCACCTATATCAGGTCGGCCCAGCGTTTCGCCGACGTGCCGCGCTTTACGACAGAGGACATCGAGGCCCTCGAGATGTTCGACGACCTCGCCAACGACAAGGAGTTGCGGCTCGACATGGAGCTGCGCCCGGGCGACATACAGTTCCTGCACAATCACACCTGCCTGCACGACCGCACGGCCTTTGTCGATTGGCCGGAACCCGAACGCAAGCGGCACCTGCTGCGGCTGTGGCTCGCCGCGCCCGGCGCGCGGCCGTTGCCGCAGGTCTTCGCCGCGCGCTACGGCTCGACGACGGTCGGCGATCGCGGCGGCATCATCTGCGAAAAGACGCGCCTCCACGCGCCGCTGGAGCCGGTGTAGCGCTGGTCAGTGCATGCCCTTCAGATCGAGGCCGAGCAGCGGCACGATCGCTTCGGGCGGCAGCTTGGCGAAGCCGGGCGGCGATTGGAACAGCGCGGCCGGTTGCGGGCCGAGATGCAGATGGGTCAGTTCCCAATGCAGGGTCGCGACCTTGCCGCTCGAACGGGTGAAAGTCCCATCGAGCTTCATCGGGATGCCCTCGTCGCTGAGCCAGAGATTGCCGCTGCCGTGGCCCTCGGGCACCGTGACCTCGACATCGTATTTCGTCGTCGCGACGCCGTTGATGGTCTCGTGCCCGACCGGGCGGTGGACGAGGCGCGGATCGGCGAACAGACGCAATTCCGGCGGCAGCATGAACTCGACGGTGGTGTGGAGCCGGGGCAGAACAAGATCGGCGATCGGGGTATCGGTGCGCAGCACGAAGGCCGCCGGGATGCCGTTCAAATCCTGCTCATGCCGCTCCATTCCCGGCATGTTCCACATCTTGCCGTGATAGGGCTTGCCGTTGACGATCAGCAGGCGATCGGCGGTGAAGCCGATCTTCGCGTCGCTGAGCGTCGCCGCCGGCGCCCCGGCCGCGACCATCGCCAAGCCCAGACCGATCAGCAACGCGCGCATCGCTCCCCCAATACTCAAGGCCAGCCAGTAGCGGCCGAATGAGGCGGTTTCGCGGCAGGCTGGACAGCGCGGGCCAACACAATATCTTCTTCCCTTGGCCGTCGCGCTTGGCGCTTTTTATGCAACGGCGAATTTGGGCGGGAGAGGGGCGATGAGCGGAAAGATCGAGGCGCGGCTCAAGGAGCTCGGCATCGAGTTGCCGCAGGCGAGCGCGCCGGTGGCGAATTATGTGCCGTTCACCCGCTCCGGCAGCCTGGTGGTGGTTTCGGGCCAGGTCAGCGTGCGCGACGGCAAGCCGGAATTTGTCGGCAAGCTCGGGCGTGAGATCAGCGTCGCCGAGGGGCAGCAGGCGGCGCGGCTGTGTGCGCTCAACATCCTCGCGCATGCGAAGACCGCCTGCGGCGGCGATCTCGACCGGGTAAAGCGGGTGCTGCGCCTCGGCGGGTTTGTCAACTGCACGCCCGAGTTCACCCAGATGCCGCAGGTCGTCAACGGCGCTTCCGATCTGATGGTCGAGCTGTTCGGCGATGCGGGCAAGCACGCGCGCGCCGCGGTCGGGGTCGCCTCGCTGCCGCTCGGGGTCGCGGTCGAGGTCGAAGCAATGTTCGAGATCGCCTGACGCCCCATGGAAAATACCGCCGAGCAGATCACGCTGACGGTCCATCCCTCGATCGCCGAAATCCCGGCGGCGGAATGGGATGCCTGCGCCGGCGACATAAACCCGACGCTCAGCTACACCTTCCTGCAGGCGATGGAGGAAAGCGGATCGGCGACCGGGCGCACCGGCTGGGCGCCGCAACACCTCTCGATCGCCGATGCCGCCGGACGCATCGTCGGCATCGTGCCGCTCTACCTCAAGAGCCATTCCTACGGCGAATACGTCTTCGATTACGGCTGGGCCGACGCCTTTGAGCGGGCCGGCGGGCGTTATTACCCGAAGGCGCTGGGCGCGGTGCCGTTCACCCCGGTGCCGGGGCCGCGGCTTCTGGTGGCGCCCGATGCGCCGCCCGACACCAAGGCGCAGCTGATCGCCGGCCTGGTCGAGTTCACCCGGCAACGCGGGATTTCCTCGCTGCACATCAATTTTCCCGAGGACAGCGACGCAGAGGCGCTGTTCGAAGCGGGGTTCCTCAAGCGCGTGGGCCAGCAATTCCATTGGGCCAATGACGGGTACAAGGATTTCGACGACTACCTCGCCGCGCTGAATTCCCGCAAGCGCAAGGCGGTGAAGAAAGAGCGGCGCGAGGCGACGCAGCCGGGCCTCGAAATCGACGTGCTGACCGGCGCCGATCTCCAGCCCAAGCATTGGGACGCGTTCTACCGCTTCTATCTCGCGACCTCGGACCGCAAATGGGGCTCTGCCTACCTCAACCGCAAATTCTTCGCCCTGATCGGCGAGCGGATGGCCGACAAGATCGTGCTGGTGATGGCGAGGAATCGCCAGGAATACGTCGCCGGCGCGTTCAACATCCTCGGGCGCGAGACGATCTACGGCCGCAACTGGGGCAGCTACGGCGACTACAAGATGCTGCATTTCGAATGCTGCTATTACCGAGCGATCGAATTCGCGATCGATCACGGGCTGAAGCGGGTCGAGGCGGGGGCGCAGGGGCCGCACAAACTTCAGCGCGGCTATTTGCCGGTGCCGACCTACAGCGCGCATTACATCCCCGACGCCGGCTTCCGCCGCGCGGTCGCGCAATTCCTCCAGCGCGAGCGCGAGATGGTCGAGCAGAAGATCGAGCATCTCGCCGAGCATTACTCGCCGTTCCGGCAGGCGGATGGCGAAAGCGAACGGACCGAGGATTAATTAGTCGTCATTCCCGCGAACGCGGGAACCCAGGGCAACCGCTATACCGCTCGCCCCTGGACCCCCACTTTTCGCGGGGGAGATGAAGAAATCACTCCACCAGCGCGGGTTCCTGCGGCTCGATGTCCGGGACGCCGGGCGCTTCGGGTGCCGGCTTCTCGTGGAAGGTGAAGGCGAGCTTGTCCTCTTCCTCGTCGCGCTTGACGCGGACGATGCCGCCCTTCGCGAGATGGCCGAACAGCAGCTCCTCGGCCAGCGGCTTCTTGATGTGCTCCTGGATGATCCGCGCCAGCGGCCGGGCGCCGAATAGCGGGTCGTAGCCCTTCTCGGCGAGCCAGGCGCGCGCGCTCGCCTGCAATTCGATCACCACGTTGCGGTCGGCGAGCTGCTCCTCCAGTTGCAGGATGAACTTGTCGACGACCCGGCCGATCGTCTCGGGCGACAGCGGCGCGAACGAGATCGTCGCGTCGAGCCGGTTGCGGAATTCCGGCGTGAACATCCGGTTGATCGCTTCCTCGTCGTGGCCCGTCCGGATGCCGCTGCCGAAGCCGATCGCCTGCTTGGCGAGCTCGGCGGCGCCGGCATTGGTGGTCATGATGAGGATGACGTTGCGGAAATCGACGATCTTGCCGTTGTGGTCGGTCAATTTCCCGTAATCCATGACCTGCAACAGGATGTTGAACAGGTCGGGATGCGCCTTCTCGATCTCGTCGAGCAGCAGCACCGAATGCGGATGCTGGTCGATCGCGTCGGTCAGCAGGCCGCCCTGGTCGAACCCGACATAACCCGGCGGCGCGCCGATGAGGCGCGAGACGGTGTGCCGCTCCATGTATTCCGACATGTCGAAGCGAGTGATCTCGATCCCCATCGTGCGGGCGAGCTGGCGCGCGACCTCGGTCTTGCCGACGCCGGTCGGCCCCGAGAACAGATAGGAGCCGATCGGCTTCTCGGGGTCGCGCAGCCCGGCGCGGGACAGCTTAATCGCCGAGACCAGCGCCTCGATTGCCGGGTCCTGGCCGAACACCATCGTCTTCAGGTCGCGGTCGAGGTTCCGTAACACCTCGCGATCGTCGCGCGACACACTCTTTGGCGGGATGCGCGCCATCGTCGCGACGCAGGCCTCGACCTCCTTGGCGGTGATCGTCTTGCGCCGCCTGCTTTCGGGCAGCAGCATCTGCGCCGCGCCTGACTCGTCGATGACGTCGATCGCCTTGTCGGGCAGCTTGCGGTCGCCGATGTAGCGATGCGAGAGCTCGACCGCCGCACGGATCGCGTCGCTGGTGTAGCGCACCTTGTGGTGGCGCTCGTAATACGGCTTGAGACCCTTGAGGATCTTGATCGAATCCTCGACCGTCGGCTCGTTGACGTCGATCTTCTGGAAGCGGCGCACCAGCGCCCGGTCCTTCTCGAAATAGTTGCGGTATTCCTTGTAGGTGGTCGAGCCGATGCAGCGGATGACGCCGCCGGCCAATGCCGGCTTCAACAGGTTCGAGGCGTCCATCGCGCCGCCGCTGGTGGCTCCGGCGCCGATCACCGTATGGATCTCGTCGATGAAGAGGATCGCGCCGGGGGTTTGTTCGAGCTCGGAGAGGACCGCTTTCAGCCGCTCCTCGAAGTCGCCGCGATAGCGCGTGCCGGCGAGCAGCGCGCCCATGTCGAGCGCGTAAATTATCCCGTTGAGCAGCACCTCAGGCACCTCGCGCCCGACGATGCGGCGGGCGAGGCCTTCGGCGATCGCGGTCTTGCCGACCCCGGGCTCGCCGACATAGAGCGGGTTGTTCTTCGAGCGCCGGCACAGGATCTGGATGGTCCGGTCGACCTCGGCCTCGCGCCCGATCAGCGGGTCGATCTTGCCGGTCTTGGCCTTCTTGTTGAGGTTGACGCAGTAGGCATCGAGCGCGTCATGACCGCGCTTCTGGCCGCCCTTTTCGCTGCGTTCGCCCTCTTCCTCGGCGCCCTGGACGCGGCGCGTCTCGGAGCGGCCGGGCGCCTTGGCGATGCCATGCGAGATGTAGTTGACCGCGTCGAAGCGCGTCATGTCCTGCTCTTGCAGGAAATAGACGGCGTGGCTCTCGCGCTCGGCGAACATCGCGACCAGCACGTTGGCGCCGGTCACCTCCTCGCGGCCGGAGGATTGGACGTGGATCGCGGCGCGTTGCAACACGCGCTGGAAGCTGGCGGTGGGTTTGGCATCCTCGGTATGGCTGGCGACCAAATTGCCCAGTTCGTTGTCGACATAGGTCAGCACCTCGCGGCGCAGCCGGTCGAGATCGACGCTGCACGCGCGCAGCACCGCGATCGCATCCTGATCCTCGGTGAGGGCGAGAAGCAGATGCTCGAGCGTGGCATATTCATGCCGGCGCTCATTGGCATAGGCGAGGGCCCGATGCAGCGACTTTTCGAGATTGCGTGAGAGCACCGCGCTCTCCTTTCCTACTAGAGCCTAGTCTTTTTCCAGCGTGCACTGCAGCGGGTGCTGGTGCTGCCGGGCGAAATCCATGACCTGGGTCACCTTAGTCTCGGCGACCTCGTAGGTGTAAACGCCGCAGATCCCGACCCCGCGGCGGTGAACATGTAGCATGATGCGCGTCGCTTCCTGGCGGTTCTTGCTGAAAAACCGCTCAAGAATGTGAACGACGAATTCCATTGGCGTGTAATCGTCGTTCAGCATCAGCACCTTGTACATGGCCGGCTTCTTCGTCTTCGGCTTGGCCTTGACGATCGTGCCGGTATTCGGTCCTTCCTCGCGCTTGTCGCTCATCCGGTTTGCGCCGTGAACCTGCTCTCTTGCCCATATGATATGGGGTTTGGCGCTGCACGGAAACGAAATTTCCTGAGAAGAGCAGCGACAAAAGCGGTAGGAACCTGGGGTTTCATTCGGCGCGGCGCGGGCGGGCCAGCAATTGCTCGATCATCTGGTCGATCGCCATGCCGCGGTGCAGTACCGCGTCGACCGCTTCGGCGATCGGCATCTCGACCCCAAGCTTCCGCGCCAAATTCTCGGCCGACGCGGCCGTGGCGATGCCCTCGACGACCGAGCGGCGCCCCGCGAGCGCGGCGTCGAGGCTTATACCCTGGCCCAGCGCCAGCCCCAGCGCATGGTTGCGCGACTGCGCGCCGCCGCAGGTCAGCACCAAATCGCCGAGCCCGGAGAGCCCGGCAAAGGTTTCCGCGCGTGCTCCTTTGGCGACCCCGAGCCGGGTCATCTCGGCGAGCCCGCGGGTGATCAGCGCGGCGCGCGCATTGTCGCCGAGACGGCGCCCGTCAACGATGCCGCAGGCGATCGCCAGCACGTTCTTGATCGCGCCGCCAAGCTCGGCGCCGAGCGGGTCCTCGGACAGATAGGGCCGGAACCGCGGGCTGCCGAGCGCCGCCACAAAGCGGCGGGCGAGCGTTGGGTCGCGGCCGGCGATCACCACCGCTGTCGGCAGGTCGTGTGCGACCTCGGCGGCGAAGCTCGGCCCCGACAGCACCGCGACCGGGTTCTTCGGGCACAGCTCGCCGGTCAATTCCGACATCGTCAGCAAGCTGCCGATCTCGATCCCCTTGGCGCAGACCAGTAGCGGCAGCGATGGCGGCAGGTGCGGCGCGAGCGCCGTCAGCACGTCGCGCAGGAACTGTGCCGGCACCGCGAGCAGCGCCGCTTCGGCACCGGCGACGGCCCGCGCGAGGTCGGATGTCGCGGCAATTGCCGGATCGAGCGCGATGCCCGGAAGATAGACCGGGTTTTCGTGCCGCGCCTCGATCGCGGCGGCGATCGACGGGTCGCGCGCCCAGATCGTCGCCGTGCTGCCGGCGCGCTGCGCGACGAGCGCCAGCGCCGTGCCCCAGGCGCCGCCGCCGATGATCGCGAGCCGCTTCATCCGGGCGTCATGTCACTTGGGCCGCGGGGTCGAGCGGCCAGCGCGGCCGCACCGGCGCGTCGAGCGGATTGGCGAGGCCGAGCCGCAGCCGCTCGATCCCGGCCCAGGCGATCATCGCGCCATTGTCGGTGCACAGCGCGGGCGGCGGCGCGACAAAGGCGAGCCCCGCATCGCCGGCGAGCGCGGCGAGCCGCGCGCGCAGCCTGGCATTGGCGGCGACCCCGCCGGCGGCCACGAGGCTGCGGCCCTGCGGCAACTCATTGCGGAAACGGCGCACGGCGATTGCGGTGCGGTCGACGAGGGCGCCGCAGATCGCCAGCTCGATCGAGGCGGCGAGATCGGCGATCGTGCCGGGATCATCCGTGCCCGCGGCGAGAATGCGCTCGCGGATCGCGGTCTTAAGGCCGGAAAACGAGAAGTCGCAGCCGGCGCGGCCGACAAGCGGCCGCGGCAACGGGAAACGGCGCGGGTTGCCGTATTTAGCGGCCGCCTCGATCGCGGGGCCGCCGGGCTGCGCCAAACCCAGGAGCTTGGCGCTCTTGTCGAACGCCTCGCCGGCGGCGTCGTCGAGCGTCGTGCCAAGCTGCCGGTACGCACCGACCCCGCGGCAGACAAGCAGCTGCGAATGACCGCCTGACACCAGCAGCAGCAGATACGGAAATTCGACGGCATCGGTCAACCGCGCGGTCAACGCGTGGGCTTCGAGATGGTTGACCGCGACAAAGGGCTTGCTCGTCGCCCAGGCGATGCCCTTGGCCGCCATCGTGCCGACGATCAACCCACCGATCAGCCCCGGTCCGGCGGCGGCGGCGACCCCGTCGAGATCGCCGAGCCCGAGCCCCGCGCTGTTGATCGCGGCGCGGACCAGCCCATCGAGATGATCGAGATGGGCGCGCGCCGCGATCTCGGGCACGACGCCGCCATAGGGCGCGTGCTCGGCAAGTTGCGACTGCACGAGATTGGCGCGGATGTCCGGGCGCCCGTCGCCGCAAGCGACGACCGCCACCGCGGTCTCGTCGCAGCTCGTCTCGATGCCGAGGATGTTCATGCGACGGAGATGGCAGCTATCGAGAGATGCTGCAAGCGCCGCTACCCCGTCATCGCGAGCGTAGCGAAGCAATCTCCTTCCGACGTGGTCCTCTGCGGCGGGAGATTGCCGCGTTGCGCTGTGCGCTCCTCCCAATGACGGGAAATTACTTCGCGTCCCCGGCTTCGTAGGTTTTCAGCACCTTGTCGGTGGCGGCTTCGATCTCCAAAAGTTTGACCGCATAGCCCCACAGCACCGCAGTGTGGCGCAGCACGGAGCGGCAGCTTTTCTCTTCGAGCAGCACGCCGTCATGGACGTAATGCGCCAGCACTAGGCAGCGGTCGCCGGTCAGGTCGACATCGACGACCTGGATGTCCGGTTCGCGCCGCGACAGATCGTATTGCCGCGACAAAGCGCTGCGGATGCGGCGATAACCGAGATCGTCGTGGATCGCCTCGACCCGCAGGGATGGTTTCGATGAATCGTCGTTGATGTGGAACAGCCGGAACCTGCGGATGATCTCCGGGCTCATGTACTGCAGAATGAAGCTCTCGTCCCGGTAATTGGCCCAGGCATGGCGCAGCACGCCATAGGGATCCTGATTGCCGGCGATGTCGGCGAACCACTCGCGGTCTTCATCGGTCGGGTTGGTGCAGATCCGTTTGATGTCGCTCATCATCGAAAAGCCGAGCGCATAGGGGTTGAGCCCGCCATAGCGCGGGTCGTCGAACCCCGGTTGGAACACGACGCTCGAATGCGAGTGGAGGAATTCGAGCATCGCGCCTTCGGTGATGAAGCCGCGGTCGTGCAGCCGGTTCATGATCTCGTAGTGGCAGAAGGTGGCGCAGCCCTCGTTCATCACCTGGGTCTGGCGCTGCGGGTAGAAATACTGTGAGACGTGGCGAACGATGCGGATCAGCTCGCGCTGCCAGTCCTCGAGGCGCGGCGCGCGCTTTTCGATGAAGTACAGCAGGTTTTCCTCGGGCAAGCCGAGCTTGCGCTTCATGCCTTGCCGCTTGTCGTCGTCCTCGGCTTCGTCCTCGTCCTTTTCCGGGGTCGGGACGGTGCGCCACAGATCGTTGAACGCCGCCTCCTCATAGGCGGCGCGGTCGCTGGCGCGGCGGCGTTCCTCGGCGAGGTTCGGACGCGAGCGGTGGGCGTAGCGATTGACGCCGTGATCCTTTAGCGCGTGGCCGGCGTCGAGGATCGTTTCGACCGCCTCGTAGCCGTATTTTTCCTCGCATTTGGCGACGTAGTCGCGCGCGAAGCTGAGGTAATCCATGATGCCGTCGGCATCGGTCCACTGCCGGTAGAAATAATTGTTCTTGAAGAAGTGGTTATGGCCGAAGCCGGCATGCGCGATGACGAGCGTCTGCATCGTCATGGAGTTCTCTTCCATGATGTAGCAGATCACCGGGTTGGAATTGATGACGATCTCATAGGCGAGCCCGGCGAGCCCGCGGCGGTAGAGCGTCTCGTGGTAGGCGAAGTGCTTGCCGAAGCTCCAATGCCCGTACATCAGCGGCAGCCCGGCCGAGGCATAGGCGTCGAGCATCTGCTCGGAGGTGATGACCTCGATCTGCAGCGGATAGGTGTCGAGCCCCAGCTCGTCCACCGCGATCCGCTCGATCGCGTCATGCACCTTGCGCAGCCCGCCGAAATCCCAATTGGGACCGGTAAAGAGCGGCGCGCCAGCCGAGGCGGCTCGCTTGATCTTGGGCTTGATCGCGGCGCCGGTATCAGGCACGGACGCCCCCCTTGGAAAAGAGTTCGTGGAACACCGAGAAGATCTGCGCCGGATCGCCGACCCGCCGCATCGCAAAATGTGGGTGCGCCGGCGCGACCTCGGAATAGGCGCGCCACAAATCGCTGTCGCGCGAAAGACCGGTCAGGCTGCCGCCGGTGCCGTCGCCGACCTCGACATAAGCGAAATACTGGCACAGCGGCAGCACTTCGCCACCCAACAGGGAGACGCAGCGGCTGCTGTCGGCACCGTAATTGTCGCCATCCGATGCCTGCGCGCCATAGATGTTCCAGCGGTCGGTCGAATAGCGCGCGCGCGCTATCTCCATCATCTTTTCGAGCGCGGTCGACACGACCGTGCCGCCGGTCTCGCGGCTGTAGAAGAACGTCTCCTCGTCGACCTCTTCCGCGGTCGAGGTGTGGCGGATGAAGACCACGTCAACGTGCCGGTAGCGGCGAATGAGGAACACGTGCAGCAGCATGAAAAACCGCTTGGCGAGGTCCTTCATCGCCTCGGTCATCGAGCCGGACACGTCCATCAGGCAGAACATGACCGCCTCGGTGTTCGGCTTCGGTACGCGCTCGAAACGCCGATAGCGGACGTCGAGCGGGTCGATATAGGGAATGATCTTGCTGCGCCGCTCGCTGCGCTCGAGGAGGAGGGTCAGCCGTTCGACCTCCTCCTCGGCGCCGCGGGCCTTGGCTTTTTCCAGCTCCTCGCGGAGCGCTTGGAGCTCGCCGAGCTTGGGCCGCTTCAGCGAAATGCGGCGGGCCATGCTTTGCCGCATGGTACGCGGCACGCTGAGATTGGATGGCGAGCCGGTAACGGTATACCCGGCACGCTGCAGATCGACCGCGGTTGTGTCCTTGAGTGATTTTTTGACCAGGTCGGGCAGCTCGAGGTCCTCGAAGAACATATCGAGGAACTCTTCCTTGGTCAGCGTGAACTCGAACGCGTCATCGCCGCTGCCGTCGGGGCTGCCATCGCGACCGCCGCCGTCGCCGCCGCCCTGCGGCCGCGGGATTTCGTCACCGCGGACATATTCCTTGTTGCCAGGCACGACATGATCGGTGCGGCCGGTTCGGCGGCTGTGATGGAACACCGGTTCGATGATGCCGCGGGTCGGGATGGCGATCTTTTCGCCATGCTCGACATCGGCGACCTTGCGCTTGCGCAGCGCCTCCTGCACCGCACCCTTGACCTCGCTGCGGGCGCGCTCGAGGAACCGTTGCCGGTTGCTGAGGCTCTTACCCTTAGGGTTCTGGCGGCGATCGACCACGTTCATCGACGCTTCTCCCGATCGCCTAATCCAGCCAACAACCCGCTACCCGGCCTTGTTGACGCGCATGTACCACTCGACGAGGCGGCGCACCTGGCGCTCAGTGTAGCCGCGCGACACCATCCGCTCCAGGAAGTCGGCGTGTTTTTTCTCAGTGTCCGAATCCTTCTTGGTGCCGAAGCTGATCACCGGCAGCAAATCCTCGACCTGTGAGAACATGCGCCGCTCAATGACCTCGCGCAGCTTTTCGTAAGACTGCCACGACGGATTGCGCCCGCTGTTGTTGGCGCGAGCGCGCAACGCGAACTTGACCACCTCATTGCGGAAATCCTTGGGATTGGCGATCCCCGCCGGCTTCTCGATCTTCGAAAGCTCCTGGTTCAGCAGCTCGCGGTTCATCAGCTGGCCGGTATCAGGATCCTTGTAGTCCTGGTCCTCGATCCACGCATCGGCGTAGGAGACGTAGCGGTCGAACAGGTTCTGTCCGTAATCGGAATACGATTCCAGATAGGCCTTCTGGATCTCGTTGCCGATATATTCGGCATAGCGCGGCGCCAGCTCGGCCTTGATGAAGTTGAGGTACTTCTTCTCGACCGCGTCGGGGAACTGCTCGCGCCAGATCGCCTGCTCAAGCACGTACATCATGTGCACCGGGTCGGCCGCGACCTCCTGGGTGTCGAAATTAAACGTGCCCGAGAGTACCTTGAACGCAAACCGCGTCGAGATGCCATCCATGCCTTCGTCGACGCCGGCGGAGTCGCGGTATTCCTGCACCGATTTGGCGCGCGGGTCGGTGTCCTTGAGGCTCTCGCCGTCATAGACCCGCATCTTCGAATGCAGGTTCGAATTCTCGTGCGGCTTCAACCGCGACAGCACGCAAAAGCGCGACAGGATGTCGAGCGTCGACGGCGCGCACGCCGCCTTGGCGAGTTCGCTATTCTGCAACAGCTTTTCGTAGATGCGTCGTTCCTCGGTCGAGCGCAGGCAGTACGGCACCTTGATGACCGAGATGCGGTCGATGAACGCTTCGTTGTTCTTGTTGTTCTTGAAGGTCTGCCACTCGGCCTCGTTCGAATGCGCGAGGATGATGCCCTGATAGGGGATGCCGCCGATATTTTCGGTACCGGCGTAGTTGCCTTCCTGCGTCGCGGTCAAGAGCGGGTGCAGCATCTTGATCGGCGCTTTAAACATCTCGACGAATTCCATCAGGCCCTGGGTCGTGCGGTTGAGCCCGCCCGAGAAGGAATAGGCGTCGGGGTCGTTCTGCGAATACATCTCGAGCTTGCGGATATCGACCTTGCCGACCAGGCTCGAAACGTCCTGGTTGTTCTCATCGCCCGGCTCGGTCTTGGCGACGCAAATCTGCTTCAGCCGCGACGGCGTCAAGCGGATGACCGTGAACTTCGAGATATCGCCGCCAAATTCCTCAAGCCGCTTCACCGCCCAGGGCGAGATCGTGCCGGTCAGCCGACGACGGGGGATGCCGTAACGCTCCTCGAGCTCCTGGCCGAGCGTGTTCGGATCGAACAGACCGAGCGGGCTCTCGAAGATCGGGCTGACCTCGTCGCCCGCTTTCAGCACGTAGATCGGCTCTTTCTCCATCAACAGCTTCAGCCGCTCGGCGAGCGAGGACTTGCCGCCACCGACCGGGCCCAGCAGGTACAGAACCTGCTTGCGCTCTTCCAGACCCTGCGCCGCATGACGGAAGAAGCCGACGATCCGCTCGATCGTCTCTTCCATGCCGTAGAAATCCTCGAAGGCCGGGTAGACCTTCATCGTCCGGTTCATAAAGATCCGGCCCATCCGCGGGTCCTGACTGGTGTCGACCATCACCGGCTCGCCGATCGCCGTCAGCAGGCGTTCGGCCGCGCCCGCGTAAAACGCCGAGTCGTCCGAGCAGGCGCGCAGATAGTCCTCCAGCGAGTATTCCACCTCCCGGCGATTCTCGTAGAGGCGTGAATACAGCCCGAAAATTCCGTCATCCGATCGCAGTTCTGACCGCATTGCTCACCTCAATCGACCACGGTGCCGACCCTGCGGCGGCTTTCGCGTTCGTGCAAACAAGGTTACGGCAGCGAAAAAATCCTCGCTGGGCAATATATAGGCACGAAATTTCTGCGCGAAATCTCCTCCGCCCCCCACTGCCGCGCCCCGGCGCGGCCGCATCTCTCGTCGAAACCAGCCCCGATCTCGACACGCAAGCGACATACCAAAGCTTTGTGGCGAGACTTGGGTCGCTGTTGTCCCGCGGCAGCGCATTCCCGCCGCGCGCCGCGCGGACTGCGCGATCGCCGACGCGTTAAACATGTCGAGGAGGACAACAACAACATATTGTGGTGCCCTATCGCCTGCCTCGCAGCATATATGAACCAGCACCGATCCCCAAACCGATTCTACCGGAGCGATGGCGGGCGGCCGAACCCCTCCGGCGCTCCTCGCGTCAGTTGAACGGTTTCGCGTCGTTTCGCCGCATGCGGGGCAGTTCCAATGACCGGTCCGGCATCTCCGACAGCCCCGCGACGGCATTGCTCGGCCCATGCGGGCGGCGGGCGAGTTTCTCGCCGGCTTGCCAGTTCGCCTCGAGCGCGGCGGCAAGATCGCTTGCCAGGCAATCGTATCCAACGTCGGTCATATGCAGACCGTCGGCACCGATCATCGCCGGCGCGTCGGCCAGGTGAGTGCTTTGCCAATAGCGCATCAGCGCGAAGCGGCGGAACAACCCGACATGGGCGTCGGTCGCGGTATCCGCGATCAGATCCTCCATCACCCCGTAGGACGAGCGGTCGAGGACCCGCGGCGCGTATTGCAAATCCATCAGCACGACGTCGATTCCGGCCCGCTTCAGGAGGCCGACACCCTCGCGCATCCATTCGCCGTCCGCGGACAGATCGTCGCGCCGCAATACCGCATTGGTGCCGACCTGCCAAATTGCGAGGTCGGGATGCAGTGCGACGACATCGGTGGTCAGCCGCGCCAGCTCCTCGGGAGCGTCCTCGCCACTCGCGCCACGGTTCGCGACCTCGATATCGAGTTTCGAGAAATGCTCGCGCAGCGCAACTTGGAGCCGATAGGGATAGGCTTCCTGCGGGCCAGTCGCACCGACCCCGACGGTCGAGGATGAGCCGACGGCGACGATGTTGAGCGGGCCGCCGGCGTTGATCCGCGCAGCGGTATGTTCGAGCGGCGCCTGGATCGCGGTCCAGCCCGCCGGCGCGCTGCACCACGAGGAACCCGCGGCGAAGGCCGCGACGGGAGCGAGCGTGGCGAGCGCGGCGGCAGCGCCGCGCAATGCGGCGATGCGCCTCACGGGACTGCTCGCCGGATGATTTGGGAGAGTTTTTGGGCAAGGCAGTCGTAGACGCGCGCCGCCAGCGCGGTACGGTCGGCGGGCGCGACGTCATCGAAATCGAACACGTTCTGCTCGCTCCAGTAGCGCATCATTTCAAAGCGCGGCAACACGTACACCTCGGCAACGTCGCCGACACGATGCAATGCCTTCAGATATTCGTCGAAATTGATAAGGGCGGTGGCACTTCGCGAGAATTGCATATCGATGAGCACGGTGTCGATTGCCCGATTTTTGAGCTGGTCGACGCCGCTCTGCAGCGTCTCGGCGAAGTCGTCGATATCGGTGCCGCGCACCGCGTCGTTGATGCCGGTCTCCCAGATCGCCATCACTGGGTCCTCGGCGAACACGTCGGTCGGGAAGCGCTCGAGGTTCTGCCTCGCCGACTGCCGCGGCACGCCCTTGTTGACGACGGTGATCGAGGCGTCGGGAAAATCCTGCGCGAGAATCTGTTCCAGCTGGTGAGGATAGGAAAGATCCGGCGAGCCCGCCGCCTGCCCGATCGTCGAGGCGCCGCCGATCGCGACGATTTTTGCCGGCTGATGGGCCTTGAGACGGGCGGCGAGTCGTGGCAGCTGCGGGCTCGCCTCGGTCAGCTCGGGTGGCGTCGCGCATTCGTCCGGCTCGGCCGCCATGCCCGGCGGAGCGACGCTCGCCGCGGCGAGAAACCCGGCCAGCGCGATCGCTGCCGGGACGGCGGAATTCCGCCTTCCCCCCATCAGTTCTCCCCGTCCCCGCGCTCGCCGCCGGCCGGCATTGGCGGCGTCAGCGGCTCGCGTTGCATTGCTCTATACCAGTCAAGCACGGCCGCCGTCAGGCACATTGCGGCGATGCCGACGACATTGACCGCCAGCTGCATCGGGAACCCCGCGGCGACTTCCGACATCAGGAAATGGCCGAGCGCGGACAACAGGATGCTGAGACAGAAAATTTCCAGCGAATGGCTGCCGCACAGCACTACCGGCCGCGCCGCGGCCGCGCGCAGGAACCACGCCCGCGGCGGGACCCAACGGGCAACCAAAACGAACAGCGCGAAGAACGAGATGAGCCGGAGTGGCGCCAAATTGCCCTTGTTGATCGGCCATAGCTGGCGCAGAAACAAGGCGGGGAAGCCTTCGTAAATCCCGTGAAACGTCCAGCTCAGGCGGATCACCAGCACGGTGAGGGCGATGACGACAGCCGGCGGAACGGCGAGCAGCAGCAGATCGGCCGGCCCGCGGCGGTGCGCGTCGGTCCGGCCGAGCACGGCGCCGAGCACGAACAGGAACTGCCAGGCAAGCGGGTTGAACGTCCAGACGCTGCCCGGCGGGTAGGCCGGCATGTCGACCCCGGAAATCTGGACCACGAGATAGATCAGCGCCGACGGCACGAACGCGAGCCAGACGTTGTGGCGCAGCGCGATCAGCACCAGCGGAAAGATCAGCAACAGGACGATGTAGAGCGGCAGGATGTCGAGAAAGGTCGGCTGGAATTGCAGGATCAGCGCCTGGACCACCGCGATATGCGGGTGCTCGAGAAAATCGCCAACCCCCATCTCCTCGTTGTACATCGGGTTGTTGAAGGCCCTCACCGTGTACGACACCTCGGCGATGAAGATCACGAACAGGAAGATGTGGGCGACGTAAAGCTGCCAGGCGCGGCGCAGCACCTGCACCGTGGCGATCAGCGCGCCGCGTTGCGCCAGCGCCCGCCCGTAAACCAGCGCGGCGGTAAAGCCCGAGATGAAGATGAACACCTCGGCGGCGTCGAAGAACCCGACCGCCGAGAGGGTGAAGGAGTTTAGATAGTTTTCCGGGATGTGGTCGACAAAGATGCAGATCAGCGCCACGCCCCGAAAGAAGTCGAGGCGCAGGTCGCGCGAGGCTGACGGTGCCTGGGCGGGCGTTGACGGGCCGGTCGATGCTTGCATGGTGCAGGCGCGCGGGCGCGGCGCCAATCTAGCAAAGCCACCTGCCGGCGTCGATGCGGCGGCGCGCGGCCGATCAGCCGCGCTAATCCAGCAGCGGCCGCAGGCGCTCGACCGCGGCGGCGATCGCTCCGGGCGCCCGCGCGAAGCACAGGCGCAGATAGCCTTCGCCCATCGGCCCGAACGCGCTCCCCGGCGCCAGGCCGATTTGGGTCTTCGCCAGCAATTCCTTGGCGAAGGCGACGCTGTCAGCGACCCCGTCGACACGGAAGAATGCGTAGAACGCGCCTTCGGGCCGCGCTATGGCGACCCGCCGACAGGATTGCAGGGCAGCCACTGTTATCTCGCGGGCATCGCGGCAGCGCGCGACAAAGCTGTGGATGAAGGGCTCGCCGTCGCGGATCGCGGTGATCGCGGCATGCTGAAGAAAGGTCGGCGACCCGCTGGTATTGAACTCGATCAGCTTTTCCATGGTCGGCAACAGATCGGGCGAGATCACCATCCAGCCGAGCCGCCAGCCGGTCATCGCCCAGCTCTTCGAGAAGCTGTTGACGACGATCAGGCGATCCTCGGGCGCGGCGGCGGCGAGAAACGAGGGCGCGACCCGATTGCCGTAGACGATGCGGCCGTAAACTTCGTCGGCGACGATCCAGATCCCGCGCTTGCGGGCGAAGTCGAGCAGGGCGGCGATCTCCTCGCTCGACGCCATCCATCCGGTGGGTTTGACGGCGAGTTGACAAAGATCCCGCGCGTCCGCCTGTCGCACGCGGCCATGATTTTGCCGGGGTCGAGCCGCCAGCCGCCGCCCGGAAGCGGGTCGAGCGACACGAGACGCGGCTCGCCTCCCATGATTGATGTCGCGGCCGCGATGTTGGGCCAGATCGGCGCGATGATGACGAGATTGTCGCCGGGGTCGATCAGCGCCTGCGTGGCAATCATCAGCGCGGTCATTCCCGAGCTGGAGACGGCGATCCGCTCGCTGCCGACCGGCGCCCGATAGAGCCCGGTCAGGTACTGGGCGATGGTCTCGCGCAGCTCCGGGATGCCGGCCTTGTAGGTATAAAAGGTCTCGCCGCGGCGCAGCGCCGCGCTCGCCGCCTCGCCGATGAAGTCGGGGGTCGGCAGGTCGCCCTCGCCGTACCACAGCGGCACGACATCGGGATCGCCAAAGCCGAGCGCCGAGATTTCGGCGATCCGCGAGCCCGGCAGCGCCGCTATGGTCTCGCGGAGCCGCATCGAAACTCAGCCGAGGCCGGGCGCGAGCGCGTAATCGGCTTCAGTCTTGCCGCGGATTTCCTGGAGCGACACCTCGGGCGCCAATTCGAGGAGGGTCATGCCGCCGCCATTTGGGTCGATCGCGAAGACGCCGAGATCGGTGATCACCATGTCGACGACCCCCGCGCCGGTCAGCGGCAGGGTGCAGCGGTGGAGGAGTTTCGGCTCATCCTTAGCGGTGTGCTCCATCAAGACCACGACGCGCTTGACGCCGGCGACGAGGTCCATCGCCCCGCCCATTCCCTTGACCATGCGGCCGGGGATCATCCAGTTGGCGAGGTCGCCGTTCTCGGCGACCTGCATCGCGCCGAGGATCGACAAGTCGATGTGCCCGCCGCGGATCATCCCGAACGATTGCGCGCTGTCGAAATAGCTTGTCGTCGGCAGTTCGGTGATGGTCTGCTTGCCGGCATTGATCAAATCGGGGTCTTCCTCGCCCTCATAGGGGAACGGCCCCATGCCGAGCATGCCGTTCTCGCTTTGCAGCTGCACCGTGATGCCGGTGGGGATGAAGTTCGACACCAAGGTCGGAATGCCGATGCCGAGATTGACGTAGAACCCGTCCTCCAATTCACGGGCGGCGCGCTGCGCCATCTCGTCGCGTGTCCAGGGCATGAATTTGCTCCTCTCAGCCGCGCTTGCGCACGGTGCGCTGCTCTATGCGCTTTTCGTACGAATCGTAGTGCACGATGCGTTGCACGAAGATGCCGGGGGTGTGGATCTGGTCGGGGTCGATCTCGCCGGCTGGGACCAGATGTTCGACCTCGGCGACGGTGACCTTGCCGGCGGTGGCCATGACCGGGTTGAAGTTGCGCGCGGTCTTGCGGAAGACGAGGTTGCCTTCGGTATCGGCCTTCCACGCGTGGACAATCGACAGATCGGCGAGGAGACTGCGCTCCATCACGTAGATCTCGCTATCAAACTCGCGCGTCTCCTTGCCCTCGGCGACGAGCGTGCCGACCCCGGTCTTGGTAAAAAAGGCCGGGACGCCGGCGCCGCCCGCACGGATGCGTTCGGCGAGCGTCCCCTGCGGGTTGAATTCAAGCTCCAATTCGCCCTTGAGGTACAGGTCGGCGAACAGCTTGTTCTCGCCGACATAGGACGAGATCATCTTCCGGATCTGCCGGGTTTCGAGCAACAGGCCGAGCCCGGCGCCGTCGACCCCGGCATTGTTCGAGATGACGGTCAGTCCCGTGACCCCAGACGCCTTGATCTCGGCGATCAGCTTTTCCGGGATGCCGCTGAGGCCGAACCCGCCGGCCATGATCGTCATCCCGTCATGCAGCAAACCGGCCAGCGCCGCCTTGGCGTCGGAATAGGTCTTGTTCATACCCGCTCTCCTGCTCGGAGCGGTGATAGTTCCGGCGCCGGCAGCCTGTCAATTTTGCTGGGCGGCCTATCAGTTACGCACGCAGTGCGGCCGGATCCACACATGGGCCGGGGTGTAATGGCCGCGCACCAAGTGCCAGCCGACCGGGCAGTGACGGGCCGCCACACGCGGCGGCGGGACCGGCGCCGGTGCCACGTAGGGCGCCGGCGGCGGCATCATGGCCGGCGGTGGCGGCGGTGGCGGCATCGGACGGGGCGGCGGCGGCGGTGGCGGGCCGCAGGAGGCCAGCAAGAAGAGTGCCGCGGCCGCGATTGGCCGCAAAACCGTCGTCTGTTTCATCGATGCCTCCGTTCACGTTGACGATAACTGTAACCCGGCTCGCTCTCGGCTCCCATCGCTTTTATACGATGCGGCGCGCGACAAAACGGTCATGATCCGAAAGAGCGCGGATTGGCTCGGCCGGCACGCAATATGCTATAGGGTTTCGGCGATCGATGCCCGCGAGGCGCGGTAGAATCGACCCCCGGATGGAGGAGCACTCCATGGGTTGGCTCGACGGACAGGTGGCCCTGGTGACGGGCGGCGGATCGGGCATCGGCCGGGCCGTGGTTGTGCGATTCGTCGAGGAGGGCGCACGGGTCGCGGTGTTGGACCGCGTCGTGTCGCGAAGCCAGCAACTGCACCAGGAATTCGGCGACAAGGTGGTCGCCCTGGCGGGCGACGTCAGCCGGCTCCCCGACAACAAGGCCGCGGTCGCCGCGACCGTCGCCGCCTTCGGCCGTCTCGACATCTTTGTCGGTAACGCCGGGGTATTCGATGTCTACGCCCCGATCGCCGAGTTTCCCGAAGAGCAGCTTTCCGCCGCGTTCGACGAGTTGTTCGGGGTCAACGTCAAGGGCGTCCTGCTTGGAGCCAAGGCCGCGCTGCCCGAGCTGATCAAGACCGAGGGTTCGATCGTGCTGACGGCGTCGGTCGCCGGCGCGAATTCGGGCGGTGGCGGCGCGCTCTACACGGCCTCCAAGCACGCGGTCGTCGGCCTGATCCGCCAGCTCGCGGTCGAGTTCGGTCCGCAAGTTCGGGTCAACGGTGTCGCCCCGGGCGGCACCATCACCGATTTGCGCGGCCTGACGACGCTGCATCAGGAGGGCAGCTCGCAGTTCAGCGATCCGGCTATCGCCGACCGGCTGCGCGCCGGCAACCCGCTGCAGATCGCGCTGCAGCCCGACGATATCGCCGGCGCGTATCTGTTCCTGGCGTCGAAGAGCGCGCGGGGGATCACCGGGACGGTGGTGACGGTCGATGCTGGTGCGACCTTGCGCGTGCCGCGCCGCCCCCATTCCAACGAATGAGAGGTAGCCGATGGATGCCATGACGATGCGCCGGCTGGTCGACGCCGATAACGGACTGGTCAGCCGACGGATTTTCATCGAGCCGGAAATCTACCAGCAGGAATTGGAGAAGATTTTCGCGCGCTGCTGGCTGTTCCTGTGCCACGAGAGCCAGATCCCGCATCCCGGCGATTTCTTCACCACCTACATGGGCGAGGATCCGGTGCTGGTGGTGCGCGACACGGCGGGATCGGTCCGTGCCTTCCTCAACGTCTGCCGCCATCGCGGCAATCGGCTGTGTCGCGCCGATGACGGCAACGCCGCTACGTTCACCTGCGCCTATCACGGTTGGACCTACCGCAATGACGGGCAGCTAGTCGGCGTGCCCTATTTCAAGGAAGCCTATCACGGCGAATTGCGGCGCGAAGCCTGGGGCCTGCAGCCGGTCGCTCAGCTTGACAGCTACAAGGGGCTCTATTTCGCGACCTTCGATACCGAGGCGCCGCCGTTGCTTGACTATCTCGGCGAGATGACCTGGTACCTCGATAATTTCTTCGACCGCCGCGAAGGCGGGATCGAGGTGATCGGCGGCATGCACAAATGGGTAATGCCGTGCAATTGGAAGTTTCCCGCCGAGAATTTCGGCGGCGACGCCTACCACGTGCCGTGGAGCCATCTTTCGGCGGTGACGACTTCGTTCAGCAGCGGAGTGCAAGGCAAGCCGGGTACCAAAGGCGCCATGGTGTCGCCGGGCAACGGTCACATCCTGATCTGCGTCGGACCGGACGATATCGGCGACCCGCCGGTGCCCGAGGTGCTCGCCTACGAGCAGGAGATCAAGCCGGAACTTGAAAAGCGGCTCGGGCCCCGCTCGAAGCTGATCAACCCGATCGTCGGCACGATGTTTCCCAATTTCTCGATGCTGCGCGCGACCTCGCGCACCTTCCGGGTCTGGCATCCACGCGGCCCCGACAAGACCGAGGTGTGGTCGTGGGTCTATGTCGACAAGGCCGCCCCGCCGCACGTCAAGGAGGCGATCCGGCTGGCGGGCATCCGCGGTTTCAGCCCAGCCGGCACGTTCGAGCAGGACGATATGGACAATTGGCAGGAATGCACCACCACCTGCCGCGGGACGGTGTCGCGCCGGCTGTCGCTCAACATGCAAATGGGCATCGGACGGGAGCGCCTCGACGAGGGTCTCGGCGCCATGGCCAGCGATTTCCGCATGAGCGAAAGCAACCACCGGCAGTTCTCCGGCAGTTCTATAGTCACTGGAGTCACTGGGCGCATCTATAGTCACTGGGCGCAGGTCATGGCGGCCGAGGACTGGTCAGCGATGCCGCGCCGCGATCCGCGGTCGGGCGCCGGGAAATGAATGAGGATGTCACCCGGGAGGTAGAGCAATTTCTCTACCGCGAGGCGCGGCTCCTGGACGAACGGCGCTTCGCGGAATGGCTGACGCTCCTGACCGATGACATCCACTACTGGGTGGGGGCGCGTAGCAACCGCTATCCGCGGCGAAGCAAGGCGATCTCGATCCTCGACCCAGATCGCTATGTCGAGGACGACATGCCACGGGCGGATGAGCTCGCGATCCTCGACGAAGACCGGCAGACTTTGGGCATGCGCGTCGAGCGCCTCGACACCGGGATGGCCTGGGCCGAGGACCCGCCGTCGCGCACCCGGCACCTGATCACCAATATCGAGGTCGCGCCGGGGCCCGAACCGTTGGAGCTGCAGGTCTTCTCCAATTTTATCGTCTACCGCACCCGGGCCGAGACCGAGCAGGACTTCTACGTCGGCGCTCGGCGCGACCGGCTGCGCCGGTCGGAGGGCGAATGGAAGATCGCCGAGCGCAGGGTGATCCTCGACCAGAACGTGCTGCTCGCGAAGAACGTCAGCATCTTTTTTTGATGGCGCGGCGCCCTCCGTGAAAAAAAAGAGGCCGTCACAAAGGCGGCCTCAAGGCTGAGGGGAGGATGCCCATGCGGGCAGCGCGCCACGGGAGCGCGTGATAGATAGGATGCCGGCCAAATCTGAGTGAAACGTTAATCGCCGATTTTAATAAGAGGCCGCCATCAAAATGGCGCCCGAGCCGGCACCGCGCTGGAACCCATTGGCGCAAGCTTCACCTGCGCCAAAAGGGCCCCGACGAAGAAAACCCTTGCATCGCCCTCGCCCCAGACCAAAAATTGGGGTGAGGCTGGGGTGCTGCCCGGCAAGCGGGTGTCCGCCTGCGGTGGAGCAGCTGAGAACAGACCCACTGAACCTGGCCGGGCCAGTCCCGGTGAAGGGAGTCCGTCATTACCGCGCCACTCGCCGTAAACGCCGATCGACCAAAGACCGTCATCATCGGTGCCGGGGTCATCGGGCTTGGCATCGCCTGGCGGCTGGCGCAGGCAGGCTGCCGGGTCGCGGTCTACGACAAGGGCGAGGCCGGGCACGGCGCTAGCTGGGCGGCGGCCGGGATGCTCGCGGCGGCGATTGAGGCGGAGCCGGGCGAGGAACCGCTCTTGCCGCTGACCCTCGAAAGCCAGCGCCTGTGGCCCGAATTCGCGCGCGAGCTGGAGGCGGCGAGCGGCATCTCGATCGAGTACCGTGGCGAAGGGACACTCAATGTCGCGCTCAACCGCGACGACGCCGAGACTCTGCGCCATTCCTACGAGTTCCAGAAAGGATTGGGGCTTGGCCTCGAATGGCTCAACGCGGCCGAGGCGCGCCGCCTGGAGCCGCATCTGAAGCCCGGCATCGCCGCCGCGGTGCTGAGCCGCAACGATCATCAGGTCGAGAACCGCTGCCTCGCGCGCTCCCTCATTGGCGCTTGCCGCGCCGCCGGGGTCGAAATCCACGAACATTGCGCGGTCAAGGAAGTGGTGATGGCCGGCGGCCGGGCCCGCGGCGTCGAGAGCGAGCGCGGCCGGGAGGCGGCGGATTGCGTTGTCCTCGCCGCCGGTGCCTGGTCGCGCGAGATCGCCGGCATCCCGGCGCCCTACCTGCCGCCGGTGCGACCGATCAAAGGGCAGATGCTGTCTCTGCAAATGGACAAGTCGGCGCCGTTCATCCGCCATGTCGTGTGGCTGCCGAATGGCGGGTATTTGGTTCCGCGGCTTGACGGCCGGTTGGTGATCGGCGGTACGCTCGAGGAGCGCGGGTTTGACCGGAATTTGACCGCCGGCGGCCTTCTCACGCTGCTCGATGCCGCCTGGCGTGCGGTTCCGGCGATCGAGGAATTGCCCATCGCTGAGACCTGGGTCGGGTTTCGTCCCGGTTCGCGCGACGACGCGCCGATGCTGGGACCGAGCGGTATCGACGCGCTGGTCATCGCCACCGGCCACCACCGCAACGGCATCCTGTTGACCCCGGTCAGCGCCGCGGTCGTCAGCGATTATATTTTGAACGGCCGGCTCCCGGAGATGGCGCTGCCCTTTACGCCGCGGCGTTTCGCGCCCGGGTACACCGCCCCGCCCGCCGAGGCGGCGCAATGACCCGGCTCAAGATCAATGGCGTTGACGAGGAGGTTGCGGCCGCGACGGTCGCGCAGCTTCTCGCCGCCCGCGGCATCGATCCGACCGCGCGGTTTCTCGCTGTCGCGGTCAACGGTGCCGTGGTGCGCCGGGCCGAATGGCAGCAGTCGCCTCTGTCTGCCGGCGACGCGGTCGAGATCGTCCGCCCGTTGCAAGGCGGTTGAGGTTTTCGGTTAGGATGGCTCGATGAGCAACGACCCGTTTATCGTCGCCGGCACCACCCTGTCGTCGCGGCTGTTTGTCGGCAGCGCCCGCTACCCGAGCCAGCAAGTCATGCTCGACGCGATGGCGGCGAGCGGGCCGTGCATGGTGACGATGTCGATCCGCCGCATCAGCCTCGAGGGCTATGCGGAAAGCCTCGTCGACCTGCTGGGCGACCGCTACAAGATCCTGCCCAACACCGCCGGCTGCGTCACCTCCCGTGACGCGATCCTCACCGCGGAGCTGGCGCGCGAAGCGCTCGGCACCAATTGGATCAAGCTCGAACTGATCGGCGATCGCGACCTGCTCTATCCCGATGTCGAACAGCTGGTGCACGCCGCCGACGAGCTGGTTCGCAAGGGCTTCATCGTCCTACCCTATTGCAACGACGATCCGGTTTCCTGTCAGAAGCTCGCCGATGTCGGCTGCGCCGCCGTGATGCCGCTGGGCTCGCTGATCGGTTCCGGCCGCGGCATCGCCAATCCTGGTGCCATCGAGCTGATTTGCAGCCGCAGCCCGGTGCCGGTGGTGCTCGACGCCGGGATCGGCACCGCGTCCGACGCGGCGCAGGCGATGGAACTCGGCTGCGACGCGGTGATGGTCGATACCGCGATCGCCAAATCGCACGACCCGGTGCGCATGGCGGCGGCGATGAAATCCGCGGTCGAGGCCGGGCGGCTCGCGCGCCTCGCCGGCCGTATCCCGAAACGGACCTTCGCCGAGCCGTCGAGCCCTCAACTGGGGCTCGTCGGCACCTAAACAAAAGTCGTCATTGCGAGGAGCTTGGGAGCGCGACGAAGCAATCTCGATGGGAGCGTCCGCCCGGCACGAGATCGCTTCGCTCCGCCCGTAATGACGCTTGAAGCTGGATGTTCTTCTTTCTGCCGCTTTACGACGACAACCCGACCCAAGGGTTTCCGGTCGTCACCTATGCGCTGATCGGTATCTGCGTCGCGGTTTTCCTGTGGCAGCTCGGCCAGAATGCCGACGCGGTCGCCTACACTTACGGGATGATCCCCGCGGTGCTGTTCGGCGACGCGCAACTACCGGCGGACGTCGCGGCGGTGCCGCCCTGGGCGACGATCTTCACCAGCATGTTTCTCCATGCGGGCTGGCTGCACATCGGCGGCAACACGCTGTTCCTGTGGATTTTCGGGAACAACATCGAGGATGTGCTCGGGCATGTCCGCTATCTGCTGCTTTATCTCGCGAGCGGGGTCGCCGCGGCGCTGTGCCAGGCGCTGGCGGACCCGACCTCGATCGCGCCGATGCTCGGCGCATCGGGCGCGATCGCTGGCGTGCTCGGTGCCTATCTGTTGATCTACCCCTATTCCAATGTGCACGTGCTGGTGCTGATCATCATCATCGTGCGCATCGTCACCGTGCCGGCGTGGGTCATGCTCGGGCTGTGGTTCGGGCTGCAGCTGCTGAGCGGGTTGTTGAGCGAAACCGGCGCCGGGGCGGGCGGGGTCGCATTCTGGGCCCATGTCGGCGGGTTCGTGACCGGGATCGCGCTGCTCGTCCTGCTGCGGCCGCGCGGAACGATGCTGTGGCAGCCGGCGAAAACGCCGAGCTTCGCGGCCAAGCCGCCTCGCGAATTCACTGGCCGCGGCACGTTTCATGGCAGCGTGCCGCAGGCCGGTCCGCAGCGCTACCGCCCGCGCGGGCCGTGGGATAAAGGCGATTAGGCGGGGGCCGCGGCGGCGGCGTATTTTTTCAGCTCAGCCTCGTCGATCACCGTCGTCATGAAGAACTGGAACAGCGCCGCGCCGATCAACGTGATCAGTGCGCCGATCGCTAGCGCCACGACAAACGAGCCGGTCTGATCGACGATGAACCCCGTCGCGATCGGCGAGCAGGTGCCCCCAAGGAAGCCGGCGAAATTCTGATTGCTCGCGGCCGACGCGCAATAGGCCTGCGGCGTCACCGCGGTCACCAGGACCCATTTGCAGGTGATGCCGAACTGCATGCAGAACATCGAGCAGGCGATGGCGGTGACCGCCAATCCCGGCGTCGTAGCCGCCGCCGCGAGCCCGGTGAACCCCGCCGAAAGCAGCAGCCCGACAATCAGCGGCAATCGCCGGCTCTTGATCAGCTCCATGCCGCGGGAATGCAGCCAATCGGAGAACCAGCCGCCGCCCAGCGCGCCGAAGAAAGCGCAGATCAGCGGCACCGAGGCAAGCAGCCCGGTCTTGGCGATCGAGATGTGCTGCTGCATCTCGAGATAGGCCGGTAGCCAGGTTTGATACATCCAGGTGATGTAGCCGGTGCAGAACGCGCCGAGCATCAGCACCCACATGGCACGAAAACGGAACAGTGAACTCCATTGTTTTAGCGACACCGACGAAGCGGCTTCGCGGTTCGGGCGCAAATAGGCTTCGTCCTGCGCGTCGAGCTCCTGCACTCTCGGATCGCGATAAACGAGGAACCAGAAGCCCGCGGCGACCACCCCGGCGAGGCCCATCACGATGAACATCACCCGCCAGTCAAAGGCCAGCATCAGAGCGGTCAGGATCGGCGGCGCGATCGTCGGACCGATATACGCACCCGAGGTGTAAAGACCGCTCGGCTTGCCGCGGTCCTTGACGTCAAACCAGTCGCTGGTCGAGCGCACCGCCGACGGAAAACACGGCGCCTCGGTCGCGCCAAGGCCGATCCGCGCGAGCATCAGCTGAACGTAACTGCCGGCGATCCCGCCGGCCGCTTGGAACAGCGACCAGACGATCATCGTGACGCCGACCAGCGCCTTTGGCCCGATCCGGTCGAGTAGGTAGCCCGATGGCAGCTGCGCGATGCCGTAGGTCAGCGCCCAGGCCGATCCGAGCGCGCCGATCGCGGTCGCGTTAAGGCCGAATTCCTCGCGGATCTTCAGGTTGCCGATCGCCAGCGTCGAGCGGTCCATGTAGTTGAGCGCGATCGCCGCCGTGACGAGCACGATCGCGATCCATTGCATGCGCCGCAGCCGGGGCGACGGGCCGGTGGCTGGCATAGGTTCTCCCCCTCTGATCGGGCTCTGTTCGGCGGTCGCCGCGAGCCTTCGGCGGTTATTGCCGCATGGCGGTTGGGAAAGACAAACGGTCATTGCGCATATCCTATGCGCATGGCCTATGTGAACTAGGCGGGTCGTCCTTGTCCTCGTTTAGGACGAATGAAGCTCTTTGCGGATCTCGGGAATTTTTCCCTGCCGGCAGGGGATTCGCCGCCTAGAGCAGGACGTGCGCGATCTCTTTGTAGGGCCGGGCATCGACGAAATGCCGCTCGCGCGTTGCCCGGTCGATGTAGAAGAACACCTGGACGACCAACAACATGTTGACGCGCTCGCCATCGGGCGACAGCGGCAGGAACAGCACCTTGGTGTGGCGCTCCGGTTCTTCCCGCCCGGGCGGGAAGAACAGGCACTCTGAATAGAGGGCCCGCCGCTCGCGCACGGATTCGTCATACAGTCCGAGCACATGCGCGCCATAGTCCGGGCCGGGCAGCACCTCCTCGAGGTAGCGGCCGGTGGCGTTGACGCCGTGGGCGCGGGCATTTTCGGTCCCGATGAGGCGATAGCGATAGCGGCCGTCGTCGTGTCGCTCGACCAGCATCACGTCGGGCAACAGCTTGGGGATTTCGATCGGGTCGATGTCGGCGCGGCTCGGCATCGCGCGGCCGATCGCCTTCGCGCGCCAGTAGTTGTACGCCTGTTCCAACCGGGGATCGGTGAACGGCGATTGGGGAGTCGGCCGAGCCTGGGGCTCGCCGCGAACGGTCGCCGTTTTGATGGCGCGCCTCACTGATCGCAGGGTCGGACGGTTCGTCCCGTTTAGCGCGAGCGTACGGTCACACTCGTAAAAATTCGGTTGAGGTCGCGGCGGAATGAACGCTGCGACGCATTGTTTGCCGAGGAGGTACCGGGCGGGCGAAATTGCTCTATGGCGCGGTCGGGGGCCGCATGGCATTTTTCAAACCGATGCGAGGATTGCTGAGGCGCCCGAGCGGCGCAGCCATGCTGGGCGCGGTGACCCGATTTTTGCGCGGCCTGGCGCAGCTCATCTTCGTCGTCGGGGTGCTCGTCGCGGTCATCGTCGGTGGCGGCACGGCGCTGGCGATATCGCATTTCAGCCGCGATCTGCCGGACCATCAACAACTCTTGTCTTACGTGCCGGCGACTGGCACGCGGATCTATGCCGGCGACGGCAGTTTCATGGCCGAGTTCGCCACCGAGCACCGCCTGATCGCGCCGATCAACGATATCCCGCCCGATGTCGTGCACGCCTTTCTCGCCGCCGAGGACCGCGACTTCTACAATCACAACGGGGTCAACCCGCTGGCGGTGCTGCGCGCCGCGCTCGCCGACGTCGCGCGCTTCGGGCGGGGCCAGCGCCCGTTGGGCGCCTCGACGATCACCCAGCAGCTCGTCCGCCATTTTCTGTTGACCAACGAGGTCTCGGTTTCGCGCAAGATCAAGGAGGCGCTGCTCGCCTACCGGATCGAAAATCAGCTCAGCAAGAACCGCATCCTCGAAATCTATCTGAATGAGATTTACCTCGGCTCCGGCGCCTATGGCGTCGCCGCCGCGGCCGATATCTATTTCGGCAAGTCGCTCGGGCAGCTGACCCTGGCCGACGCCGCGTTTCTCGCGGCCTTGCCGAAGGCGCCCAACAACTACAACCCACAGCGCCACGCCGACGCCGCGAAAGCGCGACGCGACTGGGTGCTCGACGGCATGGCCGACGAAGGCTGGATCACCCGCACCCAGGCCGAGGCGGCCAAGGCGCACCCGCTCGACGCGCGGCCGCGCCCTGATGCTGAGGCGATCCAGGCCGGCTATTTCGCCGAGGAGGTGCGGCGCGAGCTGATCGACCGGTTCGGCGAGAAGACGGTCTACGAGGGCGGGTTGACGGTGCGGACCAGCTATGTGCCGCTCTATCAGGCAATGGCAGAAAAGGCGTTCCACAACGGCCTCGTCGAATACGACCGGCGGCACGGTTGGCGCGGTCCGGTCGAGCACCTGGCCACGGCGATGGCGGCGCAGTCGGCGCTCTATGGCGTCCCCGATCCAGCGGCGATGCCAAGCTGGAAAGTGGCCGCGGTGACCGGCGTCGACAGCACCGGCGCGCAGATCCTGTTGAAGAGCGGTGTTCCCGGCCGTATCCCACTGGAGGAGTTGCGCTGGGCCCGCCACACGATCGCCGACCAGAAACTCGGGCCCGCGGTCTCCCGCGCCGAACAGGTACTGAGCCCCGGCGACATCGTCTATGTCGAGCCGCTCGGGACGTTCGCGCCCGCCGGCAAGCAGCATCCCGGCCTGCCGCTCTACGGCTTGCGCCAGGTGCCCGACGTCAGCGGCGGCTTCACCGCGATGGACCCGAAGACCGGGCGCATCTTCGCGCTTGTCGGCGGCTGGGACTACCAGCAGAGCCAGTTCGATCGCGCCACCCAGGCCAAGCGCCAGCCCGGCTCGGCGATCAAGCCGTTTGTCTACCTTACCGCGCTGGAGGCCAACTACACTCCGTCGAGCATCGTCGAGGATGCGCCGATCGAGCTGTCCCAGGGCCCGGGCATGCCGATGTGGAGCCCGGTCAATTACGAGGGTACCTCTGTCGGCCCGAGCACCCTGCGTCAGGCGCTCGTCCATTCGCGCAATCTGGTGACGGCGCGGCTCGCGTCGATGATCGGCTTGGCACCGATCGCCAAGACGGTCGAGAAATTCGGCATCATGGATAAGATGCCGCTCTATTATTCGATGGCGCTCGGCGCCGGCGACACGACCGTTACCCGGCTGACCACGGCTTATTCGATGCTCGACAATGGCGGGCATTACCTGCTGCCGTCGATCATCGATCTGGTACAGGACCGGCAGGGCCGCATCCTCTATCAGAAGGGCACGGCAAGCTGCGCCGCGTGCTACGTCATCGCCGGAGCGCGCAGCAGTCCGGATATTGATCCCGGTTTTGTCGCATTGGGGCCGCCCGATCCGTCGATCATCTGGGTCAAGGGCGCTCGCTTCGCCGACAAGGCGCTCTACTACAGACCGACCAAGCTCGACCCGATGGTCGATCCGATCGCCGATTATCAGATTGTCTCGATGATGCAGGGCGTCGTGCAGCAGGGCACCGGCATCAAGGTCGCCGCGGTCGGCAAGCCGCTCGCCGGTAAAACCGGCACGTCGAGCGACTGGAACGACGCCTGGTTTGTCGGTTTTTCCCCCGATATCGCGGCCGGCGGCTACGTCGGCTTCGACAATCCGCGCACCCTGGGCGACGGCGAGACCGGTGGCAATGTCGCGGCGCCGATCTTCCGCGACTTCATGGCCGATGCGCTCAAAGACGCCCCGGCCCTTCCGTTCCCCGAGGTGCCCGGCGCCGACATGGTGCTGGTCAACTCGGTCTCCGGCCAGCCGACAAGCGCGAGCGACAAGGATGCTGTCCTCGAAGCCTACCGCCCCGGCACCGGGCCCGACAGCGCGTCGGCCAATCAGCAGATCGCGACCGCGCCGCCGACCGATCCGAATAATCCGGTGGTGAGCGTCAGCGCCGCGCTGCCGCCGGGCACGGTCGTCCCGCCGCCATCGCCGCGAACCCTGCTCACCGGCACCGGCGGGCTGTACTAGCCGGCGATTTGCGCCAATTGGCTCAGCCAGCGCTCGACCCGCCGGCGATTGGTGCCGAAATCGCCGCGTCCATAACGTGACCGACTGTAGATCGCCAGGCTCGACCGGTCCGGCGCCACATCGACGAACTCGACAGTGACGATGTCGGGAAAGCGCAGCAGCATCGTGTGCTGGATAAAGACGAGGCGGTGCTGTGTCGGTTCGGCGGCAACCGGCACGACGCCGCTCTCGCTGGCGACCATCTCGCCCCAATCGTCGGCGAGGCGCGCCACTGAGACCGCGAAGATCGGGCTCGAAGCCGCCGTCGCCGCGCAATACCCGGCCGGGCAAGCGAGAAAGGTGTTTTGCGGGATCGGGTCGCGCAGCTCGCGGATGGCTATTTTTTCGTACGGCCGCAGCTCATTCTCGACGGCACGCGCCATGTAAACCCGCACCGCCAGACCCAGCCCGGCCAGTACCAGCACGACAACGAAGAAAAGCCGGGCGAGCATTTAGACGGCCACGCCGTCTCCCGCCGACTCCAGCCCAAACGCCTCGGCGAGCAGCGCATAGGAGCGTTTTCGCGCCTGATAGTCGTGGGTGATTGTCAGCACGACGATTTCGTCGACCCCATAACTTTCGGCGAGCGCTTCGAGCTGCGGCTTGACTGTCTTCCGGGTGCCGACAATCTGGCGGCGACGGTGGTACTCGACGACGCGGCGCTCGATATCGGTGTAGGGATAGGCGAGCGCCTCCTCGGGCGGGGGGAAGGGCTTCAGGATGCCCTGCCGTGAGCGCAGTCGCGACAGGTCGCGGCTGGCGGCGAGGTATTGCGCACGCTCCTCGCTCTCGGCGCAGATCACGAAGACGCCGACGCTGGCCTGAGGGAGGCTGAGCTTCGCCGAGGGCCGGAACTGCGCCTTGTAAGCGGCCATGATTTCCGGGCCGCCCTCGTCGGTGATAAAATGCGCGAACGAATAGGCGCGGCCGAAATAGGCGGCGAAGATCGCGCTCTGGTCGCTCGAGCCGAGGATCCAGATTTCCGGCAGGGTCTCGCCGTCGGGCGTCAGCTGGATGCGCGAGAACGGGTGCTCGCTGGGTATCGTGTGCTCGAGATAGCCGATCAGATCGGCTATCTGGTTGGGGAAATGCTCGATGCCGAGCGCGCCCGGGCCGTGCGCCAGGGCGGCCGCGGTCAACTGGTCGCTGCCTGGCGCGCGGCCGATGCCGAGGTCGATGCGGCCGGGATAAAGCGTCTCCAGCATGCGGAACTGCTCGGCGACCTTGAGCGAGCTGTAATGGCTCAGCATCACCCCGCCCGAGCCGACGCGGATATGGCTCGTTTCGGCGGCGATTCGCGCGATCATGATCTCGGGCGCGCTGCCCGCGAGCGCCGGGGTCGCGTGGTGCTCGGCCAGCCAATAACGGCGATAGCCGAGCGCCTCGCAATGGCGCGCGAGCTCGATCGTCTCCATTAGGGCGTCGCGCGGGGTCACCCCCTGCCGCACCGGCGATTGATCGAGCACGCTCAACGTCAACATGCCGGGAGATTACCTGGTTGGCACGACCGTTGCGGAGGTTTTCGCGGCCAGAAACCGGGAGGCTCATATGATCCGCGCCGAGGTGACCGAGAAAATCCTGTCGTTGAAGCGACTGAAAGGCTTGAGCTGGAAGACGATCTGCGCGGAGATCGGCGGCGGATCGCCGACCTATGTGACTGCGGCGCTGCTGGGCCAGATGAAGCTGCGCCCTGACCAGGCCGGGCGCGCCGCCAAGCTGTTTGGTCTCGGCGAGGAGGAAACCTTGCTGCTGCAGGAAGTGCCCTATCGCGGCTCGCTGCCGACGGCGGTGCCGACCGACCCGCTGATCTATCGCTTCTACGAGCTGGTCAGCGTCTACGGCACGACGTGGAAGGAGCTGATCCAGGAGGAATTCGGCGACGGCATCATGAGCGCCATAGATTTCGACATGGCGATCGAGCGCCAGCCCGACCAGAAGGGCGACCGCGTCAGGGTGACGATGAGCGGCAAGTTCCTGCAGTACAAGGAATACTGATTCGCTCGCCGCATCCCCGCCGACATAGGTCCCGCAGCGCGAACTGAAAGGCCGAGCGCCGCCGCTTCCTTCTATGATTGTCGCGTGAACGCGAGACGCGTTAACTGGTGCCGCAAAACTCAACCGGCCTCGGTCTGGTAAAAGGGGGGAGACGATGAACAGCGACACCGGGCGGCGGATCGCCGCCGAGTTTTTCGGCACGTTCTGGCTGGTCTTCGGCGGCTGCGGCGCGGCGGTGCTCGCCGCCGGGTTTCCCAATCTCGGTATCGGCTTTCTCGGCGTTTCGTTCGCCTTCGGCTTGACCGTGCTGACCATGGCTTACGCGGTCGGCCATGTATCAGGCGGACATTTCAACCCGGCGGTGACGATCGGCCTGTGGGCCGCCGGTCGCTGCGCCAATCATCACGTCATCCCCTATATCATCGCGCAGATCATCGCGGCGATCGCCGCCGCGGCGGTACTGTGGGTCATCGCGTCGAGCCATGCCGGATGGGTCCCAGGCGGCTTCGCCTCGAACGGCTACGGCGATCTGAGCCCCGGCAAATATGGGCTCGGCGGCTGCTTCCTGATGGAAGTGGTGATGACCTTCTTTTTCCTCTTCATCATCATCGGCACGACATCGAAGGGCGCGGCGGTCGGTCTCGCCGGCATCCCGATCGGCCTGGCGCTGACACTCATCCATCTGGTGTCGATCCCGGTCACCAACACCTCGGTCAACCCGGCGCGCAGCACCGGGCCGGCGCTGTTTGCCGGCGGTGAATATATCGGCCAGCTCTGGCTGTTCTGGGTGGCGCCGATCGCCGGCGCGATTCTTGCTGGGCTCCTGTCGCGCTGGTTGCACGAGCCGCCGTCGGGCGACGCTTAACTCACCGCGCCTGTCTCGCGCAGCGCGGCGATCTCGGAAGCGGCGAAGCCGAAGCGGGCCAGCACCTCGTCGGAGTGCTGGCCCTGCAGCGGTGCGGCGGTCGGTGCGGGGCCGGGCGTGTCGGCGAAGGCGATCGGCTTGGTCATCGTGCGGTAGCGGCCAATTTTCGGGTGGTCGATCGACGCGACCAAGTTTTCCGACAGCACCTGCGGATGGTCGAACATATCTTCAATCGGCCGCACTGCGGCGCATGGCACGCGCTCGCCGAACAATTCCTCCCATTCGAGCGCGGTCTTGGCCGCGAGCGCGGCACGCACCTGCGGCACCAAGGCCGCGGCCTCGGCGGCGCGCTTGGTCATCGTGCCGTAGCGCGGGTCCGCCGCGAGCTCGCCAAGCCCGATCAGCTCGCAGAACGCGGCGAAGAAATGGTTGGAATGCACCGAGACATAGAGCGGCCGGTCCTTGGTCGGGTGGATGCCGGTGAGGCCGCCGGCGCCGCTGTCCCGTACCGCGTCGCGTCCCTCGCTGTCGGCCCAGACGAAACGCCCGGCCTGGATGGTCAGCGCGCTGCGCAGCAGCGATAGGCTCATATACTGGCCCGCGCCGCTCTTCTCGCGGTGGTAGAGCGCTGCCGCCACCCCATAGGCGAGCAGCGCCGAGGTGAAATAGTCGAGCACTGAGCCGAGCACGAGCTGCGGCTCATCGTTACCCTTTCCCTTGCCCTGGAACACGGCGATGCCCGAAAGGCACTGCAGCACCTGGTCGAACCCGCCCTTGTCGGCGAGCGGGCCGCTATCGCCATAACCGGTCAGCCCGGCATAGACGAGGCGCGGGTTGATCTTTCTCAGCAGCGGATAGTCGATACCGAGCCGCGCCGGCACCGAAGGGCGGAAATTCTCGACCAGCACGTCGGCCTGCTCGACCATGCGGTGCAGCGCCGCCAGCCCGTCCTTCTGTTTGAGGTCGAGGCACAGGCCCAATTTGCCGCGATTGGTGCCGAGGAAGAACCGGCTCTCGCCGGGCAGGCTGGACGGGAATTGCCGCAGCATGTCGCCTTGCGGTGACTCGATCTTGATCACGGTCGCGCCGAGATCGGCGAGAAGCGTGCAGCCATAGGGGCCGGCGAGGTAGCTGCACAGATCGAGGATCGTGATGCCGGTGAGTGGACCGGGGGTCACGACTTCGCAGTCCGGGCGCGGATCGCCGTCATTGCGTCAAGCGTGCGCTGCGCGCGGTAGACGATCGGATAGTCGATGAACTTGCCGTCGAGCTGGATCGCGGCGCTGCCCGCCTTTTCGGCCTCGGCGAACGCGGAGACGACGCGCTCGGCGAAATCGATCTCGGCGTTGGTTGGGGTGAAGACCCGGTTGACCACAGCGATCTGGTTGGGGTGGATGCACATCTTGCCCTGGAAACCCAAGGCCAGCGCGGTGCGGGTCGAGGCTTCGAGCCCCTCCTCGTCCTGGAGGTCGACCCAGACCGTGTCGAGCGGCGCCTCGATCCCGGCGGCGCGGCTCGCGGTGACGACGCGCGCGCGGGCGTAGGAAAGCTCGCTCTCGGCGCGGCTCCAGATCATGTTGACGTCGAGGGTGAAATCGCCGGCGCCGAAAGCGCAATGCCTGACGCGCGTTCCGGCTCCGAGGATCGCCTCGATCTGGGTGAGGCCCTTCGCGGTCTCGATGATCGGGATCAGGTCGATTTTGCCCACTTCAAGGCCGCGCTCGCGTTCGAGATTGCCGAGCAGCCAGTCGATGGTCTGGATCGTCGCCGCGCTCTCGACCTTGGGCAGGATGATGCCATCGAGACCGGGGTGCACAATGGCGTTGAAATCGCCATGGCAGAACTCGGTGTCGACGGCGTTGACCCGGACATAGAGCACCCCGGTTCGCGGTTCTCCATAGGCGGCGACGACCGTCTCTCGGGTTTTCGGTTTCTCGGCGATCGCGACAGCGTCTTCGAGGTCGAGGATCACCGCGTCGGCGTCGAGGGTCAGCGCCTTCTCGACCCGGCGCGGGTGATTGCCGGGGGCAAAGAGGAAACTGCGGAGGGGAATGGCGGTTCTCCCATCATCAATTGTCATTCCGGGACGACCCCGAGGGTCGGGCCCCCAACCCATGAACACGGACGTCGAAAGAAGTGCGCTGACACCCCAACAAACCTGGCCTAAGCCGGTGTTCATGGGTTCCGGTTCGCTGCTGCGCAGCGCCCCGGAATGACACATCTTTTAGTTCCCTAGCGAAATCTCAATGCCGCGCTCGGTCGCCGGGCGCGCCATCAGCGCCTCGTACCAGCGCTTGACGTTGGGGTAGTCGTTGAGACTGACCTGGTGCCGCTCGTGCCGCCAGGCCCAGCCGAGGATTGCGAAATCGGCGATCGACACCTCGGCGCCTGCGGCATAGGCGACCTCGGAGAGGCGCTTGTCGAAGACGCCGTAGAGCCGGTGCGTCTCCTTCGTGTAGCGCTCGAGCCCGTATTTGCGGTCGGCCTCGTCCTTGACCATCAGGAAATGGTGCACCTGGCCGGGCATCGGCCCGAACCCGCCCATCTGCCACATCAGCCATTCGAGCACCGGCACCTGGGCGCGCAGGTCACCTTTGGGCCAGAATTTGCCGGTCTTCTCGCCGAGATAGATCAGGATCGCGCCCGATTCGAAGACGCTGATCGGCTTGCCGCCCGGCCCGTCGGGATCGACGATCGCCGGGATGCGATTGTTGGGGCTGATCTTGAGAAAAGCAGGGTTGAACTGCTCGCCCTTGCCGATATTGATGGGATGGACGGTGTAGGGCAGGCCCATTTCCTCGAGCGCGACCGAGATCTTTCGGCCATTCGGCGTGCCCCAGGCGTGAAGTTCGATGGCCATGTTTGCGGGTCTCCTGTGGTGGCTGCCGGGAGCATTGCCGCGCGCCGCGGGCCTGTCCAGCCGTCATTGCTTTCATCAGAAGGCGGACCTTCTGTTATCCATCTGTTACGACGCTGGATAACAGATGGACCATCTCTTATTAACAGAAGGAACGGCTCTTATTTCGCCACCGGTGCTTTCTGTCATCGCCGCGCCCGATATCCTTGGGACGCCTAAAGCTTCCCTAGCGCTGAAATTGAAAATTAGCACGCCATAACGCCAATATGATGGCGTTGATAACCGGGGCGGAGCGTGGCGTGCCCATCCGAATTGTGTCGGCGGTTGTCGCCATGACGCTCGCGGCGCCGGCGATGGCGGCTGAACCGCCGCCCTGGCGCGGGGTCTATGAGTGCTGGGGACCGCTGCACGCCGACGGTAGGGGACGACCGGAGCGGGCGGTCGAGTTCACGCTGCTCGATGATGCGGTCTACGCCGATCGCGATGGCGCGCGGGGCCGCTACAAGCTCACCGCCAACGGCATGCTGACGATGATGAGCGGGCCGCTCAGCGGAACGCAATACCGGCAGACCGGCGCGCTGACGTTCAAGCTGGTCGGGCTGACCGAGGACGGTCCGGCGATCTGCTCGTTCAGTCCGGGTAAAGACGTGCGCGCCGCCGGATGGTAGAGAAGGTGGCGGCGGGACCGATCGGTGGGAGACGAATGTGACCTGGCAGCCGGAACTTGACGAGCTGCGCGAGCGCGAGCGGCTGGCGAAGGAGCTGGGCGGCGCGGACAAGGTCAAGCGCCAGCACGACGCCGGCAAGCTGACCATCCGCGAGCGGATCGACGGGCTGGTCGACCAGGCCAGCTTTCACGAGATCGGCGCGATCGCCGGCAAGGCGCAATACGACGAGGACAACAATCTCAAGGAGCTGGTGCCGTCGAATTGCGTGTTCGGCCGGGCGCAGATCGACGGGCGGCCGGTGGTGGTGGTCGGCGACGACTTCACGGTGCGCGGCGGGTCGGCCGACGCGACGATCCGCGAAAAGCCGCTGATGGCCGAGCAGATGGCGCACGACCTCCGGCTGCCGATCATCCGCATCCTCGAAGGCTCGGGCGGTGGCGGCTCGGTCAAGACGATCGAAACCAGCGGTCGGTCTAATCTCCCGGGCCGGGTCAACTCGGCGCTACCCTATTATTTCACCACCGCCAATCTCGGGAAGGTGCCGGTGGTGGCGCTGGGGCTGGGGTCGGTCGCGGGCTTAGGCTCGGCGCGGTTCGCCTCGTCGCATTATTCGGTGATGACCAAGGAGACCTCGGCGATGTTTGTCGCCGGGCCGCCGGTGGTGAACGCGCTCGGGCGCGAGCAGCTCGACCGGTTCGAGCTGGGCGGCTGGGAGATCCAGACGCGCTGCGGCGCGGTCGACCATGCGGTCGATAGCGAGGAGGAGGCGTTCGAGGCGGCTCGGCGCTTTCTCTCCTACCTGCCGTCCTCGGTCTATGAGGTGCTGCCGAAAGGCCCGCAAACCGACGACCCCGAGCGGCGCGACGAGTTCCTGTTCAGTGTGATCCCGCGCAACACGCGGCAGGTCTACAAGATGCGCCCGATCGTCGAGGCGGTGGTCGACAAGGGCAGCTTTTTCGAGATGGGCCGGATGTTCGGCCGGCCGATGATCACCGGGCTGGCGCGCATCGACGGGGTGCCGGTCGCGGTGATGGCGAGCGACCCGTTCTTCTACGGCGGCTGCTGGACCGCCGACGCCTGCGACAAGATCATCCGGTTTGTCGATCTCGCCGAAACCTTCCACCTGCCGGTGGTCTATCTGTGCGATTGCCCGGGGTTTCACATCGGGCTGGAGGCCGAGAAGGCAGCGACGATCCGCAAGGGGGTGCGGGCGATGGCTGCGGTCAACCAGACCAGTGTGCCGTGGTGCACGTTTCTGGTGCGCAACGTGTTCGGCGTCGCTGGCGCGGTCAACCAGCCAGCGGGCCGGTTCTCGATCCGCTACGCGTGGCTCTCGGCGCGCTGGGGGTCGCTGCCCCTGGAGGGCGGGATCGAGGCTGCCTACCGCGCCGAGATCGACGCCGCGCCCGACCGCGACCAAAAGATCGCCGAGATCGACGAGAGGCTGCAAAAGCTGCGCTCGCCGTTCCGCACCGCCGAGACTTTCTGGGTCGAGGAGATCATCGACCCACGCGACACGCGCCATCTTGCGGTCGATTTCGCCCGCCTCGCCGACAAATTGCGCCTGCCGGGCGAGAGCAAATTCTGCATGCGGCCGTGATCACCACTTTCGTCTTTCCCGCGAAAGCGCGAACCCAAGGGCGGGCGATATGTCGGTTGCCCTGGGCCCCCGCTTGCGCGGGCGAGACGGTTTAGAGAGGAGGACAAGATGCTGGAAGTCGAACGCGGGTCCGATCTCACCGCCTATGTCGGCAAGGAGGTCGGGGTTAGCGACTGGTTCACGGTGACCCAGGAGCAGATCGACAAATTCGCCGACGCGACCGGTGATCACCAATGGATCCATGTCGATGTCGAGCGCGCCAAGAAGGAGATGCCGGGCGGCAAGACGATCGCCCATGGTTGGCTGACTCTGTCGCTGGTGCCGCGCCTCGCGTCGACGATCTACCGGGTCAAGCACCGCTCGCGCGGGATCAATTACGGCGCCAACCGGGTGCGTTTCACCGGGACGGTGCCGGCCGGCTCGCGCATTCGCTTGCGCCTCAAGATCAAGGGGGTCGAAAAGATCGAGGGCGGGGTTCGCGTCACCAATGAGGGCACGATGGAGATCGAGGGCGGCAGCCGCCCCGTGCTGGTTTCCGAGACCATCGGTGTCGTGTACGACTGAGCTACGCGCGCACTCTATCGAGAGGTTGGGATCATGTTGAAATCAAGCGTTGTCGCGGTCGCTATGCTGCTGTCGATATCCGCTGCCAAAGCCGATGATTTGGATTTTTCCAAGATCAAATGCGGGGACTTTATCACCTCATCTCAGGATCAAATCGCCATAATACTGGCGTGGTTGGAAGGGTATTACACCAAGGAAAACGATCCGCCGGTGATCTACACCGACAAGATGAACAAGGATGCGAAGAACCTCGGCGCTTACTGTGCTGAGCACAAGGACGCCAACATCATCAAGGCCGCCGAAGCGGTCATGCCGGTGAAGTGAGCGGAGATTGAGGAGGCGCCCATGATCGACATCCGCAAGATCGTCACGATCCGCGAGGTGATCTTCTCGGAGCTCGGGGTCGCGGCGCCGAAGCCGGTGGTCCGCGCGATCGGGCTGGCGGTGATCCACAATCCGTTCACGGGGAAATACGCCGAGGATTTGCGACCGCTGTTCGAGGCTGGGGCGATGCTCGGCGAGCGGCTAATGCCGGAGCTCGTCAAGCTGCTCGACGGGCCGGCGGTGTCCTACGGCAAGGGGGCGATCGTCGGCGTCCAGGGCGAGATGGAGCATGGCGGCGCCTGCGTCCATCCGATGCTGGGCAAGCCGATGCGCGCCGCGATCGGCGGCGGCAAGGCGGTCATCGGCTCCAACGTCAAGGTCGCACCGCCCGGTGCGAGCCTCGATGTGCCGCTTGGCCACAAGGACGATTCCTGGTCGTTCGCGCATTTCGACACGGTGACCGTGTCGATCGCCGACTCGCCGCGGCCGCACGAAATCCTCGTCGCGATGGTCATCGCCGATGGCGGGCGGCTCAACAACCGCTGCGGAGAAGGTCCGATCCGCTAGCGCCTAATGCTTGAGCAGCCCGGTCAGCGTCTTGCGCAGCTCGGGGATCGCGCCGACCGCGAGGCCCGCGGCGAGCGCCGCGCCCATCGTCCCGTAGGGGTGCTCGCGCGTCGCAATCAGGATCTGCTGGGCGACCAGGGCGCCGAGATCGGCCGCAATATTATCGGCGACGCCGTTGCCGCGCACTGCCGCAACCGGTTTGGCGGCAGTGGCCGGGCGCAGGAAATGGCGCGCGAGCAGAGCGACAAGCGCCGCCAGCACCAGCGCCCCCGCGCCAACGATCGAGGCTGCGGCCGGCGGGCAGAAGGCGTTCGCTTCGAGCAGCAGGCACGCCGACTGGAAGAGATATCCCAGCGCGATCGCGGTGATGATCAGGGCGAGGACGCCGGAGGCTGCTGCAAAGCCCAGCCGCGCCCCGACACGGGGCATCGCCCCCTAGCCGCGACGGGTGTTGAGCAGCATGCCGAGGACGAGGCCGGTGCCGAACGCGGCCAGCGCCGAGGTAAACGGCCGCTCCTCGATTTCCTGGCCGACCTGCTTCGCCTGGCGGCGTACCTCACCCCACATTTTCTCCGCCGATTCCTGCGCCTTGCCGGTGGCTTGCGACATCCCGTTGCCCGCGTAGTCGCGCATGTCCGTGGTTATCTTGGCAAAATCGGCGCGCAGCTGCTGGATGTCAGCCTGTAGCGTCGCGAGATCGGGTTGAACGGATGCGGCCATGATTTTCCTCTTCGGTTGCGCCTAGTACGGAACGCCCGCAACCGCGAAAGGTTCAGCGGCTGCGATTTAAGGCGTTATCCGATTGAATCGACGCCCCCACATTGATCTGGATCAGCCGCTGGCGTTCAGCCGACCAGTACCGCCTTACCGATGACCTTGCGGTCGATCACCGCCTGCATCGCCTCGGCCGCGCGCTCCAGCGGAAAGCGGTGCGAAATGCGCGGGCGCAATTTGCCTTGGCCGGCAAGCTCGCAGAGGAGCTTGGTATTGGCGCGGCCGATCTCGGGGTGGTGCTCGGTGACGCCGCCGAGCCGCACGCCGATCACCTCCAGGCATTTGATCAGGAGGTAGTTGGTGCGCGGGGTCGAGGGTCCGCCGCCGAGAAACCCGAGCACCAGGATGCGCCCACCGAACGCGAGGCAGCGCAGCGACTCGTCGAAAACCTGGGCGCCGATCGGGTCGTAACAGATGTCGACGCCGTCGTGCGCGCCGGTGATTTCCTTCACCCGGTCGCGGAAGCCCTCGCGGTAATTGATCGCGAAATCGGCGCCTTCCTCGAGGCAGGCGGCGCGCTTCTCGTCGGTGCTGGCGGTGGCGATGACCCTGGCGCCGTAGAGCTTCGCCACCTGGATCGCGGCGATGCCGATGCCGCCGGCGGCGCCGTGGATCAGCACCCAATCGCCCGCTTGCATCCGGCCGCGCTGGATCAGCGCGTGATAAGCGGTGTGATGGGCGCCGCGGAACACCGCGGCTTCCTCGACGCTCATCCCGGCGGGGATCGGGTCGCAATCCACTTCCTTCGAATTGGCCAGCGTGCCGAAGGCGCCGAGCCGCACCCGGTTCATCACCGGGTCGCCAACCTTGAAGCGGGTGACCCCGTCACCGACCGCGACGACCTCGCCCGCCGCCTCGTTGCCGGGGATGAACGGCGGCTCGGGGCGGAACTGGTACTTCCCGGCGAGCATCAGCACATCGACGTATTGGACGCCGCGCGCGGTGATGCGCACCTGCACCTCGCCGGGGCCGGGCGTCGGCGGATCGGGCACGTCGCGCAACGCCAGCACCTCGGGCCCGCCAAAGGCTTCGCAGACCACCGCTTTCATGCCTTATCTCCAATCGTCGAGCACATAAACCCCCGGCCGGTTGTAGCCTGGCTGGTTGTCGCGCAGCATCGCGACGCCTTGGAACTCGCTGCGGAAGCCGCACGCTTTCATCTGGCGGTAGGCCTCCTCGCGCGCCAGATTAACCCCGGCCAGGACCGCCTTCATCCCGGCCGCCGCGGCGAGCACGCCGGCGGTGTCAAGTAATGCGGCAAACCGTTCGTCGGCGCCGGCGCCCGGTCGCACTGCGCCGAATTTGATGTAGAGGGCGTCGGCGCCCGCCTCGCTCGCCGGCCCCCAATGGCATACCGCAAACCCGGCGAGCCGGCTGCCGTCCCACAGCAGCAGCGTGTCTCCCAGGCCCTTCGCCGCGACCGTGCGGATTTCGCCGCGCAGGTCGAGCCCGTCATAGAGGCTGTCGGTCAGGGTGTAGGCAGCATCTTCAGCCGCCTGGCGCTCGTCCGGCGAGAGCAAGGCGTAGCGCGACCGCCCCGGCAGCGACCCCGCTTGCGCCGGCCTTGCCATCAGCGCGGTTAGAAAACGCGGGTAGAAGCCGAATTTGCCGTAGAGATGGATGTGCTTGGCGCTCTGCGCGAAGGTGAAGAGCCCGGACAGGCTGACGCCCCAGCGCTCGAACGCGCCGCACACCGCCTCGACCAGGGGCTGGGCGCCGCCGCCGTTCCAGCGGTCGGGACGGATCGACAGCGGCCCGAAGTACCCGAAACTGCCCCAGCGGGTCGCGAAATTGGAGCCGAGCAGCACGCCATCTTCTTCTGCGCCAAAGGACTCGACGTGCTCGGCTCCGAAACGGCCATAGACATAGTCTCGGTCGGCGAAGCACTGCTCCGGTTCGGGCATTCCGAGAAATGTTCCAAAAGCCGTTTTGACGATGCGCCGCGCCTCCGGCAGATCGGACTCGGCGAGCGGTCTGGTGATCGGCATGGCATCCTCTGTTCGGGCCGGATGCTATCGCCCGCAACCGTCGGCGCGCAACCGGCGCGGGGGCGGCGCGTCGGGTCCCCGCAATTCATGGGCAAATTGCCGCTGAATCCTGCGTCAACTTGACAGGGTTTGCCGCAGCGAACCATGTTCTCGCCGTGCCGAGCAGATAAGGGCGTACTGCCGCTGTGTGCGGTGGCGATCCACGGGAGGAGAGCATGCGGTTGCGTCACCATCTGGGTCTGCTGCTCGCCGCGGCGGCGAGCCTGCCGTTCGCGGCGTCGGCGGAGGATTCGATCAAGATCGGGTTTCCGATCCCGCTATCCGGACCGACCGCGGTCTATGGCGAGCCGATCCTCAAGGGCGCCGAGATGGCGGTCGCGGAGATCAACGCCAAAGGCGGCGTGCTCGGCCGCAAGCTCGAACTCCTGTCGCGCGACAGCAAGGCGAGCGCCGACGAGGCGGTGCGCCTCTCGCGCGAGCTGATCATCAAGGACAATGTCGACTTCCTCGCCGGTACCCTGACCTCGGCCGAGGCGCCCGCGGTCTCGACCGTCGCCAAGGAAAACAAGATCGTCTTCATCGCGCCGACGGCGAAAAGCATGATCCTGACCGACGCGGCGCATATCCACCCCTACATCTTCCGCATCGCCTCGAACACCGATGTCGAAGGGCTTGCCGGCGCGACCTTGATGGCGAAGTTCCAGGAGGTGAAGAGCGTCGCGACGATCGCGCCCGACTATGCCTATGGCCGCGACGCGGCCGCCGCCTTTATCGCGGCCCTGAAGAAGATCCGCCCCGACATCCAGGTCGTTGACCAGCAGTGGCCGAAACTGGGCGAACCCGACTTCACCGCCTTCATCAACGCGCAGATGAGCAAGAAGCCGGATGCGATCTATTGCTCGCTGTTCGCCGGCGATTTCGTCACCTTCACCAAGCAGGCGACGCCGCTTGGCTATTTCAAGGCGATCAACTACAGGCTGATCGACGGCGGCGAGATCGGTACCCCCGACGAGGCGCAGGCGCTGGGCGCCGACTATCCGTACGGGGTCATCGCCAACGCCTACGATCCGGTCATCTGGAACGGCGCCGAGCCGCCCGAGCACAAGAAATTCATCGAGGATTTGAAGGTGTTCGCCAAGGCGCAATATGCCTCGGGCTGGTCGATCGTCGGCTACGAGGCGATCTACGCGCTGGCCGCGGGGATCAACAAGGCCGGCGACACCAAGTCGGATGACGTGTCGAAGGCGCTCGCCGGCCTGAGCTTCGACACGCCGGTCGGCAAGCGCAGCTTCAGCGTGCAATCGCACGAGACCTTCGCCCCCGAATATTGGGGGGTAACGGCCAAGGATCCGAGCTACCCGTTCGCGACCATCAAGGATCCGCAGGCGTTGCCGACCTCGTTCCCGACGAACTGACGGCGGTTTGGCGGAGAGGGCGTCGCCCGTGACCGGATCATGACCGCGGGCGGCGCAAGCACTTTGGGAGATCGCTAGGCGGTGGCGCCCTCGTTTCTGTTCAGCCAGTTCATGGGCGGCCTGACCACCGCGATGTTCCTGTTCCTGATCGCGTCAGGGCTATCGCTGGTATTCGGGATCATGCGCGTGATCAATTTCGCGCATGGCTCGTTCTACATGATCGGCGCCTATCTCGCCTGGCAGATGGTGCAGTGGGTGCATCCGGCCGGGGCCGGGTTCTGGATCGCGGCGCTGTTCGCGGCGTCCGGCGTCGCGGTGATGGGCGCGGTCATCGAGCGGCTGTTCTTCCGCTCGCTCTATGGCCGTGAGGAGCTCTACCAGTTGCTGTTCACCTATGCGCTGGTGCTGATCCTGGGCGACGCCGCCAAGTTTGTCTGGGGCACGCAGCAGCTTTCGGTATCGACGCCGCCGGTGCTCGCCGGCAGCGTGCAGATCTTCGGCAGCACCCAGCCGCTCTATAGCCTGTTCATGATCGCACTCGGTCCGGCGATCGCGTTCGGCGGCTGGCTGGTGCTCAACCGGAGCGGGGTGGGGCGGATGGTGCGGGCCGCCCAGATGGACCGCGAAATGCTCGACGCGCTCGGCGCCAATGTCGGCACGATCTACACCGGCATGTTCGTCTTCAGCTCGTTCCTCGCCGGGCTTTCCGGCGCGTTGGTGACGCCGATCCAGAGCATCGTCCCAGGGATGGACGTGCTGATCATCGTCCAGGCCTTCATCGTCGTCGTGATCGGCGGCATGGGCTCGTTCTGGGGCACGTTCTGGGGCTCGGTGATCTATGGCGAGGTGCTGTCCTTCGGCATCCTGATCTTTCCCGGCTTCTCGCTGTTTTCGGTCTTCGCCTTGATGGCGGTGATCCTGATCGTACGACCTTGGGGCCTCTTCGGCCGGCCGTTGTGACGATCGAGACCGCGACTCCCGCCAACTCCCGGGTCATCGGCAGTGGCTCCAGCCCGATGAGCCGCATCCCGTGGACGCTGATCGTCTTCGTCGTCGCCTGTACGGTGCCGTGGCTCGGCTCGCGCTACAACACGTTCCTTGCCGAGCAGATCGCGATCGACGCGCTTTTCGCGGTGAGCCTCAACCTGCTGCTCGGCACCACCGGCCTCGTCTCGTTCGGCCACGTCGCCTATTTCGGGGTCGGCGCCTATGTCTGCGGCATCCTGATGAAGACCTACGACCTGCCGTTCATCATCGCCTTTCCGGCGGCGGGGTTGGGCGCGGGGCTGTTCGCGCTGGTGTCGGGCTTTTTCTGCGTGCGTCTGATCAAGCTCTACTTCGCGATGCTAACCCTGGCGTTTTCGCAGATCATCTGGGCAATCGCCTACAAATGGAACGACGTGACGGGCGGCGATCAAGGGTTGCCGGACGTCCCGTTCCCCAATCTCGATTGGATGACGGCCATCCCCGGGCTCGGCAGCCTCAAGACCAGCGACCAATTCTATCTGCTGACGATCGTGCTGATCGCGGTGTCGCTTGCGGTGCTGCACCGCGTGGTGCGCTCGCCGTTCGGCCGTGTGTTGACGACGATCCGCGACAATCCGGAACGCGCCGCCTTTATCGGCGTCAATGTGCGCGCCTATCAGCTCGCGGCCTTTGTCGTCGCCGGCACCTTTGCCGGCTTTGCCGGCGCGCTCTACGGCATCTTCAGCCGCGGCGTCTTTGCTGACTACGTGTTCTGGTCGAAATCGGCCGAGGTGATGATCATGACGATCCTCGGCGGGATGGATTATTTCTGGGGGCCGCCGGTCGGCGCGCTGGCGATCGTCTGGCTCAACCAGGAGGTCACTGACTATACCGAGTACTGGCCGTTCGTGCTCGGCGTGATCCTTCTGGTGCTCCTGTTCGTCTTTCCCGGCGGCATCGTCGGCGGTCTCGACCTGCTATGGAAGCGGGCGCGGGGATGGCACCGTGCTTGAAGTCGCGGGGCTCAGCAAATCGTTTGCCGGGTTTCGCGCGGTCTCGGATGTCAGCTTGACGGTCGAGACCCAGCAGATCGCCGCGGTGATCGGCCCCAACGGCGCCGGCAAGTCGACCCTGTTCAACCTGATTACCGGGCATTTGCAGCCGGATAGCGGCACCGTGCGGCTCGACGGCCGCGACATCACCGGCGCCGCGCCGTATCGGATCTGCGGCATGGGCATCGGCCGGTCGTTTCAGCGTACCAACATCTTTTCGCGGCTGACCGTGTTCGAAAACCTGCAGGCCGCTTATCTCGTCCATCACGGCCGCGGCCTCGATTTCTGGTCGCGCGCCGAGTCGTTCTATCGCGACGAGACGGCCGCGCTGCTGGCCTCGATCGGTCTCCAGGGCCAAGAGAACGCGGTTGCCGGCACGCTCAGCTACGGCAACCAGAAGCAGCTCGAACTCGGCCTCGCGCTGGCGAGCGATCCGGCGATGCTGCTGCTCGACGAGCCGACCGCCGGCATGTCGGCGACCGAGACCCACGACACGATCCGGCTGATCGAGAAGATCGCCGGCGAGCGCGCGCTGACCCTGCTCTTTACCGAGCACGACATGGATGTCGTGTTTTCGATCGCGCAGAAGATCGCCGTGCTGCATCAAGGCCAGGTGATCGCCGACGGCGCGCCCGCGGAGGTGCGCGCCGATCCGACGGTGCGCCGGGTGTATTTGGGCGAACATTGATGCCGGCGCTGCTTGCCGTCGAGGACATCCACACCGCCTATGGCTTGAGCCGGGTGCTGTTCGGCGTGTCGCTCGAGATCGCCGCCGGCGAATGCGTCTGCCTGCTGGGGCGCAACGGCGTCGGCAAGACAACGACGATGCGCTCGGTCATGGGGCTGACGCCGCCGGCCAGCGGGCGGGTCATGTGGAAGGGCGAGGACATCACCGGTTGGCCGCCGCACAAGGTGGCGCGGGCGGGGATCGGCTTTGTCCCCGAGGATCGCCGTATCTTCGCCGAACTCAGCGTGTGGGAGAACCTCGACGTCGCGGGGCGTGCCGCCCGCCGCCGCGGGCACTGGACGATCGAGACCGTCTACGAGCTGTTTCCGGTGTTGCGCACCTTACGCAATCGCCAGGGCGGCTTTCTGTCGGGTGGCGAACAGCAGATGCTGACCATCGGGCGCACGCTGATGGGTAACCCGGAATTGCTGTTGCTCGACGAGCCGTCGGAAGGCTTGGCGCCGCTGGTGGTCGAGGCGCTGCGGCTCAAGATCGATGAATTGCGCAAGGCCGGTCTGACCATCTTGCTGGCCGAACAGGGGGTCGAATTCTCGCTGTCGCTGGCCGATCGCGTCTATGTGCTGGAAAAAGGCGCGGTCCGCCATGCCGGCCCGGCCACTCAGCTGCGCGAAGACAAGGAACTGCGCGAAAGGCTGATGGCGCTATAGCCGGATTTTGACCGCGTCGCCAACCGGCTCCAGCCGCGTGCCGGTTCGCGCGGCGCGGTCGGTGAGGCGGGCCAGGGTGGCGCCTTCGTTCGCCGGCGAGCAGATCACGGTCTCATTGCGGTCGTTGTGGCGGGTGAACTGAAAGCTCGCCCCGGTGACGCGGTCCCGCTCGGCCTCGACCCGCGCCATCATGCCGATCCAATCGCCGTGGCGCCGCCCGCCATGCCCGGTGTGGAACGAAAAGCTGCCCAGCCCGTAGAAAATCGGCTTGCCCTTGTAGGTCTCGACCGGCAGCGAATAATGCGGTCCGTGGCCGATCACGATATCGGCGCCGGCATCGATCGCCGCGTGGGCGATATCGACCATGTAATCGAGCACCTCCTCGCCGAGCCCCCAATGGCACGAGGCGACGATGATGTCGGCGTTCTGCCGCAGCGCCGCGATGTCGGCGCTGAAGGCGCCGAGGTAGCCGCGGTCGGGCCACGTGACGACGATTGGCGGGATGCCGGGCCGGTTCATCGGCGGGATTTCCGGCCGCGTCTTGTGCGCCGGTACCTGGTAGGCGGTGTGCGCGCGCAACGCGGCGATGCCGGTGCTGTCCTCGCCGGCCTCATGATTGGTCGGCCAATAGACCGAGCTGCGCTGCAAAAAGCCGATGCGCATGCCGCCGCGCTCGACGATTGCCGGCGCCCGGGCGGCGGCCAGGTTCGCGCCGGCGCCGGTATGGCAGATGCCGAGCCGGTCGAGATGCTCGATCGAGCCGAGAATCGCCGCCGCGCCGTAATTGACGTTGTTCGCCAGCCCGACCGCGGCGAACCCGGCGAGGCGCAGCGCTTCGCCGGCCACCACCGGATCGGCGAAAAACCCTTCCTGCTCGACACTGTGCCCGGCGGGCGGGTCGTAGAGCAGGCATTCGAGATTGCCGAAGATTAGGTCGGCACGGTCGAATGCATCGCCGAGCCGGGCGAACGGCACGGCCGGATCGTCGACATTCATCAGGTTGACGTCGCCGACCAGGATCAGCGAGGCGGCCATCGTCGGTTCTCTGGCGTGCCGCGCGGAAGCCGAGACCTAAGCCTAAGCTTCCTCGGCGCTCTCGGCCGCTTGGGCAGCGGCGTATTCAGCCTGCACATCGGCCAGCGATTTCTTGCCGCGGGTCGCCTTCACGATCGCCTGGTCGAGCTCTTCCAGCGTGCACAGCTCCAACCCGACCGGGTGGCGCGCCTTGATGTTCGTGCTGTTCCAATGAGTGCGGTCGCGCACCGAGTTGATCGTCGGCTTGGTCGTGCCGACCAGCCGGCAAATCTGCGCGTCGGACAGTTCGGGGTGGTTGCGCAACAGGTAGAAGATCGCGTCGGGCTTGTCCTGGCGCTTGGCGATCGGCGTGTAGCGCGGTCCCCGATGGCGATGGAATTGCGGCGGGATCGCGTTTTCGAGCAGCGTGAGGCGCGCCTCCGGGTCGGCCTGGCAGCGCTCCAGTTCGTCGGCGGTCGTCTGGCCGTTGGCGACAGGGTCGAGCCCCTGCATCTGGTTGGCGACCTCACCATCGGCGATGGCCTGAACTTCCAGAGGATGCAGACCGCAGAAATCGGCGATCTGGTCGAAAGTCAGCGAAGTGTTGTCGACCAGCCACACGGCGGTCGCTTTGGGCATCAGCGGAGAGCGCATTGAGGTTCCTTGAGAAAATTTCCGGCTGGGCGCGATAGGTCGCGCGATTTGCTATCGATATAATGGGCTGCGCGTAGCGTTGAAAGCGGCAAACGACGGGTAGCGAGGAGAAGATGGACGAAGACGATCTGCCGCCCGGCAAGAAACCGGCGCCGCCGAAGGATCTGAGCTTGCTGGGGATCGCCGAGCTCGAGGACTACATTGCTGGGCTCGAGGCCGAGATCGCCCGCGTCCAGGCCGAGATCGCCGACAAGCGCAAGCATCGCGGCGGCGCCGAGGCGTTGTTCAAGCGCTAGGACAGGAGAGCCCAATGATGAAATTGCCCCTTATCGCCGCGCTTATCGTGATAGAGGCGGCGGGTGCCGCGCGAGCGGATGCCTCGAAAGGGGCGATGCTGGCGGCGCAGCTATGCGCTACATGCCATGCTGTCCAGCCCGGCCAAGCGTCTCCAAAGGCTGGCGCGCCGCCGTTTCCAAGCGTCGCGGCCGACCCATCGATAACCATTTTCTCGCTGCGCGCCTTTCTACGGACGCCGCATTGGACAATGCCGAACATCATGCTGAAGCCGGACGATATCGACGATATCGCGAGCTACATCGTGTCGCTCAAGACGAAACAGTAACTTGGATGCAGTGTCAAAGCGGCGGGGTGCTGGCCGGCGGCCGACGGTGCTTGGTCGCCTGTTCGTAGGCGTGGCCGAGCCGCAGCAGCAGCGCCTCGCTCCACGCACGGCCGATCAGCTCGACCCCGACTGGCATCCCGTCGGTCGTGAACCCGGCCGGAACGACCAGCGCCGGCAGGCCGGAATTGGCGCTCAGATGACAGTTGGTGCCGGATTGGTGTTCGCCGATTCGGTTTGCCTGGCGGCGGATCGGCGGGTAGGCGAGGGCGTCGAGCCGATGCTCCGCCATCGCCTGCAGCACCGCCTGGCGCAGCAGCTCCCGCTTGGCGACGTGCTCCCAGTATTCCTTGGTGTCGCGCGACCGGACCGCTTGCGAGCGGCGCAAATTCGGCTCGACCTCGGGGTGAATCCGGCCGGAGGCCAGCGCCTCGTCGAGCGAGCGCACCGGCGCCGTCGGGCGTGACGCGAGATAGGCGTCGAGGTCGAACTTGACGTCGTGTATCAGCACCAGATGCCCGGCGTTTGGGTCAAGGAGCAACTCGGCGAGGCCGGGTATCGTGATTTCCATGATTTCGGCGACGAGCCGGCGCATGTCGGCGCCGGCGGCGCGGACGATCGCGGCGACCTCCTCGTCCTCCGCCTCGCTGCCGAACAGGTGGGTTAGCAGCCCGATGCGGGCGCCGCGCAGGCCGTCCGGCTGCAAGGCCGCGCCATAGGAGGCCGGGATGTTGCCGACGCTGGCGGCGGTCTGCGGATCGTCGGGGTCGTAGCCGGCGGTCTCGTCGAGCACGAGCGCGAGATCGGCGACCCAGCGTCCCATCGGGCCGCCGATGTCCTGGGTGTGCGACATCGGCACGATGCCGGCGCGGCTAAGCAGCCCCTGGGTCGCGCGGATGCCGGCGAGGCAATTATGCGCCGCCGGGATGCGGATCGAGCCGCACGTGTCGCTGCCCATGCCGATCGCGGCGAAATTAGCGGCGATCGCGGCGCCGGTGCCGCCGCTCGACCCGCCCGGGTTGCGGTCCGGCGCAAAGGGGTTGCGGGTCTGCCCGAACAGCGACCCGACCGTCGTGATGCCGTAGGCGAATTCATGCATGTTCGCCTTGGCGACGATGATCGCCCCCGCCGCGCGCAGCCGCTTGACCAGCCAGGCGTCGCCCGGCGGGATCCAACCGGCGAGGGTCGCCGACCCTGCCGCGGTCTGCATCCCGGCGGTTTCGTAATTGTCCTTGACGATGATCGGGACGCCGTGCAGCGGCCCACGCACCGCGCCTGCCCGGCGCTCGCGGTCGAGGCCGTCCGCTTCGGCGGCCGCGTCGGGGTTGACCACGCTGATCGCGTTGAGCCCGGGGCCGCGCTGGTCGTAGGCATCGATCCGCGCCAGGTATTGGGCCACCAGCTCGCGCGAGCTGACCGCACCGGCCGTTAGCGCCGCGCCGATCTGCGCGGCCGAGGCTTCAACCAGATCGAACGCGGCGGCCATCCTGTCTTCTAGCGGTCGCCGAGCGGCGGCAGCCCTTGTTCGGCGCGAACCTCGTTGATGATCTGCAGCACCCGCCCGCGATAGGGACGGAACTGGATACCGAATTCGGTCACGACCCGCGAATTGTCGATCAGGAAGTTGCCGGAAAGCTGGCGGCCGCCAGTCTCGTGATCGAAGGTGATCTGCGCGTCGGGCAGGAATTCGCGCACGATGTCGGCGATCTCGCCGAGGCTGATCGTCTGCCCGCCGGTGTTGTAGACGGCGTGGTCGGGTTTATCCTTCATCGCCACGCGGGCGAAGATCTCGGCGATCTCGTCGACATGGACCGGCGCGCGCATCGCATCCTTGTAGGGCATGTTGACCGGCTGGCCGCGCGCCGGCTTGGTGACGATGAACACATGGTCGACCGAGCCGAAAATCTTGTCCGGGCCGGTGACGTTAGCCGGGCGGATCGTCGTGATCTCCATCCCGTGCTTCTCGCGGTAATCCTGCGCCTGCCACTCGTTGAAGATCTTGTGCATCGCGTATTGCACGTGGCCGTGGCGGAAATCGTCTTCGTTGACGATGCGCTCGCCGAAATTCTTCTGCTCGCCGCTCACCGCGACCGAGCTGGCATAGACCACCCGGTTGACGCCGGCGAGCCGCGCCGCCTCGAAGCAATTGTCCATGCCGAGGACGTTGAGCTTGAACGCGACGCGCGGCGGCAAATCGCTGCCGATGTAATAAGCGAGGTTGACGATCCGGTCGGGTTTTGCCTCGACGATCCGTGCGAGGAAATCGTCGAATTGGCTAACATCGCCGCGCACCACCCGCACTTGCTTACCATAGGCCGAGTAGTCGGCGGTCTGCGGGTTGATGTCCATGACGACGACCTCTTCGCCGCGCTGGACGAGAAGCGGGATGACGCGCCGCCCGATAAAGCCGGTGCCGCCGGCGACGAATGTGGTCATGGGTTTCCTCCCGGTGTGTCTGGGAGGGAGGTTAGACCCCCGCTCGCAGCTTCGGCAATGTCACTCCGCGGTCGGGCCGCACCAGCCCGGCAGATAATTCGCGTCTTCGCTCGTCGCCAGCTTCAGCGCCGCCTTGGCAGCCGCCGCGAAATCCTCGTCGACATCCTTGCGCGAGAGGCGGCGGCGCAGGAAATCCGCCCACAGAAACTCGCTGAACGGCGTCGTGTCCTTGGCAAACCCGCCGGCGCGCCGCAATTCGCCGGCCAGCGAGCGGAAAGGGTCGTCGACGAGGTCGGCCACCGCGGAAGGAATCTTTCCGTATTTCTGCCGCCGCCCCTTCGCATCGAACGGATGCGTCAGGCCGCGATTGTCGAGCACGAACCAGAACCCGTCGGGGTCGAGCCGGCTGAGATCGAGAATGACCGTCGTGGCGACCTCCTTCACCCCTTCATCGAGCAGTGCCCGCGCGAGATGGTGATGGTCGGTGACATAACGGCGCTGCTTGGGCCCGAGGACCACCGGGATCATGTGGGTACCGAGAAATCTGCCGGCCTTGTCGCCATGCTCCTGCCGCCACGCGCGCCGCTTTAACTCGACTTCGCGCATCCCGACCGTCATCTGCGTTGGGCGCAGTTCGGTCAGCGGGGTGGGCTGGAATATCGGTTCACGGACCATTGGGGGCCCTCCTAGGCTTCCGAGACCCAAACGCTTCCTGTAGCGATCAGCGCACAACCGCTTCACCCGAAGCCCGCGGACGGCCGATTTCATGTCTTCGGAGCAGCGGCACTCCTCGGATTGAGACTTTGGATATGGCCGCTCTCGGTGCCCGCAGTCGGGTCGATCACGGCGTTGATCAGCGCCGGCTTGCCCGATGCGAGCGCCTCGGTCAGCGCCTGGGTGAGGCTCGGCGTGTCGGTCACGTGGTAACCCGCCCCGCCGAACGCCTCGATGATTTTCTCGTAACGCGCGTCGCGCAGCAGGCCGGTCGGCGTGTAGGCGCTGCCGGGCGCGTCGCCGCGGTAGACGCCGTTGTTGTTGAAGATGATCGTCGTCACCGGCAGCTCGTATCGGCAGATCGTCTCGATCTCCATGCCGCTGAAGCCGAAGGCGCTGTCGCCCTCGATAGCGACTACGGGCTTGCCGGTCACCGCAGCCGCGCCGACCGCGTAGCCCATGCCGATACCCATGACCCCCCAGGTGCCGCTGTCGAGCCGGTGGCGGGGTTTGTCCATGTCGATGATGTTGCGGCCGAAATCGAGCGTGTTGGCGCCCTCGTTGACGATGTAGACATCCGCCTGGGTAGCGAGGGCGTTGCGCACGGCGCGCAGCGCGGAGGAAAAATTCATCGGGCTCGGATCGGCGTTGAGCCGCGCCGCCATGCGCTCGACATTCTGCTGCTTGCGCTTGCCAATCTCGTCGACCCAGGCCGCCTGACGCTCGATCTTTCCGGGCTTGAGCGCGGCGTTGAACGCCGCGAACACCGATTTGATGTCGCCGACGACGGGCGCGGCGATCGCCCGGTTGCTGTCGATCTCGGTCGCCGAGATGTCGATTTGCACGAACTTCGTGCCCGCGGACCACAGCGGGGGCCGGCCGTGCGACAAGAGCCAGTTGAGGCGCGCCCCGGCCAGCATCACGACATCGGCATTGCCGATCGCGTAGGAGCGGGCGGCGGCGGCCGATTGCGCATGGTCGTCGGGCAGCAGGCCCTTGGCCATCGACATCGGCAGGAACGGAATGCCCGTGGTCTCGATGAAGGAGCGGATTTCCGCGTCCGCCCGGGCATAGGCCGCGCCCTTGCCGAGGATCACCAGGGGACGCTGGGCGTTCGCCAGCAGGTCGATGGCGCGGGCGACCGCTTCGGGCGCCGGGGGTGACGCCGGCGCCGGGTCGACGACCTTCACCAGCGACTTCTTCGCCGTCTCCACGTCGAGCGCCGAACCGAGCACCTCGGCCGTCAAGTCGAGATAGACGCCGCCTGGCCGTCCCGAGACGGCGGCGCGGATCGCCCGGGCGATGCCGATGCCGATGTCTTGCGGGCGGTTGACGCGGTAGGCGGCTTTGCAGTGCGGCCGCGCGACGGCGAGCTGGTCCATCTCCTCGTAATCGCCCTGTTCGAGATCGACGATCGCGCGGTCGCTGGATCCGCTGATCAGGATCATTGGGAAGCAATTGGTCGTGGCGTTGGCCAAGGCGACCAACCCGTTCAGGAAGCCGGGGGCCGAGACGGTCATGCAGATGCCCGGCTTCTGGGTCAGATAGCCGGCGATCGCCGCCGCGTTCCCGGCCGACTGCTCGTGGCGAAAGCCGAGATAGCGGATGCCTTCATTTTGCGCCAAGCGCAGGAGATCGGTGATCGGGATGCCGGCCACCCCAAAGATCGTGTCGACCCCATTAAGCTTGAGAGCCTCCACCACCAGGTGAAAGCCGTCGGTCATATCGCCTGGCATTTCCGCTTCGTTCATATCGTCCACCGTTCCGGAGTTTCCTGTCCTATAGCCCTCGGCGAGCCGCATCGGCAAGCACAGGCCAGCCGATCCGCGATGCCGCAGGGCGAGCTTCTTGCATTTAGCTCACGACGAAACGTCTCATTGAGGGCCCACTATTCCGAAGCGACCTTTCCCAGCCGGTGTCAGCTTGAACCTCGCCCCCCTCGAACGGAGAACCGAGCCATGCCCCTGACCACGGATGAAAAATTGTTGAGCCTCAGCCATGAGGTTATCGAAGCGTTCGACAAAGTTGATGGTGGTGTTCATCCGGGGTTCAGACCCGCTCACGCGAAAGGCATCCTGCTGACCGGCGTGTTTACGCCGTCGCGAGAAGCCGCCTCGCTTACGCGTGCGCCCCACCTCCAGCCGGGTTCCACTCCGGTGACGGTGCGGTTCTCGGACTTCGCGGGAATTCCAACCGTTCCCGACAACGATCCTCAGGGTGCGAGCCCTCGCGGTTGCGCGATCCGCTTCCATCTTGCCGAACATGTCCATACCGACATCGTCGCTCATTCGGTCGACACCTTCCCGGCCCGCACCGCGGAAGGATTACTGGAGTTCCTCAACGCGCTGATTGCCACCGATCCCGCGGGGCCGCACCCGAATGCCATCGAGCAGTTCCTCGGCGCGCATCCCGCGGCTTTGACATTTGTGCAAACTCCCAAACCGATCCCGACCAGCTTTGCGAAGGAGTCGTTTTTCGCCGTGTCCGCATTCAAGTTCACCAACGCGGGCGGCGTGAGCCGCTACGGGCGCTACCGGGTATTGCCAGTGGCCGGCAATGAATATCTGAATGACGCGGAAGCGGCCGCGCAGGGGCCGAACTTCCTCTTCGACGAGATCACGGAGCGGGTCGCGAAGGAGCCGGTCAGGTTTCGTATCGCCGTACAGTTGGCAGCGGACGGCGACACTGTCGACGATGCCACCGTCCGCTGGCCCGAGGATCGTCCCCAGCTGGCGTTCGGCGAAATCAGTTTGACGGAGATCACCCCGGACAACGCCGCGGAGCAGCAGCGCCTCATCTTTGATCCCATCCCGCGAGTGGATGGCATCGAGCCCACGGCCGATCCGCTCTTCGAGCCGCGGGCGAATATCTACCTGATGACAGGGAGACGACGCAGAGCGGCCGGAAAGCCATAGACACGGGTCGAAGACCGCCTCGCGAACGCCGCTTTGACCGCCGGCGCGTCTTGTGGGCGAGCTGTGGCCGGGCTGATTTCGGCGCCGACGGCACGCGACAAATTTTTGTGCTCTGTGACCCACGTCACACTCACGTAACTGCCCCTCGGTGACCATACGGTTGCTGAAACGGCGGCACGCTTTGTGCGCGAGCCAGGCGGTCGGCAGTTGCAACTGATGTAGCTCCCAGGGTGCGTAGATGAGCAGCCTTAGCGATCGACGTAGACACAAATCCCCGAGCGATGCGGCGCAGGCTTCGTCATGGAAGGACCTTGTCGCGACACTGATTTTTGTTGCCATCGGCCTTTCGGTGACCGTGTACGCAATCATCGAAGGGATCCCCGTCGGCGAACACGTCATGTGGGGAAACTGACCGCCGAAAACCCAGCACTAGGAAGCTTCGAACCCAAGGAGAACCCGAGTGACAAATCTCCTGCGTTTTGCTGGCAAGAATGGCGCTTGGGTCGTCATCAGCGGTGTCATACTAGGTTTTTGCTTTCCTGTTTTGTCGGCCACCGCACGGCCTTATCTTGCTGTCGCGATTTTCCTGTTTACGTTTGGATCGTTCCTCAAACTCGACTTCGCCGCGCTTCGCGAGCAGTTGG
>Ga0181521_10000061_pt1 | contig 118274 bp, 106 predicted proteins | sample PEATcosm2014_Bin_32_FD_119764 | JGI IMG/M metagenome (GOLD analysis project Ga0181521, IMG submission 119764) | Peatland microbial communities from MTU Mesocosm Facility, Houghton, MI, USA - PEATcosm2014_Bin02_60_metaG | ecosystem: Environmental > Terrestrial > Soil > Wetlands > Peat | place... | reverse complement strand
CGGCCGCCGACAACTGCCGCCACCTCGCCCGCCGAGACCTCCAGCGACACGTCCTCCAGCACCGACACCCGATCCCGCCCACGAGCAAACGCCTTCCACACACCCACCAACCGCAACACGGGCACGTCGGCCACGAGAACCGTCCTAATCGTCGGGGCTTACAGCGTACCCCGACCGCGCTGTTTGTCTTGGAGCTGGCGTTACGCGGCGGAGGCGACGGGATACCAGCCGCGGCCTTTCTTCTGGACCTTCTTTTCGTTTTCCAGGCCGGGCAGGACGCGGTAGAGGTAGTTCTGCTTGATCGCCATTTTCTCGGCAAGCTGGGGGATCGTGATGCCGGGATTGCCCTGTACGAGCGCGAGTGTTTGGGCTGCCCGGTTGCCACTGCCTTTGCGGCGCCCCCCGCGAGCTTTCTTGGCGAGGCGTCCCGGTTTGCTGACGGCGGCTTTCGGCGGGGCGGCCGGCGTCACTACTTTGCTGCCCGACCCCCTCGGACGGCCGGGGCCACGGCGGCGGCCGTTTGCCGGCGCGGCCGGGGTTGCTGCTTGGCTGCCCGACCCCCTCGGACGGCCGGGGCCACGGCGGCGGCCGTTTGCCGGCGCGGCGATCGTAGCGGCGGCACTGCCGGGGATGCCCGCCAGCACCTTGGCCGCGGCCTCCAGACGGTTGTACTCATCCACCTGGGGCTTGAGTTCGGCTAGGCGGTCGCTGATCTCTTTGCGCTTTACGGCGAGAAAATCGGTCACGGGCTTCCTCCGGTCGCGGATGTCGGGCAACATACACGATGCACCGGCGCGCGGTCTGACCTACGGGAGACGTCTCGGGCGGGTCGTATCTCTCGCGTGCCTGAGCTGCTGACACGAGGACCCTGAGCAGACGCTCCGGGGCACACCCCAGCGTGCCCGGAGTATCAAAAACAGATGATGTCCAGCGCCGCGAGTCGTCTCAACTCCTGCGAAGGGTAGATTCGCGCCTGCTTGACGACGATCAGACCGGCTTGCTGGAGGCTTTCGATCGAATCCGATATCCACTTGGGGTCGAGGTCGTCAAGGAGGGCGTCGAGGCGCCGACGTGGGTAGCCATCCGGCGCCCGGAAGACCTGTTCTACTACGAGTGATTCGGTGCGCGGATCGACGCAGCCCTCGGGGTAGTCAGCTAGCGCCTGCTTGGATTCATCCGTCATTTTGAGGCCGCTCCTTTCTCCACCTGTCGCTCGTTCCGCTGCGTTACGGACAATGCATTGAATCGAAGTTCAGAGCATTCTGTGGACCGGATTGCACGATCTGTGCGGCTCAGCCACATCGTCGGAAAGAGCCCCACAAACAGGGGAATTTTCGTCCGCTTTGGTCGGCCCCTATCAGGAATAAGACATCGGATCGTTCACGGCGACCCGATGGCATGAACGTTGTCAGATTGCTCGTTCGCAGCAAGGTGGTGGACCGGGAGATCAGAGCCCGATCGGGGGAGTGGCAGGCCCTTTATGAGGCTCCTTCCGACGATGCGGCTCAGCCGCACAGAACGCGCGCATCTTTGGTTGCAATTACCAACACTCGTCCTCCAGCCGGATTCTGCGGCGTTAGGCTGCGTGGCGCTCGCTATGCGGAGCTATAACCATGAGTAGGTGTGCAGTACTCCGCGTGGCGGCCCGGGGGACTCGGAGCTCGTCGAGCCGAGTCCCCCGGCGGTCCTTCCTCGGCGGCTTCGTGCATGTCCCGGCCCGACCGTCAGTGACGGCCCTGGCGATACGCGCTCGTCGAGCACGAGCGCTCAGTCAGCTCCCCACGTTGCCGCTTCCATCACGGCGCGAGCGTGCCTCCGAGCTCGGTGTAGCGGGCGAGCATCGCATCGCGGTTCCCAGCGTCATATCGGTCGGCGCTTACGAACAAGCCGTCCTCGATGACGTCCACGAGTCCGAGCGGAACCTCGAACTGCTGACCGTCTGGGCTCGTTCCGCGGAGAGCCGCACGCATCGCGATCACGCGCTCGTCGCACGCGAGCACCTCCTCCATCTCGATCCGCACGTCAGATGACCCATACTCCGGGCGCCACTCCTCCTCGGCGTCCCGCGAGTTGTGCTCCCGGCGGTCGACCATCACAAAGCCCTCCGCGTGCAGGTCGCGCACGCCATCGAGGTCGTGAGCATCGAAGCGTCGCTTGTACTCCACAGCGAGGCGTTCGGGCGCGCGGTGGCCAAGCCCCGCGTGATACCCACCGGGCGGTTTGCGTCCGCTGGTTGGCTGGATGGTCGGTGTCATACGCCGGATCATATGGCTACAGCAGTGTGCGACCAACACGCCGCACCCAAGGCATAAGGACGTACTGTGCGGCAGTGGGCAGCGCGACTGTTGTGCGCGCTACCGCTGAGCCTAAAGGACGCTCAGTCGTTGTTGTTCGCCCTGGACAGCCTGGCGAGCGGTGAACCGCCATCCTCGGCTGACACGCTGCTCATGGTGCTTGAGCACCACCACCTCTCACGAGCGACTCGAATCCTGCGCGCGTGGCAAAGCACGTGGCCGACGACCACAAACCGATAGCCCACTCGGTGACGAACCTATTGAACTGGCTTCGCGCGCCGCGCTTCATCGCCGGCCGCTACGCAGCCGCCGAGCCGGACTCGGTGATGAACCTGCGCGGCTTCGGTGGCCAGCACATCGCCGTCGCCATCTTCACACTTCTCTCGTCGCAGTCGCGGCAGACGGCGCGCTCCGTGTTGCTGCTCAACGCCAGGATCGAGGTATGCGACATGGTCGCCGGCGGGGTTGAGGTGCGCGAGTGCGGCACCCGAGACCCCATCGCGGTAGGCGGTGTGCTGCTGCCGCTCGTCGAGCCGACCTCGTGGCTGTCCGCGCTGAATTACTCGCTTGACCTCTCTCGCCACAGTCGGCCGCCGGCACGCTTGGATGCGACCACGATCGTGAGCATCGCGACGGCGTCCTCGGCGGGGACGTCTGCGGGCCAGCGGAGACCGCAGCGCTATTTGACGTCCCGTCCGGGTGTGCAACGGCTTCGTGGCGCCCCGACCCGAAAACATCGCACGCCAAGCCGCCGCTGCCCTCACGCCAGCCGCACAGTAGTCAACACCCCGGAGGCGACAGCACGCGCGTCAGCTCGTTGCAACCCGCCTGGCGAGCGGCTCGTGGCATGATCGCCGGGTGTCAGAGTCCAGCTTCGCCCGGCAGCCGCTTCCACAGCTCACGCGGCGCTACGACCGGGTGGCGCGCTGGTATCGCGCTGCTGAGATCTCGATCCTACTGCCGCACCGGCTCCGCAGGAAGGCGGTTCGGCGACTCGAGCTCAAGCCCGGGGAGACGGTCCTGGAGATCGGTTGCGGCACCGGCCGTAACCTGCCGCTGTTGTGTGAGGTCGTCGGCGACGACGGTCGTGTGATCGGCGTGGACGCGTCGAGTGGCATGCTCGCCCGTGCACAGCGGTGGGTCACGCGCCACGACCGGCAGAACGTTCGCCTCCTGCACCAGGACGCCGCCGAGCTCGCCCTTCCCGGCCAGGTGGACGCGGCGCTCTTCAGCCTCAGCTACTCCGCGCTTCCCGACCGCCAGCCGGTGCTCGAGAAGGCATGGGAGGCGCTCGGTCCCCGCGGGCGCCTGGTGATCATGGACGCCGGACTGCCGGCCAGCCTCCTCGGCCGGTTGCTCGGACCCGTCGGCGAGACGATAGCGACGCTCTTCCCCGGAGACCCCTACTCACGACCCTGGGAAGACCTTACGAACCTCTCCCAGTCCGTCCACAGCGAGTGGTTCCAGCTCGGTATCTACTTCATCTGCACAGTCCGCAAGCCAGCGACCAGCCAGAATACGCCGCCACGAGCATCCGGGCCGATGGGCGCCTGAAGCGAGCAAGACGCGCCTCACGGGTCCGCGCTTGGCGTCGCCGCATTACTTTCGCGCGCTGCGAAAGGCCCGCGAGAGGACGAGCACGGCGGAGGGCGTTCCCACTGGCTCTCCGACGTGAACGAAGCGTGGCTGGCTCCGAAGAGCAAACCAAGCGCGCGGTCGCCGCGCGCGTCCCCCCGTCGCCCGGTCCAGCACTCCGCATTCGCCAGCAGCGTTCCGCGTTAGCCGCACCCACTTTCCAGATTGGCCGGGGATCTGCCAGCCCATTCTGCGGGGCGAGGCCGACGCGCGGACTGCTTGTTGCGAAGGTCGCCAGGGACTTGTGGCACACGTCGGAGACGGCGAACCGTCCGCCTAATGGCCAGGCCGCACGGAAGTCTGCGACCGAGCGATCTTTAAGGTCGGTGGTCGGAGAGGGCCACTCCAGGTAGCATGCACGACCAGGCTCGCACTCGCTAAGCCGACGCGGGGATTCGAACCCCGGACCCCCGCTTTACGAGAGCGGTGCTCTGGCCATCTGAGCTACGTCGGCACGGGGGAAAATCCTACCGTCTCGGACCGGTCACACTGTACCGGAACCGTACCAACGATCTGGTACCATTTTTTTCCGCGTTTGTCCGCGTTTGTCCGCGGAGGGCGCACCGCAGAATCCGCTCTAGGGTGCGGTAAACGGCTCTATCAAGCGAGATTTCGCTCATCCTGGACCCTGCTTTACGAGTGAAGTGCTCTACCAGCTGAGCTACGTCGGCGCGGTCGATGACGATGAGCTCTTCCGCGTCGATACTGCCGAGGCGCCGCCGAAGCTGGCACGCCCAAGGCACATCGGGCGCGAAAGCCCGTCGCATGACGTCCCCGATGTTATCTCGCCGCCGACGAGCCTGACGAGCTCAACATGCCACCGCTCGGTAGCACAATCGCGGAGCTACCGTTCGGTAGCAGCGGTACAGCGAGCGAGTACCGGGGCCCTAAAGCCCCGCCAGCGCCTCCAGCAGCGACTCGCCGTGCTTCTCGCAGAACGCCGGCCCGATCCCCCTGACCTCGAGCAGCGCATCGACGCTGCGCGGCCTCCCGCGCAGGGCCGCCCGCAGCGCCGCGTCGGTGGCCACCGTGTACGCCGGCTTGCCCTCCGCGCGCCCCAGCCGCCACGCTCGCAGCTCGTCGAACTCGCGCTCGTCCACCGGCTCGAGCCCCTCCTCCTCGATCGCGGCCCGCCCGCGCCCGCCGGCGGCGCCTGCACCGGCCGCGCTGCCCGCCCCGCGCCCGCCGCCAGCTCCCCCGCGCGCTCTGCGCGCGCTGACGGGCTCGGCGCGCAGCACCCGCTCCAGCTCGCCGTCCGGGTCGCAAACGTCGCAGCATCTCCCCGTCGGCGCCGCCTGCGCGCCGTCGCCGAAGTGATCGAGGATCTGGCGCCTGCGGCACGTCTGACCGTCGGAGCTGTAGCGCTCGATCGAGCGGTAGGACTCCCAGCCGCGGTTGCGTGCCGCCTGGATCGCCGTCTGCGCCAGCCGCGGGCTGCCCTGGCCGGTCAGCCGCACGAGCAGCCCGTCGTGCCCGCCCGGCTGCAGCTCGACCGCGCCCGCGCGCTCGGCCACCGACAGCAGCACCCGCTGGCGCTCGCCCAGATCGCCGTGACCGATCCTCGCCACCCCGTCCTCGGCCTCGTGGCGCAGGCTCGCGACGTAGCGCTTGACGTCCTCGACCGTCATCTCGCGCTCCTTGATGAACCTGATCAGCCGGCCCAGGTCCATCCGCGACGCCAGCAGCAAGGCCCGCGCCGGCTCCCCGTCGCGCCCGCCGCGCCCCGCCTCCTGGTAGTAGGCCTCCAGGCTGGTCGGCAGCGCCCAGTGCGCCACCGTGCGCACGTCCGCCTTGTCCACGCCCATGCCGAACGCGTTCGTCGCCACCACCACCTCCGCGCGTCCCTCCATGAACGCCGCCTGGCTCTCGCGCCTCTTCTCCGGGCTCATGCCCGCGTGGTAGGAGACCGTCGCGATGCCGTGCGCGGCGATGTCCTGCGCGACCTCGTCGGTGTCCCTGCGCGTGCCGCAGTACACGATCGCCGGTCGCGCCCGCGGATCGCCCAGCACGTGCATCAGCGCCGCCCGCTTGCGCGCGACGGCGCCCTTGCCCTCCACGCTCACCACGTCGAACGTGAGGTTCGGCCGATCGAAGCCGGAGCGGATCGACACCCACTCCCGCAGCCCCAGCCGCTGCGCGATCTCCTGCGCCACGCGCGGCGTCGCCGTCGCCGTCGCCGCCATCACCGCCGGACGGCCGAGCGAGGCGATCGCTTCGTGCAGGCGCAGGTAGTCGGGTCTGAAGTCGTGGCCCCACTCGGCCACGCAGTGCGCCTCGTCGACCACGAACAGCGCCACCCGCCGGCGCGCCAGCGCCGCCCTGAACGCCCCCGACGCGAAGCGCTCTGGAGCTGCCAGCACGAGCTGCGTCTCGCCCGCCTCGATGTCCCGCAAGGCCTGCGCGTTGTGGCCGTCCTGCATGCCCGACGCGAGCATCGTCGCGCGCACGCCCGCATCCTGCAGCCGGCGCCACTGGTCGGACATCAGCGCGATCAGCGGGCTCACCACCACGACCAGGCCGGCATCCGCCAGGGCCGGCAGCTGGTAGCACAGCGACTTGCCGCCGCCGGTCGGCATCACCACCAGGCTGTCGCGGCCGTCCAGCGCCGCCCGCACCGCCTCGCGCTGGCCCGGCCTGAACCGCTCGAGCCCGAAGCGCGCCAGCAGCTGCTCGGGCGTCGGCGCGTCGGAGATGCGCTCGGCCTCGGCCGTCGCGCGCGTCGCTGTCATCGCCTCCATGTGATGGAAGCTACCCCTCGCTGCGGCTGGGACGGCGGCGCTCCCACACGACGCTCGCGCCCCGCGAGGGCACCAGCGTGATCGCGCGCCGCGTGATCCGCTCGCCCCCGGCTCCGCCGCCGCGCAGCGCGCCCAGCGGCCCTCCGCCGCTCGCCGCGCTGCGCGGCTGCAGCTCGCCGAGCATCGTGCGCAGGATCACCTTCATCTCCAGCAGCGCGAACGACGCGCCGATGCAGCGGCGGATGCCGCCGCCGAACGGAATCCACGAGAACGTCTCCGGACTAGCGCCCAGGAATCGCTCCGGCAGGAACTCCCGCGGGCGCTCGTACACGCGCGGGTTGCGGTTGGTGAGGTAGATCGACGGCACCACGCGCGTGCCCGCCGGCAGCGCGTACGGGCCGACCTGCAGCTCCTGCGTGAGCATCCGCACGACCAGCGGCACCACCGGCCTGACCCGCAGCGTCTCGTTGACCACCGCCGTCATGTACTCGTCGCCGCCACCGTCCGCGCCGCCGTCGGCGCCCGTGCCGTCGATCTCGGCCATCAGCCGCGCGAGCTTGTCCGGGTGGCGGACCAGCCGCTCCACCGCCCACGCGACGGACGTCGCCGTCGTCTCGTGTCCGGCCAGCAGCAGCGTCACGAGCTCGTCGCGCAGCTCCGCGTCGGTCATCCGCTCGCCGTCCTCGTCACGGGCGAGCAGCAGCAGCGACAGGATGTCCGCGCGCTGCTCGACGTCGCGCTCGGCGCGCCGGCGCTCGATCTCGGCGTAGATGAGCGCGTCCAGGCGGTCGAGCGCCCGCCCGATCGCGCCCGTCGGGCGCTCGGCGCTCGGGCGGCTCATGACGGCGCGCAGCACCGCCAGCACGCCGACCGGCTCGAACAGGTCGGAGATCGCCTGCTTCAGCGGCCCCATCCGCTCGGCCTCCACGCCGAACACCGCCTGCAGGATCACCTCCAGCGTGATCAGCCGCGTGTGGCGCTGCAGGCGCATCGGCCTGCCCATCTCCCAGCTCGCCATGTCGCGCCTGGTCGCCTGCACGATCGTGTCCTCGTACTCGCGCATGCGCTCACCGTGAAACGGCGGCAGCAGCAGCTTGCGCTGGCGCATGTGCTCGGGCCCGGTCAGCACGAGCACCGAGCTGTGGCCGACGACCGGCGCCACCGGCGACATGCGCGCCGCCGACGGCGCCACGTCGGGCGGCGCGGTGAACACGGTCTTGACCGCCTGCGGGTCGCTGAGCATCACCAGCTTCAGGCCGCTCGGCGCGAACGTCAGCGTGAACGCCTCCCCCAGGCTGCGCGCGCAGCGGTCCATCAGCCACGTCGGCGCGAGCGCCCACACGAGCGTCTGCGCGACCGGCGGCAGCCTCGGCCCGGGCGGCGCGAGTCTAACGTTTGGTGGTCTTCGCAGGGGTGGTCTTCGCAGAGACGTGCTCATGCTCGCCCTTGTCGTTGTCGAGAACGTGTCCGACTGCGTGTTTGACGCTGTGCGCGGCATGGCTGACCGCGTGCCTGACACCGGGCGAGACCGCGTACGCGAGCAGCATCGCGGCGATGCCGACGGTGGCGATCATCAGGGCGAGGCGCGCGCGTCGACGCTCGCCCTCCGGAGAGGCCGGCCGCGCGCTGAACGGTGAGATGGCCATGTGCAGCATCAAAGCTAGCGCTCGCCGCGCCCGCGCACGGCCGCTGGCCGGTGGGCACGGACGCGGTGCCAGCGCCCGCCGGCTTCGAGATCGCGCGCGTGGTGCTCGAGCAGCGCCTGCGCGACGAGCTCGTGCGCGCGCTCGATCTCCTCCGGCGAGAGCCGCGCGTGGAGCCTGCCGAGATAGCGCACGAGCATCCGCGCGGGAAGCACGCGCACGCCCTTGCGGCGCGACATCGGCCGGTCCACCCACGCGCGGCTGAACACGACCAGCGGCTCGACCTCGACGCCGGTCACCCGCTCGATCGCCCGCCGCTGCGCCTGCGCCTGGCTGAGCGTCGCGCCGTGCACGCGCGCCACGCGCACGGGCCCGGGATGGCTCTTGGTCTCGATCGTGAAGATGCCCGGCGGGCCGATCAGGATGTGGTCGACGTTGCCCCTGCCGAGGCTCGCGTCGTGGATCACCCGCCAGCCCCGCTCGGACATCGGATCGAGCAGGCCCCCGACCTGCTCCTCGCCGGTCGCGCCGCGGTCGCGGCGCTCGACCAGCGGCAGCACGTAGCGCGAGATCACGAACATGCTCGCCAGCAGCGCGATCTCGGAGACGAGGAACAGCGTCGCGTGCAGGCCGAACGTCCGGCCCAGCAGCGCCGTCGCCACCGCCAGCACGCCGAGCGCTACGAGCGTGCGCATGCGCAGCCGCCTCACGGTCGCGCGCGCGTACTGCCCAGCCGTGCGGCCAGTCGGGTCGGTGTCGACTACGTACATCTCTCTTTCCGGTCGGCTTGGGAGGGTGGGTCTCCGCAACATTCATCGGTCCGGTCTCCCTCCGTCTAAAGCAGCAATATCGACCGGCCGAAGCGCAAAGCAGGCCCAATCGGCCGAACGGCAGAACGATGACCGACCAATCCCTCACCTCACACCCTCCCGACATCGGCCTGATCCTGCGCGCGCACGGCGAGCAGCTGTGGCTGACCGCCGAGGTGGTGCCGCTCGTGGGCCAGCTGGAGCGCGGCGGGGAGATGCCCGAGGACCAGATCGGCGCGGCGCTCGCGTATCTGGAGGTGCTGTGGATCGACGCCCGCAGGCGCGCGGCGGAGACCGACGCGGCGCGCTTGGAGCTCGATCGCGACGGCGCCCGGCACGACCGCGTCCTGTGCGAGAAGGCCCGCCGCTACCACGCCGCCGTGCGCAGGCTGCGCACGGCGCTCGGGCGCCGGGTGTCCGCGCTGACGGGCCTGGGCGAGCCGTCGCCCGCGCACGAGCACGCGAGCTCCTGAGCCGATCGCGTACGCTGCCGGCCGTGACGCCGCGCTTCGACCTGCAGTCGCACTCCACCCACTCCGACGGCGCCCTCCCCGCCGATGAGGTCGTCAAGCGCGCGGCGGACGCCGGCGTGGAGCTGCTGGCGCTGTCCGACCACGACACGATCAGCGGCGTCTCCGAGGCGATCGCCGCGGGCGAGCGCTTCGGCGTGCGGATCGTGCCCGCGGTGGAGATCTCCGCGGTGGACGAGGGCGCGAACGTCCCCCGCGAACTGCACATCCTCGGCTACGACATCGACCACACGGGCGCGGTGCTCACCGCGCGGCTCGCCGAGTTCCTGGCCGACCGCGAGCAGCGCACGCTGCGCATGGCAGCCGCGCTGAAGGAGCTCGGCTTCGAGCTCGACGAAGACCAGCTGAACGCGCGCGTCGCCGCGGGCAAGCCGATCGGCCGCCCGCACCTGGCCGAAGCGGTGCTCGGCGCCCCCGCCAACGCCGGGCGGCTGGCGGCGGAGCAGATCGACGACGTCGGCTCGCTGATCCGCGGCTACCTGATCGAGGGCAAGCCCGCGTTTCGCCTGCGCGAGACGCCCACGGTCGCGCAGGCGATCGACGCGATCCACGAGGCCGGCGGCGTCGCCGTGTGGGCGCACCCGTTCTGGGACATCTCCGACCCCGACGAAGTCCTGTCGAGCATCGACCGCTTCCGCGCCCTCGGCATCGACGGCGTGGAGGTCTTCTACATCACGCACACGCGCGAGCAGACCGAATTGCTGGCGAAGCGCTGCGCCGAGCTCGGCCTGCTGACCACCGGCTCGGCCGACTTCCACGGGCCTGAGAACCGCCAGTTCTCGAAGTTCATGGCGTTCGATACCTTCGGCATCGAGCCCAACCTCGGGCCTCTCGCTTAAATATCTAATGGGAGGGCCGCCTGCGGCGGCCGGCGTGGCCTGCGGTCAGCCGGCTGGCACTGCGTGGTCAGCTGAGAGCGCCTGCAGGCGATACGCGAGCGCCTCCAGCGCGAGCTCCTCTGAGACGTTCAGCGACAGGCCCAGGCGCGTGTCCGCGACCAGCTCGACGCCCCGCCTGAGCTCCGCCGCGTCGCGGCCGGCGGCATCCTGCTCGAGCTGCTCGCGGCGATCGACCGCGTACACCAGCTCGGGGGCGCCCTCGCACACGCACAGCACGTCGCGCAGCCACAGCTCGGCCAGGCGCAGGCCGAGGTCGAGCGTGCGCGTGCGCGTGCGCCGCTCGCCGCGGCGGCGCGCCTCCGCGCCTTCGCGCTCGTAGCGCTTGCGCTCCTTGCTCGGCACGAGCTCCAGCTCGCGCTCCATCCGCTCCTGCGCCCGCTCGCCCGCCGCCGCGCCCGCCGCCTTCGCCACGTCCAGCAGCCCCAGCCACGGGCGATCGCCGGTCGCGCCGGCGATCGCCGAGCGCACGAAGCCCTCCGCCCGCGCGCGCAGCGCCTCGCCCTCCGCGCTCGCCAGCCGCGCCGCGAGGCCCGCGTCGCCCAGCGCCAGGCGCGCGCACGCCTGCGCGCGACCGGGCTCCACGGCCGCGGCGCCCGCTCCGCCCTCCGCGCCGGCCACGCCTTCACCGCCCTCGCCGCCTTCCAGGCGCCGCGCGATCAGCGCGGGGGCCAGCGGGTCGAAGCGCACGGCCAGGCAGCGCGAGGCGATCGTCGCGAGCACGTCCTCGCGGCGGTCGGCGAGCAGCAGCAGGTGCGTGAACGCCGGCGGTTCCTCGAGCGTCTTGAGCATGCGGTTGGCCGCCTGGTCGTTCATCGTGTCCGCGCCCTCGATCACGAACACGCGCCGCGCGGACTCGAACGGCGTGCGCGTCGCCGCCGCGACGACCGGCTCCTCGATGTCCGCGACGAGCATCTCCGCGGCGCCCGACGGCGTCACCCACGTCAGGTCCGGGTGGCTGTCGCGCGCCACCCGCTCGGCCACCGTCTCCGGGCTGCGCGCGCCGTCCGCCAGCAGCGCCGCCGCGAACGCGCGCGCGACCGTGCGCTTGCCCGTCCCCGCGGGGCCGTGGAACAGATACGCGTGCGACGGGTGGCCGTGCGGGGGCAGCGCGGGGATCAGCACCGCGCGCGCGTGCGGCTGCGCGTCGATGCCCGGCAGCAGCTCGGTCCGATCGGCGGCGGCGGTCACGTCGGCCATCGTAGAGACGGTACGGTGCGCGCGTGGCGCGCGGCACGCTGATCACGATCGAGGGCCTCGACGGCGCCGGCAAGACGACGCTCGCGGGCGCCCTGCACCGCGAGCTCGCCGCGCGCGCGGCCGGCGCGCATCCGGTCGAGCTGCTGCGCGAGCCGGGCGGCGTGGAGGTGTCGGAGCGCATCCGCGCGCTCGTCATGGACCCCGCGCTGGCGGTGCTCCCGCGCGCCGAGGCGCTGCTGTACGCGGCCGCCCGCGCGCAGCTCGTCGAGCAGCGCCTGGCGCCGCTGCTGCGCGACGGCGCGGTCGTGCTGCTCGACCGCTTCGTCGACTCCTCGCTCGCCTACCAGGGCGCCGCTCGCGGGCTGGGCGTCGAGCAGGTGCGCGCGATCAACCTGTTCGCCGCCGGCGGGCTCGTCCCCGACCGCACGCTGCTGCTGCGCATCTCCCCCGCCGACGGGCGCGCGCGCAAGCACGAGCGCGCGTCCGAGCCCGACCGCCTGGAGCGCGAGGGCGAGGACTTCTTCGCGGCGATCGCGGCCGCCTACGACGAGCTCGCGCGCGCCGAGCCCGAGCGGATCCGCGCGATCGACGCCCTGCAGTCGCCCGAGCGGGTGCTGCGCGACGCGCTCGCCGCGCTCGCGGACCTACTATGAGCAGCCCCATGGCCCAACCCACCGAGACCATCTCCTCGCTGACGCTGCAAAGCGCCTCGCACGCTCAGCATCTGGCTCCCGCACACGGACTGTCGAGCGCGGGCATCGCGCTCGTCGCGCTCGGCGCCGTGGTGGTGCTCGCGTGCATCGTCTGGAGCCTCTCGCGGGTGCTCACGTTCGAACCGCGCTGGACGCTGTCGCTGCGTCACGCGATGGCCGAGGCGAGCTTCCGCGCGTCGGCCACGTGGTCGGAATTCGGCGACTGGGCGCGGCTCGGGCGCTGACCTCCTCCCAGCAGAGCTTCTCGCTCACAGCGCGAAATTTCTCTTGCACGCGGCCCGATGTGGAACGGGTGCCGAGACACCGCGTTCTGCGAAGAAGCCTAACGCCCCGAAACGGGCACGCATGGCTAAAAAGGGCGTGATTTGCAGGTCTTTTTAAGGCTTCCAGGGTAGTAGAATAAAGGTACCTCTGGCGCGCCCTTCGAAGCTGCTGTAGGCGTCGTTCCGTCCGCGGCAAGCGCGACGATGCTTGACCCCCGACAACAGCTTCGAATGGCCGCCCGCAACGCCGGCGCAGCAGAGGAGGAAGGCCCAATGAACCCCGTTACGCACCCCACCAGCTTGCCCGAGACAGCGACCGGCATGGCGCTGACGATCGAACGGGTCTTCACGACGCCCGGAACGCATCCGTTCGACACCGTCGAGTGGGAGCTGCGCGACGCGCGCATCGGGCACGGCGACCGCGTCGCCTTCGAGCAGCTGGGCGTCGAGTTCCCGAAGAGCTGGTCGCAGAACGCGACCAACATTGTGGCCCAGAAGTACTTCCGCGGTCAGATCGGCTCGCCCGAGCGCGAGAGCTCGGTCAGGGAGATGATCAGCCGCGTCGCCGGGACGATCACGCGCTGGGGACGCGAGGGCGGCTACTTCGCGAGCGAAGATGACGCGACGGCGTTCAACCACGAGCTCACGTACGTCCTGCTGCACCAGATGGCGGCGTTCAACTCGCCGGTGTGGTTCAACGTGGGCTGGCACCCTGACGGTGACCCGAAGAATCAGGCCTCGGCGTGCTTCATCCTCTCGGTCGAGGACACCATGGAGTCGATCCTCGAGTGGAACACCAAGGAGGGGATGATCTTCAGGGGTGGCTCGGGCTCGGGCATCAACCTGTCCAAGATTCGCGGCTCGATGGAGCCGCTCGCCAAGGGCGGCACGGCCTCCGGGCCCGTCTCGTTCATGCGTGGCGCCGACTCGTGGGCCGGCTCGATCAAGTCGGGGGGCGGGACTCGCCGCGCCGCCAAGATGGTCGTCCTAGACATCGACCACCCGGACATTCGCGAGTTCATCTGGTGCAAGGCCAAGGAGGAGGACAAGGCCGCCGCACTGCGCGACGCCGGCTTCGACATGTCGATCGACGGCGACGGGTTCTTCTCGATCCAGTACCAGAACGCCAACAACTCGGTGCGCATCACCGACGAGTTCATGAAGGCCGTGGAGGACGATGGCGACTGGCGACTGACGGCCCGCGCCACCGGCGAGCCGGTCGGCGAGCCGATTCCGGCGCGCGAGTTGATGCGCGAAATCGCGGAGGCTGCTTGGCGCTGCGCTGACCCAGGCGTGCAGTACGACACCACGATCAACCAGTGGCACACCAATCCCAACACGGGACCGATCACCGCATCTAACCCCTGTTCAGAGTACCTGAGTATCGACGACTCGGCCTGCAACCTAGCGTCGCTCAACCTGATGAAGTTCCGCCGCCCGGACGGGACACTCGACGTGCAGTCCTTCCAGCACACGGTCGACATAGTCCTACTGGCGCAGGAGATCATCGTCAGCCCGTCGAGTTATCCGACCGAGAAGATCGCCAGCAATGCGCGCGCGTACCGCCAGCTCGGGCTCGGCTACGCAAACCTCGGCGCTTACCTGATGGCCGACGGCGTGCCGTATGACTCAGATGCCGGACGCGGTACGGCTGCTGCAATCACGGCCCTCATGACGGGCCGCGCATACCGGCGGTCGGCAGAGGTAGCGGAGGCACTCGGCCCATATGAGGGATATGCGATCAACCGCGAACCGCACAACAACGTGATGCGCATGCACAGGGACGCCTCGTACACCATCCCGGACGCGGCCTGCCGGGACTCAGAGCTACTCGCGGCAGCACGGCGCTCGTGGGACGAGGCCGTCGAGCTGGGCGAGCGCCACGGCTACCGCAACGCGCAAGCCACGGTGCTTGCACCTACGGGGTGCCTCGTTTCCGACAGCCTCGTCTCAACCAATCGAGGACTCGTACGCTTGAGCAGCCTCGGGAATGTGGACGGTGCCGATTGGCAGGATCTCGACATCGAGGTCGCGACGGACGAAGGGCCACGGCAGGCAACAAAGTTCTACGTCAACGGCATGGAGCACGTCGTTTCAGTCGAGACTTCGCGCGGCTACCGCATTCAGGGGACACCGACGCACCGGATCAAGGTGGTCGACGAGCACGGAAAGTGGGTCTGGCGACGCATGGCCGAGATCTCCGAGGGTGATCGCGTCCCGATGATGCTCGGTGGCATGGTCGGCGATCCGCAGATCGTGCCGCTCCCACCGCTGGGGGACCTCCATTGGAATGCGGACCACCAAACACGCGTGCCCCGAGGCGTTAGCCCGGAGCTCGCGGAGTTCGTCGGCTATTTCATGGGCGACGGTTCGCTGCATGCGAAGGGAATCCGGCTCTGCGTGACCGATGGGGACGATGAGGTCATCGACAGGCTGGTTGCACTCGGGCATGAGCTGTTTGGACTTGACGCGCATCTTCTTCCGTGTGAGGGATACACAGAGGTCGCGTTCCACTCGGTGCCACTCACCATCTGGTGGGATGCCTGCGGCTTCGCCAAGCTCCAGCCATACGAGGGACACAGCGGCAAGGGCTGGTCGCCGCATGTTCCGGACGCGATCCTTCACTCCAACGACCGCGAGGTGTACTCGGCGTTCGTTCGTGGCCTGTTCGAGGCCGACGGTAACGCAAACAATGGCTATGCCTATTGGACGACGACTCGTGAGGAGTTCTCTCGTGATATCCAGACGCTCCTGCTGACACTCGGATTCGTTACGACCCGCGACGTGAACGACAGCCGCGACAGGCTTGGCGGCCCATGCCACCGCGTTCGACTCCTCAACGCGAACTCTGCGGCACGCTTCGTGGAGGAGATCGGCTTCATGTCCGCGCGGAAGAACAAAGGTCTAGCGGACAACGATCGCCCGCAGGCTGCACGTTACGACCACATTCCGGTATCTCGAGCGCTGGTGGATCGCCTTGCCCCAGAGAATGATCCGTTGCGAAAGGCTCTCCTGCTGCAGCTGTCCCGCAGCGGCTCCGTGTCGCGGCGGTCGGCAACAGCGTTGCTCGAGCGAGGCGCCACAGCCAGCGAGGCCCTTGAGCCGACCGCAGAACTTGAGAGCCTGCTCGGCTACTTCTACGACACAGTCGTGGCCGCTCAGCTGCTCGAGGAACAGCCGACGTTCGACCTGTCCGTGCCAGACAACGTGACCTACGTAGCCAATGGGTTCGTCAGCCACAACACCATCTCGTTCCTGATGGACTGCGACACGACGGGCGTGGAGCCGGACTTCTCGCTGGTCAAGTTCAAGGAGCTCGTCGGCGGCGGGCAGATGACGATCGTCAACAAAACGGTGCCGCTGGCGCTGCAGACGCTCGGCTACTCCGAGCAGCAGGTCGAGCAGATCGAGGCGCACCTGGCCGAGCACGGCACGATCATCGGCGCTCCCGGCCTGAACGAGGAGCACCTGGAGGTGTTCGACGTGGCCGTCGGCGAGCGCGCGATCTCGCACATGGGCCACCTGAAGATGATGGGCGCCGTGCAGCCGTTCATCTCGGGCGCGATCTCGAAGACGGTCAACCTGCCACAGGAGGCGACCGTCGAGGACATCGCCGACGCGTACACGCAGGCGTGGCGCCTGGGGGTCAAGGCGCTCGCGATCTACCGCGACGGCTCCAAGACAGCGCAGGCGCTGCGCACCGACGCGCAGCAAGGAGCAAAGGAGCCGGTCGACGTCGACGCGGTCGTTGCCGAGGCGGTCAGCAAGGCCCTCGCGGAGGTGGGGCCGCGGCGCAGGCGCATGCCGGTCGAGCGCCAGTCGATCACGCACAAGTTCTCGATCGCCGGCCACGAGGGCTACATCACGGCCGGCATGTACGAGGACGGCTCGGTCGGCGAGATCTTCCTGACCGACATCGGCAAGGAGGGCTCGACGCTGCGCGGGATGATGAACTCGTTCGCGACCGCGATCTCGATCGCGCTGCAGTACGGCGTGCCGCTGGAAACGCTCGTACAGAAGTTCAGCTACATGCGCTTCGAGCCGGAGGGAATCACCGGCAACACCGAGATCCCGTTCGCCAAGTCGATGCCCGACTACATCATGCGCTGGCTCGCCTCGCGCTTCCTGGACACCGACGCCCAGGAGGAACTCGGCATCCTCACCCCCGAGGTACGCGCCCGCAAAATCGCACAGGAGACCGCGCAGTCGATCGGCTCCTCGGACACCGCCGGTCCCGCGTCCTCAGAGACGGCAAGCCCAGGCAACGGCAACGGCGGCAACGGATCGGCAGGCGGAACGTCGCAGGCGTCAGCCGCCGTCAGCACACCCGCAGCCGCGTCGCTGACAGACTCCCCGCCGGTCGTACCCGCGCGTCTGCAGGGCCTCGACCTCGGGCCCGCCTGCAGCCAGTGCGGCGGGATGATGCAACGGACGGGCAGCTGCTACACCTGCTCGTCGTGCGGGAACAACACCGGCTGCGGCTGATCAGGTCGGCAGGTCGACGTGCGAGCTGGCCGCGGCGTATTCGCCGAGCGTCGTGCGGGAGTCGTCGCGGCCGAGGATGCTGATGAAGACGGCGGCGAAGGCGATGCCGAAGACGAGCGCCTCGATGAAGCACATGCTCGCGCCGGCGAGGTGCTGGTCGTTGATGGCCGACAGGCCGAAGGCACGGGGGGCGCTGGCGTAGAGCGGGTACTCGGTCGTGGAGAGCCATGTCAGGGGCAGGCACACGCATGCGCTCGCCAGGCGCGTGAAGCCCAGCAGCGCGAGCCGCTGGTTGTTGGGGCGCAGGCGAGCACGGGGGAGCGGGTCGACGATCAGCCACCACATCGCCAGGCCCGTGTAGAACAGCGTGGCGTGCTCGAGGGCGTGCACGAGCTGGTGCTGGGCGGCGTAGTCGAACACGCTCGGGACCGCCCAGATCCACGTGGCGAGCGCCCACAGCGGCACCGCCAGCCACGGCGAGGTCAGCCGCGCGAGCACGCGGCCGGATCTGCCGCCCGCGGGCGCCACGGCCAGCAGCGCCTCGCGCGAGAGGCCGAGGGGCAGGATCGGCGAGCGCAGGCCGAGGATCAGCAGCGCCGGCGCGATGTCCGACAGCAGCACGTGCTGCATCATGTGCGCCGACAGCAGGTAGCGGTCGCCGATCGGGTCGAGCGGCGAGAGCAGCGCCACCGCGATCGTCAACAGCCCCGCCGCGTAGGGCACCCAGTGCCCGGCGTTCGGCGCGGACGTCGAAGAGCGCGCCTGCGCGCGTTTGTACACGCGCGCGTAGACCACCGCCGCAGCCAGCAGCGCGACGATCACGACCGGTTGGAAGCTCCACGAGCCCCAGCCTGGATAGGAGGTCATCCGACCCTCCCGCGGGCGAGGAGACGGGTGCTTCGGGTGTGGGCCTGCGGAGCGCCGGTCATGCTTGGCGGCATCCTATCGTGTCCGTTATCGCCACCGCTGCCGACAGCCCTCCCTCCCCCGACAGGCCACTGCAGGGCGGCTGCCTGTGCGGCGCCGTGCGCTTCGAGCTCACCGCGCCGTTCCTGTCCGCCGGCTACTGCCACTGCACCCACTGCCAGCGGCGCACCGGCACGGGATCCTCCGCCAACGGGCGCGTGCCGCAGGACGGCTTCCGGCTGCTGGCGGGCGAGGAGCAGCTGCGCTCGTTCAAGCCCGCCGAGGGCGTGCCCAAGCTGTTCTGCGCGACGTGCGGCTCGGCGCTGTTCAGCGGCGACCCGTTCTCCGATCCGCAGGTCGCGGTGCGGCTGGGGACGCTCGACCGCGATCCTGGCATACGACCGCAGTACCGGCAGTTCGTCGACTCGGCCGCGTCCTGGGAGCCGGTTCCCGAGGACGGTCTCGCCCGCCATCCGCGCTCGCGCGGGCTCTGAGCGCGGCTCGGCAGCCACTGTCACCGGCCCACGCGGGCCGGTGACATCGGCGCATGGCGTTGCCGGTCAGCCGTTGAGACGTTTCTTCAGCGCGCTCGCCGCGGAGAATTTCGCGGCCTTCGACGCGGCGATGTTGATCGTCTCGCCCGTCGACGGGTTGCGCCCCTGGCGAGCCGCTCGGTGGCTGACGCTGAACTTGCCGAAGCCGGCAAGCGCGACCTCACCCCCGGCGGCAAGCTCGTCGGAGACCACCTCGAGCGCCGCCTCGACCACCTGACGTGCCTGGCTGGCGGACAGCCCAGTGCGCTCCGCGACCTGCTCGCCCAGCTCGTTCTTTGTCATGCCACTCCCTTCTCGAGTGTCGTTGCTGCGAGCAGGCTAACCGCTGGTGAGGACGGCGACACGCGCAAAGCGCCCGCCGAGCCCGCGAAGAAGCCCGAAACTCCGGGGACTTATGCCGCGCGAGAAGCCGTCAGCTGCCCTTCCACTCCTCGCTCGACGCTCCTGCGAGCCCTGAACGGCGCCAGCGCGCCGGCCGCGCACGCCGCCCACAAGAGGCCCAGCCACACGCCGCTGGCGAGCGCCACGTGCACCCACACCAGCTCGGTCGGCAGGTGCGTCTCGTACTGATCCAGGCCCACCGCGCCCTGCAGCGCCAGCAGCACGCACAGGATCGTCAGCGGCCGCTGCACCGCCGGACCGACCTCACGGCGACGCGCCAGCCACCACACGAGCACCGCCGCCAGGCTGAACGCGAGCGCGATCTCCGCGTGGCGGTGGATGACGAAGTCCATCGTGCCGCGCCCGTCGAAGCTCAGGCGGTTGATCTTCTGGCCCGGCGAGCCGCCCGCGTGCGGACCGGCGGCGGTGGCGGCGGTGCCAGCGAAGATCGTCAGCGCGCCCAGCGCCACCAGCCAGCGCAGCGCGCGCACGATCGTGCGGTCGGCGGGCGCCTGCGGCGGCTCGTGGGCGGCGCGCCACACGAGCACGACGGCGGCGACCAGGATCAGCATCGACAGCGCGAAGTGGCCCATCACCCAGCCGTAGTCGAGCTGGCCTTTGACGGTGAAGCCGCCCAGCACCGCCTGCGCGACCACGCCGAGCGGCAGCAGCGCCCCCAGCCACGCCAGATCGCGCCTGTACGGGCGGCGGCGGACGGCCGCCAGCCACGCGAAGCCCGCCGCGATCGACACCGGCGCCGTGAGCAGCCGGTTGGAGAACTCGATCAGCGCGTGCGTCTTCAACGGCGGGTACACGTTGCCGTAGCACTTAGGCCAGGTCGGGCAGCCGAGACCGGAGCCGGTCAGCCGCACGGCGGCGCCCGTGAGCACGATCAGCGTCAGCGCTATCAGCCCGGCGTACGCGAAGCGCACGTACTGCTCGGGGGTGACGGTGTAGCCGTTGGTGCGCTCGCGCAGCTGCTGTAGACGGCCGGCCATCGTGCCTAAGGATGCCACTCGAACGGCAGCTCGTCCGCGATCTCGCGCAAACGCGGCGCCGTCGCGTCGCGCTCGGAGATCGTCAGCTCCTCCACGGGCAGCGGCCATTCGATCGCGACGTCCGGATCGTTCCACGCGATCCCCCGCTCGATCTCCGGGTCGTAGTACGCGGTCTGCTTGTACAGCACGTCCGCCACGTCGCTCAGCACGCAGAAGCCGTGCGCGAAGCCCACCGGCACGTACAGCTCGCGCATGCTGTCCTCGTCAAGTTCCACCGACTCCCAGCGCCCGTACGTGGGCGAGCCGCGGCGCAGGTCGACGGCGACGTCGACGATGCGCCCGCGCGCGCAGCGCACTAGCTTCGCCACGCCGTCGCCGATGTGGAAGTGCATGCCCCGCAGCACGCCGCGGGAGGAGCGCGAGTGGTTGTCCTGGACGAACAGATCGTCCGGCGGGATCCCCACCTCCGCGTGCCACTCGCGCCTGTACGTCTCGCAGAAGAAGCCACGCTCGTCCGCGTACACGCTCGGTTCGATCACCACCAGGCCGGGCAGGTGGACGGACAGGGCGCGCATAGGCGCAAGAGGGTAGCCGGCGGGGGGCGAGGGTGGGCGCCGGAAGGGCTCGAAATCGGGGACTCAACCCCCTCGAAATCGGGGACTCAACCCCCTCGAAATCGTGGATTCGATGCTACCGTTGGTCCATGAGCGATGGCTTCTCGCCGATCTCCGGCATCGTCACCCGCCGAGTCCTGGAGGTGGCGCGCGAGCGCCTCGAAGATGAGCCGGTGATCGGGCTGCAGGGACCGCGAACCGTCGGCAAGTCGACCCTGCTGGGCGAGCTGGCGGGCTCACACGGGGCGGGGGTGGTGGACCTCGACGAGCCCGCCACACGCGCGGCGGTGCTGGCGGACCCGAGCGCGTTCGTCGGCGGTCCGTCGCCCGTGTGCATCGACGAGTACCAGCACGTACCGGCAGTGCTGGACGCCATCAAGGCGGAGCTGAACCGCGAGCTGCGACCCGGCCGGTATGTGATCACCGGATCCACCCGCTACGACGCACTGCCCGTCGCCGCCCAATCCCTTACCGGTCGTCTGCATCTGCTGACGGTGTGGCCTCTCACCCAGGGCGAGATCTACGGCGTCACCGAGAGCCTGCTGGCGGCGCTCGTTGACGATCCGGTCCACGCCGCTCCGCGCGGGACCGTCTCGGCGACGAGCAGAGACGAGTACGTCACGCGCGTTGCCGCCGGCGGCATGCCAATCCCGCTGGCGAGGCGCAGCGCGGCCGCGCGCAACCGATGGTTCGACGACTACGTCGAGCTTGTGCTGGAGCGGGACGTGCGAGAGCTGTCACGACTGCGCCAGCGCGAGCGACTGCCGGCGTTGCTGCAACGTCTGGCCGCACAGACCGCAGGGGTCTTGAACGTGACGAAGGCGGCCGGCGAGGCGGGGCTCGATCGCACCACCGCGGCGGACTACGTCAAGCTGCTCGAGGCTGTGTTCTTGATCATGCGCCTGCCAGCATGGGGAACCACCGTACGTGCGCGAGCAACGAGCGCACCCAAGGTCCACATCGTGGACTCCGGCGTCGCAGCACGCTTGCTGCGCCTTACCCCGGAGAGGCTTGCCCGGCGCGACGCGGCTTCCCTGTCACAGTTCGGCCACCTGCTGGAGACGTTTGTGGTGGGCGAGCTTGTAAGGCAGGCCTCGTGGCTCCAGGAGATTGCGAATCTTGGACATTGGCGCACATATGACGGCGACGAGGTCGACCTGGTGCTCGAACGCGAGGACGGAGGCGTCCTGGCCTTCGAGGTGAAGGCCGCGGGTCAGGTTGGCGGCCGCGACATGCTCCACCTGCGCAAGCTGCGTGAAGCGCTCGGGGACCGCTTTCTGATCGGCGTCGCGCTCTACACCGGCAACCGCGGGTACAACGTCGAGGACCGCCTCCACGCGATCCCGATCGATCGGCTCTGGAGCCCGCTATGACCGTCGAGCTTGGCCAAGCTCTGCCGCTGATATCGGCCGCGATGTCGTGGTTGTAGACATGCCCGCAACCGCACCGGACGTCTGGGTGCCCGGTCCGCTTCGTCCGCTGCTCGCCGACGGCGCGGTCCACGTGTGGCGAGCGGACCTCACGGCGGTGGCGCAGGAGTTGGAGGAGCTGCTGTGCGAGGAGGAGCGCGCGCGGGCGGGGCGCATGGTGAACGCGCGCGACGGGGCGCTGTGGAGCCGTTCGCGCGGTCTGCTGCGGGCGCTGCTCGGTCGCTACGTCCAGCGCGATCCGCGCTCGCTGCGCTTCACCGCGGGGGAGCACGGCAAGCCGGCGCTCGTGCACGACGCGGATGAGTCGCCGGCGCGAGCGCCGTCCTCCCGTTCTCCCGAGCTGAGCTTCAACATGTCGCACTCGGGGCAGCTGGCGCTGTACGCGTTCAGCGCGGGCGGGGCGGTGGGAGTCGACCTGGAGGGCGCGCGCCGTCCGATCGACGAGGTGGCGATCGCCGCGCGCGCGCTCGGTGCGGCCGAGGCGCGGCGCCTGCAAGCGCTCGATCCGGCGACGCGCCGGCGGGAGTTCCTGCGCGCATGGGCTCGCCACGAGGCCGAGCTGAAGTGCCTGGGTGTTGGCATCGGCGGCGCTCGCGCCGAGGCCGGCGGGCGGGGACTGTGGATGGCCGAGCTCGAGCTCGGCCCCGGCGTGGCGGCTGCCGTGGCGGCCGAGCGCCCGGCGCGCGAGCTGCGCTGCTGGGACTGGCGCGGCTGAGCGGGCCGGATGTACTCGAGAGGTTCCCTGTTGGGAGACCCGTAGGCCAGTCCCTTCGAACAACCCCGCCGGCGCCGGTCACCGCACGAAGTGTCGTCTGGGAGCGCGCGCCTACACCTGGCGTCGCAGCCCGTGCAGGTGTGTTTCGTAGCCCGCGACCGACAGTCGAACGAGCGGGACATCGAATGGCTCGCCACGGGCTCCACTGCGTATGAGCGAGCCGGTGCCATGCGGTCGATGTGTGGGTGCGAGCCGCGCGAGCGCGGTGCTGGCGAGCATGCGCCGTGCACGTCGAAGAATGCGGCTGAGGCCGTCGCTGCGCGGCTCGATGAACAGCTCGTCGCCGTCGGGAAGAACGACGACGACCGGGCGGTCTTCGCTGATCGCGCGGCGGAAGTGAGAGTGAAAGCTCGGCAAGTCGGCCGCGATGAACGAGGTGCCGGAGGGGTAGCGGTCGGGTGCGGCGACGGCGCCGAGGACCGACTGGATCGTGCGGTCGAGCGATGGAGTGACGGGCATGCCGTCAGGTGAGCTCATGGCTTGGGCTTCCAGGAATCGATGATCGAGTTCGCATTCCCAACCAGGTGTTCGATGGCCTTGGGCAGCACCTCGTCGATCCTGCCTGCCGCGAAGCGCTCACCCGGCTGACGCTTGCTTGGTCCATCGTAGACTCGCGGTCGAATTGCATCGGAATGTGTGAACCGATCGGAGCGCCAGCCGCCGGCCAGGTTGCCGTGGCGGCCGGCAAATCGGCCGCGAGCACGCTGCTCGCGGCCGGCGACGGCTTTGTGTTGCGGTCGCTGACCTTGCCCGCACGGAGGCGACAGATGATCCACTGCGCTGCTTCAGCGGTTACGTCGGCTCACGCCGTAATCGAGGAGCGCGAAGCTGGACAGGGAACCACGACGCAGCCTGAGCCAGGCCAGGCGCCGCCCCCGCCTCATTGACGGCTTTTGGACCCAGGTCGCGAGCATGCTACGCCGTGGCCGTGGCGCGCTGCTGAGCGTGTGCGTACAGCGTCTCGGGGGCGATGTCGGCGTCGTTGGGCCAGACGATCGTGCCAGCCTCGGCGTCCGCGCGGAGCTGCGCGAAGTAGGCCGGGTCGCGCAGCGGCTCGAACACGCCGCCGTAGCCGAGCAGGTAGGAGAGGTCGACGTCTGCCGTGGTGCCATCGTCGAACCGGACGTGCACGGTGTACCCGTCCAGCGGCTGGGCCTCGGTGAGAAGGGGCGTGCTGCGCATGGTCGCAATGGTAGAGCGTTCAGCGCAGCGGCTCAATCGGGGCGAGCGGTTGGTGGTTGCGCGCACGGACCCAGTTCTCGCGCAGCTCAGCCTGGTGCGTCTTCGCCCACTCGACCACGAGCCGCTGCCCACGGGGCGGCAGTCCCCCTGCGAGAGTCGCCAGGTTCTCGATATCGACGGTGGCCTCGTCCCCGCCGTAGCTGGCGTGGAAGTGAGGACGTCCGCCGTGGTGCGCCTCGTCGTGGTACATCCAGATCACGATGCCGTAGAACGCGCTGATCCGTGGCATCACGCACTCGGCCCGAGGCATCCACCGTTTCTAAGCATCCACTGTGATCGCGCGCCTGCTGTAGCAATCGAGGCGCCGCGAGCGAGCTCATACGCCGGGATTGTCCCGTCCGGATCGGCGAATCTGACCGCTAGTGGTGCTTGCGCCGGCGACGCTTGCCGCGCTTGGAGGTGCTCTTATGCCCGCGCCCGTGCCCAGGGGGGCTGGGCACGGCGGCTTTGGAGCCGGGCCTTGCGTGGTAGACGGAGATGCTCGTCTGCGAGACGTTGCGCTCCTTGTCATAGGCGAGGAACGTGAGCGTGTGCCAGCCGTAGGGGATGTGCTTGGCGCCCTGCCAGTCGATCGCCCCGGAGAGCGCGTTCGGGAAGTCCGGGCCGTCGTAGTTGCGGATCAGCTTGCCGTCCCACTCCAGCCGGATCCGGAATACACCAACGGGGCTTGTCGCCGAAACGTCTATCGGCAGCGGACCCGAGTAGCTCGTGTGATCGGCCGGCGAGGCGATCGAGATCTTCGGCCCGGTGAACTGGCCGCACGGTTCGCTCAGCTGGTCGCCGTCCTTCACGTATGTCCGCATCGCCGCGAACGACGGCTTGCGCGAGCCGTCGCCGCGCAGCAGCCCGGACACCGCCACCCCTTCGTCCTCCAGCGGGAACCACAGCGCCACCTGGACGTACGGGTCTTCCGCCATGCAGTGGTACGCCTGGCGCAGGAACGTCGCCTGCTGTTCTTCGCTGACTCCACCGGCCGTCTGTCCCGCCCACGCGCCTTCGGCGCAGGTCGCTTCGGTGGTGCGCCAGCTGAGCTCGGTCATCCAGATCGGTTTGTCGTCGCCGTTGGCGAGCATCACCGCGTGCACTTCGCGGTAGGCCAGGAACGAGTCGGGGACCATGCGGTTTTCGGGACCGCGCAGGAATTCGTAGGGCGAGAGTTTGTTGCAGGCGGTGTCGGTGTGCACCGCCACCGCGTCGAACGAGCCCTTGGCCCCCGCCTGGTAGACGCCTTCGAGGAACTGGTAGTCGTTGCCGGTGAGCCCGCCGAGCACGACCGTCGCGCTCGGGTCGGCCGCCTTGACCACCGGGTAGGTGGCCTCCAGCAACTGCGCGTAAGCGGTCGGATTGGGGGCGCCGATCCACCACGCCGGGGCGTCCTCCTCGTTCCAGATCTCATACGCCGCCACCTTCGTTCCGAACCGCTGCGCGAGCGCGCCCACGAACGCGGCGTAGTCCGCGGGGTTGGCGGGCGGCGTGTGTTCTTCGGGAGAGCCGGTCTCCCACTGCGGCGTGCCGACCACGTCGAGGATCACCTTGGTGCCCGGCGGCAGCTGCGCGAAGACCTGTTCCCACGACGCCAGCGCGCTCGGTTCGATCGCGCCAGGACGCGGCTGCATCGAGCGCCAGCTGACGAAGTAGCGGACCCAGTGCGTCCCCAGCGTCTTCAGGTTCTGCGACTGGTTGACGGTCGCGGTGATGTTCACGCCGGCTTCCGCCGCCACAGCGCGCGGGGTGCCCGCGGCCGCGATCGCGGCCCACAGCAGTCCGCTGAGGACCAGCGCAGCCGCCGCGCGCGCTCCCCGCCCACGGCCGGCCCGATCGATCACAGTGGTCGCGTGACACCCCATCGCAGGCCCAGCATCGCTCCTTCGGCCGCCGAGCTTGAGTGTGCGGACCGCTTCATCCACGCAAATACCCACGGCTGACAGCGCGCCGGATGGCGCTCGCACGTGTTGGCACGCTTGGCCGCGCGCCGATTGCACGACCCCCCACGGATACCCTTCTCTTTAGCCAATGACCAGCAACTCGCCACCGCCGGTGCTCGTCGATCGGGTGCAGAAGCGCTTTGAGATCCCGCGCGAGCAGGTCAGCACCCTCAAGGAGCGCGCGCTCCACCCGTTTCGCCGGAGCGTGACCGACACGCTGCACGCCCTGCGCGGGGTCTCCTTCGCGGTGGAGCCGGGGGAGTTCTTCGGAATCGTCGGGCGCAACGGCTCGGGCAAGTCGACGCTGCTCAAGTGCCTGGCCGGGATCTACAGCGTCGACAGCGGCAGCATCTACGTCAACGGGCGCATGTCCACGTTCATCGAGCTCGGCGTCGGCTTCAACCCCGACCTACCGGCGCGCGACAACGTCCTGCTGAACGCGACCATGCTCGGGCTCAGCCCGCGTGAGGCGCGCAGGCGCTTCGACAGCGTGATCGACTTCGCCGAGCTGGGCGAGTTCGTCGAGATGAAGATCAAGAACTACTCCTCGGGGATGCTCGTGCGACTCGCCTTCTCGGTGATGATCCACGTGGACGCCGATATCCTGCTGATCGACGAGGTGCTGGCAGTGGGGGACGCTGCGTTCCAGCAGAAGTGTTACGACGAGTTCGAGCGCATCCGCGAGAGCAGCGCCACCGTGGTGCTGGTCACCCACGACATGTCCGCTGTTCAGCGCTTCTGCGCTCGTGCGCTGCTGCTCGAGCACGGTCGCCCTGTGGAGCTTGGTGATCCCGAGCACGTCGGCAACCGCTATTTGGAGCTCAACTTCTCTGAGCAGGCGCGCCAAGTCGAGGAGGCGGCAGCCGCGGCGGAGGATGAGGGCTGGGGGGTGTCTCGTGCGGCGGACGCGGGCGAGAGCGTGATCGGGCCCGAGACGGTGGGCGAGAGCGTGGTCGTGCCCGAGACGGTGGGCGAGAGCGTGATCGTGCCCGAGACGGTGGGCGACCGGGGGTCGGAGCCGACAGGTCAGCGCTATGGCGACGGACGGGCGGAGATCCTGGATGCCTGGTTCGAGGATGAGCATGCAGAGCGGGTCGAAGCACTGCAGACAGGGAGGCCATGTGCCTTTGCCGCGCGTGTGCTCTTCCACGATGACATCGACGATCCGCTGTTCGGTGTCGTCCTGCAGAACAGCCGGCGCATCAACGTGCTGGGCGCGACCAACCAATGGACCGATGAGCACACCGGACTCCATCGCGCTGGCGATCAGCTCATCTTCCGCATCAGCTTCGAGAACGTGCTTGCGCCCGAGCGATATCACGCGACCCCCGCGATTGCGCACCGGGGCACCGGGGCTGCTTGGATAGACCGACGCGAGCGGTTTGCCAGCGTCGTGGTGACCGGCACGATCACCACGGACGCTGCCGTGCTTCTTCCCTTCCGGTTCGCCATCGAGCACGAGAACGCGATCGCGGTGGCACGAGAGGGCTGAATGGCGACCAGTAGGTATACACCCCACCAGCCCGCCCTTCCAACGCCGGTTTCGCTGCCGCTCGACGCGACGATCCGTGAGCTGTGGCTTGCCCGGACGCGTCAGCACTTCGAGGACTCCTATGCCGGCGTCAGGATGCTCCAATTCCCCGAGGATCTCCGGGTATTCGAGCACCTGCTCTGGCTCTCGCGCCCAAACGTCGTGATCGAGATCGGCGTGCAGTTTGGCGGCTCTACCCTGTGGTTCCGCGACCGGCTTCGTGCGTTGAGGCAGTATGGGCTGCAGGACGATATACGGGTGATCGCCATCGACATCGACGTCTCCGCGGCAGCCGATGCGCTGGCAGCGGCCGACCCGCGCTACGCAGAGACGATCACGCTGCTCGAGCGCGACGTGACGGATCCACTGCTGCCAAGCAGCGTCGCCGAGCTCGTTGCGAGCGACGACCGGTGCATGGTCGTCGAGGACTCGGCCCACACCTACCGCACCACCCGCGCCGCGCTCGACGGCTTCGCTCGCTTCGTCCCGCCGGGCGGCTTCCTGGTGGTCGAGGACGGGTGCGTGGACATCGAGCCGATGCGAGCAGACCCAGACTGGCCGAGAGGGGTGCTGCCCGCCATTGAGGACTGGCTGGCCACCGCCGCAGGCCGCGACTTCCGCGTACGGCGGGATCTTGAGATCTACGGCATTTCCTGCCATCCACAGGGGTTCCTGCAGAGGGCAGCGCGATGAGCGTCGTCGAGCCTCCCCCGGCTCGGCCCATCGAGGGCGATCTGCCGGGCCCCGCGGCAGCGACGACGTTCGAGGCTCTCGGACGCCCGATCAAGGGGCCCTCGGCGCTGGGCTCGGACCCAAGACGGCTGCTGACCCTGACCTGGGCCCTCGCCAAGACCGAGTTCAAGCTCGCGTTCTTCGGTTCGGCGCTGGGCTACCTGTGGCAGCTCATGCGCCCGCTGCTGCTGTTCGGGGTCATCTATCTGGTGCTCAGCAGATCCATCCTCGCCGCCTCGAGCAAACAGCCGTTCTACCCCGCCGCCCTGCTCCTCGGCATCGTCCTGTTCACCTTCTTCAGCGAATCCAGCGGCGGAGCCGTCACCTCCCTCGTGAACCGCGAGAGCCTGGTCCGCAAGATCGACTTCCCGCGCCTGGCGGTCCCGTTGTCGATCGTGCTCACAGCGGTCCTGAACCTGTCGCTCAACCTCCTTCCGGTGCTCATCTTCCTGTTCGCCGCGGGCGGCTCCGCGCACTTGAGCTGGCTCGAGCTGCCGCTGTTGCTGCTCATGCTCGCGGGCTTCGCCGCCGGCCTCGGAATGATCCTCTCGGTCGGCTACGTGCGCTACCGGGACATTCGCCCGATTTGGGAAGTTGCGCTGCAGATGACCTTCTACGCCTCGGGGATCTTCATCGCTATCGCCGGCCTGAAGCCGGTCAACGCGTTCGGGCTCAAGATCAGCCTCGCCCATGTGCTGATGGCCAACCCGTTCGCCGCGATTCTGGAGCAAGCTCGACACGTGTTCATCGACCACAGCTACCCGAGCGCGGCAAGCGCCATCGGTGGGGGCGGGCTGATATTGATCCCGATTGGGATCGGTGTCGCGACGCTCGTTGGCGGCTTCCTGCTGTTCGACCGCCAGGCGCCGCGGGTGGCAGAGCAGCTGTAGTGGCCGTCTGGGAACGCCATGCCCCTGTCCGCGAAGGTCGCGAGCCGCGCGATTCTCGGACTCTTGACCTGCGCATCGCCTTCGTCGGCCAAGGCGTCTACTTCCGCCAGTGCGCGCTGGAGTTGCCGGCGGACGGCCTCGACCCGGCGTTCGTGGACTTCCGCGCGGCCGCGCGGCCGGAGCGGCTGCTCGCGCGGCTGCAGGAGCTCGACCCCGATGTGGTGCTCGTCTTCCGACCCGAGATCGTCCCTCCCGGCCTGTTCGACCCGCTGCGTGCCGTCACGATCGGTTACCTGACCGAGCCCCTTCCGCGCAGCTCCGGCACGGACCATCCGGATCTGCGCGAACGAATGTGGTGGCTCGAACAGGTCGACGCCGGCAACTTCGACCGCATCGTCTCCTTTGACCCACTGATCGCCGAGACGGCCGCGAGCGTGCTGCCGGTGTGGCGTTCGCTGCCGATTCCCGTTGCCGACAGTCTCTTCATGGATGTGCGCGAGCGAGCGCGCCCGCCCCAGCTTCTGTTCGTGGGGCGCTCTACCGAGCATCGCGAGCAGCTGCTCACACCGATCAAGCGAGCACACCCGATCGTGCACATCGGCCATGGGCTGTTCGGCGAGCAGCTGCGCCGCTTCCTGCGCCTGGCGGACGTCCAGCTCAACCTGCACAACAACCCCTACCCATCGTTTGAGAACCGCGTCTGCATCGCGTTGGCCGCGGGGCACCTGGTGATCTCGGAGGCGCTCAGCCCCAGGCACGAGCTGCAGCCCGGGACCGACTATCTCGAGGCGAACACGGCCGCGGAGCTGCTCGCGCTGGTCGAGCTGCTCGCGCATGAGCCTGACGCGTTTGTGGATGTGCAGAGAGCGGGGCGCCGGCTGGCCGAGCGCTTTCGCGCGTCGCTGGTCTACCCCGGGCTGGTGCGCGACGCGGTCGCCGACGTGGCCCAGCGCGGCAGCGAACGGCAGAGGCGATAGGAGGCCGGCCGCGGCGGTCAGGCTCGAGCGCCAGCCGCTCCGAACGCGGCGACGTCAGCGAGCAGGTCGTGCGTGACGCGAGCAAAGATACGGGAGGCTCGGTACTGCTCGGCCTTGAGGCGTCCACGCACGCGAATCGCGTGGTACATCTCCGGGAAACGGCCGAGGCGGTTGAGGACCCAGACCAGTCCGTCGGGCGACTCGACCTCCAGGTAGTCGATATTGCGCTCCAGACCGTGCGCGGGAATGAGCTCTTCGCTCAGCAGCAGGTGCCCGGTCGCCAGATGCACGCCGACCTGATGGCCGAACTCGCCGCCGGGCTCGGGCGCCACGTACACCCCCACGTCGTATTCCCGGAGCAGCTCGTCCAGCGCCTCGCCGGTCACGCCGTGGATCACCTGGAGAAGATCGTGGTGGTGCTTGGCGGGCATGAGCATCCTCTCGCGATGCGCGCTCGATCGCCCGATCGACATCGCACGCGGCGTGTGGTGCAGCGGGCGCACCTCGCCGTAGAGCGCATCGCTCACCGGCGGCGGGATTGCGCGCCAGATCTCGCTGGCGCCGACGCGCTCGCCGGTCAGCGTAGGGTCGAACGACACCAGCCTGTCCAGGGTCTCCGCCGCCCACGCGGCCTGGCCCTCCAGCATGCCAGCCACGAGAACGCCGAGGGTGACACCGGGCAGCTTCCGCACAGCCTCGACGGGGACGGACGGGGGATCGAGGATCACGCTCACGTGGGGTCGGAAGGCATCCACGGCGGCCGATGTGCGCCCGTCGTCGCCCGCGCGGCTCGTCTCGAAGCGCGCCGGCATCAGCTCGTGCGTCGGCAACGGCGGGCAACAGCCGTCGAGCCATACCCGTGGGCCCAGAAACGCGACACGAAGCGGCTCCCGGACGAGCCGCAGCGGGCTGGCAGTGACGCTGCGGACAACTGGGCTACCCATCGGCACCGCTACGATAGCGACGCCCTGCGAGGGGCCACCCCCGCATGTCCGACTGGCAAGAGCGAATCACGCACGAGACGGCGCCGGCGATCCGGGCCGAGCACGAGCTGCGTTATCGCATCGCCGCGCCGCTGATCCTTGCGGGCGGGCCGTGGGTGGACCTGGGCTGTGGCAACGGCGTCGCGGCTGCCGCCGCACTCGGCAACGAGCGGCCGGCGCACGCAGTGCTCGTGGACGTCGAGGCGCAGGCGGTCGCGCTCGCTGCGCGTGAGCTGGGAATGTCCACGGCCGTGCAGCTGGAGGGCGACCTCACCGACGCGGACGATCTGCAGCGGATCGGCGAGGCGCTGCGCGACTTCCAGGGCGACCCGGTGGTGACCTGCTTCGAGGTCGTCGAGCACCTGAGCACGTTCCTGCCGCTGCTCGAGTGGGCAGGGGCGCTCACCCGCGAGCGCAGCGCCACGTTCGTCATCAGCGTGCCCAACGACGCCTTCTGGGCGATCAAGAACCCCCACCACCTGACGGCCTGGAGCGAGGGCGCATTCGAGGAGCTGCGGCGCCTGCTGCCCTCGGAGCACACGCTGTTCCGCCAAGTCGCCATCACCGGCTCCGCGCTGACGGGCTGGGACGGCGAGCCCGTCGAGCACGACCTCACGATCAGGGTCGGCGCGGAGGGGACGGTCGCGACGCACTTCATCGCGGCCGTCGGCCCCCGACGCCACGATCTCTGGCGCGGCGCACTGGCGGTTCAGACAGACATGCTCGAGCAGCGCCGCTGGGAGCGCCAGCGTGAGAGCGACGCCGCCGTGGCGCAGGAGGTGGCGAATGCGCAGCGTGCGGCGGTCGCGTCACAGGATCTGACGATCGCCAGGCAGAAGAAGGAGCTACGCGAGCAGACCGCCCAGTTCGACCAGTGGCGCGCCTATATCCACGAGCTCGAGCGCGAGCTCGGACGACCTCTGTCGGGCGCGTCAGCCGAGGACTCTCCCGCGTGAGGGTCGCGTTCCTCGTCAACGACCTGCAGCTCTCAGGCGGGGTTGGCGTGATCGTGCGACACGCCAAGGAGCTGAGCACGCTCGAGGGCTGGGATGTCACGCTCGTCCTGGTGCGCGAGGAGGAGCAGCCGAGCTGGCACGGCTACGAGCACCTGCCCCATCTGCATGTGCGCACGCGCGAGCAGGCGCTCTGCGAGCACTACGACGTAGCCGTGGCGACCTGGTGGGAGACGACGTTCACGCTGTTCGAGCTGTCGGCCGAGCGCTACGCATACTTTGTGCAGAGCCTGGAGGACCGCTTCTACCACCACGACGAAGCCGAGCGGCTGGGAGCCGGCCTGACGCTCGATCTGCCCGTCGCGTTCATCACGGAGGCGCGCTGGATCGCCGACACGCTCGCGGGAGTGCGCCCCGACGCTTCCTGCTATCTCGTGCGCAACGGCATCGACAAGGATGTCTTCGGTCCGCTCCAGCGAGCGCCGATCAACACCGCGGACCCGCTCCGGGTGCTCGTCGAGGGCTCGCCCAGCTCATGGTTCAAGCACGTCCACGACGCGATACAGGCCGCTGGCGCGATGCGCGAGCCCCGCCATGTGACGGTCGTGTGCAGCGACCGCGAGGCCCTGGGAGATGTCGTCGCGGACGAGATCGTCGGTCCGCTGAGCCACCGCGAGATGGCCGACCTGTACGAGCGCACCGACGTCGTGCTCAAGCTCTCGAGCGTCGAGGGCATGTTCGGGCCGCCGCTCGAGGGCTTTCACCGCGGCGCAACGTGCGTCGTGACGCCGGTCACCGGCCACGAGGAGTACGTAGAGCACGGCTGGAACGGGCTGCTCACCGACTGGGGGGACCTGCGCGGCACCGCGCGCCAGCTCGACCTGCTCGCTCGTGACCGTGAGCTGCTGCACTTCCTGCGCATCAACGCGCTGGAGACCGCGCGAGCGTGGCCGTCGTGGGAGCAATCGAGCCAGTTCATGGCCGGCGCGCTGCTGGCCATACAGCGCGAACCTCCGCCGGCGGCCGCAGCCGGCGCGGCGCGCCTGCTCGCGGACCTGCGCGGCGGCATCGAGACCTACAACGGGCATCTGCGCGAGCGCATGGAGTTTGCCCGCCGCGCACTGCGCTACGAGCGCCCCGTGGCGCGGCTGCGTCGCAGCCCGACGGGGCAGCGCCTGATCGTCCTGCGACGCAACCGCCTGGTCAAATTCGCCGCTCGTCCGCTGCGCCCGCTCACCCGGCGTGCGCGCGACCTGCTGTCGTGAGCGCCGGCTCGCTCGCAGAGCGACTCCGGTCCCTGACGAGCTCCGCCCTGCGACGCCCGCGCCCAATGGCGAGCGTCACGCCCGTCCCCGCCCTGCTCGAGCTCGCGCGCTCGGGTCCCGCCCCGCTCTCCAGCGCTCGCGCCGACCCGCGTGAGCCGCTGGAGATCGCCGTCGTGATCCCGTCCTTCAGGCGCGGTAGCGGCGGCCACGCCACGATCGTCCACCTGCTGCTCGAGCTGCGCGCGCTCGGCCACTCCGTCTCGCTGTGGCTGGAGGACTACGAGGGCCGCCATGCCGGCGAGCCGGCGACGGTGACGACCCGCAGCTTCGCCTCCTTCTTCGGCGCCGGTGAGCTGGACCTGCACATCGGCTTCGAGTCCTGGCAGGGAGCGGATGTCGTGCTAGCCACCGGCTGGCAGACGGTCGCGCGGGCGCTGATACTCCCGGGCGCCGGAGCCCGCGCCTACCTGGCGCAGGATCACGAGCCCGACTTCTACGGCGCTTCGGCCGAGGCGCTGTGGGCGGCGCAGAGCTACCGTCAGGGGCTCTACTGCATCGCCGCCAGCCCCTGGCTGGCCGAGCTGCTGCGCAACCGCTATGGCGCGCGCGCCACGCATTTCGACCTCGCCGTCGATCATGGCACCTACCGTCTCGTCGACGAGCCACGGCGGGATGATCTCGTCGTCTTCTACGCGCGCGCCGCCACACCGCGTCGGGCGGTTCCGCTCGGGCTGCTCGCGCTGCGCGAGATGGCAGGGCGCCGCCCGGATCTCGAGATCGTGCTCTACGGGGAAGAGCGGGAGCTGGCCGCCGGGTTCCGGCATCGCGACGTGGGGGCGCTCGAGGGCCGCCGGCTTGCCGAGCTTTACCGCGAGGCGACCGTCGGCATGGTCCTGTCGCTGACCAATCCCTCACTCGTCGGCCTCGAGATGATGGCCTGCGGACTACCCTGTGTGGAGCTAGCGAGCGAGTCGATGCTGGCGAGCTTTGGCCGCGACGGACCGCTGACGCTCGCCGAGGCTGACCCGGTGGCGCTGTGCGCCGCCGTGGAACGGCTGCTGGACGACGGCGAGCGCCGCCTGCGTGTCGCGCGCGCCGGCCTGGAGCTGATGGCAGGGCGCACCTGGGAGCACGCCGCCGCGCAGGTGCAGGCCGGACTGAGACGGGCGCTGGAAATCGGCTCCCAGGTGCGCGGGTAGGCTTCCGGCCTTGCGCTCAACCTTCTCGCTGCGATCGGCGCGTACCGCCGATCTGCTGATCCTCGGGCTGTTCGTCGCGATCGTGACGGCCGTCTACGCCCGCTACGCGCTTCGCGTGGCGACGTTCCAGCTCGACGAGAGCCTGTACACGCACGAGGCGCGCTTCATCGCCGCGCACTTCCCCAGCGCGCTGTGGCAGTCCAACATCTTCCCACGTGGCCTGCAGCGCCTGGACCAGCTCCTGCTCGCGCCGCCGTTCGCGTTCATGCGCGGACCCGGCGCCTTCGAGGTTGATCGCGTTATCCAGTGCCTGCTGTTCGCGAGCGCGGCGGTGCCGGTGTTCCTGCTTGCACGCGGCACCGGCCTGCAACGCCTCGCCTGTCACCTAGCGGCGCTGCTTGCGATCGTCGTGCCGTGGGCGGTCGTGAGCACCTCCTTCCTTACCGAGTGCGCCGCCTACCCGGCCTTCGCGTGGTCGCTGTATGCGGTGTGGCTCGCCGTCACGAGGCCGTCGTGGCAACACGAGGCGTTCGCGCTCGTCGCGATCGTCCTCGCGACGCTCTCGCGCACCGCGATGCTCGCGCTCGCGCCGATGCTGCCGCTCGCCGTGCTGTGGCAGGAGTGGCGCTGGGGCCTCGCTGGAGCAAGCATCGGCGGACGCCTGCGAGCGCTGCCCGGGCGACTGTGGGCACGTCATCGTCTCGTGAGCGCGGTCTCGGCGGTCGCGACCGCCGTGTATGCGGCCATCCGGCTGGGGCTGGCGCCCAACGAGCTGAACACGCTCACCGGCGAATACGGCGTGCCCCACCTCGGTGCGATCCTCCCGCTGCTCGGACACTACCGCTACTTCCTCTCGCGTGACGTCGCCGGGACCGGCCTCGTGGCGATCGCGATCGGCCTGCCGTGGGTCCTGGGCACGCTCGTGCGTCCCCGCGACGGAGATCGCCATGCGCTCGCGGCCGTGTGCGTGCTCGGGGTCCTCTGCATGCTTCTGTCGCTGATACCGGCCAGCCCCGACGAGCGCTACACGGCGTATGCGGCCATACCGTTCGCGCTCGTGTTCGCGGCGGCCCTCGGCACCCGCCCCGGGATCGGAGTCCTCGCGGGGGCGGTCGCGGTCGACTTGCTGATCGAAAGCGTCACGTGGCCGGCCCTGGCGAACCTGTACGACTACTTCACCTATCCCGCCGCCATCTTCTACCAGCGCGTGCTTCTGGGGCACCTGAGCGAGATCCCCCTGCCGATAGGCCACCTCTCTCCCGAACGCCTGGTACAGGCCGCCGTGCTGCTCGTCGCGCTCGCGTGGATGCTCGCCGCGCGCCACTCACGCGCGAGGCGTCCCGCCGTCATCGTGCTGGGCGTCGGGGTGCTCGGGTTCTGCTCGATTCAAACCTTCTACGCACTGCACAAGTACGTGACCGGGGCGGGCGCCGGCTTCAGCGCCGCCGAACGCTCGTGGGTGGACCGTCACGTCCCGGCCGGCGCCGAAGTCTCCGCCCTGACCGTGTCGCTCGGGCAAACGCTCAACTACACGCCGATCTGGGAGACGGCCGAGTTCTGGAACACCTCGATGAACACGACCTCATTCTTCGGCAGCACCCTGGGCCTGGGCCGCGCACCGCTGCCCCAAACGGGCACGCTGCTCCAGCTGACCCCTCACGAACCGGGTGGGCTGATAACCGCCATTCAGACCGCCGACAAACGGCCCCAGCGGCTGAGCTACATGCTCGTGCCGGACGTCACCGTCCTGGACGTCGGCTTCGACGTCGAACAGTCCTCCACCGACCCCGTCCTGCTGCTCCAGCTCGAGCGCCTGCGCGAGCCGGCACGCCTGACCTGGAAACTGAACGGCACCTCCGAAGAAGGCTTCATGGCGCCGGGCCAACCGGCGGAAGCGCTCGTCTACAGCGATGCGCTCGAGCAAGGCGACCGGTGCGCCAGCTTCACGCTGCTCGCGCCGGCGGGCTTCACCGGACGCTGGCCGTATGCGGTGCTCGAGTCGGGGCGCACCGTGCGCCACGGCGGGCTGGCCGCCGGGCAGGCGCGTGCGATAACCGTGCGGCTGCAGGCAGAACAGCAGCCCGGAGGCCCGATGGCGCGACTCTCGATCCGTGTCCACGGGAGCGTGCCGTTCCCAGCCCTGGGAACGGTCAGCGCGCGCGTGGAAGGCTTCGCGCTGCACCCCTGCACGGGCCGCGCGTGACGGTCACGCTCTGAAGCGTGCCGGAGAGCGCAGCGCCGGTCGCGGGCGGGGACAGCGTGCGTATCGCTCCTGTGGCTGCCGCGTGGCCCGTGGCCACGCAGGTCGTCAGGCTCACCTCGGCCGGCGCGCCGCCCGCCGTCAGGACGACGCGCTCGTTGGCGCTCCCCAAGCGCACGCCGAGCACCGCCTTCGCCGGAGTCTCTGAGCCCGCTATGGGACCCGGCGGCGCGAGCGTGAGCGTCACCGACAGCGCGTCGGGCGCTTCCGATGCACCCGTGAAGGCAGCGAGCACGACGGCGTGCGCCGCCGGGATCCCGCCTTCCGGCGCCAGCCCAGTGGCCAGCCAGACGGCTCGCACGGGGCGCATCAGCTGCGTCAGCGTGAGCACGCCGTCCGGGGAGCGCGCAAGCGGCGTGCCGGCCAGCTGCAGAAAGGCCGAATCGGTCGCTTCGACATCCTCGTGCATATCCGCCACTGCCGACGCGGGCGCGAGCAGTCCGGTCGTCGGGTCCACCGCAAGGCCCGGCTGGCCGGGCAGCGCCGAAATCGGCGATTCGACAGTCGGCAGGCCGAGCTCAGGCAGCTCGGCCCAGCTCCTCACCCGCGAGTTCCAGAACAGCGTCACATGCGCCTGGTTGGCGGCGAGGCCGGCGGTGGCCACCAGACTGGCGGGGGGAGCCGCGGTCGACAGGTTGTCGAGCCACGTCACTTCCGGCGAGCGCGCATGGCTGTCCACCCAGCCCAGCGCCGCGACGCTGCCGCCGGTGCGACCGGCGATGCCCTGGACCTTCCCGTCGATCACCGCGAACGCGTACCCGGCCATGACGAGCTGCGCCACCGCCGCGGCGCCGACCGTCCACCACAGCTTGACGCGCGCGGAGCGAGACCACAGGAGCGCCGTGGCCAGACCCGCGAGCAGCGTCAGCAGCGCAAGCGCATCCTGGATCGTGAGCCCCGTCAGACCGAGCTGGGCAAGCCGTTGCGTGAGAACGTGGGGAACGATCGACTCGACCGGGGCGAGGAAGGCGGTCTCCTCGGTCAGCGGCGAAAGGAACGGGACCACCGCGTACAGCGCGGCCAGCGCCACCGCGCAGGCGAGCAGGTCGCTCGCGCGCACGCTGCGTTCCTCCAGCGCCGCGAACGCGCCCAGCCAGAACACGGGAATCACGTAGAAGAAGTAGCGCTCCTCGGTCATTCCACCGAGATAGCCGCCCTGCGAGTAGACAGTCAGCACGAGGAACACGACGATCACCAGGCCGGAGGCTGCCAGGTGGATCCAGCGCCGATCGGGCTGCGGGCGAGACATTCGCCTGACGAACCACGTGAGCGAGACGATCGCCGGCAGGAGCCCGACACCGAGCGCGAGGGTGATCAGCTCCACCAGCAGCCCCTCGCCCATGTTCGCCGGCAGGCCGTTGCGGATGATCACGTTGCTGTAGGTCCCAAGGAACTGTTCCACGTGGGCCTGCCACTGTCCCGAGGCTTTCTCGTAGATGACGAACGCGACGATGCCGGCGAAGACGATCAGCGTGAGCGGGTAGCTGCGCAATGCCCTGGCGGCGGCGCTCGCGAGCCGCCGCGGGACGCCGGAGGCGCCGTCCGAGCGCCACGTGCAGACCGCGAGCACGGCCAGCAGGTAACCCACGTATACGGCGGCGAACTGCGCCCGCGTGCACACCAGCAGCGCGATGCTCGCCAGTGCGAGCAGATCGCGGGCCGGCGAGGCCCGCCACACCGCCGCGCAGGTGGCCAGCACCATCCACCAGAACAGCGGGTAGGAGAGGTTCTCCGTGAACAGCGCCGAGGTGAGCGCCAGCCAGGGGACCGCGACGCTGAGAAGCGCGACCGCGACCGCCGACCACGCGGACGCGAGCACGATCCTCGCCATCAGGAAGATCGGAGCCACGGCGCTGACGAACAGCACGACGCTGAGCACGTGGTCGACACGCACCGCCGAGGCGCCGCTGAAGAGCCGGAACGCGATCGACAGGAGCAACGAATACAGCCGGTTGGTGGCCCGCGCATCGAGGTCGTGGAACAGCGAGTGAGGGAAGTCGCTGGTGTAGTGGACGGCCGACTGCTCGATCAGCGTCTCGTCGAGCGCGAACACCGTCACATGGGCGGCGATCAGCCCCGCGCCCAGCGCGATCAGCAGCGCGCCGCCGGCCAGCGCGAGCGCGGGTGCGCGACGGCTCTCTACATGCATCCAGCGGGCGCGTGCGCGCCAGGAGCGCCGACCGATCGAAGCGGCCTCCACGTCAGCGACGGCGCAGCCCGAGAATGCTCAGCAAGAAGGACGAGAAGAAGATCTGGATTCCGACGATCAGCAGCGAGGCGGCGATCACCGCGAGGTGTTCGTCGGCCAGCGAGCCGAAGCCGTGCGAGATCCACGTCCCCAGGATCACCCCGCCGGTGACCACGCCGACGAGCACGAACACGCCGCCGAGGAGCAGGCCGTGCTCGAGGCGAAAGCGCGCGCGCATGCGGTCGAACCAGGGGTCCTTCTCGCCCATGAAGTACGTGCCGTAGGCGTGCGCGCACAGCCCGAGCGCGATCACCTGGGTGCCGACGATCATCAGCAGGGCGCCGCCGATCAGCGCGTGCAGCCCCCACGCGCGCCCGAAGAAGTCCAGGCCCGCCCCCACGAACGCGACGATCAGCGTGCCCACGCCGGCGAGCACGGCGCCGGGCACGATGAACAGGTGGTTGGGGCTGTGGACGAGCAGGAAGCGCAGGTGGCGCCAGCCGTCGCGGAAGCTCGACAGTTTGCTCTCGCCGCCGCGGGGGTGGTATTCGATCGGGAACTCGGCGATCCTGAGGTTCTCCTTGGAGGCGCGGATGACCATCTCGGAGGCAAACTCCATGCCGGTCGTGCGCAGATCGAGGCGCGGCAGCACTTCGCGGCGCAGCGCGCGCATGCCGCAGTGGGCGTCGCTGATGCCGGTGCGGAAGAACAGGTTGAGCAGGCCGGTGAGGATCGGGTTGCCGATGTACTGGTGCAGCCACGGCATCGCGCCGGGCTGGATGTTGTCCATGCGGTCGCCGATGACCATCTCGGCGCCCTCTTCCAGCGCGGCGACGAAGCGGGGGATCTCGTCGAAGTCGTAGGTCAAATCGGCGTCTGCCATCACGATGTAGCGCCCGCGCGAGGCCTCGAAGCCGGCGAGGTAGGCGCTGCCGTAGCCGCGCCGGTGCTCGACGACGACGCGCGCGCCGGCTTCTTCCGCCAAGCGGGCGGAGTCGTCCTCGGAGTCGTTGTCGGCGACGACGACCTCGCCGTGGACGCCCATGCGCACGATCGCCTCCAGCGCGGCGTTGACGCACGAGGTGATGTTCTCGGCCTCGTTCAGGCAGGGGATGACGACGGACACGAGCGGAAGCTCGGCGTCGTGGGCGTCGGACGCGGCGGGAGGCGCGCTTGTGGGGGCGATTGTGCTCATCGGCTGAAGGTGGCTGCGGCCCCGATCGTGGGGATCGGGCGGGCGGCGTTGCGTTTATAACGCCTGAGCGGGCGGAAAGTGGCGCACGAAGCTGGCGCGCCGGCAAGATGGAATGCTAGCGGGATGCGCGTGTGCGTCGTCTACGACTGCCTGTTCCCCCACACGGTGGGCGGCGCGGAGCGCTGGTATCGCGACCTCGCCGAGCGCCTGGCGGCGGAGGGGCACGAGGTCTCCTACGTGACGCTGCGCCAGTGGCCGCGGGGCGAGCGCGCGCAGATCGACGAGCGCGTGCGGGTGGTGGCGGCGGGTCCGCGCATGGCGCTGTACACGGCGAGCGGCCGCCGGCGGATGCTGCCGCCGCTGGTGTTCGGGCTGGGCGTGCTCGTGCACCTGCTGCGCCACGGCCGCCGCTACGACGTCGTGCACACGTGCTCGTTCCCGTACTTCTCGCTGCTCGCCGCCGGCGCGGTACGCCCGCTGATGCGCTTCGAGCTGGTGGTCGACTGGTTCGAGGTGTGGAGCGACGCCTACTGGCGCGACTACCTGGGCGGGGTGGGCGGGCGCGTCGGCGCGCTCGTGCAGCGTGTGTGCGCGCGCGTGGCGCAGCGCGCGATCTGCTTCTCGGAGCTGCACGCGGCGCGTCTGCGCGCGGAGGGCCTGCGCGGCTCGGTGACGGTGCTGCGCGGCCTGTACGCGGGCAGCGCCGAGCCGGCGGCGCCGCACCCGGCGGAGCCGATCGTGCTGTTCGCGGCGCGGCTGATCCCGGAGAAGCAGGTGACGCTGGCGGTGGCGGCGATGGCGCTGGCCGCGCGCAGGATCGAGGGGCTGCGCGGGGAGTTCCTGGGCGAAGGGCCGGAGCGCGCGGCGCTGGACGCGGCGATCGTCGAGCACGGCCTGCGGGGGATCGTCACGGCGCGCGGCTTCGCGGCGACGGAGACGGTGGACGCGGAGATGCGCCGCGCGATGTGCATGCTGGTGACCTCGCGTCGCGAGGGCTATGGCCTGGTGGTGGTCGAGGCGGCGGCGCGGGCGACGCCGAGCGTGGTGCTGGCGGGCGAGGACAACGCGGCCACGGAGCTGATCGTCGAGGGCGTCAACGGGACGATCGCCGCCAGCTCCGATCCGCAGGCGGTCGCCGAGGCGATCGTGCGGGTGCACGAGGCGGGCATCGCGCTGCGCGAGAGCACCGCGCGCTGGTTCGCGGAGAACGCCGAGCGGCTGTCGCTGGAGTCCTCGCTGCGCAGGGTGCTGGAGATCTACGCGGGCTGATCGTGGGAGACGCGTTCGCGCGTCCAGCCACCAGCGCCGTCGGCGCCGGTCACGACAGCTGCCGGCGTTGCTGCGCGCGGGCATAGCTGTCGAGCGTGAGCTGGGCGGTGCGCTGCCACGTGAAGCGCCGCACACGGGCGAGGCCGCGCGCCTGCAGCCGCGCGCGCAGCGTCTCGTCGCCGAGCAGGCGCGAGATCGCGGAGGCGATCGCCGCCTGGTCGTGCGGGTCGAACAGCAGCGCCGCGTCGCCCGCGACCTCGGGCAGCGAGGAGGCGTTCGAGCACGCCACCGGGACGTCGCGCGCCATCGCCTCGAGCACGGGCAGGCCGAAGCCCTCGTACAGCGACGGGAACACGAACGCGCGCGCGATCGCCCACAGGCCCTCGAGCTCGGCGCTTGACAGCCACGCGGGAAAGCGCACGTCGTCTGCGATCCCGAGCGCGGCTGCGCGCGCGCGCAGCTCGGCCTCGTGGGCGGTGGGGTAGCCGGGGAGCACGAGCACGGGGCGAGCCTCGGGCGCGATCAGCGCGAGCGCGCCGATCAGCGCGAGCAGGTTCTTGTGCGGGCGCTTGGCCGACAGGCTCAGCACGACGCTGCGCTCCCCCAGCTGCAGGCGCGCGCGCACGTCGCGCTCGGCCGGCGGCTGCTCGCGCTGCAGCGCCCCCAGGCCGAGCGGCACGACGTCGATGCGCCGCGGGTCGACGCCCAGCAGCTGCACGAGATCGTCGCGCGTGCTGTGGGAGTCGGCGATCACCCGGTGCGAGCGGCGGACGGCGCCGGGCACGAGCACGCGCATGCCCTTGTCGCGCAGACCCGCGTGCGCCTCGGGGAAGCGGGCGTAGATGAGGTCGTGCACGGTCACCACCCGGCGGAAGCGGCCCCACAGCGGCGCGGTGCTCGCGAGGCTGTGCATCAGGCGCACACCGGCGCGGGCGGCCATGACCGGCAGCAGCGTCTGCTCGCCGAGCACCCACTGCACGCGGTCGCGCGCGTTCACGGGGACGGTCACGGCCGGCAGCAGCTCCCCCCACGGCCCGTCGCCGGCGGCCGCCGCCTCGCGGTTGACGAATGCCGTGAAGCGCATGTCCGCGGGCGCCTCGTCGAGCAGCGCCCGGATCAGCTCGCGCGCGGCGACCTCCATCCCACCCGTCTCGCCGGGGACGAGGAAGATCAGGTTCAGGCCGACGTGCACTACTGCTTGACGACCTCGAGCTCCGCTCGAATGTTCATCGTGGGGCACAGGAACGCGAAGTACTTCTCGTAGGTCTCCTGGGCTCGATTGAAGAGCATGCCCAACCCGACGACGCGATACGGCAGCCATAGATCGAGGGTGATGTGGACCACACGAAAGCGGACGTCGGTGTAGTGGGCGAACCGCGGCTCGGCCAGCGAGCGGATGGCGATCGTGGAGAAGTAGTGGCGGTGGGTGGGGTCGCCGTAGGCGAGCGCGGATGAGAAATGCGGCGTGCGCAGCTGTATCCGCGCCCCGGGGCGGGCGATGCGGTGCAGTTCCTCGAACACCCGAATCGGCTCGCGCACGTGCTCGATCACGTCCTGCAGGAGAATCTGATCGAAGCTCGAGTCCTCGATCGGATATGGGAGCTCGTCGAGATCGTGGACGATGTCGGCGGCGGTATCGGGGGAGATGTCGAGCCCCACGGCGCCCGGCACCTTCTCCGCGCCACAGCCGACATCGAGGATCGTCCCCGGCGCGGTGGGCGCGAGATCGAACTGGCGAGGGTCGGTCAGCCGTTCGAGCAGGTCCCGGGGGCGGGGCACGGGTCGTACAGTAGCGTGCGCTGCGGTAGCGTCCGGTTCGTTCCTGCAGTCGCGCCGTCGGTAGCACTCACAGCCGGCATCGAGGCCCGCGCTGTGGCCGCGGTGGGCACCGGGCGCGGGCGCGGGCGCAGCGAGAGCCAGCCATCAACGCCTCCTCACGGCGCCGGGCACACTAATCTCCAACGCGTGCCGCCTGAGCTCTTGACTCGTCCCTATCGGCGGCTTCGCATTCGATTGCCCCAGCCGGTGGTCGAGGAGAGTCGGTCAACTTGCCTAACTGCCGAGGCTCGGTCGCGGGCATGCCGCCACGCGCGGCGTGTTCGCGGAAGAACCGCTGATCGAGCGGCTTGCCTTGGGGCGGGAGCCATGGGCTGGCAGCGGCAGTATGCGCCGCGGACGTTTCGTCGCGTCGTCGAGGCGGCCGGACTCGTGGTTGAGCGCCTGGAGGTCTTCGCACACCACCCAGTGGGCGGATGGGCGCCAGCGGAGGAGAACTCGGTAGAGGGTCGCACCTATGGCCAGGGGGGGGTCGCGGCGGCCGCGATCGTCTGCGCTGAGCTGAGCCGCTCGTGAAAAGCAGGCGTGATCGCTCGGCGAGCACCACAATCGGAATCGACGCCCGCGCTGCGGCCGAGGTGCCGGCCGGGCGCGGACGGGTGGTGCGCGAGCTGCTGCGTGCGCTCGCAGCGCGATCACACGACCCCTGCCGCTACATCCTGTATACGCGGCGGCCCTGGGAGGAGGTGGAGCTCGATGAGCGATTCGTCTGGCGCACGATCACAGCCGGCGACCCCTGGTGGCACATCCTGGCGGCGCGCGCTGCCAACCGCGAGTGTGATGTCTTCCTCTCCACCAATTCCTACTTGATGGTCTGGTTCCTGCGCATCCCAGCAGTGCTGATCATCCACGATCTCGCGGCCTTCGAGCCGACCATGCGCCCCAACAGGCGCTCGGCGGTCATTGAGCGCCTCACGCTGGGCCATGCCGTGCGCCGCTCGGCGGCGTTGCTGGCGGTCTCCAGGGCGACCGCCGACGCCTTGGAGGCGCGCTATCCGACGGCCGCCGCGCGCACCGTCGTCGCGCACCTGGGGCCCGCGCCGACGCACAACGGCGCTCTGAGCGCGGCTGAGGCGGCGACGCTTCCCGCGCCTGGCTTCGTGCTGGCGGTCGGGACGCTCGAGCCCCGCAAGAACCTTCCGCGGCTGGTCGCCGCCTACAGCTCGCTGGACGAGGCCACTCAGACACGCCACCCGCTGGTCGTCGTCGGCGCGCTGGGCTGGGAAACCGGTCAGACGCTGAGCGCTCTGCGTTCACTCGGCGAGCGCTGCGAGATCCTCGGCTACGTCTCCGATGCAGTGCTCGCGGAGCTCTACAGACGGTGCGCGATCTTCTGCTATCCATCGCTCGGCGAGGGCTTCGGGCTGCCCGTACTCGAGGCCATGGCGGCAGGTGCGGCGGTCGTGACCTCGAGGATCTCCTCCCTGCCAGAGGTGGGCGGAGACGCTGTCGAGTACGTCGACCCCTACGATATGCTCGGCATCGCAGCCGCTCTACGGCGAATCCTCGGGGATGAGCGCCACCGCAGCGAGCTGGCGAGGCGCGGGAGCGCGAGGGCGCGCGAGTTCTCATGGGAGCGCTTCACGACGATCGTGCTCGACACACTCCAGGGTGCAACGACCGGGCGCGCGCGTTCGGACCCCCGGACCGTCTGAGGGCACGCAGACTGCCGTCATGTCGATCACTTCGCATTCAGGTCCGGCATCCGAACGCGCCGCCATGCGCGAGCCCTCACCCCCAAGATGAACGCGGAAACCTCCGGCGAGATCTCGGAGACGATCCTCGACGCCGACATCCTCGCGTCGCGCGAGGCCGGCGGGCGCTTCCTGCGAGGGAGCACCATGCGGATAGCCGCCTACTGCTCGGGGCTGCTGGTGGGCCTGGCCTCGACACCGCTGGTCACGCGCCACCTCGGACCAACCGACTGGGGGCGCTTCATCACGGTCACCTCGCTGATCTTCATCGTCGGCTCCCTCGCGGAGGGCGGCGTGGGCAACCTCGGGGTCCGGGAGTTCTCGGTCGGCAACGAGGCAACGCGACGCTCATTCATGAGCAACCTGATCGGACTGCGCATAGTGCTGGCGCTGACAGGTGCGGCCGCGGCGATCGCGTTCGCCGTGCTCGCCGGTTACCCGCGCGTGCTCATCGAGGGCACGGCGCTCGCCTGCGTGAACCTCGTGCTGGAAGCACTGCGGGCCACCATTGCCGTCCCGTTGACAGCGCGGCTGCGACTCGGCTGGCTCGCGGTCAGCGATTTCACCGGTCAGTTCGTGACTGCCGTATTCATGGTCCTGCTCGTCATCGGCGGGGCCAAGCTGCTGCCCTTCTACGCGGTGGGGATCGCTGCGGCGCTCGCCACGTCTGCGTTGACGGTGACGCTCGTTCGCAGCGAGATCAGCCTGCGGCCCTCCTTCTCGATCACACAGTGGCGATCGCTCATGTCCGACTCGCTCGTGTACGCCGCCGCGACCGCCCTGGGGGTCGTGTACTTCAGGATCGTCGTGGTCGCCATGTCGCTGCTCGCCACCAAGACACAGACCGGGTACTTCAGCCTTTCGTTTCGAGTGCTCGACATCGTCAACGGGGTTCCCTGGATTCTGGTCGCGTCAGCCTTTCCTATCCTCGCTCGGGCAGCTCACGACGACGATGAGCGGCTGCGCTATGCGCTGCAGAGACTGTTCGACGGCAGCGTGGTGGTGGGAGCCTGCGTCTCGCTCTGCGTCATCATCGGCGCGCCGTTTGCGGTCGCGGTCGTCGGCGGACCCAAGTACGATCCATCCGTCGAGGTATTGCAGATAATGGGCGTCGGGATCACGGGGACGTTCCTCGTCGCGACATGGTCCTTCGCGCTGCTGACGTTGCGCCTGTATCGCGATCTGATCGTGATCAACGGGATGATCGTGGTGCTCGCCGTGACGCTCAGCCTGTTCCTGATCCCCTCCCACGAGGCGCGCGGCGCAGCTGTGATGACCGCGACCCTCGAGATCACGCTCGCGGGCGCGTACGCTGCCTTGCTGGGCCATCGCCGGCCCGACCTTCGTCCGTCATTGAGGCTGGTGCCGCGCGTGGCGCTCGCGCTTGCCGCGGCCCTGGCCGTCGGAGCGATACTCCCCGTTCCCGCCGTGGCCGCCGTCGCCGTCAGCGCCCTGGTGATGCTCGCCGGCCTGCTGGCGCTGCGCGCGGTGCCGATGGAGTTCCTGCACGCGCTTCAGCGACGACCGGCCGACTGATGCGCTACACAGCCGTCGCCTGTCGGCAACCCAGCACCCACCAACACACCAAGCGCACCGACAGGCGCCTCGACGAGCACGCGATTAGGGTACCCGGCATGGAATCGATGCCGCTCACGCTGTGCATCAGCACGCGAAATGCCGCGCCGGTGCTGGCCGGCTGCATCGACAGCGTCCGCGATTGGGTGCGCGAGATCGTGATCGTGGACATGGAGAGCAGTGACTCGACCCTCGAGATCGCGCGCTCCTACGGCGCCACGATTGTCCAGGTGCCGGCGGCCGGATGGGCGGAGCCGGGCCGGCAATCGGGCATTGACGCCGCCACGCAGCCGTGGATCCTCGTGCTGGACGCCGACGAGCGAGCCGCACCCGGCCTGCAGGCGCTCGTCGCCGACTACGTCCGTCGCGACGACGTCGCCGGCGTGCAGCTACCGCGACAGAACTTCCAGTTCGGCTGGTGGGTTCCCGGGTCGGGCCTCTGGCCTGACTGGCAACTGAGGCTCTTTCGCGGCGCGCAAACGACCTGGCCGGGGCTGCGGACGCACGAAGGGCCGACCGTTGACGGCAGGGTCGAGCACGCGCCGGCGCTCGCGGAGAACGCCATCGTCCATCACAGCGTCAAGAGCGTCAGCGAATGGATGACGAGCGCGAATCGCTATACCGAGCTCGAGGCCGAGCGCCTGATCAAGAGCGGCCACCGGGCGAGCCTGCCGCGACTGGTCGCGGTCCCGCTCGCCCGCTTCGCCCAGGAGTACGTCGTCAAGCGCGGCTATCGCGGCGGCCGCTACGGCTTGAGCGTCGCGCTTCTGTCGCTGTGCTACTGGCTGCTGGCGGAGTTGAAGGTCCTGCAGCGCCAGATGACCGCCGAGCGACCGACGCGCGACGCGGTCGCCGAGCCCCGCATCACGTCGTGACGCGAGCGCGCCACGCACGCTCGAAGCACTCCAGCGTGAGCTCGGCGGTCCTCGCCCAGGAGAATGCGCGCGCCTGCTCACGGCCGGCTGCGACCAGACGCGATGCCAGGGCTCGATCCTCGAGGAGATCGAGCACCGCGGCGGCGATCTCATCGGGGCGCAGCGGGTCGAAGTAGCGCGCGGCGTCGCCTGCCACCTCGGGCATCGCGGATACGTTCGAGCAGGCCACCGGGACGTCGCGAGACATCGCCTCGAGGATCGGCAGTCCGAAGCCCTCGTTCAACGAGGGCAGCACGAAGCACGCCGCGGCGGCGTACAGGCCCTCCAGATCGGCCTGATCGACGTATGCCGGGAACACGACATTGTCCGCGATTCCCTGCGCTGCGACGAGCGCGCGCAGCTCCTGCTCGTGCCTGGTTGGTCGGCCCACCATCACAAGCATCGCCGTCGGCTCTCTGTCCACGACGATCCGCATCGCTTCGACCAAGCGGGGCAGGTTCTTGTGGACCTTCTTGGCCGAGACCGCGAGCACGATGCGCCCGTCACCCAGCCCCAGGCGTTCACGCAGCGCGGGCTCCGGCGTGCGGGCGACCCGCGCGTCGACTCCGGGGCCGAGCGGCACCACGTCGATGCGCTGTGGGGACACGCGCAGGTAGCGCACGATGTCCTCCGCGCCCGATCTCGAGATCGCGATCACCCGGTCGGCGCGGCGGGCGATGAGGGGCACCGTCACACGCCACAGCCGCATGGTCCCGACAGCGTCCTCGTCGGGCGCCACGATCCAAGTGACATCAGCCAGCATCACGACGTTCACGGCGCGCGTCCTCAGCGGCGCGGTGAGCGCCACGCTGTGCAGCAGATCCACGCGCCGGCCAGCGACGATGCCCAGCACGGTCATCTCCGAGACGGCCTTCAACCCGCGCACCCCGAACAGCGGGTGGGTCACCAGCTCGACCTCCCCGCTCCATGCCTCGCAGCTCAGCTGCTCGCGTCCTGCGGGACTGCAGAACACGCTGAAGCGGACCCCGGGGGCAAGGCGCACGAGCTCGGGCACGAGCGCACGCACGTACGTCTCGAGCCCGCCCATCGGCGGCTCCAGGAAGACGGCGTTCACTCCGACACGACTCGGCAGGCTGAGGCTCACGCTGATGCACCGTAGCGGGACCGGCGAGTCGCCCCGGGGACGACTTCGACCCACTCGTAGGAACGGCCGCACAGCGCGTGCCAGCGGCTGGGCGAAACCGTGCGAAGCGGCTGCCGGGCGCCGGCGCCAGCCGGGCTGAGAAACAGGCCGTACAGGGCCGCCGAGCCGCCCTCGCCGGGCGCGAGCGTGAAGCCTCCCCGCGCGAGCGACAGGCGATGGCGGCCGGCCGAGAGGAAGACGGGTAGCGGGGTCATGGTGTTCAGCACGAGCGAGTTGCCGCCGAGCTGGGCGCCGATCGAAGCGAGCGGACGTCCGTCCACGCTGACCGTGACGGTGGGCATGATCTGGCCCTGGAGCCACACGTCCCAGACGCCCGCGCGAGGCACGTCGAACGCCGCCGACAGCCGGCCGGGCGTGCTCAGCAGGAGGCCTTCTCGCACTGGGCCCCAGCGGCGAGGGTGGGAGGCTCGGTGCAGGTGGATGCGCACGATCTCCGGCGAGCTGGCTGCCACCAGCTGCGCGCCGTCGCTGCGGGCGAGCGCCGCGAGGCGCTCGATGCGGGCGCACTGCGCCGCGCGCGAGCCCGAGAGCCCGACATCGGCGATCGCCGCCGGGGCGCCGGGACGGCGGCCCCACACCTCGTAGTAGGCACCCTGCCACAGCAGGCTGTAGGCCGACGGCGGCCGCGCGGCAGCGGGGTCGCGGCGGGTCACGATCAGCGGGTAGGAGCGCAGGCTGTTCGGCGGCAGGCGATCGAGCTCGACCGGATAGCGGTAGTCGGATTCGGCCCCCCTGAGGGCAGGAGGCGAGTAGATGAAGTTCGGCCCCCCCACGTCGAGGTCGCGCAGCGCATACAGCGAGTATTCGTCGAAGTCGGTGAACAGGGTGGGCCCCTGCCCGGCGAAGCGGTGGTCGATCGATTCGAGCTCCTGATAGCGCGCGGTGGGCGCCAGGTCCGAGGCGTGGTACTGCATCGCGTCGGAGGCGATCACGCCCCCGAACAGCGCGAGCGCCAGCAGGGGCGCGACGAGCCGAAACGCGGAAGCGCGCAGAGCCGCCACGCCTCCCCACGCGATCACCGCGACCACGGGCGTCGTGAGCACGAGCGTCTTGGCGTCGACCCACGTGGTGCTGTACGCGGTCGCTCCAGCCCACACCACGAGCGTCAGCGCGAGCCAGCCCGCCAGCGCGTAGTCGCGCCTGCGTAGGACGCGCAGGGCTCCCAGCACGGCGGCGAGGACGGTGACGGCTATGAGCGCAGCGGTGATGGTCAGATCGCTGCCCACGGGTGGGTGCTTGTAGCTTTCCCACACCCATACGCCGAGCACCTGCACGGCTTTCAGCGGCGTGGCCAGGTTGCCCGGGGCGCCGGTCGTGGAGATCGCCTGCGCGACTTCCAGCGATCGCGACAGCTCCGCCCAGGTCGGCCACGCGGCCAGCAGCGCGACGAGCGCGCCGACCGCGATCAGGCGCAGCAGGCGCCCTCTTCCGAGCGGATCGGCCGCGATCTCGCCGACGGCCACCGCGGCGAGGACCGCCGCAGCAGCCAGCACCCAGGCGCCGAACCCGACGCCCAGCGCGGAGACCCCGCCGGCGGCGACGAGCGCGAACGGGACCGCGCCGCGGGCGCGGCCGCGCAGCCAGCGCGGGGGCAGGACCACGAGCGCGCCCAGGGTGAGGATCAGCCCCAGCGAGGTGATCTCCTTGATCGACCCGATCAGCTCGTAGCCGTACACGAGCGCAGGCACCGTCGCCGTGAGCGCCCCCAGCGCGGCCCAGCCGCCGTCGAGCCCCATCCGCCGCAGCAGCAGCCACGCGGGGCCGGCGGCGGTGGCGAGCATGAACGCGTTGAACGGCTGGAAGGCCCAGATCAGGGGAAGGCCCAGCAGGAAGGCGCTGCCGCCGAACAGCGTGTCGGCGCCGGAGGGATATCCGTCGCCGTAGTAGTCCTTGACGTACTCGCCGTAGGAGTTGCGCAGATCCAGGTGGGCGTATTCCTGGCCGTGGCGCAGGAGGAAGTCCGCGCCCATCATGTGAAACGCGGAGTCCGACAGCGTGAGGTACGAGGAGAACGTGGCGCGCCCGGCCAGCAGGACCGGCGCGAGCGCGAGCAGATAGACGAGCACGGGCGCGACCGGCTGCCACCGCCATGCGCGCCAGCGCCGCGCCAGCGAGCGCAACCGCGGCCAACCGAGCCCGAACCCCGCGAGCGCCACGGCGGCCATCGCGTACGGGGTCGCCGCAGCGACGGGCGTGACGTAGGTGGTGAGCTGGGAGAGCGCGATCAGCGCCGCCCCGCCGACCGCCGGCAGGAGCAGGCCCGGCAGCCAGCCGCCGCTGCATCGATCGACCAGCAGACCGGCTCCGATGCACAGCAGCGCGAGCGCCACCGGGTAGACCAACGTGGTGAGAGCGAACATTGTCAGGTACGCCAGGCGCCGCCAGCGAGCGCGAGTCTATGCACACGCGGCGTGGCGGGCGCCGCCGGTCAACGCTCGAACACGCCGACCACGTTCGACGCGCCGGTCGCGAACGGGTAGTCGGCCTCGGCTTCGCACAGCACGCGGAACTGGTAGTCGGCGGGACCGGGGAACTTGAAGCGGTAGCCCGCGTGGAAGCGGCCGCGCGCGTCGCTGCGGATGACGTCGAACTCCAGCCACGCGCCGCCCGGCGAGCGCGCCTCCAGCACGAGCGGCTTGCCGCCGGCGGGGACGGGGCCGCCGAGCAGGCGACCGGAGAAGCGGATGCTGCGGCCGACGCTCGTCGTGCGCGGCGCGACGCGCAGGCTCACGCCCGCGCGCACGCTCAGGGTCAGCGTCCGCGTCGCCACCGGCGGCGCGCCGACGGCGTCGCTGTACTCGAAGCGCAGCGTGCGCGACGAGCTGTCCGCGGGCAGGCGCAGCGCGAAGCGCCCGTCCGCTTCCGTCAGCACGCTCGTCAGCGTCTGCCTGGCGCCCGCGTAGGCGGGCGTCGACAGCACGTCCACCTGCGCCGCGCCGATCGGCACGCCGCCCGCGTCCGTCAGCCGGCCGGCGATCGCCTGCGCGTGGCCGTATGAGCTCGTCAGGCGCGCGCCCGCCGCCTTCGCGCCCTTCGGGGGCGCCTCCCAGCCGACCGCCAGCGTCGCGTGCGCCGACGCGTTCGTCCCGTTCGGGCCGCCCACCGGCGGCGGGTTGTAGACCGTCACGTTCCTGTCCAGCACCGTCGCCGCGTTGCCCGCCGCGTCGATCACGCTCACCACCACGTGGTGCTCGCCGTTGCCCACCTTCGTCGTGTCCAGCCCCACGTCCGCGTTCACCGACGCCGCGCACGGCTGCACGTACAGGAACGCCGGCAGCCCGTCCGTCGTCTGCCCCACGTTCCTGCAGCGCCCGCCGTCTTCGTCCAGAACCGTCCTCTGCACCACCGCGCCGTCCACGCTGAACACCGCCTCGTACACGCCCGAAGCCGGATCGGTAGCGGTGAACGCCACGTCGCTCGTGCCGCTCACCGTCGACGCGCTCGCCAGTTCCCCGCTCACGTTCGACGCGCTCGGCGGCGCCGCCTGTTCGAGGATCACGTCCGCCGCGTACAGGTACACGACCGCCGCGTAGCCGTTCGAGTCGCCTGGACCTTCCTTGCATTTGAGTCGTGGTTCACCAACGCACCCTGCGTCCATGTAGAGGTTCCCGCCCAAGTTCGAACTGGGCACGACGAGCAGGTTGTCGGCAGCCAGCGGTTCGCTCTGGTTCCCCAACCCTTCCGGACACAGCGAGCCACCTATGCACCGACCAAAGGTGCTGGCGGGCGCATTGACGTTCGTAGGCCCTGCAAACCAGAACTGGTAGTACGCGCTTGCGTACGAGCCACCATCCCCATCGCCCGCACGCCACAAGGTCGCCCCCGCGACCGTCTCCCCGCGCGCAGGTTCAAAGGCCCAAGTTGCTTCCATCGATTCGGCGTAGCGGGGCGTCTCGGCGGGCAACCCAGCCATCAACGCACCACCCGCCTGCGAGCACGTGTCTTCGACGAACGACGCCGTGCCCGTCGCGGAGCTGCTCCACGCGTCAGTCGGCGCGCTTTCGCCCGATGGCGTCCTGCACGAATAAACGTGGAACTCGCCTGCTGCGGCCGTCGACGGGACGACCGCCGCGCCCGCGGCCGCAGCGACGAGCGCGATCGCCGCCGCCCCCAGCCGCGCCGTGCGCCGTGCCCGCTTCGACATCCGCTCGAATACAGCCACCATGTCCACCTCTCCTCACTCGGAAGCTCGTCCTCGCCCCGTGCCAAATTGTTCCACCTCTCGGGCGTTCGCGACGGCGACGGCTGTCGTGACCGGCGCCTGCCGCGCTGGGGAGTGGACGCGCAAGCGCGTCTCCCAAAAAGACGTCAGACGACGCTGAAGCGGATCGGCAGCTCGGCCATGCCGTAGATGCCCGTGATGCTCTCGAACTCAGGCTCGCCGTCCAGCTCCAGGTCGCGCACGCGCTGCGCGAGGAACGACAGCGCCTCGCGCAGCTCCAGGCGCGCGAGGTTCGCGCCCACGCAGTAGTGCACGCCCGCGCCGAACGTCAGCTCGCGCGCGCGCCCGCGCGACGCCGTGATGTCGAAGCTGTCCGGCCCGCCCGCGCCGCGCTCGTCCGGCGCCAGGTCGCGGTTGCCCGTGAACGCGCACACCATCACGATCGTCCCCTCCGGGAACGTCACGTCGCGGTACACCACCTCCTCCGTCGTCATCCGCGCCGTGAACGGCGTGATCGGCTCGAAGCGCAGCGCCTCGTCCACCGCCGCCTGCGCCAGCTCCGGGTCCTCCACCAGCGCCCGCCACTGCTCCGGGTGCTGCGCCAGCAGCCGCACCGTGTGCGCCAGCTGGCTCTGCGTCGTGTCCACGCCGCCCGCCAGCACATTGAACACCAGGTTGATGCACTCCACGTCCGACAGCCGCTCGCCAGCCTCTTCAGCCGCGATCAACATCGACAGGAGGTCGTCGCGCGGGTCCTCGCGGCGCGCCCTCAGCAGCTCCTCCGCATACCCGTAGAACTGCTCCACCGCCAGCTCGATCTCGTCGCGCTCGCTCGCCATGCTCGCCGCGTCGAACTGCCGCTGGATCCAGTTCGACCAGTGGTGCAGCCTCGGCGCATCCTCCAGCGGCGCGCCCATCACCGTCGCGATCGTCAGCGACGGGTACGGCTTCGCGAACGCCTCCACGAACTCGCAGCTCACCGTCCCGCCATCGCCGCCCGCCGACGCCGCGATCGCCCCCTCCAGCAGCTGCTCCAGGAACGCGCGCATCGCCGGCCTGTAGCGCTCCACCGCGCGCGGCGACAGCGCCGGGTTGATCAGGCTGCGCAGCCGCGCGTGGTCGGGGCCGTTCACGTGCAGGATGTTGCGCTTCATCTGCTCGTACAGCGGCCCCTCGCCGACGTCGAAGATCTCCGCGATCTTCATCCCCGGGAACGTCGCCGCGCGCGTGCGCAGGAAGAACTCCGCCGACTCGCGGTCCAGCACCATGTACCCCCACGGCCCCCGCGCCAGCCAGCCCGTCGCGCGCAGCTCCGCCATCGCCGCGTGGTAGCTGTCCCCGCGCAGCGACGGATCGGCGTAGTCGAACGCGGGGAGCTCCAGCTCGTCTACGAGCGGCATTATTTTTTCGGGTGGACCGCCTGCTTCAGCGCAGCGCCCGCCGAGAACTTCGGCGCCTTCGACGCTTTGATTTTGACCTTCTCGCCCGTGCGCGGGTTGACGCCCTGGCGCGCCGCGCGTTTGACGACCGAGAACTTGCCGAAGCCCGTGATCGCGACCTCCTCGCCTTTCTTCAGCGACTTCGTCACCGTGTCCAGCAGCGACTCCACCGCGCGCGTCGTGTCCGCCTTCGTCAGGCCCGCGTCCTTCGAGATCGCCTCGATCAACTGCGACTTGTTCATGTTGCGTTCCTTTCAAGTAGATGTGCCCGGCGAGCGCGCAGGGTACCGCGCCAGCTTCTTTCCCGGGTTGAGCAGGCCCTTCGGGTCGAACGCACGCTTGATCCGCTCGTGCAGCTCCACCGCCCGAGCGTCCCACTGCGACTCCAGCCGCCCGCGCTTGTGCCAGCCCACGCCGTGCTCGCCCGCGATCGAGCCGCCCAGCTCCACCACCAGCGCGAACAGCTCCTCGCCCACCGCCTCCGCCGCGTCCAGCTCCGCCTCGCTCGCCGGGTCCACCAGCACCGTCGCATGCACGTTGCCCTCCCCCCCGTGCCCCCACGCGCACGAGCGCAGCCCATGCCCCGACGCGATCCCCTCGAAGCGCTCCAGGCCCTCCAGCAGGCGCTCCAGCGGGAACACCACGTCCTCGCTCACCTTCCCGCCGCGCACCGCCGTCACCGCCGGGTTCGCCCCGTCGCGCCAGCGCCACAGCGCGCGCGCGTCCGCCGGCTCGTGCACCTCAAGCGCCCGCGCCGGCGCTTCGCCCATCAGCTCCAGCAGCGCGTCGCGCTGCGCCAGCGCCTCCGCCCGCGAGCCGTCCACCTCGCAGATCAGCGCGAAGCCCGCGTCCGCAGGGACGTCGCCGGGGTACGCCCGCGCGAGGATCTCAAGCGTCTCGCCGTCCACGAAGTCCAGCACCGACGGGCGCAGCCCCGCCGCGAACACCGCCTCGATCGCCGCGCAGCCCTGCGCGCGCGTGCGCACGAACGCCACCAGCGGGATCGCCGCCTCCGGCGCCGGCAGCAGCCGCAGCCGCACCGCCGTGATCACCCCCAGCGTCCCCTCCGAGCCGACCAGCAGGCTCTTCACGTCGTACCCCGCCACGTCCTTGCCCGCCCAGCCGCCCACCTGCGCCAGCTCGCCCGGCGCCAGCACCGCCTCCAAGCCCGCCACCCACGCGCCCGTCACGCCGTGCTTCAGCGCGTGCGGGCCGCCCGCGTTCGTCGCCACGTTGCCGCCGATCTGCGACTGCTCCGCCGCCCCCGGGTCCGGGCCGAAGAACAGCCCGTTCTCGCGCGCCACGCGCTGCACGTCGCGCGTGCTCACGCCCGCCTCCGGCAGCATCCGCCACAGCCCCGGCTCCAGCTCCCGCACCCGCCGCAGCCGCTCCAGCGAGCACACCACGCCGCCGTCCATCGCCAGCGCCCCGCCCACCAGCCCCGTGCCGCCGCCGCGCGGCACGATCGGCACGTCGTGCGCGTAGCACCACGCCACCACCGCCGCCACCTCCTGCGCCGTGCCCGGCAGCGCCACCGCGTCCGCGCGACCCTCCACGCCCCTGCGGTTGGAGCTGTCGCGGTTGTACTCGGACGCCGGCGCGGGCGTGTCCAGGACGTGCTCGGGGCCGATCACGCGGCCGAGCTCCTTGACGATTGCTGGGGCGTTGCCTGGCATCGCTGCTGGCGAGGCTAGTGGACGTCGCGTCGCTAAAGCCAGTGGCGCATACTCGTCGGGCTCGTCTCAGGAGTCCCGTCCATCAGCCCGTCGAGTCCAGCGACCAACCGAGCGCGTCCTGCGCTCGCTCCCATGCCGCGCGCTGACGGTCGGCCTCCTCACTGTTGTGAGCGATCCGCTCGTCCACCTCGTCGCGGAAGTCCGCGTAGTAACGCACGGCCGTGTGCACCTGCGCGTGTGTCAGGACGCCCCATTCGGCGGTGGCGGCGATCGCCTGCTCCCCTGACAGACCAGTGTCCTTCAGCGTCTCGATGACCTCCCACACGTCCGGACCGCCGGCGAGCGCCGCGCGGCGTCCCGCCGGGCCATCCCTGAACACGATGCCGGGGTGGTCCTCCATGCGCAGACCCTCGTCGATGAGCCGCTCTGCCGTCCGCGCCTTGGCCTCGCCACGGCGCCGCGCGCCCACATCCAGACGCTCGAGCGTCTGCGGACTCATGCGAATGGAGAATGGCTTCTGGGGCGCCCGACGAGTCATGTAGTTGTATGTAGTCTAGCGCACTACAGCGCGTCTATGGGCGTGCCGGGTAGCATTGACCGCGGTCATGGCAGTCAGTCCCAAGCCTCGCGCTCAAGCGGAAGAACCGGCGCAGGCCGGTGAGCCTCCGCACGCGAGCGCGCCGATGTCAGGACCGGCCGAGCGTAGCTTCCGCACGCTCTCCGACGAGCCCGTGCGCGAGCTGTACACCGCCGGCGACCTGAGCCCCGGCGCCGGCGCCGGCGGCCCCGACGACCCGATCGGGCTGCCCGGCGAGTACCCGTTCACGCGCGGCATCCACCCGACGATGTACCGCGGGCGGCTGTGGACGATGCGCCAGTTCGCCGGCTTCGGCACCAGCGAGGAGACCAACGAGCGCTTCCGCTACCTGCTCGAGCACGGCCAGACGGGGCTGTCCACCGCGTTCGACATGCCCTCGCTGATGGGCCACGACTCCGACTCGCCGCGCTCGCTCGGCGAGGTCGGCCGCGAGGGCGTCGCCGTCGACACGCTCGACGACATGCAGACGCTGTTCTCCGGCATCGACCTCGGCGAGGTGTCCGTGTCGATGACCATCAACGCCCCCGCCGCGATCATGCTCGCCTTCTACGTCGCCGCCGCCGAGTCCGATCCGGTGCATCCGACGCCGCCCGAGCGCCTGTCCGGAACGATCCAGGCGGACATCCTCAAGGAGTACATCGCCCAGAAGGAGTGGTGCTTCCCGATCGACCCCGCCATGCGCCTGTGCGGCGACATGATCGAGTGGTGCACGCGGCGCATGCCCCGCTGGCACCCCATCTCGATCTCCGGCTACCACATCCGCGAGGCCGGCTCGACCGCCCAGCAGGAGCTCGCGTTCACGCTCAAGGACGGTCTCACCTACGTCGAGCAGGCGATCGCGCGCGGCCTCGACGTCGACGACTTCGCGCCGCGCCTGTCGTTCTTCTTCAACGCCCAGATCGACTTCTTCGAGGAGATCGCCAAGTACCGCGCCGCGCGGCGCATCTGGGCGCGGGAGATGCGCGAGACCTTCGGCGCCCAGAACCCCCGCTCCTGGCAGATGCGCTTCCACGCGCAGACCGCCGGCGTCTCTCTGACCGCGCAGCAGCCGCTCAACAACATCGTGCGCACCGCCGTCGAGGCGCTCGCCGCCGTGCTCGGCGGCACGCAGTCGCTGCACACCAACTCCTACGACGAGGCGCTCGCGCTGCCCACCGAGGAGGCCGTCACGATCGCCCTGCGCACGCAGCAGATGCTCGCCCACGAGACCGGCGTCACCAACACCGTCGACCCGCTCGGAGGCTCCTACTTCGTCGAGGCGCTCACCGACCAGATGGAGCTGCGCGCGTACGAGTACTTCAAGAAGATCGACGAGCTCGGCGGCATGGTCGCCGCCACCAAGCTCAACTACCCCCAGCGCGAGATCGCCGACGCCGCCTTCGCCCTGCAGCAGGAGATCGACGCCGGCGAGCGCGTCGTCGTCGGCGTCAACAGCTTCCTCGCCACCGACGAGCAGCCGATCCCCACGCTGCGCGTCGACCCCGCGCTCGAGCGCAAGCAGATCGGCCGGCTGCAGGCCGCGCGCGCCGGACGCGACGGGGCCGCCGTCGAGCGGGCGCTCGCCGCGCTGCGCGACGACGCCGCCCACGAGGACCGCAACCTGATGGAGCCGCTGCTCGTCTGCGCCCGCGCCCACGCCAGCGAGGGCGAGATCGTGCAGTCGCTGCAGCAGGTGTTCGGCGACTACGCCGAGACGCCCGTGTTCTGAGGCCTCTTCGCAAGTTCTTAGCGCACCCTTCGCAACTTCTGCGCTCATCGACGTGTCCACCGCTTAGCATTTGCGGCCCGCAGCACCGTCTCGCCTCACCCCCGCCCAACGACCCGCGCGCCCTCTTGCGCAGGAGACCAGATGCTCGATCGCCACGATGATGCGCCTGCGTAGCTTCCTGGTCGCGGGGGCCGTGCTCGTGGTGCTTGCCAGCGCCACCACGCTCGCGCTGGCCTCCAGGCGCATCCGCGCCGAGCAGGCCGCATACAGCGTGCCGAGCGCGGGTCGCTGCACGCCCACGACGCTCAACGGCTCCGCCGTGCTCCCCGGGACCGGCCTCGCCGTCTCGCCGCTGCCGGACTCCTACGACGCCTCCACAGAGACGCAGATCAGCCTGCTCGGCGCGCCGTCCGGCGCGATCGGACCCGTCCACGTGACCGGCTCGCAGACCGGCTCGCACAGCGGGCGCCTGCTCGCCTACTCCCAGGGCGACGGCGCCAGCTTCGTGCCGGCGCATGGGTTCCTCCCGGGCGAGACCGTGACCGTGCGCGGAACCGTCAAGGTCGGCGGCAGAGAGCACCCGTTCGCCTACCACTTCGTCGTCGCCCACCAGGACCCCGTCGACTACGCGGCCGCCGTCACCGTGCCGCAGGACTACAGCGAGATGCAGCACTTCCATTCGCGACCGGAACTCGAACCGCCCGTGCTCGTCGTCACGCAGCGCTCACCGCAGGCAACCCCCGGGGACCTGTTCGCCGCGCCCTACGGCGGCCCCGGCTCGAGCGGGCCGATGATCTTCGAAGAATCCGGCAACCTCGTCTGGTTCCACCCGCTGCCGAAGGGAACCGAAGCCACCAACCTGCAGGTGCAGCAGTACGACGGGCAGCCGGTGCTGACGTGGTGGCAGGGACGCATCCCGCCGCAGGGCTTCGGCCAGGGCGAAGAGATCATCGACAACACCGCCTACCAGGAAATCGGCCGCGTGCACGCCGGCAACGGCTACCTCGCCGACCTGCACGAATTCCACGTCACCCCGCAGGGCACCGCGCTGCTCACCGTGTTCGATCCGATCGACTGCAACCTCTCGTCCCTGGGCGGGCCGAGCGGCGGAGCCGTCACCGACAGCCTCTTCCAGGAAATCGACCTCAAGACGGGGCTCGTGCGCCGGGAATGGGACAGCCTCGACCACGTCGGCCTCAGCGACTCCTACAGCCCTGCGACGAGCGCCAACACGATCTGGCCGTTCGACTACTTCCACCTCAACTCGATCGACCAGCTCGCCAACGGCACCACGCTCATCTCCGCCCGCAACACGTCGGCGCTGTATCAGCTGAACACGCTCACCGGCCAGGTGCTCACGCGGATCGGGGGCAAGCACTCGAGCGTCAAGCTCACCGCCGGCGCCGCCACCGCCTACCAGCACGACGCCACCGTGCTCGCCAACGGGACGATCAGCGTGTTCGACAACGGCGGCGTGCCGAAGGTCCACGCGCAGTCGCGCGGACTGATCCTCGCGGTCAACCCGGAGGCGAAGACCGACGAGGTCGTCGCCGAATACGAGCACCCCGCGCCGCCGCTGTCCTCGGGCAGCCAGGGAGACGTGCAGACGCTGGCGGACGGCGACGTGTTCATCGGCTGGGGCTCTGAGCCGTACTTCTCGGAATTCAGCGCCGGCGGCCAGATGCTCTACGACGCCCACTGGCACGGCTCCTACCAGTCCTACCGCAGCTACCGCTTCTCCTGGAGCGGCTCGCCCAGCGAACCGCCCGCGATCGCCGCCACATCCTCGGGCGGCCAGGTGACCGTCTACGCCAGCTGGAACGGCGACACCCGCACGGCCAGCTGGCGCGTGCTCGCGGGACCGAGCGCGCAGCAGCTCACGCCCGTCGCCAGCGCCGCGCGCAGCGGCTTCGAGACGACCATCGTCGCGCCCGTCGCCGAGGCGTACGTGGCGGTGCAGGCGCTCGGCGCAGCCGGCGAAGTGCTCGGGACCTCGAGCACGATCGCCGGCTAATTGGTCCGTCCAGAGCCCATTTATTGGCTCCCACACACGGATCGCGCTGGATTGACCTTTTGAGACGGTCTAATGCTTTAGGCTCAATATATGGGATTGACCTGTGCGCACAGTTTGATAATCTCGACTTTACTTCGAGTCAAATGGACGGTATAGCCTGATGGCGGCTCGCAATGCCAGACGACCTGCGCCGGTGAACGGCGAACGATCAACGACTGCGCGCAACGGAGCCTCTGCGGCGGGCGACGCGGCGGTCGATCGCTACCGGCCGCTGCCCACGGGCACGCACGGTCTCGACCCCGAGCTCGTCAAGCGCGACCAGCGCGAGCGCCTGCAGAAGGCGATGATCGAGCTCATCGCCGAGAAGGGGTACCCGGCCGTGCGGATCGTCGATCTCGCCAAGCTCGCGCACGTCTCCCAGCCGACCTTCTACAGCCTCTTCAGCGACAAGGAAGACCTGTTCCTCAGCGCCTACGACGCGGTCGCCGGCAGAGCCGGCAGGAGCGTCATCAAGGCCTACGCCGTCGACCAGCCCCACGACCGGCGCCTGGTCGCGGCGATGCGCGCGTGGGCCGAGCTGGCGGCCGCCGAGCCCGAGGCGACCTCGCTGCTCGTGCTCGGCGCCTTCGGCGCCGGCGCCAAAGCCCTCGAACGGCGCGGGCTCGTGCTCGACGAGCTCGAGCGGCGCATCCACGTCGGCCGAGCCGCGGTCGCGCACGAGGGAGCCGCCCACGCGGGCTCCCCAGACCCGACCGCGTGGACGGGAGACCTGACCATCAAGGCGATCCTCGGCGGCATCCGCGAGGTGACCGCCACGCGCCTGCGCGCGGGGCGCGCGAGCGAGCTCCCCGGGCTCGCCGACGAACTGGCGGCGTGGGCCGCCTGCTATCCGGTGCAACTGCCCGCGGGCCTGGAGGCTCCTCCGGCGAGGCGCTCGGGGTCCGCGAACGGGGCCGGCGCCCTGCACTCCGAGCGCGCCCGCCGCGCCGAGGGCCGGCTGCCGAGCGGACGCAGCGACCTGCCTCGGCAGTTCATCGTCAAAAGCCAGCGCGAGCGGATCGTCGACGCCACCGCCGCAATCGTCGCCGAGAGAGGCCTCGCGGCCCTCACGATCCCCGAGATCGCACGCCGCGCCAACGTCTCCCATCAGACCTTCTACAGCATCTACTCCTCCAAGCACGACGCGTTCCTCGGGGCGCAGAAGGTCGGCATGCACCAGGCGCTGGCCGTCGCGGTCGAGGCATATCAGGCGCAGCAGCCCGAGTGGCCGCGCGCCGCGCGCGCGGGCCTGTGTGCGCTCATCGACTACCTCGCCTCCGAGCCCGCGCACGCCCACCTGAGCCTCGTCGACACCTTCGCCGCGTGTCCCGAGGCGATCGAGATCCGCGACTCCACGCTGCAGGCGTTCGCCGCCTACCTCGCTCCCGGCTACGAGCTCGCGCGCAGCGGCGTGCAGGTACCCGCGATCGCCGCCGAGGCGATCACCGGCGGCATCTGGCAGATCCTGCACCACTACATCGAGAGCGACTGCATCGCCGAGCTCCCCGGCGCGGCAGCCCAGCTGACCTACTTCGCCCTCACGCCGTTCCTCGGGGCGACCGACGCCGCCGCCTACGCGCTGTCCGCCAACGCGTAGGCGACCCTGCCCTCGCGGCTGGCACGCGCGATCTTCCCCGCCGTCAGCAGGCGCCGCACGCTCGCCCTGATCTGCGCGCCCGACATCGCCGTCACGACCCCCAGCTCGCCGACCGTGTGCGAGCCGTGCTCGAGCGCCGCGACGATCGCCTGCTCGCCGGCGCCCATCCGCGCCTGACGGGGTCTGGCCGCCGCGCGCGGCTTGGCCGCCTTCCGGGCTTTCGCCGCCGCGCGCGGCTTGGCCGCAGTCCGGGGTTTGGCCGCGGTCCGTGGCTTGGCAGTCGCCCGGCCGGCGACGCCCTGCCGGGCCGTGGGCGCCGCAGCCCGCGTCTCCTCGTCGAGCGCGCCAGCGGCGCCGAGCAGCTGCTCGTACTCCTCCACGGCCGGTCGCAGCTCGGCCAATCGGCCATCGATCTCGGCGCGCACCCGCGCCAGCAGGTCAGCTGCCATCGCCCACCCCCGGTTTGTAGCAGGTCGCGTCGCGACGGCGCCAGGCGCCACGACGTCGAGGCTAGGTCGCGACCCGCAGATACGCGAGCACGGCCAGCACGCGCCTGTGGTTGTCGTCGCAGGCCGGGAGATCGAGCTTGGCGAAGATGTTGGTGATGTGCTTCTCCACCGCGCCCGAGGTGACGACCAGGCTCTCGGCGATCGCCGTGTTCGAGCGCCCCTCCGCCATCAGCGCCAGCACGTCGCGCTCGCGCGTCGTCAGGCCCGACAGCGCCTCCGCGGCGCCGTCGCGTGGAGCCAGCAGCTCGGCGACGACCTGGCGGTCGAGCACGGTCCCTCCCGCCGCAACCCGCCGCAGGGCGTCGAGGAACGCCCGCACATCGCCGACCCGCTCCTTCAGCAGGTACCCGATGCCGGCCGTGTCCTCGCCGATCAGCTCGCTCGCATACGCGGTCTCCACGTACTGGGAGAGCACGAGCACCCCCAGCGCCGGCTGGCGCCGGCGCGCCTCGATCGCCGCCAGCAGACCCTCGTCGCTGTAGGTCGGCGGCAGGCGCACGTCGACGATCGCGAGATCCGGTTCGTGGCCGGCGATCGCGCGCAGCAGCGCCGGGGCGTCTTCCACCTGGGCCACGACCTCGATCTCGTTCTCCCGCAGCAGCGCCACCAGCCCCTCCCGCAGCAGGGCGAGATCCTCCGCGATCACTACCCGCACGGGAGCCTCGCTTCGAGCACCGTGCCGGCGGCTTGCGGACTCTGGACGCGCAGGCTGCCGTCGAGCGCCTCCACCCGTGCGCGCAGCCCGGCCAGCCCCGACCCCTGAGGGTCGGCTCCGCCGCGGCCGTCGTCGCCGACCACCACCGCCAGCACGCGGTGCTCGTCCCTCAGCAGCACCCAGCTGCGCTGCGCGCCGGCGTGCTTGGCGGTGTTCGTCAACGCCTCCGCGATCACGAAGTACGCGGCGCTCTCGACCGCGGGGGCCAGCCCGCGGTGGGTCTCGACCTGGATCGAGGTGCCGAGGCCATAGCGCGCGGCGAGCGACTCCACCGCCGCCACCAGCCCGCGGTCGGCCAGCAGCGGCGGCACGATGCCGCGAGCGAGGTCGCGCAGCTCGGCGATCGCATGGTGGGCCTCGCGCTGGGCGTCGAGGATCAGGCCGCGGATCTCCGGCTGGTCCTGGACGCGCAGCTCGGCGCGGCCCAGCTGCAGCGTCAGCGCGACCAATCGCGCCTGCGCGCCGTCGTGCAGGTCGCGCTCGATCCGCCGCAGCTCCGCCGCCTGCGCGTCCACGGCCTGCCGGCGCGTGCGAGTCAGCAGGTCGATCCGCGCGCGCAGCGCGCGCCGACCGCGGGCCACCAGCACGCGGTCGTGCAGCGCGATCAGCGAATACGCGCTGCCCGCCGTCGCCAGGCAGAGCAGCGCCCACGCCGGCCAGAACGTTTCCACGCCCGCCATCAGCCACGTCAGCAGCCACGTGAACACGAGGATCACCGCCGCCGCGCCGACCACCGCCCAGACGCACGCCACGCGACGGACCGCACCCGGGGGATGCCGCCAGGCCCAGCCGGCCGCGAAGTCGAGCAGCACGAGATCGCCGAGACCGAGCCACGCCCACGCCGGCCAGAAGTACCCGCGCCCGCCGATCGCCCAGATCGCCGCGACCAGCACCGCGCTCAGGAACGCCAGGCGGCGCACGAGCGAGCGCACGTATTCGCCGATCGACAGCCCCGCGGCGAGCGCCGGCATCCATCGCCGCGGGCTCGCGCCCTGGGCCAGGGACAGGTCCACCGGGAGTCGCGCACGCTGAGCCATCGGCGGAATCGTCTCACGGCCGCGCCCGGGCGGGGCCACCGCGGTCGGACCACCTAGCGGCCGTAGGTGGTTTTCCGCACGACCCTTACGGTCGGAAGCGGATGCCGCGCCGCACGGCAGCGGGGAAGCTGTGACGCATAAGGGAACTCTCACATAGGAGGCATCATGCGTACATTTCTGGGCAAGATAACAAGCCTTACACCGATCGCCGCAGGCGCGGCGGCAGGGATGATCGTGATCGGGATCGTGTCGATCGTCGGCGGCAGCTACGACCACGAAGTCGTGCGTGAACAGCTGGGCCCGCAGAAGATCACCTTCCCGAAGCCGGCCGAGTGGCCGGCCCTGAAGAAGTACGAAGGGCAGCAGGTGCTCACCGGCACCCAGGCGCAGGCGTTCGCGAACGACCAGCTCGGTCCTGACATGAACAAGATCGCCGGCGGCAAGACCTACTCCGAGGTCAGCGACGAATGGATCGCCGGCGGCATGAAGAGCGAAAAGCTCGCCAGCGAGCGCACGACCCTGTTCATGGGCGAGACCCTGAAGGGCCTGCTGCTCAACGCCTGGGGCTGGGCGCAGATCGGCAGCATCGCGATCCTCGCGGGAATCCTGCTGATCGTGTTCGGGGCCATCCTGTTCCTGTTGCCAATGCTGAACTGGTGGCTGAACTTCGCCGAGCAGGGCAGCAAGTCGGCGTCGCGGCGGGTGCCGCACACGCCGCAGCCGGGCGCGGCTGGCTAGACGCCACCCTCCACAGGGACGAGTTCCCCGCCTCCCCGGGCCGGCAAGGGCCCGGGGAGGTCTCGCTGAGAGCCCGCTTTCACGAACGGCTTGGCGAACGGCTCACGAAGGGCTCCGACCGCCGGCAGCCGTGCGGGCGGCCGGCGCAGCCGCCTCGCCCAGGAACTCTCCGACCGCAGCGTGGGTCTGGCGCGGGAGCTCGATCTGGGGCACGTGCCCGCAGTCGAGCTCCAGATGCCGGGCGCGGGGCAGCGCGTCGGCGACGTGCCGCTCGAACGCGATCGGCACGAGCCTGTCGCGCCGGCCCCACACGAACAACGCGTCCGGCGCCAGCCCGCGCAGCCGCGACCAGAAGCCCGCGTCGCCGTGCGGCTCCTCCAGGTAGATGTGGCGCGCGGCCGCGTAGAACGCCGCCCTGCCCGCCGGCGTCAGGTATGCGCGCAGGAACTCGTCGACGCCGGCGGCCGTCCAGCCTTCGTCGGCACCCGGGATCATGCGGTGCACGATCGCCTCGACGACCCGCCGCGGGGCGATCTGAACCAGCCCGAGCTCCGGACGCGTGAGCCTCACCAGCGGCGCCCACGGACGCTCCCGCCGCCACGCAAGCGACGGGCACAGCAGCACCAGGCGGTCGACCCTGTCGGGATGCAGGAGCCCGACCTCCAGCGCGACGCGCCCGCCGAGGCTGTTGCCGATCAGGTGCACCCGGTCGAGCTCGAGCGCGTCGGCCAGCGCGACGACCGCACGAGCGAAGAAGCGAGCGTCGTAGCTCGCGCCGATCGGCTTATCCGAGTCGCCGAACCCGGGCAGGTCGAGCGCGATCACGCGATGGCGGGCGCTCAGCGCGGCCACCGTCGGCAGGAACGATCCCTTGGTGGCGCCCAGCCCGTGTATCGCCACCAGCGGCGGGCCGTTGCCCGCTTCCACGGTCGACAAGCGCCCGCGCTCGCTGGCCACCATCCGGAACCGCAGGCGCCCGGGACCGGACTGACCGCTCGTCGCCGCCAGGAAGCCGACGCCCAGGTGCAGGTTGCGCCGCATCGTCAGGCGCCCAGCGCGGTAGGCCTCCATGCCCCCGCGGACCTCCTTGACGATCGCCGCCCACACCTGCGCATCGGCGCTGAGCGTCGCGTCGGCGTCGCCCTCGGCTGGCACGAGCCGCGCCCGATCGCCTTCGAGCAGCGCATCCCACTCCTCGCCCCCCGCCACCGCGAGACGCACGCGCGCGCGGCCGCCCTGCGGCTCGAACGCGCTGCGGTCATAGCGCCCCGCCAGCGTCTGCAGCGAGCGCGGCGGCTTGCTCACGCGCGCCCCCGAGCGGCGCGAGCTCGCCGGCGGGGACGCAGCGCGTCCAGCGCGCGCGTCGCCGCCGCGTGGCCGTGGCGGATCAGCGCGGGCCACTGGCGGCGGTCGATGAACAGGTCGTAGAAGGACACGCCCCGCAACAGCGAGGGGTCGATCGGGTCGATCAGCGTGAAGCGCTCGCCGAGCTCGCGCCGCGCCCGCCTTGCCATCTCGAGGTGGTAGCCCTGCTGCAGCTGGCGGCTGGCCTGCAGGATCCCCCACCGGCGTTCGCCCCAGCCGGTTATGTCCTGCGCCTCGAAGCGCGGCGGCAGCATGAAGTTCAGCCCGAAGACGTGGTCGAACTCCCCGCCCTCGAGGATCGGCTGCGCCGGGAACAGCTCGATGATCCCGCCGTCCACGTAGAGGTGGCCGCCCACCGGCACCGACTCGATGAACACCGGCAGCGCCACCGCTATGCGCACGAGCTCGCCGATCGTCAGCTCGGGCGTGCGCTCGGTGCCGAAGTACTCGACGCGGCCGAGGTCCATGTTGTAGACGATCGAGCTCATCGGGAACGCGGTGTCGCCGACGCGCATGCTCCACAGCCGCTCGTTGAACAGATGCTCGAGCGCCTGCCCCTTCATCAGCCCCGTGAAGCCCTTCAGCGCGCTCAGCGCGAACCTGGGAATCCGCGCCCACTGGATGTCGAGATAGTCCTCCGCTCGCCACGACAGCGAGAAGTCGGCCATCTCCTGCGCGCTCATCCCCGCCGCCCACATCGCGCCCCAGATCGCGCCGCCCGAGCAGGCGGAGAACAGCGCCGGGCGGATCCCCGCCTCCTCGAAGGCCCGGGCGACCCCGACCATCGCGACGCATCCGCCGCCGCCGCCAGAGGCGATGACGCCGATCCGAGCGCCCTCGAGCGCCGCGATCGGCCGCCTGCGCAGCGGCGGGAAGACGTCGCCGGAGATGGGCTGCGGCCGATCGATCACCGGAAGCGGCATCAGCACGCGGCGGGCGTGACGCAGGAACGAGAGGCCGGCGCTGGCGCGGCCGAGGTCGAGCAGCTCGTTCGCGCGCTCGAAGTCGCGCTTGAGGTTGTAGAGGTCGATGTCCAAAGCCACGGCAGCTCTTGTAACGAAGGTAACAAAGTGGGATAGTCTGGGTCGAGATTAGCCTCGCCCTCGATCGACCGGCCGTGCACACGAACGGGAGACGGAAATGGCCAGCACCGAGATGAGAGCAGCAGGCGCGCCGGCCGGCATCGACGACGACGCCAGGAGCCCCGCGCCGAACGAGGTGCGCGCGCTGAGCGCCCTCGCCTTCGACGAGCTGCGCGGCTTCCCCGGCGCGATCCGCGACATGCATCTGGGCATCGCCGAGCGGGCCTTCCGGGGCGTGGGCCCGGCGGCTGGGCCGGTGAAGCTGATTCACGACTCGCTGTCGAGCCGCGCCTACGGCGCGATCGAAGCCGGCGCCTCGATGCTCGGAAGGGCCGCCGACGCGGCGATGGAGCGGGGCGGCGTCGGCGAGCGCGTCTCGCTGTCCACGACGCGGGAGGGCAGCTTCGGGCTCGCCGTGCTCAACGGCCTCATCGGGGACCGTCTGGAGCGCGAGGGCAGCCCACTGCACCAGCCGACGTCCGTGCGGATGCACGGAGCGCGGATCGAGCTGGACGAGACCTCGTTGCGCGACGCATTCCCGCAGGCCGCGCCTCGGCTGGTGGTCTTCATACACGGGCTCACCGGGGATGAGTTCTGCTGGTCCTGGGGCGGCGAGGACGCGTACGGCGAACGGCTGACCTCGGACCTCGGCTGCACGCCGGTCTACCTGCGCTACAACAGCGGCCTGCACATCTCCGAAAACGGCCGCACGGTGGCGGCGCTGCTGGAGGAGCTCGTGGAGGCGTGGCCGGTCGACGCGCAGCAGGTGGCGCTGGTCGGTCACTCGATGGGCGGTCTGGTGGCGCGCAGCGCCGCGCATCAGGCACACGAGCAAGACCAGACCTGGGTCCGGCACGTCCGGCACGTCGTCTCGCTGGGAACCCCGCACATGGGCGCACCACTCGAGCAGGGAGCGCACCGGGCCGCACTGGCACTCCACAAGCTCCCCGAGACGCGCATGCTGGGCAGCTTCTTGAAAAAGCGCAGCGCCGGCATCCGCGACCTGCGCCACGGATCGCTGGTCGACGAGGACTGGCGCGACCGTGACCCCGAGGCGCTGCAGGCGGTCGCCTGCCAGGAGGTGGCGCTGTTGCCATGGGCGACCCACCTCTTCGTCTCGGCGAGCGTCACCCGCGACCCGAACCACCCGCTCGGGCGCCTGCTCGGAGACATCCTGGTGCTGAAGCCCAGCGCCAGCGGCCGCGGCAAGGCCCGGCGCATCCCCTTCCGCGAGGAGCACGGGCATCACGTGGGCGGCACCCACCACCTCGCGCTGCTGAACCACCCCGAGGTGTACGCGCGCCTGCGCGACTGGCTCGAGCCAGCGTAGTCCGCCCGCCCCCGGTGGGACTTTCTGCGGATGTCAAGGACCGCCGGCCGGCGTAGCTTCCGACCCAGCAAGTGGAATTCCGAACGGGACCGACGTCCCGAGAAGGTGGTGAGGCTGATGCCCGAGACAAAGACCCAACGCCGCGCGCCGGCGAAAAAGAAAGCGCCGGCTCCCGCGAGCCGCCCGACCAATCGCGAGCACGATGTCGGCAAGGCGGTCGATCGAACGACCGAGCTCTCAGAGGAGGTGCTCAAATCACTCGACGAGGGCGCACGGACCGCCATCGATGCGGTGCGCAAGTTCGTCGAGACGGTCGACAAGACGCTGCCGCCCCGCGGAGAGGGCCCCTCCAGGCGGGAGGAGATCACCGACTCCGCCCTGGAGATGGCCCAGCGGCTGGTTCACACGCAGTACGAGTTCCTGCGCAAGGTCGTAGACAGCGCAGGCAAGACGCTGACCAAATCAGACGGCGCAGAGTAGCTACGCCGGCAGGGAGCGGCCGGCTCGCGAGTCAGCTGCTCCCTGCCGGTGCCTGCGGGTACGCCCGCCGCCCCCGCGGCCGGGCACCGGCTCCGTGCGCCCGGCGCGCTCGGCCGCCGCCAGCAGCTCGCGCATGGAGCGCTCGATCCCCGCGCACAGCACATCGATGTCAGGCGCCTCGTCGTAGTCGCCGGTGACGCCAAAGGTCAGCCCGCCGTCGTAGGAGAAGATGGCCACGCCGATGCGGACGTGCCCCGCGATCGGAACGTAGGGAAAGCACTCGAGCATGCGGCGCCCGGCTGCGTACAGCGGCCGCTGCGGGCCGGGTACGTTGGTCGTCACCGTGTTGACGCTGTGCTGCGGCATACGGGTGGCGGCGCGCAGCCCGAGCGCGAGCAGCATCGCGGGCGCGAACCCGCTGAGGCCCACGAGGACGTCGCCGGCAACGGCTTCGCCCGAGCTCTTGAGGTGCTCCATCTGCGCCCGCATCGCCTCGAGCCGCTGTACCGGGTCCTCGATCCCCACCGGCAGGTTGGCGAAGATCGCGGATACGCGGTTGTTGTATTCGCCGCGCTCATCGCTGGAGCGCACGGACACCGGCACGAGCGTGCGCACGTCGCGCTGCGTCGACTCTCCGCGCGCGGCGAGCAGCGCGCGGAAGCCGCCCGCGACGACGGTCAGGACGACGTCGTTGACGGTGCCGCCGAACGCGCCGCGGACGCGCCTGACGTCCGCGAGCTGCGACCGCGCCCACGCCCAGCGGCGGTTGGGGCCTATCGCTCCGTTGAGCGACGATGGCGGCGGCGGCGCAACCACGCCGGCCATCGCCCGCAGCCCGCGCGCGGTCGCGACGGCGGTCCCGGCCACCCGGGCCGGCGAGCACGCCGCGAAGCGCACGCCGCGCAGCTGCTCGTACGGGCTGACGGCGCGCCGGGCGAGCGCCTCGATTGCCAGCTCCACCCCGGTGGGCTGACGCTCCGGGCGCCAGTCGTCGGATGGCAGCAGCTCGGGGTCGCGCTCGGAGTCGAGGATCACGCTCAGGAGCTCCATCCCCGAGACGCCGTCGACCATGCAGTGATGCACCTTGGTGATCACCGCCCAGCGGCCCTCGCCGAGCCCCTCGACGATCCACATCTCCCACAGGGGCCTGTCACGGTCGAGCTGCTGGGACATGACACGGCCGACCAGGTCGCGCAGCTCCCGATCGCCGCCTGGCCGCGGGAGCGCGGTGTGACGCAGGTGGTAGCCGAGGTTGAAGTGCGGATCGTCCACCCACACCGGCCGCCCGAGCGCGATCGGCACGAAATGGACTCGCTGTCGATACCGCGGGACGCTCCGCAGGTGCGCTCGGATCATCCCCGCGAGCGCCTCATATCCCGGCGCCGGCCCCTCGAGGATCGCCACCGCGCCGATGTTCATGTGGCTGACCGCGTCCTCGAGATGCAGGAACGCGGCGTCTTGGGGGCTGAGGCGCTGCATGGGCTCCTCTCGGACGAGCTCCTCTCGGCTGAGACCATAGGCCGGCCCACCGATGGTGCCATCCGTAGAGAGCTCGGACCTGGCCGTGCTCAAGCACGCACCGAGCTCGCCCGCGCCGGCGCGAGTGGCGGTATGCGAGGATCGGGTGGTCGCGAATGGCTTGCGCTCGATGAGATCCACCCGCGCCCCGCTCGTGCCTGCGATCGAGCAGACGCTGGCGCTGTTCGAGCCGGCTCGCCGACCCGCGGTGGCGCGCGTCGAGGACGGCTACCTCGATCTGCTCGGCGAGGAGGATCCCACTGGAGCGCATCCCGGGCAACGGCTGATGCTGAGCAGCGCGCTGGCACTGATCTATGAGCGCCTGTGGCGCCCGCTCGGTGGACGTCTGCTGATGGGGGCGGCTGGTCCTGGAATGCGCGAGGAGCGCCGCATGGCCCTGAACATGCTGGACCTGTCGCCCAACGACCGTGTGCTGGACGTCGCCTGCGGCCCGGGCAACTTCACTCGCGGCTTCGCTCGCGCCGCGGGCGAGGGCCTGGTGGTGGGAATCGATGCCTCGAAGACGATGCTCGCCGTCGCCGTGCGCACGTCCGAGAGCGCCAACCTCGCCTACGTGCGCGGCGACGCCTGTTCGCTGCCCTTTCGCGACGGCAGCTTCGATGCGATCTGCTGCTTCGCCGCGCTGTACCTGATCCAGGAGCCGATGCGAGCACTCGACGAGATCGCCCGCGTCCTTGCGCCGGGCGGCCGCGTGGCGCTGCTCTCGAGCTGCAACCGCGGCCCACTGCCCGCCGGCGCCACCAACGCGGTCGTGCAGAGCCTGAGCGGCGTGCGGATCTTCGCCCGCGACGAGCTGACGCGAGCGCTGCGCGATCGCGGCCTGACCGGCATCGAGCAGCAGGTGGTCGGCCTCGCGCAGTTCGTGTCCGCCAGCAAGCGTGCGGAGAATCGCTGACCAGCTACGGGGCCGTCTACCGATGCGCCGGCGCGGCGTAGCGGCGAGCCTGCCTGTCGCGCATCATCACCCCGATCAGGGAGGTCTCTGAATGTCCGTCGAAGACGGGGCCGGGCGCGCGAGCGTCATCCCCCCAGGCCAATGGTCAGTCGATGCGCCGCGCTCGAGCGTCGCGTTCACCGTCAAGCACATGATGCTCGCGAAGGTGAACGGCCGCTTCCACGAGTTCGACGGCACGCTCGAAACAGGGTCAGGCGGCCCGCGAGCGGCGGGAGTGGTCAAGGCGGCATCCGTCGACACGAACGAGTCCGTGCGCGACGAGCACCTGCGGAGCTCCCCCGATTTCTTCGATGTCGAGCGCTATCCGGAGATCAGCTTCAACTCGACTCGAATCGACCGTCCCAACGACGGACGGCTGCGTGTCGTGGGCGAGCTGACGATGCGCGGCATCACACGCGAGATCGAGCTCGATGCGCAGTTGGGCGGCACGACACGCGAGCCCGGCGGTGTCGAGAGGATCGAGCTCGAGCTGCGCGGGGAGCTCAACCGCAAGGACTTCGGCCTCACCTGGAACCAGGCGCTCGAGACCGGCGGAGCGCTCCTCGGCAACAAGGTGAAGATCGCGCTCGACATCTCGGCGGTGAAGAGCGAAGCGGCGCGCTCCACGCTCTAGAGATGCTCTGCCGGGCCACGCATCCTTGCCCGGATGCTTGGGCGCCTCGCGACGCTGAACCTCAAGCGGCCTGGGCGAACGTGCTTATCGGCGGTCGTCTACGGACGCCTCTTCCGTAGCAGCTACGGACGCAGCCCATATGCGCATGACCTAGCTTCTCTACGAAGTTAGGGAACCCTAACCACACTCATGGGCTACACGAAAGCGGGTTCGCGTGAGTGCCACCATCGATCATCGTCAGCTCTATCGCCTGCCGTGGTCGCTGCCAGACAACGCGATCGCATGGCTGGAGCCAACCAAGAAGTGCAACCTGGCGTGCCTCGGCTGCTACCGGGAGAATGACCCGCGGGGACACAAGACCCTCGCTGAGGTCCGGCACGACCTCGACGTGTTCGAGCGCTTTCGCACCGTGGACGGCGTGTCGATCGCGGGCGGCGATCCGCTCGTGCATCCGGAGATCGTCGAGATCGTGCGCATGGTCGCGCGGGATGGGCTGAAGCCGATCGTCAACACCAACGGCCTGGCGCTCACCGAGAAGCTGCTGGGAGAGCTCAAGGACGCCGGCGTGGCCGGTTTCACGTTTCACATCGACTCCAAGCAGGGCCGTCCCGGCTGGAAGGAGGCGGATGAGATCGAGCTTTGCGAGCTGCGCCAGCGCTACGCCGAGATGATCGCCGCGGCGGGAGGGATCGGCTGCTCGTTCAACGCGACCGTCTACGAGGACACGCTGCACCAGGTGCCCGACGTCCTGCAGTGGGCGCAGCGCAACATCGAGATCGTCAACACGATCGTGTTCATCGCCTTTCGCGCGGGTATGGTCGGCAACGACTTCGACCACTACGTGCAGGGAGAGCCGGTCGACTTCTCCACGGTGCCCTACGCCACCACCGACCAGACTCCGCACGAGCTGCAATCGACCGACATCGTGACCGAGATCCGCAAGCGCTCCCCCGACTTCGCTCCCGCCGCCTACCTCAACGGGACCGAGCGACCCGACACGTTCAAGTGGCTGCTCGCAGGACGTCTCGGCGCGAAAGGGAAGATCTACGGCTACGTCGGGCCGCGCTCGATGGAGCTCGCGCAGACCTACCACCACCTCACGACCGGCAGATATCTCGCGTACACCCCGCCGCAGACGCTGAGCCACGGCAGGTCGATGCTGGCGCTTTCGGCGCTTGACCCGTGCCTGCGCACGATCGCTCGCCGCTGGCTTGAGGCGGGCGCGCGCAGACCCTCCCGTCTGCTGGCGCGCCTGCACTTTCAGTCGGTGATGATCATCCAGCCGGCCGACATCTACGACGACGGACGCCAGAACATGTGCGACGGCTGCCCCGACATGACGGTATGGAACGATCGCCTCGTGTGGTCGTGCAGACTGGAGGAGCCCGAGCGCTTCGGGGACTTCGTGCAGATGGTGCCCAAGAGCGGCTGACTGGTATCCCGATCGCAGCGGTCGAGCAGGTCGCTCTCGTGAAAAGGTCGCGAATGAGGCCCGGCCTGGCTACGCTTCGACGAGGCCGTTGCGGATCGCATAGCGGGTGAGCTCGACGCGGTCGCGCATTCCCAGCTTCTCGAGAATGTTCGCGCGATGACGATCGACCGTCTTCTCGCTGATCACCAGCGCCTCTGCGATTTGTCGATTGGTATAGCTCTCTGCCACGAGCTTGACGACTTCGGTCTCCCGGGGGGTGAGTGGATCGCGCGGCGTCTCGCCGTTGCGCGCACGCCGCAGGTAGTCGTCGATCAGCGCCGTCACGGCACCGGGGTACAGAAACGGCTCGCCTCGGATCGTGGCGCGACAGGCCTCCACGAGGTCGCGATCCGCGGCCCGCTTGACGACATATCCCGATGCTCCCGCCGCGAGCGCCTCATATAGATACTGCTCGCTCTCGTGCATCGAGAGGATCAGAACGCGCAGATTCGGGCAGCGTTGCCGGAGCTCTCTCGTGGCCTGCAATCCGGTCATCCGGGGCATCGAGATGTCGAGGATCGCCAGGTCGACGTCGCTGCTCAGCGCGAGCTCGACGGCCTCGGCGCCATCGCTCGCTTCGGCGATCACCTCCAGGTCGGGCTGGGCGTCGAGGATCAGGCGCAGGCCGCGTCGCACCAAAGCGTGGTCATCGGCGAGCAGGATCCTCGTCTTCAGGCGTGGCACGGCGCACCATTCAGCGGGAGCTCCAGACGAAGCTCGGTTCCCTGACCATCCGCTGGCGTTTGGATCCTGAGGTTGGCGCCGATGAGTCCCGCTCGCTCGTGCATCCCGCGCATCCCGTTTCCGTCGGTTGCGCGCCCGTTCGGCAGCCCGTGGCCTTGGTCTCGCACGGTGAGCGTGAGCTGACCAGCACCGGCTTGCACCGTCAGCGTCGCCGTGTCCGAGCCGGCGTGGCGCGCAACGTTCGTCAACGCCTCCTGGGCGATGCGGTATACGGCAAGCTCCGCTTCGCCGCTGAGCTGCGGCATCGGCGTCTGAATCCGACGGTCGACGCGCAGCCCCGCCCGCCGGCCGAAGCCATCGCTCAGTGCCGCCAGCGCGCTGGCAAGCCCGAGGTCCCTGAGCGCCTCGGGCCGAAGCTCTGTCGCGATACGCCTGACGTCCTCGAGGCTCGTACGCGCCGCTTCCCGTGCTTCGTCGAGCTCTCCGGTCAGGTCAGCCGGCAGACGCTCCTGCAGTCGACTCAGTTGGAGCAGTACGGCGGTCAACGTCTGTCCGACCTCGTCGTGCAGTTCCTGGGCGATTCGCAACCGCTCCGACTCGTGCGCGTCGACGATGCGGCGGGCTGCTTCGCGCCGCTCCAGTTCCAGCCGCGCGAGCATCTCGTTGAACGTCACCGCAAGCTCCCCGGCCTCGGAGGTCGCTCGCGCGTCGGGGATCCGCTGCCCGGGCTTGCTGAGGTCGACCCGGCGAGCCAGCGCGGTCAACGCCTGCAGCGGCGCCAGGAAACGGCGTACCGCGACGACGTTTATGACCGTGACCAAAACAAGCGTCACCACCAGAATGACCGCCTCATCCAGCTCGGGAGAGGCGAACTTCCGCGGCGCGAGAATCAGGGCCGTCAACAGACATGCTGCGACGAGCAGCACAGCGTTGCTCGCAACGAGCCGTTGGCCCAGCGGGCGATAGCGGCTGCGCCCAGCGTTGCCGCCGGCACGATCCTCGACAGAGGAAAGCGTGGTTACGTTCGTGCGCGCAACGACGAGCATGCCCTAGCAGCGTTCCAGACAGAGATAGGACTGCACACTCGAAACCTCACCGGGCAACACCTCGATCTTGCGCAGCATCGCGGCCTCACGACAAGACAGCTCGCTTGCGGACATGTCAAGCGTCTGGCTGATCGCGACGCGCGGTATGCCAGCCATCAGCATCCCGAAGACCGTTTGCTCCTTGTCGTCCAGCCTGCGGCGCAGCATGTCGGCGGTCGGCTGAGATGGCTTTGGGAGCAAGCGCCTGCCATGGTCGACAGACCGGACGGCGTCGCAGAGCTCTGAGCCGAGCCCTCCCTTGCTGAGCACGCCATCGGCTCCTGCGACAGCGCAGCACGTCGCGAGGTGGTCGTTGGCGAACGCCGAGTAGACGATCACGCGGGGAGGCTCTGCCAACCGCTTCAGCCGCCGGCAGGCCCACAGGCCATTGCGCCCACCAAGGTGGTAGTCCAATATCGCGACATCGATGCCGTGCAGCTCCGCCTCGGCCACGGCGCCCTCGGCATCGATGCACACGAGCTCGACGCAGAAGTCGCGTTGCCCCTCCAGCAGCTGCACCACTCCCAGCCGGACGGCTGGATGATCGTCCACAACCATCAGACGGATCTGGCGGCGCTGTGAAGCCGGGGCGAAGTCGCGATCGAGAGTGTCGGGTTCAACTGCTCTTGTTACGGTCAGCATGACTTCTCCTTTGTGGTCGTTTCATGCTCAGCAGGCTCGCATGCGCCGCACCGCTTCGGAATGGGGTGAACACCCCATCTGTGCTTCCTTATCTGCGCTTTGGCCTGGCCTTAGCATTCACACATCCATCTCTCGCACAATGGTCCGACCTCAAGAGACCCGTCAACGGACATGGCACATGCACTCACATCACCGCAGCCTTCGCCCCGGTCACAGCCGCGGACGACCCATCCCCTGCTGGGCGCGTTCCCGCTCACAGTGATGTCACTCGCGATCTTGCTGGTGCTGTTCACACTGGCGATGGCCTGGATCGAGTCCGGCGAGAGCTCGCCCCATCCGCCGAGCGCGAGTACGCCGCGTGTAGTTGACATCCAGGTCAGGTAGCAGCAGGCACTTGGGCCGACCGTGGCCGCCGGGAGCATCACCGTGCCCACATCCTTGGCTGGTCGAGCACTCGCCAGCATACGCGTGATGAATACCCGGCGACCACGCGGTCAGTATTTCCCTCAGAGCACAATCCCAGCTAAGTCACCTGTGAGACATCTCTCACGGTCAGGCTCGGCCGTCCGTGACAACGCGTATGGTCGCGTGATGCCCAACAGCCATCGTGCGCGTGAAGGGTCGTGCACGTGAAGAGTTTTCGGGCGGTTTCCAGCTAAGCGGCTTCTCATCGCCAGCTGACCCACGATTTAGCTGTGCCCTCGAGGCTTCTCGCTTGTCTGTCGCGGGAGTCCCAGAAGCGTGAGCGCCGGCGCCGATCCGGCCAGCAGGCCGGGTGGGGTCCGGCCACAATCTCACCCGGGCGTCCGTTGGGCGGTGGGCTCGGCGCCGATCCTGATCCTGCTGCTCGCGTCCGCGCTGCGCCTGTGGAAGATCTTCGACGTGCCCGGCAATGTGTTCTACGACGCCGCGGTGCGCAGTATGGGCACCTCCTGGCACAACTTCTTCTTCGGCGCGCTCGAGCCCAGCGGAACGGTCTCCGTGGACAAGCCGCCGGTGGACCTCTGGCTGCAGGTGGCGAGCACCCGTGCCCTGGGCTTCGACCTCGTCGCGCTGCACCTACCGGAGGCGCTTGGCGGCGTGGCCGCCTGCGGGTTGCTGTTCGGAGCCCTGCGGCGGCCGTTCGGCCCGACCGCCGCACTCGCGGCAGCGCTCGCCCTCGCGGTCCTGCCGGTGTCGGTGCTGACCGCCCGCAGCGACACGATGGACTCCGTGCTGGCGGCCCTGGAGATCGCCGCGCTATGGCTCACCTGGCGCGCGCTGGACAGCGGGCGCATGCGCTGGTCGGTGCTGGCAGCCGCGGTGATGGGGGTGGCCTTCAACGTCAAGCTCGCCGAGATGCTGATCGCGCTGCCAGCGCTGGCACTGCTGTGGCTGTGGGCCGCCCCGCCCGGGACTCGCATACGCGTCGTGCTGGCTGCCGCCGCGACGTTTCTCGCGGTGGCGCTGTCGTGGACGGCGATCGTCTCGCTGACACCCACGAGCAAGCGGCCGTTTCCGATCGGCTCCGCAAACGGGAGCATCTGGCACGTGACGCTCGTGTACGACGGCCTGAATCGACTCTCCAGTCACGGCGCGACCGGGACAGGCGGTGGCGGCGCCGGTCCGCTACGGCTGCTGAGCACCGGCGCCGCGCAGTACTGGACGCTGATCGGAGTCGCGCTGCTGAGCACCTCGCTGCTGGGACTGCTGGCGCTGGGTGTGCTGCTCGCACAGGGCCGCGGGCGACTGCGGATGGCCCTGCGCGGCCCGCCGGGACGGCTTGCGGTTGGAATAGTGGTGTGGTTCTTCACCGGGCTGGTCGCCTTCAGCGCGATGGAACGTCTGCAGGTCCGATACCTGGAGGCGTTCGCGCCGGCCGTCTGCGCCGTGTTCGGGTGCTCGCTGGCGACGCTCTGGCACAACGGCCTGGGCGCTCGCGCTGCTTCAGGACCCGACGATCGCCGCGCACGTAATCGAAACGTGGGGCTGCGCGCCCTGCTCGTGTGTGTCGGGCTCGGCGTGTTGGCGGCGTCGCTGAGCAAGGACGCCTTCGAGATCCGCCGCGCACGCACGGACTCGCTGCTGACCGACTTCAGCACCCCCGCGCTGAGCCGGTATCTGCGCACACACCGAGACGGCGCTCGCTACGAGGTCGCGGGGGCGAACATCAACGACGTCACCGGTCTGGTGGCACGCGATGGCCTTCCCGTGCTTGCCCTCAACAGCATCGACGGACCGCTGACGCGGACGAAGGCCCTGCAGGCTGACGTGGCTGCGGACCGTGTGCGGTTCTACCTCGTTGCGCCACACCCCTGCCATAGCGGGCGCGACTGCCCACACAACCAGATCTGGGCCTATGCGCACAGCACGCCCGTACCCGGCCAGCCCGGCCTGCGACGATTCACGGCAAGTTGAACCTGGCCACGGCCGTGCGTCGCGCTCAGAGCGCCTTGGCCGCCTGCCGGCTCGCCGCGACCCGCTGCACATCCCATGCCAGGCCGACGCGCTCGAGGCCCGCGATCACGAGCCCTGAGATGTCGAGCTCGCGGCGGCCCATTCCGTGAAACGCCGAGGTGGGAAAGGCGTGGTGGTTGTTGTGCCAAGCCTCGCCGAGCGAGAACGGCGCCAGCCACAGCAGATTGCGGGAATGATCCCCGGTGGCGAAGCGCCGCCGGCCGAAGAAGTGACACAGCGAGTTGATCGAGTAGGTCACGTGGTGCAGCACGAGGATGCGCACCGCGCCGCCCCACAGCATCCCCTCGAGCCCCGCCGAGACCGTGCCGCCGATGAGCACGCCGAGGCCGAACGGGATCGCAAGACCCAGCAGCGACCACAGCAGGAACGTCCTGTCGACGAAGGAGACGACCGGATCGGCCAGCAGGTCGGGGGCGAAGCGCTCGCGCGACCCCCGCTGGGTGTGGTCGAACAGCCAGCCCACGTGCGCATGGGCGAGGCCGCGCAGCGCTCCCCGCCAGCCGCCGCCGCGATCGACGTGCGGGCTGTGCGGATCGCCGAAGCGGTCGGAGTAGGCGTGGTGCTTGCGGTGATCGGCCACCCACGAGATCGCCGGCCCCTCGACGGACATCGTGCCCAGCACCGCCAGCACCCCGCGCAGCACCGGCGAGGTCTTGAAGCTGCGGTGCGTCAGCAGCCGGTGAAAGCCGACGGTCACGCCCAGGCCGACGGGCACGTACATGATCAGGAAGATCGCGACGTCGCGCAGACGCAGCTCGTGATTCCACATCTGCCAGGCGGCGAGCAGCAGCAGCAGTGGCGGCACGACGGTGATCAGGCCGGTGACCGCCCGGTCGAGGTTCTCGAGAACGGGCTCCTGGATCTCCTCCGGCGTCGGCCCATCGCGCAGCTCCGCTCGTGCAGGCGCGAGCAGCGGCCCGCGCTCGCCATCCTTCTCCCCGTCCTCTGCGGGCTGTGATCCGGCTAGCGGTCCTGCGGCGACGCTCATGCGCCACCGATCGTGAACCGAACGCCCGCGCTTGTCGATGCGGGCGGCCACCGGCCGCAGGGAGGCGGCCCCCCGGCCGGGGGTGGGGCTAGCCTCAGGAGGCGCGCACGTCGAGCACGATCTTGCCGGTCGCGCGGCGCTCGTCGAGCGTCTTCAGCGCGTCCGCCGCCCGCTCCAGCGGGAAGCGCTCGCCGACGATCGGGCGTATGAAGCCGGCGTCGACCATCCCGTTGACCGCCGCGCCGATCTCGCGGTTGAGCTGCGGCTTGCCCATAACGTAGGCGCCCCAGCCGGCCCCGATCACCTCGGTGTTCTTCAGCAGCAGCCGGTTGACGCGCACCTCGGGGATCAAGCCGCCGGTGAAGCCCACGACGACCACGCGCCCGCCCTCGCGCAGCGAGCGCAGGCTGTCGGTGAAACGATCCCCTCCGACCGGGTCGAGCACCATCTCCACACCGCCACCGGAGAGCTCGAGCACCTCGTCCTTCCAGCCGTCGCCCAGCAGCAGCGTCTGATCGGCGCCCGCCTGTTCGGCCACGGCGCGCTTGGCCTCGCTGGAGACCAGCGCGATCGTCTTCGCGCCAAGGCCCTTGGCGACCTGCAGGCAGGCGGTCCCCACGCCGCCGGCGGCGCCGTGCACCAGCACCGTCTCGCCCGCCGCCAGGCGCCCGCGCAGCAGCAGCGCGAAGTACGCGGTGTGGTAGTTGAGGATCAGCGCCGCTCCCTGGGCGAAGTCAAGCTCGGGCGAGAGCGCGAACGTGAAGAACTCCGGCGCCACCGCGGTCTCGGCGAAGCCGCCGAGCGCGCAGAACGCGGCCACGCGGTCACCGGGCTCGACCGCCGCCCCGTCCGGAGCGCTGAGCACCACGCCACCCACCTCGCTGCCCGGCACGAATGGCAGCGGCGGTTTCATCTGGTACTGGCCGCGCGTCTGCAGCAGCTCCGGGAAGGACACGCCGGCGGCGTGCACCTCGACCACGACGCCCGCCCCCGGCGTCAGCATGTGCGACGGCTCGGGCTCCGGCAGATCGACCAGCGCGAGCGCGCTGTCGGGACCTGACTCCTCGACGATCTGAATGGCTCTCATCGTCAGGGGATTATGTCCGAGCGGGCGTCCGCGCGGCGTCCCCCGGGCAACCGGGCCTGCGAGCGCGATCGGACCGGCCGAGCGCTCACGGTCGCCGGGCCGCGCCCAGGATGTGCGGCGCCGGCGGCAGATACGGGGCCGGGCTGAACGCGAAGCGCTCGCAGCGCTCGACCTCGAACCCGGCCTGCTCGATCGCCGCGCGCGTGTCGCGTGAGAGATGGCAGCCGCCGGCGACACGCGGCCAGAAGGTCGCATCGGCGATGTGCTGGATGCGTACCTCCACGCCCCTCGCCGCGCGCACGTGCTCGTAGAACCGCAGCTCGCCGCCCGGGCGGATGGCGCGGAACAGCTCCGCCAGCGCCAGCCGCTGATCGGGGACCGTGCACAGCACCAGTGAGGCGACCCCGACGTCGAAGCCGGCGGTCTCGCACGGCAGGCTCCCGGCGCTCCCCTCGCACACCGACACGGGGACCGGGGCGCGCGAGGCGGCGGCCTGCGCCCGCGCGCGCAGGCTGGACTCGGGCTCCACCGCGATCACCTCGCTGACCGTCTGCGGGTAGTGCGCGAAGTTGGCGCCGCCGCCCGCTCCGATCTCGACCACCCGCCCGACGCAGCCGTGCAGCAGCGCGCGGCGATGCTCGGCTCCGCCGCGCCCTTCGGCGACCCGCGCGAGCCGCTCGTAGACGCGCGCGAAGATCGGGTGGCGAACCTCTTCGACCGGCTGCTGGACGGGATCGTCGCTGGGCACGTGCATCGACCATACAACGTGCCCCGCGCCTGTGGGCCTGGCAGCCATACAACCGGCCCCGCGCCTGGCTCATAATCAGCCGATCGAGCTCGCGGCCCAGCGGGCCGGACGGGCACAAACATCGAGAGAGGAATCAGGCCATGGCGAAGGTGCTTTGCGTGCTCTACGAGGACCCGGTCGACGGCTATCCGCCGGCATACGCCCGCGACGGGGTGCCGAAGATCGAGCGCTACTACGACGGTCAGAGCACGCCGACGCCCGAGGGCCTCGGCTTCAAGCCGGGCGAGCTCGTGGGGTGCGTCTCGGGCGAGCTCGGGCTGCGCGAGTTCCTGGAGGGCGCCGGCCACGAGCTGGTCGTGACCTCCGACAAGGACGGGCCGGACTCGGTGTTCGAGCGCGAGCTGCCGGACGCCGAGGTCGTCATCTCCCAGCCGTTCTGGCCCGCCTATCTGACCGCCGAGCGGATCGCCGCCGCACCGAAGCTGAAGCTCGCGCTGACCGCCGGCATCGGCTCCGACCACGTCGACCTGCAGGCGGCGATCGAGCACGGCCTGACCGTCGCCGAGGTCACCTACTCCAACAGCATCAGCGTGGCCGAGCACGTGGTGATGATGATCCTTGCGCTCGTGCGCAACTACATCCCCTCCTACCAGTGGGTGATCGACGGCGGCTGGAACATCGCCGACTGCGTCTCGCGCTCGTATGACCTGGAGGGCATGCAGGTCGGCACGGTCGCCGCCGGGCGCATCGGCTCGGCGGTCCTGCGCCGGCTGAAGCCGTTCGAGGTCGGCCTGCACTACACCGACCGCCACCGCCTGCCCGAGGAGGTCGAGCGCGAGCTCGGCGTCACCTTCCACCCCAACGTCGAGTCGCTGGTGGAGGTGTGCGACGTGGTCACGATCAACGCGCCGCTGCACCCGGAAACCGAGAACCTGTTCGACGCGCAGCTGCTCGCGAAGATGAAGCGCGGCGCCTACCTGATCAACACCGCGCGCGGCAAGATCTGCGACCGCGACGCCATCGCCGCAGCGTGCGAGAGCGGGCAGCTCGCGGGCTACGCCGGCGACGTGTGGTTCCCGCAGCCGCCGCCGCGGGACCACCCGTGGCGCTCGATGCCCCACCACGGCATGACCCCGCACACCTCCGGCACGAGCCTCTCCGCGCAGGCGCGCTACGCCGCGGGCACGCGCGAGATCCTCGAGTGCCACTTCGAGGGGCGCCCGATTCGCGACGAGTACCTGATCGTCGACGGCGGCCGGCTCGCCGGCACCGGCGCGCACTCCTACAGCGAGGGCGACGCCACCGGCGGCTCGGAGGAGGCCGCGCGCTTCAAGAGCGGCTGATTGGACGAGCGCCAAGGAAGGATGCACCCGATTTGGCGCATGATGCGCCGGGTGGGGTGCATATAATGATGGGGTGACCCGCCAGCGAAGCAGCGACCTGTTCCCCACCGATCAGCCGATACCCGCCAGCCAGATGATCGGCCGCGACGTGGATGTGCGCGAGATCGCGTCGGCGCTGGCGGGTGGGTCGAGCATTGTGCTCGCCGGCGCCCGCCGCACAGGCAAGACGAGCGTCTGCGACGCGGTCCTCGGCCGGTTGGGGCGGCGAGGCTTCTACACCGTCGCCGTGGACCTGTTCCGGATCGCGACGACGGCCGAGCTCGCCGAGACCCTGGTGGCGGCCAGCATCTCCAACCGCTCGGTTCTGCGGCGGGCGTTGCATCAGACCCGCCGCGCCGGGCGATTCGTGGCCGACGCGCTGCAGACTTCCGCGGTCCTGAAGTCCAAGGCGCAGCTCGGCGAGGAGCTCGAGATCGCCTTCAGGCCGGGACTCGCGGCTCGCGACCCCGACGCCTATCTCGATTACGCGCTCGGGCTCCCCGCGAGGATCGCAGCCGCCGACGGCAGGGAGATCGTGGTCTTCTTCGACGAGTTCCAGGAGATCGCCAGCCCGCAGCAGCCCTATGGCGACGCCGACCGCCTCACCAAGCGGATGCGAGCGATCTTCCAGCGCACCGCCGGCGTCAGCTACCTGTTCGCCGGGAGCCTCGAGCATCTGATGCGCGACCTGTTCACCCCGTCCAACCGTGCGCTGCATCAGTTCGGCGGCTTCCACGATCTGCGGCCCATCGACCGCGATGCCTGGACGGCGGGGCTGGCCGAGCGCTTCGCGGCCGACGACTGCATCGTCGAGGAGGGCGCCCTGTCGAGGATCGTGGACTACGGCGAGCTGCACCCGCGGACGACGATGTTGATCGCGCAGAAGGCGCACCTGACGACGATCGAACTGGACACCAGGCAGGTGGACCTCGCGATCGTGGACCAGGGCCTGTTCTCGGCGCTCCGAGCCGACCGAGTCAGCCACGAGCAGACCGTCGAGCGGATCCGCAGGCTGCACAAGCTGGGTCTCGTCGTCGCCGAGCGCCTTGCGCGAGGCGAACCGGTCTACACGCGGCTGCCGCGCGGAGGCGTGCGGCGCGCGCTGGAAGCCCTCCGCGACGCGGCCATCATCGAAAGCAGGGGGCGAGGGGACTGGAGGTTCTCGAGCCCCCTCCTGCGCCGCTACCTGGCCGAGATCGGCAGGTTCGACTGATGTCCGCATTTCGGCGCATCATGCGTCAGAATTGGCGCATGCACATGTGGCGGCGGCGCCTCCCGGCCGGGACGGCTGATCAGTCGTAGCGGGCGACCGTGAAGGCGATCAGCACGGGCACGTTCACGGCGAACACGACCAGCGACAGCGTCAGCACGACCAGCGGGCCGCCGCTGGTGTGGTTGCGCAGGAACACGTACTCGATCATGCCCGCGACGATCGCGTAGGCGAGCAGCGCCCACCTGGCGACCTCGAGAAAGCGCCGCCACGGAAAGCCGTCGGCGCGCCAGAGCGCGAGCACGTTTCCGGCGAGCACCAGCGCGGAGGCCGACAGCAGCGCCACCGCTGGCCCGAGCGAGACGTGCTCGGGAAGATGGGCCGAGAGGTAGATGCCGGCGACGAGCACCAGCCCGAGCGAGAGCATGCCCAGCTGCGTCACCGGGGGCAGGCGGACGGCGTCGATCCCGGCGCGCTCGTCCATCATCCGGCCGCGAGCTTGGTCATGATCACGAGCGTCGCGATCTGCATCAGGCCGGTGGCCCCCGCCGTGTAGATGAAGCGCTTCATCAGCCGCTCGATCACCGCCGGGTTCGGCTGCGGCTTCTTCAGCTCCGTCAGCACCGCGATGTTGGCCGGCTCGAGCAGGCCGAGCGCGATCACCGCCATGACCGCCACCACGATGAAGCTCGCCACGACCCAGCCGTGCAGCGAGTAGCTCGTCACGTTCGTCCCCAGGTGCGTCGAGAGCTGCCAGCCGGCCGCGAGCGTGACGGTCACGACGGTCGGCATGATCAGCACCATCTTCGGCATCAGCCGCGTCGTGAGCTCGATGCGCGCCGGAATCGAGAGCTTTCCCATGATCGGCCCGAGCACGAAGCCGAGGAACAGGTCGATGACCGTCCACGCCGCGCCGCCGACCACGTGCAGGAACTCCAGCGGCCACAGTTCGTTGACCGCGATGCCCGCGATCAGCAGCGCCAGCACGAGCGCGACGATCGGCAGCCCGGCGCGCGGCACGATCTGAAAGTCCGGGCGCTCGAGCGCGGCGGGCGGACCATCCCCGATGGCAACCCCCGGTGCGCTGACAGCAGCGTGTGCCATGGCGCGAATCTAACGTATGGGCGGGCGGAGCGCCAGCCCTCGCGAGGGCTCGCCCTCGCGCGCGTCGGCCAGCGCCCACGTCGCCGCGGCGGTCGCGGCGGCGACGATCAGCACCGACGGCCACGCGCCGACGGCCAGCGCGAGCACGTGCGAGGCGACGAATGCGGCGAGCCCCACGCCGGCGAGCCTCGCCGCCGTGCGCGTCCCGTGACGCCGCACCCAGATGCGGATGCAGCAGAGGCCACCGATCGCCAGCACGACCCCGCCGAGCGGTCGCGAGCCGGTGGCCGCCACGACCGCGTAGCCGGCGATCAGCGAGCCGGCCGCGAGCGGGGCTGTCGGCAACGCGCGCACGCAGCGCAGCGTAGCGCCCGCCGCCTGCGCGAGCGCTCCCCGGAAAACTACGTACGCGTTACGGCGTGAAGCTACGGATGCGGGGCGAGCCGCCGCGCTCGTAGGCTGCGCCGCATGCCTTGCCGACCGAGCCCACCCCTACAGTGCCAACAGTTGGCGTATCCGCCGAGCGAGGGAGACTCGTTGTGATTCACACAGGGCTGACCATGGTGATGGGCGCGGTGTTCAATCTCGACCACCCCGCGCACACGGTGGATTGGAGTTTCATTCACCTCTCTGTGGCGAACGTGGTGGTGATCGTGCTGATGCTCATCGTCTTCTTCCTCGCGATCCTGCTTCCGTTCCCGAACGCCAAGAGCCGACGCGGGGATGCCTCATGAGCAGCGTCTCCTCCCCGCCACCCGCATCGCCGGCACCGTCCAAATCGTGGACCGTCAAAGTCCGCGAAAAGGCGGTCGAGGCGCTCCCGCCCGAGCGGCTGCTCCCGAACGGCCAGCCAACCTACGTCGCCTCCTGGATCTACCTGTTCGGCGTGGCGAGCATCGCGTCCTTGATAGTGATCATCGCCTCCGGCTGCATCATCGCCCTGAAGGGGCCCGCCTGGTGGCACTACACGGGGGTGGGACATTTCTTCAACAGCATCCATTTGTGGAGCGTGGAGCTGTTCTTCTTCGTGATGGTGGTGCACCTGTGGGGGAAGTACTGGATGGCCGCATGGCGGGGCGGCCGCGCCCGCGTGTGGATGACCGGCGCGGTGACGTTCCTCGTAGCCGTGCCGTGCGCGCTGACCGGCTATGTCTCCCAGCAGAACTTCGACGCACAGTGGATTTCCACGCAGGCCAAGGACGCGATGAACTCGGTCGGCGTGGGAGCCTTCTTCAACCTCACCAACTTCGGCCAGATGTACAGCTACCACGTGCTGCTGCTGCCGATCGCGGTCGTCGGGCTGGTCGCCGCCCACGTGCTGCTCGTGCGCCGTAACGGCGTGGTGCCACCGTTCGAGCTCGAGCAGAGGAGAGCCGCGCTCGCCGCCGCTCCGAGCCCAGCTGACGCCGCCGATGGCACAACCGGGGGGATGCAGTCATGAGCTTGCTGCGACCCACGGACGACACTCAGCCCTGGAAGGGGCGCTATTACCCCTACGACCTGGTCAAAGAGCTGTGCATAGCCGTGGGCGTCATCGGGCTGTTGGCCGTGGTGCTCACCGTCCTGTTCTCCTCGCCCGACGACAAACCCAGCACGATCGCGCAGTGGTCTCACGAACTGCCGGCGAACTTCGCCACCGCGGCGGCCAAGGAGCTCGCCGAAACGAGCCCGACGGCCGAATACGGCCCCCCGTACAACCACAGCTCGGGCAGCGTGCAGCACTTCCTGCTCCTGCATCCGCAGCGGTGGCTCGGCGTCAGCCATCCGATCGACACCGCCGAGGACTACGTGATCAAACCGCTTGAAACGGTGCCCAACGACCCGGCGCTGCAGAGCGCGCTGACTGAATACAAGGCTGCGCCCGAAAAGCAGAAAAAGGAATGGTCCGAAGCCTACGCCAAGCCGCTTGAAGAATACGAAACGGCGGTGGAAGAAAAGAAGGCGCCGCCCAGCACCGTGACGGTCAACCAGAGTGCGGGCACAGTGACGGTCAAGGCCAGCGGCGCCGGCCCGGTGCCGACGATGATGAGCAGCCTGCAGAGCCTCGCCCAGAGCGGCGGCCTGGAAGGAGGCCTGGTGACCAGCAGCCAGTTCTTCCAGACCGACTACACCAAGCCGCTGCTGTTCATGGCCGACGGCGGCCTGCTCGCCGAACGCGCCGAAGGGCAGCACCTGCTCGGCGACCAGTGGGGCCTGATGAACGAGACGGGCAGCTACCCGGGCCAGCCCTGGCTATGGCTCTATGCCCTCTGGTACCAGGTCGAACCGATGAAGTCCTCCCCGAGCGCGGACATCCAGGTTCTGCTGATCATGGCCTTGCTGAGCCTCGCGTTCATCTGCATCCCGTTCATCCCGATCGTCAACCGGATCCCCCGCTGGGTGCCGATCTACAAGCTGATCTGGCGCGAGCACTACGCCACGGCGAGCCCGGCTCCCCCTACCTCGAAAGCGTCGGCGGGCGGCGCCGCACCCGGCCCGGCGACCAGCGCCGGACCCTGAGCTACCGGGCGATGAGCCCGCGCTCCAGCGCGTAGCCCACGAGATCCGCGCGGGTGGAGAGCCCGAGCTTCTGCTGGATGTGCGAGCGGTGCGTCTCGACCGTGCGCACCGACAGGTACAGCTGCTGGGCGATCTCGGCGTTGGTGTGCCCGAGGGCGATCAGACGCAGCACGTCGACCTCGCGCTCTGACAGGTCGTCCGGCGGCCCTGGAGGCGGCTCGGCCGCGATGCGCGCGCCCAGTCTCGGGTTCAGGTAGCTCTCGCCGACCGCCGCGCGGCGCACCGCTTCGACGAGCTCGTCGTCGGCCGCCTCCTTGAGCACGTAGCCGATCGCCCCCGCGCCGAGCGCCTCGCGGGCGAACGCCGGCTCCTGCTGCATCGTCAGCACGACGATCTGCGTCTCCGGCGACTCCTGACGCAGGACGGGGATCGCCTCGAGGCTCGAGCCGCCGGGCATGTTCAGGTCGAGCACGAGCACCATCGGATGGTGCCCGCGCACATAGCGGCGAGCGCTGTCGACGTCGCTCGCCTCGGCCACCACTTCGAAGTCGCTCTCGCTGTCGAGCAGCAGCCGCAGCCCCGCCCGCACAACCGCGTGGTCGTCCGCGAGGACGATGCGAATCGAGTCGCCGGCGCTCGCCGCGGCCTCGCCCTCCGCGTTCTCTGGCTGCGTGTCCGGGTCGTCCATGGGCATGAAGTTATCGGCTGGCAGCGACTGACGACGGCTCGCTCAGGCCGGCGCGCCACTCTCCGCCTCGACATCGGCTGGGCGGGGGAGCACCAGCAGCGAGCAGCGCGCGTGGCGCTCGAGGTACTCCGAGGTGCTGCCCAGCACCAGGCGCTTCACCGGGCCGTAGCTGCGCGAGCCGACGACCAACAGGTCGACGTCCTTGCCAAACGCGGCCAGCTCCTCGCCCGCGAGCCCGTACACGGCGCGCCCCACGACGCCCGGCAGCTCGCTCAAGCGGGCGTTCGCTTCGGTGATCATCAGATCGATGCTGTCTCCTATCGAGGGCGCCATCAGGCCGGTGAAGGCGTAGCTCGGGATCGCGACCACTTCCAGGACTTCGATCTGCGCCCGCGTCGGCTCCGCCACCTCCCTGGCCTTCGCGAGCGCCCGTTCGCTCTCCGGCGAGCCGTTGTAGGCGACGCCCACCTTGGCGATCGGATTGCCTGCCCGCCCACCCTGCCCCGCGTAGCCGCGCGCGGCGATCGCCACCGCGCAGGGCGCTCCGTTCAGCGCCGCGCGCGTGTCGTCGCCGAGCATCGCCCGCCCGAAGGCGCCGCGGCTGCAGGAGCCGACCACCAGCAGGTCGGCGCCCTGGTCTTCGGCCTGGCGATGCAGGCCGGCGCCGGGACTCGCCGCGACCAGGCTGAGAAGCTCGGCCTCGACGCCGGCGTCGGCGCGCTCGCGCTCGAGCAGTTGCAGCGAGGAGTCGCGTTCCTCGGCGAGCAGACCCGGGGTGATCGCGTGGAGAGGATGCGTCTCGCCGGCGCGCACGTTGGCGAGGGTCAGCCTGCCGTCGGGATCGACCAGCCGCGAGGCGAGCGCGATCGCGTCCCGTCCATTGGCGCTGCCGTCGACTCCCACGAGCACGTGCTCGAACATGCGTATCTCCTTGGATCGTTGCCCACGATCCTATGGCAGTACGCTCGTGATCGACGAAGTCCGTGATCGACAACGCATCCGCCACAGGCGCATCCGCTCCGCTCGCTCGATCCGAGCTGCATCTGCTCGACGCCTACTGGCGCGCCGCGAACTACCTGTCGGTGGGCCAGATCTACCTGCTGGCCAACCCGCTGCTGCGCGAGCCGCTGCGGATCGAGCACACCAAGCCGCGCCTGCTCGGCCACTGGGGTACGACGCCCGGCCTGAACTTCGTCTACGCGCACATGAACCGCGCGATCCGGGCGCGCGATCTGAACGCGATCTACGTGACCGGCCCCGGCCACGGCGGCCCGGGGCTCGTCGCGAACGTGTACCTCGAGGGCACCTACAGCGAGGTCTACCCGCACATCGGCCACGACGAGGAGGGGCTGCGCCGGCTGTTCCGCCAGTTCTCCTTCCCCGGCGGCATCCCCAGCCACGTCGCCCCCGAGACGCCCGGCTCGATCCACGAGGGCGGCGAGCTCGGATACGCGCTCGTGCACGCCCACGGCGCCGCGTTCGACAACCCCGACCTGCTCGTCTGCTGCGTCGTCGGCGACGGCGAGGCGGAAACGGGACCGCTGGCCGCCAGCTGGCACTCGAACAAGTTCCTGAACCCCGTCCGCGACGGCGCCGTGCTGCCGGTGCTGCACCTCAACGGCTACAAGATCGCCAACCCGACCGTGCTCGCGCGGATCCCCGAGAGCGAGCTGCGCTCGCTGCTCGAGGGCTACGGCTACGCGCCCCGCTTCGTCGCCGGGGACGAGCCCGAGGCGATGCACCAGCTGATGGCCGCGACGTTGGACGAGGTCGTCGAGGAGATCGCGCGGATCCAGCTCGCGGCGCGCGAGAACGCCGACCCCGCCCGGGCGGGCCAGCCGCAACGACCGCGCTGGCCGATGATCGTGCTGCGCACGCCCAAGGGCTGGACCGGCCCGAAGGTGGTGGACGGGCTGCCGGCGGAGGGATCGTTTCGCTCGCATCAGGTGCCGCTCGCCGACCTCGCGTCCAAGCCCGAGCACCTCGCGCAGCTGGAGGCGTGGATGCGCTCGTACGCGCCCGAGGAGCTGTTCGACGAGCGCGGAGCGCTGCGCCCGGAGCTGGCGGCGCTCGCCCCGGAGGGGCAGCGGCGCATGGGCGCCAACCCGCACGCCAACGGCGGGCTGCTGCTGCGCGATCTGGAGATGCCCGACTTTCGCGAGCACGCCGTCGAGGTCCCGCAGCCGGGCGCGGGGGCCACCGAGGCCACGCGCGTGCTCGGCGGCTTCCTGCGCGAGGTGATTCGCCGCAATCCCGAGAGCTTCCGCCTGATGGGCCCCGACGAGACGGCCTCCAACCGCCTGGGCGCCGTGTTCGAGGTCACCGACCGCGCCTGGGAGGCGCAGACGCTCGCGACCGACGACCACCTCGCGCCCGACGGACGCGTGATGGAGGTCCTCTCCGAGCACCTCTGCCAGGGCTGGCTGGAGGGCTATCTGCTCACCGGCCGCCACGGGCTGTTCAACTGCTACGAGGCGTTCATCCACATCGTCGACTCGATGTTCAACCAGCACGCCAAGTGGCTGAAGGTCACGCGCGAGATCCCCTGGCGCCGGCCGGTCGCGTCGCTGAACTACCTGCTCTCCTCGCACGTCTGGCGCCAGGACCACAACGGCTTCTCCCACCAGGACCCCGGCTTCATCGACCACGTGGTCAACAAGAAGGCCGAGATCGTGCGCGTGTACCTGCCGCCCGACGCCAACTGCCTGCTGTCGGTGGCCGATCACTGCCTGCGCAGCCGCGACTACGTCAACGTGATCGTCGCCGGCAAGCAGCCCGCGCTCGACTACCTGGCGATGGATGACGCGATCGCGCACTGCGCCCGCGGAATCGGCGTGTGGGACTGGGCCAGCAGCGACGAGGGCACGGACCCGGACGTGGTGCTCGCGTGCGCCGGCGACGTGCCGACGCTCGAGACGCTCGCCGCCACCGCGATCCTGCGGCGCGAGCTGCCGGAGCTGAAGGTCAGGGTGGTGAACGTCGTCGACCTGATGCGCCTGCAGCCCGACAGCGAGCACCCGCACGGCCTCGCCGAGGAGGAGTTCGATGCGCTGTTCACGACCGGCCGGCCGGTGATCTTCGCCTATCACGGCTACCCCTACCTGATCCATCGCCTGACCTACCGGCGCACCAACCACCACAACATCCACGTGCGCGGCTACAAGGAGGAGGGCACCACGACCACGCCGTTCGACATGGTGATGCTCAACGACCTCGACCGCTTCCACCTCGTGATCGACGTGATCGACCGCGTCCCCGGCCTCGTCGAGCGCGCCGCGCATCTGCGCCAGCACATGGTCGACGAGCGCCTGCGCCACCGCGCGTACACGCGCGAGCACGGCGACGACCCGCCGCAGCTGCGCGATTGGAGCTGGCCCGGCTCGGAGTCCGGGCGAGCGGCCGCGCCGCGGTCACCCGCACCCGGCGGCCGCGCGTAGGCCGCTCGTGCGCGTCCTAGTGGTCAACGCCGGCTCGAGCACCCTCAAGCTGGCGCTGCTGGAAGAGTCCTGCGAGCACGACGGCGAGGACACCGTGATCGCGGCCCAGGAGCTGCCGGCGCCGCGCGCCGAGGTCGACCCAGACGCGCTGCGCGACGCGCTGCACGCTGGCCTCGGCGAGGCCGACGCGGTCGGGCATCGCATCGTGCACGGCGGCGAGCGGTTTCGCGCGGCGGTCGCGATCGACGCCGGGGTCGAGGCGGAGCTCCGCGAGCTGGTCGGCCTCGCCCCGCTGCACCAGCCGAAGTCGCTGGCCGCGCTCGACGCCGTCAGCCGCGAGCTCCCCGGGCTGCCGGCGGTGGCGTGCTTCGACACCGCCTTCCACGCGAGCATGCCGGCGGCCGCCGCCACGTACGCGATCCCGCGCGAGTGGCGCGAGCGTCTGCGGCTGCGCCGCTATGGCTTCCACGGCCTCTCGCACGCATGGGTCGCGCGACGCGCGCCGCAGCTGCTCGGAGGCGACGCCAACGGGCTGCGGATCGTCAGCTGCCATCTCGGAGCCGGCGCGTCGCTGTGCGCGATCGCCGACGGCGCCTCGCGGGACACGACGATGGGCTTCACGCCGCTCGAGGGCCTGGTGATGGCCACGCGCTCGGGCAGCGTCGACCCTGGGATGCTGCTGTGGCTGCTGGAGCACGAGCGGCTCACCGCCGCGGAGCTGGCGGACGCGCTCGAGCACCGCTCGGGGCTGCTCGGCCTCGCCGGCAGCGCCGACATGCGCGAGGTGCTCGCGCGCGCGGAAGGGCAGGGCAGTGCGACCGCGGAGGGCGCGTCGGAGCTCTCGGAGCGCGCACAGCTCGCGCTCGACGTTTACATCCACCGCCTACGCGGCTGGATCGCGGCGATGGCGGCGACGCTCGGGGGGCTAGACGCCATCGCGTTCACCGGCGGCGTCGGCGAGCACAGCGCCGCGATCAGAGAGCGCGCGGCGGCGGGGCTCGCGTTCCTGGGCGTAGAGCTCGACCGCGAGCGCAACGACGCAGCGGATGGCGACTCGGAGATCAGCGCTGACGGCGCCAGCGCGCGCACGCTCGTCGTCGCCGCGCGCGAGGACCTCGAGATCGCGTATCAGGTCAGGTCGGTGTTGCGGAAGAAATGGTACCCAAATCGCGGAAAATAATATCTAGGAGTTGCGGAAAATAATCGTCGCCGAGTCGTCACCGGCGGCTTCCCGCCGGCGCTCAGGCGCACCCGGCCAGCAAATCGCGCGCGCTGGTTCGACGACTACGTCAACCTCGTGATCGAGCGAGACGTAATGGAACTGACGCGTGTCCGCCAGCGCCGCCAGCTGCCGCTCCTGCTGCGCCAACTCGCAAGCCAGACCGGCCAGGTGCTCAACATCGCGAAGGCCGCGACAGCGATCGGCATGGACAAGTCGACCGCCGAGAATTACACCAAGCTGCTAGAAGCGGTCTTCGTCGTGCACCAGCTCGCAGCCTGGGGAACGACGCTCGGCCCCCAGATCGGGGCGGCACCGAAGGTTCACGTGGTGGACAGCGGACTCGCCGCGCGCCTGCTGCGTCTGACCGAGAGCAAGCTCTCCCTGGCATCCGCGCAGGCCCTGACAGAGCTCGGCCACCTGCTCGAGACGTTCGTCGTGAGCGAGGTGCGTAAGCAGCTCAGCTGGCTCGATTCGCCCGTGCAGCTGGGGCATTGGCGCACACACGATGGCGACGAGGTCGACCTGGTCGTCGAACGAGAAGACGGCAAGGTCGCGGCCCTGGAGGTAAAGGCCGGCACGCGCGTCGCAGGCGATCTGGGAGGCCTGCTCGCGCTTCGCCGCAAGCTGGGGAGCCAGTTCCTCGGAGGCGTCGTGCTATACACCGGCGCGCACGCATACACCCACGACAGCGGCGTCCACGTCATACCCATCGCCCGGCTCTGGCACTCCCAATAGCCTCCCCCGCCGCCGCGTCGTAGCATCTACTCAGTGGCCAGCGAACCCTCCACTGGACCCGACGGCGTAAACGGCGACCGCTCCGAAGCGCATCCGCCGCTGCCGCGCGACAAGCGGGGCTGGTCGGTCGCGCCGTCGCCGGACGGTCGCGGCATGCCCGAACACGCGAACCCGGGCCCGCCGCCGCACCGTCTGCGCGGCTTCTGGTACTTCGTGCTGGCGCTGATCGCGCTCAACTGGCTGTCGGTCCTGTTCTTCCAGCCCGCCACCGGCGAAGAACGCGTGACCGTGCCGTTCAGCCCGTACTTCCTGACCCAGGTCAAAGCGGACAAGGTCGAAACGATCGCCTCCAAGGGCGACACGATCCAGGGCAAGTTCAAGGCCAAGCTGAAATACCCGATCAACGACAAGGAAGCGAAGCCCACGAAGCTGTTCGCCACGCAGGTGCCGAGCTTCTGGAACGGCGCCCAGCTGTCGGCGCTGCTGCAGGAAAAGGGCGTGCGGATCAACGCCGAATCGACGACCACGAGCGAGTCGCTGCTGGCCGAGATCCTGCTCGGGTTCGGTCCGACGCTGCTGATCGTCGGCCTGTTCGTGATGATCTACAAACGCGCCGCCAGGAGCGCCGGCGGCATGGGCGCGCTCGGCGCCTTCGGCAAATCGCAGGCGCGGCGCGTGGACCCGGAAAAGATCCGGGTCACCTTCGACGACGTCGCCGGGATCGACGAGGCGAAGGCCGAACTCTCGGAGATCGTCGACTTCCTGCGCAACCCCGACCGCTACGGCAGCCTCGGCGGGCGCATGCCGCACGGCGTGCTGCTCTCCGGCGCGCCGGGCACCGGCAAGACGCTGCTCGCGCGCGCGGTCGCGGGCGAGGCGCACGCGGCGTTCTTCTCGATCTCCGCCTCGGAGTTCATCGAGGCGATCGTCGGCGTCGGCGCGGCGCGCGTGCGCGACCTGTTCGCCAAGGCCAAGGAGGCGGCGCCGGCGATCATCTTCATCGACGAGCTCGACGCGATCGGGCGCTCACGCCAGGGGCAGGTGTCCGTGACCGGCGCCAACGACGAGCGCGAGCAGACGCTCGACCAGATCCTCACCGAAATCGACGGCTTCGAATCCTCCGAGGCCGTGATCGTGCTCGCGGCGACCAACCGCCCGGACGTCCTCGACCCGGCGCTGCTGCGCGCCGGGCGCTTCGACCGGCGCGTCACCGTGCAGGCGCCCGACCGCAAAGGACGCGTGGAAATCCTCAAGGTGCACACGCGCTCGATCCCGCTGGACGACGACGTCGACCTCGACGCGCTGGCCGCCAGCATGCCGGGCATGGTCGGGGCGGACATCGCCAACCTCACCAACGAGGCCGCGCTGCTCGCCGCGCGCCGCGGGCACAAGAAGGTGCAGATGGGCGACCTCACCGACTCGCTGGAGAAGATCATGCTGGGCGCGCCGCGCGGCCTCGTGCTGCAGCCCGCCGACCGCGAGCGCACCGCCTATCACGAGTCCGGGCACGCGCTCGTGGGGATGCTGACGCCCGGCGCCGACCCCGTGCGCAAGGTCTCGATCATCCCGCGCGGCATGGCCCTGGGAGTGACGCTGTCGACGCCCGACGCCGACCGGGTCTCCTACTCGCTGGACGAACTGCTGGCCCAGATCAGGGTCTCGCTCGGCGGGCGCGTGGCCGAGGAGATCGTCTACGGGAAAATCACGACGGGCGCCGAGTCCGACATACAGCAGCTGACCCAGATCGCGCGCCAGATGGTCGGACGCTGGGGCATGAGCGAAGCGATCGGCCCGATCGCGGTGCTGCCGGCGGACGGCCAGGGACCATTCCTGCCCGGCGTCAGCGAGACCTCCCAGGAGACGCAGCGGATAGTCGACGAGGAGGTGCGCACACTCGTCGAGACCGCCCATCACGAGGTCACGCGGCTGCTCGAAGAGCATCGCGAACAGCTCGAGAGCCTCGCGCAGGCGCTGCTCAAGGCCGAGACGCTCGACGCGCCAGACGCCTACGCGGCAGCCGGCGTGCCGTACTCCGAGCCTGAGCCTGCGCTGGCGCCACCGGCGCCCACGGCGGCGCCACCGGCGCCCACACCGGCGCCCGCTCCGGCCTGAGAACCCGTTCGAGCGCCTCAGGCCGCCTGCGCATCCGGCGCCGGCGCCACGCCGGCGCGCTCGAGCATCCCCACGCCGACGGTGCACACGGCGAGGCTGACGAGCGCGGAGAGCACGATCGCCGTCGCGACGAGCGGCGAGAGCAGGTGCTCGGCGAGCCCGAGCGAGGCGACGGCCGCCGGCACCCCGAGCTGCGCGGTAGCCGCGAGCGCGGCCGCTGGCCGCTGGTGCGCGAACAGCGTCGCGAGCAGGTGGATCGCCACGTTCAGGACCGCCAGGGCGCACGCGAGCGCAAGCATCGACGGGTGGCGCACGAGGCCGGCCAGATCCAGCTGCGCTCCGAGCACGACGAAGTACAGCGGCACGAAGAAGCCGTCGGCGACGCCGCGCACCTGTGTCGACAGGCGTTTCGGGCCGCCGATCAACGCCACCATCACCCCGGCGGCGAAGCCTGCGATGAGGATGCTCGTCCCGCCCTTCTGAGCGATCCACGCGAGCACGAACAGCACGAGCAGCGACAGGCGCAGATCGAGCGCCCAGCGGCGCTGCTTGGAGACGCTGCGCGCGCGCTGCACCCATTCATGGCCGGCGAGCAGCCGCGCGAGCACGAACAGCGCCACCGCCGCGGCCGCCACCAGCACGCCCCCGAGCGCGACATGGCCCACGCGCCCCGGCTGCAGCACGATCGGCACCGCCAGGATCGTGACGATGTCGGCGAGCGTCACCTGCGCCATCACCGTCAGCACCTCCGCGCCGCCCAGGCGCGTCTCCTCGATCGCCGGCAGCAGCACCGCTGCCGAGCCCGACGCGAGCACGACGGCGTAGATCGCCGCGTGCCCGGAGCCGGCGACGCTCGCAGCGAGCAGCCCCGCGGGCACCGCGAGCACGCACACGATCGCCGCCAGCAGCCCGCCCGCCCGCGCCGAGGCCGCCAGCCGTCGATCGCTCAATGGCAGGTGCATGCCGACGGTCAGCATCAGCATCGCGAACCCGACTTCTCCGAGCGTCGAGGTGGTCGCTTCGGCGGGATGCACCGTGCCGAGCACCGCCGGGCCGACGAGGATCCCCGCGAGGATCTCGCCGACGACGACCGGGATGAAGCGGCGCGTGGTGAAGCCCAGCAGCGGCCCGCCGAGGCCGGCAAGCACGATCAGCGCCAGCGTCCCGAAGCTCATAGGCTCAGGACGCGGTCAAAGTCCTCCAGTGCGGTCGTGTCGTGGGTGATCACGAGCAGGCTGCGATCGTCGCATACGCGCTGCACGTTGTGCATGACGCGCGCGGCCAGCTCGCCGTCCAGATGCGCCGTCGGCTCGTCGAGGATCAGGAAGCGGCCGTCGGCCAGCAGCGCGCGGGCGAGCGCGAGCCGTCGCCGCTGCCCGCCGGACATCAGCTCGCCGTCGCGCCCGACGAGCGTCTCCAACCCCTGCGGCAGGCCGGCCGCCCACTCGTCCAGCTCGACCGCGGCGAGCACCGCGCGCAGCTCGTCCTCGGAGGCGTCCCGGCGCGCGAGCAGCAGGTTCTCGCGGATGCTCGTGTTGAACACGTGGCAGTCCTGCGCGCACAGCACGACCGCGCCGCGGATCTGACGCTGCGTGAGCTCGCGCATGTCGACGCCGTCGAGCGTGACGCGTCCATGGTCGGGGTCGTGGAAGCGCACGAGCAGCTCGGCGAGCGTGCTCTTGCCGGCGCCGCTCGGAGCCGTCAGGGCGACGTGCTCGCCGGGAGCGATCCGCAGGTCCGTGCCCTCGAGCGTCCACGGCAGCCCGGGCGCGTAGCGGAAGCCCACGCCCTCGGCGCACAGCGCCCCCGCGCCGCTCAGCCTGGCCGGCGCGGCGGCATCGGCGACCGCCGGGCGGGCGAGCGCGATCTCGCGCAGACGTCCCGCCGCGGTCGCGGACATGCGCAGGGCGCGCGCTGAGGCGGACAGCGGCAGCACGCTGTCGTATGCGGCCAGCAGCAGGAACACGAGCGCGGCGAGCAGCACGCCGCCGAGCGTTCCCGCATGGACCGCGGGGATCGCGACGAGCAGCAGGGCGAGCACGCCGGCGGCCGCGAGCACCCCGCCCGCGACCTGCGCGCCGGCGACCGCCAGCGCGTCGCCGCGCGCGATGCGCGCGAGCACGGCATCGCTGCGGCGCAGGCGTCCGACGCGCTCGGCGGAGCGTCCCGCCAGGGCGAGCTCGCTCGCGCCGTCGATGCTCTCGACCAGCTCGCTCGTCAGCCGCGCGCGGGCGGGCGCCTGGCGACGCGCCGCGCGGGCGACCGCGGTGGAGCTCAGCCACGGCAGCAGCAGGGCGGCGAGCGTCAGCGCGGCGAGCACCGTCAGCCCGGCCGCGGGGAGCATCAGCGACGCGGCCAGCGCGGCGCCCGCGATCACCAGCAGCGAGACGAAGCCGGGGATCACGACGCGCAGGTAGACGTCCTGGAGCGTGTCCACGTCGGCGACGAAGCGGCTCAGCAGGTCGCCGCTGCGGGCGCCCAGCGCGCCGGGCACGAGCGGCGCGAGGCCGCGGTAGAAGCGCACGCGCAGCCGCGCGAGCTGGCGCAGGGCGAGGTCGTGCGAGGCCAGCCGCTCGCCGTAGCGCAGCGCCGCGCGGGCGATGCCGAAGGCGCGCACGCCGACGATCGCGACCATCAACATCAGGATCGGCGGGCGCTGGGCCGCGCGCGAGATGAGGTACCCGGAGGTCGCGAGCAACCCGATGGCGGCGGCCGCGGCAGCCGCGGCGAGCGCCACGCTGAGCGCCAGGCGCGCGCGTTCGCCGCGCTGCGGGAGCGCGAGCGCGAGCAGCGCGCGGGTGTCGGGACGTCTCACGCGGGCACCTCGCCCGGCTCGGCGATCGGCCTCGCACCAGCCGCGAGCGTGAGCGCGGACTCCGGCGCGATGCGCCCGTCGCGGATGCGGTGCACGCGGTCGGCGATCTCGCCGAGCGCCGGGTGATGGACGATCAGCAGCGTCGTGCGCCCGCGCGCGAGCCGCTCGATCGCGTCCGCGAGCGCGAGCGCACTGGGCTCGTCGAGGTGGGCGGTGGGCTCGTCGAGCACGAGCAGCGGGCGCTCGGCGAGGAACGCGCGCGCCAGCCCGAGGCGCTGGGACTGGCCCGCCGACAGGCGCCGCCCGCCGTCCCCGATCACGGTGTCGAGCCCGCCGGGCAGCGCGTCGATCAGCCGCTCGGCGCCGACGGCCCGCGCCGCGCGCTCGACCTGCGCGCGCGTCGCGGCGGGCGCGTACAGGGCGATGTTCTCCGCGACCGTCCCCGTGAACAGCGTCGGTCGCTGGGGCACCCACGCGATCTGCGCGCGCCAGTCCTCGGGGTGCAGCTCGCGCAGGTCCACGCCGGCGCAGGCGACGCGTCCCGTCGTCGGGTCGTCCAGGCGCATCAGCAGCCGCGCGAGCGTGCTCTTGCCCGAGCCGCTCGGCCCGACCAGGGCGGTGATCAGGCCGGGCTCGAGCTCGAGGTCAACATCGCTCAGCACCCCGCCGCGACGCTGCGGATACTCGAAGCCGACTTTCTCGAAGCGCACCGGCGCGAGCGCCGGGTCGGGGATGGATGCCCCGCCCGCCCACGGCGCCACACCCGCCCACGGCACCGCGCCCGCCGCCGGCGCCCCACCCGCCGCGCTGGAGCGCGCGATCGCCACCGGCGCGTCGAGCGCCGCGAACATCAGCTCGGAGGCGTTGCTCGCGTCGGTGCTCGCGTGGAACTGCTGGCCGACCAGGCGCAGCGGCGCGTACAGCTCCGGGGCGAGCAGCAGCACCGTCAGCCCGGCCTGCAGCCCGAGCGCGCCGTCGACGAGCTGCACGCCGATCGTCGCGGCCACCAGCGCCGTGCCGATCATCGCGCACAGCTCGAGCACGAGCGCCGACAGGAACGCCACGCGCAGCGTCGCCATCGTCTCCGCGCGGTAGCGCTCGCCGACCTCCGCGAGCGTCCGCTCCTGGGCGTGCTCGCGCCCGTACGCGCGCAGCGTCGCAAGGCCCTGCACGACGTCGAGGAAGTGCGCGCCCAGCAGCGCGAGCGCCTGCCAGCGTCCCCGCGCCTGGGCGTTCGCGCCCTTGCCCACGAGCACCATGAACGCCACCAGCAGCGGCACCGTCAGCGCGAGGATGCCGGCGGTGACCGGGTCGAGCGCTCCCACCCACGCGATCACCGCCAGCGGCACGGCCGCCGCCAGCACCAGCTGCGGCAGGTAGCCCGCGAAGTAGGACTCCAGCGCGTCCACGCCCTGCACCGCCGTGTTCGCCAGCTCGCCGGTGCGGGCGCTCGTGGGGCGTCGCTCGGGACTTGCGAGGAGCAGCCGCCGTGCGAGCCGGCCGCGGAGCTCGGACATCACCCGCACCGCCCCCCAGCGCCCCGACAGCTCGAACGCGCCGCCGGCGAGCGCCCGCGCGCACAGCACCGCCGCGAGCGCGATCAGCTGCGTGCGCAGCGACGCGAGCGTCGCGTGGCCCATCGCCGCGCGGTCGATCACGAACGCCAGCAGCGCCGCCTGGGCGACGATCAGGACGGCCGACAGCACGCCGAGCAAGCCGGCGAGCGCGAGGTGCACACGTGCGACGCGGCTCTCGCCGAGCAGCCTACGATCGATCGGCGCGGGCATGCTCGAGGACGGCCAGCGGTGTCGGCGTGCCCTCGAAGTCGTCGCGCCCAAGGCGGTGGCGGAAGACCCAGTAGGTCCAGCCCTGGTAGACGAGCACGATCGGCACGAACACGACGGCCACCACCGTCATGACCGTCTGCGTGTAGTGGGTCGAGGAGGCCGCCGTCAGCGCCAGGTCGTAGGCGTGGCTCGTGCTGGACGGCAGCGCGTCCGGGTAGAGGCTGACGAACAGGCTCGTGAACAGCAGCGCGATCGCGCCGGCGCTGAGCGCGAACGCGCGCCCTTCGCGCTCGCGCGAGAGGACCGCCGGCACGGCGCCGGCGAGCGCCACCGCCGCCACGGCGAGGATCAGCGCGGAGACCTTCAGGCCGCCCGCGCTGGACTGGTCGATCGTCGTCCAGATCAGGAGGCCCGCCAGCAGCGCGGCCGCGAGCGCCGAGACCCGGCGCGCGATCGCGCGCGCACGCTCGCGCAGATCTCCCTCGGTGCGCAGCGACAGGAAGATCGCGCCATGGGCGAGGAACAGCGCGAGCGTCGTCAGGCCGCCGAGCAGCGCGTATGGATGCAGCAGGTCCCACAGCGTGGCGGTGACGTCGTGGTGGGCGTTCATCGGCACGCCGTGGACGATGTCGGCCCAACCGACACCCCACAGCAGCGCGGCCAGGAAGCTGCCGAGCACCGCCGCCCACTCCCACGTCGCACGCCAGCGCGGCGAGTCCTCCTTGCCCCAGAACTCGAACGACACGCCGCGCACGATCAGCGCGGCGAGGATCAGGAAGAGCGCGAGGTAGAAGCCGGAGAAGAGGCTCGCATACCAGCCGGGGAAGGCCGCGAACGTGGCCCCGCCGGCGGTCAGCAGCCACACCTCGTTGCCGTCCCACACGGGCCCGATCGAGTGGATGATGATGCGCTTCTCGGTCCTGTCGGCGCCGAGCACGCCCAGCAGCATGCCGACGCCGAAGTCGAAGCCCTCGAGCACGAAGTAGCCGATCCACAGCACGCCGATCAACAGGAACCAGAGCGTCTGCAGGAAGTTGGGGTCGCGCATCGCCTTCGCCTCGCTCTCTAGTAGGCCAGGACCAGGTCGGGGTTGGCCGCGCCGCCCGCGCGTCCGTCGTGCTCGCCGCCGGGCTCGGGCGCGGATTCGGGCCCGTGGCCGATCTCGCGCAGGAACAGCCGGCCGCCGATCACGAGCAGGATCCCGTACAGCAGCGTGTAGCCGACGAGGCTGATGATGACGTCGCCGGAGCTGACCAGCGGCGAGCGCGCGTCGCTTGTCTTCAACAGGCCGTAGACGACCCACGGCTGGCGCCCCATCTCGGTGAAGATCCAGCCCGTCAGGTTCGCCAGCGGCGGCAGGAAGGCGCCGAGGACGGCCAGCCGCAGGAAGCGGCGCGAGCGCTCCAGCCTGGCGCCACGCAGCAGCAGCAGGCCGAGCAGCGGGATCAGCAGCAGCAGCACGCCGACGCCGGCCATGATCCGAAACGTCCAGTAGGTGACGCCGAGGATCGGGACGTAGTCGCCGGGACCGTATTTCTTCTGGTCTTCGGCGTTCAGCTGGTTGACGCCCTTGATTTCGCCGTTCCAGGACGCCGTGCCGAGGATCGACAGCAGGTGCGGGATGCGGATGTCGGTGTTCAGGCGCTTGGGAAAGTGTTCGAACGGGCCGACGGCGAAGATCGACAGGCTCGCGCCCCTGGTCGTCTTGTAAAGCGCCTCCGCGGCGGCCATCTTCATCGGCTGCTGTTTCTCCATCAGCATGCCCTGCGTGTGGCCGAACGCGCCCGTCAGGATCGCCGCCACGAGCACGGGCCCCAGCACGACGCGCACCGAGCGCCTGTAGACGTCGGTGTTGGTCCCCGGCGTGCCCGTGCGCGCGCGCAGCAGGCCGTAGGCGGAGATGCCCAGGACGAGGAAGCCGCCGGTGCACAATGCCCCGAAGATCGTGTGCGGGAAGGCCAGCAGCAGCGTCGAGTTGGTCAGCACGGCGAAGATGCTCGTCAGCTCGGCGCGGTGGGTGAGGTGGTCGATCGTGTAGCCGACCGGGTGCTGCATCCACGAGTTGGCGGCGAGGATGAAGTAGGCGGAGAGGACGGTCCCGAAGGCGAGCAGCCACGCCGTCGCCAGGTGCACCCGCGGCGAGAGCTTGCCCCAGCCGAAGATCCACAGGCCGAGGAACGTGGACTCCAGGAAGAACGCCATCAGGCCCTCCATCGCCAGCGGCGCGCCGAAGATGTCGCCGACGTAGCGCGAGTATTCCGACCAGTTCATGCCGAACTGGAACTCCTGGACGATGCCGGTGACGACGCCGATCGCGATCGAGATCAGCATGAACTTGCCCCAGAAGCGGGTCATGCGCAGGTACAGCTCGTCGCCGCTGCGGTGCCAGCGCGTCTGGCAGTAGGCGACCCACACCGCCAGGCCGATCGACATCGGCACGAAGATGAAGTGGAAGACCGTGGTCACGCCAAACTGCAGGCGCGCGAGTTCCAGCGTGTTCATGCGATGAAGCTATGCGGTGGCGAGCGCGCCGGGATCAGCCCGTGGCCCCATGAATCGTGCGGGAAACTACGGGGCGCCGCTGCTCAGCGCCCGATCAGGTCGCGCTGGCGAAATGCGCCGAGCGCGAGCAGCGCGGCGAGCAGCCCGATGCCGACCATGACCGCCGCCGCGGGCGCCTTGAACGCCTCCGCGGGCACGAGGCCGACGTGCTCGAACGGGGTCAGTTCCACGAGCCATTTGGGCACGCCCAGCAGCGAGCCGACGAGCTGCCAGAGGAACGCGACCGTGACCAGCCCGTAGGCGAGGCCGGAGCTCGCGCGCGGCACGAGCGCGTAGGCGAGCGCGGCGATGCCGAGGAACAGCAGCGCGACGGGCAGGCAGTTGGCGCCCGCCTCGAGCATCCGCGGCAGCGAGAGATCGAGGCCCTGGGTGGCCGCGCCGGCCCACGTGAGCAGGCCGGCGACGAGCGAGATGGCGGCCGCCGCAGATGCCGCCAGCAGCAGGCGCCCGGCGAGCCAGCCGCCGCGGCTGAGCGGTTGCGCGAGCAGCGTCTCCAGCCGTTCCTCGGCCTCCTCGCGGCGCGCACCGGCGATCTGCGCGCAGACGAACAGGCTGACCGCGAGGATGAAGAAGACGAAGACGAACGCGAGATAGCCGCTGGGCGTCAGGATCGAGCCGGCGCCGAGCTTGGCGATCTCTTCCTGCACGCTCTTGGAGATCCCCGCGGAGGAGATGCTCGTGGAGATCATGCCGAGGATGAACGCGAACGAGCCGATGCTCAGCAACCACACGATCAGGGTGGCGCGCTCGCCGCGCAGCGCCTGCGCGGTGGGCGAGGAGAGCAGGCGCGGGTTGGGCGCGGCGGTGTCGCGAGCGGGCACCACGCCGGTGCCGACGTCGCGAGTCGCGGCGATCCGCGCGGCGAGAGCCAGCAGCAGCGCGCTCACCCCGATCGGGAGCGCCAGGACGAGCGGCCGGGGGTCGCTGAACGGACGCAGCTCCTCCGCCCAGCCAAGCGGCGTCGCCCACCGCAGCCAGCCGACGCCGCTCACGGTGTCGGCGATCACCCGCAGCAGGAACATCAGCCCCACGACGGCCCCGCCGAGCTCGAGCGCGATCCTGCGCGTGGGCGCGAGCTGGCTTGCGACCGCGCCGACGCCCACGCACACGGGCACGACGGAGACGGTGGCGAGGGCGAGGTACGCCGAGCCGCCGACGGGCAGGCCGCCGGCGACGAAGCCGGCGAGCTCCGCGAGCCACAGGATCGCGATGCCGGCCGCGATCGCGCCCATCGCCGCGAGGTACGCCGTGCGCCGTCCGACGTCCCCGGCCAGCACGAGCTCCATCCGGCCCGTGTCCTCCTCGGTCCTGAGCGCCCGCACCGCGGCCAGCAGCCCGAACACCGCGGCGACGATCGCCAGCGTCCCTCCCACGCGCCAGGCGGCGTAGCCGCTGACCGTCAGCAGGTCGTGCGGCAGGCCGTAGAACAGGCGGATCGCCTTGTTGTCGGAGAAGCTGCGGGAGAAGCCGGCGCGGTCGGCGACCGTGGGGTAGGCGTGGCGGTAGCCGACCGGCTGGATGTAGGAGTAGAGACCGAACAGGTACGCGAACGAGACCGTGCGCACGCGCGCGTCGCGGAACGCGCGCCGAGCGAGGGCGCGCGCGGGCACAAGCGTGGCGAGGACCTGCGCGCCGGATGCGGGCGGCGCGCAGGACGCTGTGCTAACGCTCGACACGACCGTCGAAGCCGTCGTAGTGGTGCAGGAAGATCTCCTCGAGCGACGGCTCGCGGCTCGTCAGCGTCTTGATCGAGCTGCCACCCGCCTCGGCGAGCGCGTCGACCAGCTGGCCGATGCCCTCCGTGACCTCGAAGCGCAGCGCTCTGGGCCCGGCGCTCTCGACGCGCACCCCCGGCAGCGGCGGAAGCTGCGGCGTGGCGCCCGTGAACGTGACCTCGACCGTCTGCGCACCGAGGTGGCGCAGCTCCTGCAGCGTGCCCTGGTCGACGAGCCTGCCCTGCTTGAGGATGCCGACGCGGTCGCACAGCGCCTCCACCTCGCTGAGGATGTGCGACGAGAGGAACACCGCCTGCCCGCGGTCCTTCGCCTCCTGCATGCAGTCGCGGAACGCCATCTCCATCAGCGGGTCCAGGCCGGCGGTGGGCTCGTCGAGCAGCAGCAGCTCCGCGCGCGTGGCGAGCGCGGCGATCAGCTGCACCTTCTGGCGGTTGCCCTTTGACAGCGCGCGGATCTTCTTGCGCGTGTCGAGCTGGAAGCGCTCGACGAGCGTGTCGCGATAGGCGACGTCGGTGCCGGGCAGCTCACGGCCGTCCGCGCCGAGGGTCGGCGCTCGCAGATGAGCGAGGAACTCGAACGTCTCGGCGCTCGTCAGCGCCGGCCACAGGAACGGCTCGCCGGGGACGTACGCCACGCGCCGATGGGCGGCCACCGGATCGCGCCAGGAATCGACGCCGAACAGCTCGCCGCGCCCGGCGCTCGGGCGGTGCAGTCCCAGCAGCAGCCTGATGGTCGTCGTCTTGCCCGCCCCGTTCGGGCCGAGGTAGCCGTACACCTCGCCGCGGCGCACCGTCAGGTCCAGCGAATCGAGCGCGACGGTGTCCCCGTAGCGCTTGCTCAGCCCTTCGGTGCGGATCGCCGCGAGCGCAGCGTCGGCGCCCGGCTCGAGCGGGGCCTGTGGCGGGCGAGCTGCGTGGTCGCTCATGGCTGCAGCATCCGCGAGGCGCGCCGCGATGCCATCCGGGTTTTTCCCGCATGCGCCGGCGGAACAGCCGAAGCGGGCGGTGCGAGTCCGTGCTTTGCCGCATCAGAACGGAGGTATTTACGGTATGTGACGACCGCCGCGAGCGCGTAGCGTCGGGGTATGGCGACACATCTGCATCTCGCGCCGCGCCCGGATGAGACCTCGCCGCCGCCGCCCGTCTCGGTGATCCGGGTGGTGCTCGCGGACGACCACGAGCTGATGCGCGCCGGCCTGCGGCGGATGCTCGACGACGAGCTGGACGTGGAGGTGGTCGCGGAGGCCTCCGATCTGGAGGCGGTCAGCGACGGCGTGCAGGGGCAGCGGCCCCACGTGCTCGTGCTCGATCTGGGCCTGCCCGGTGGCTCGAGCATCGACACGATCGGCCAGCTGCGCGAGCGGGTCCCCGATACGGAGATCGTCGTGCTGACGATGGAGCAGAGCCCGAAGCTGGCGCAGCGCGCGCTGACCGCGGGAGCGACCGGCTACGTGAGCAAGGACCAGGCCGACAGCGAGCTGCCGCAGGCGCTGCGCGCGGCTGCGCGCGGCGAGCAATACGTGAGCCCGCAGGTGGCGGCCAGCCTGGAGACGCTGCATCGCTCGCTCACGGAGAACGCGCTGACCGCACGCGAGGTGGAGGTCCTGCGACTGATCGCCCTCGGGCACACGAGCGTCGAGATCGCGCGCAAGCTGCACCTCTCCCCGCGCACGGTCGAGACGCACCGCGCGCACATCCACAAGAAGCTCGGGCTGGCCACCCGGGCGCAGCTGGTCGGCTACGCGCTGCGACGCGGCCTGCTGGGAACCAGGACGTGACCGAGCCGCTGCGCTGCGTGCACTGCGGAGATGTGATCGGCGTGTACGAGCCGCTGATCGCGCTCGCCGAGGGGCGTGCGCACGAAACCTCGCTGGCCGCCGAGGCCTCCTCGGCCCACCACGGGACCGATTGCTACCACCGCGCGTGCTATGACGCCCACCGCCACACCCCCCCGCTCGACGAATAGGCCGTGACACCCCGCCGGGCGGGGGCTCAGTAGTTTTCACGGGTACCTCGGCGGGTTTGCTCGGCTGCAGGCCGGCGTTCGGCGAGATAGGTTGAGCGCATGGCCACCCAAGGCTCTCCCGCCAAGCTCCGCGTCGTCATCGCCGGTGGTGGCGTGGCCGCTCTGGAGACGCTGCTCGCGCTGCGGGCGCTCGCCCCGGAGGAGACCGCGATCACCGTGATCGCGCCGAACCCCGAGTTCGTGTACCGGCCGATGACCGTGCGCGAGCCGTTCGCCTACCCCCAGGCGCACCGCTACCCGCTCGCTCCGATCGTGCGCGAGGCCGGCGCCGCGCTGGTCGTCGACGAGCTCGCGTGGGTCGACGCCGAGAAGCGGATCGCACACACATCCGCTGACGCGGAGATCGAGTACGACGCGCTCGTGCTGGCGTTGGGCGCCCACGCGCGGCCGCGCTACGAGCACGCGATCACGATCGACGATCGCAAGCTCGACGAGACCCTGCACGGGCTGATCCAGGATGTCGAGGAGGGCTACGTCGGCAGCGTCGCGTTCGTCTCGCCGGGGCGGATGGCGTGGCCGTTCCCTCTGTATGAGCTCGCGCTGATGACGGCCGCGCGCGCGTATGACATGAACGTCGAGCTGGAGACCACGATCGTCACGCCGGAGGACAGCCCGCTGGCGATCTTCGGCGCGGAGGCGAGCAACGCGGTCGCGCAGCTGCTGGAGCAGGCGCGCATCAAGACGATCAACTCCGCCTACGCGGAGGTGCCGCGCTCGGGCGAAGTCGTGATCAACCCCGGCGACCGGCGCCTGCAGGTGAATCGCGTGGTGGCGCTGCCGGAGCTCTACGGACCGGCCGTGCGGGGCGTGCCGCTCAGCGAGCACGGCTTCTACCGCGTGGACATCCACAGCAAGCTCGTGGACGCCGAGAACATCTACGCGGCCGGCGACGCGACCGAGTTCGCGGTCAAGTTCGGCGGCATCGCCGCCCAGCAGGCCGACGCGCTCTCAGAAGCGATCGCCGCGCTGGCCGGCGCTCCCGTGACCCCCGCGCCGTTTCACCCGGTGATCCACGGCATCCTGCTCACCGGCGATCGCCCGCGCTACCTGACCGCGCGCATCACCGGCGGCCAGGGCTTCAGCTCGGAGATCAGCGACACGCCCACGTGGTCTCCGGTCGCCAAGATCGCGGCCAAGTACCTTGCGCCGTACCTCGACGCGCTCGACAGCGCCGCGCAACCCTGAGCGCCGCGACGACTGCTCAGCGCGCGCGACGCTTGCCGCGCGGCTCGACGACCTTGGGCGGAAAGCGCTTGCGCTCCTCCGCCGTCATCTTGCGGATCGTCAGCGACCCTTCCTCGAGCTGTCGCTGCACGTCCTCAAGTTTCGCCCGTCGCTTCTCTGCCGCACGATCCGCCTGCGTAATCATACTGTCAGTCTAGCGCGCCTCGGTCGCCTCGGCGAAAGTAACCAGTCGCCCGCGCTCCTCATCCCACAGCTTCAGGCGCACCGTGCGCAGGCCGTCGCGCAGCGACAGCGTCGGCACGTCATGGAAGATCGGGTTCTCGTCGTGCGCGCGCTGCAGGTTGTAGTTGGGAATGCGAGCGCTCAGATGATGGACGTGGTGCAGGCCGATGTTCCCGGAGAAGAACTGCAGCACCTTCGGCAATTTGAGGTAGGAGCTGCCGCGCAGCGCGGCGTCGGCGTAGCTCCAGCTTTCGGCGTTCTCCCAGTAGGCGTCCTCGAACTGGTGCTGGACGTAGAACAGCCAGATGCCGGCGGAGCCGGCCAGCAGCACGGTCGGCGCCTGCACGAGCAGGTACTCGCGCCAGCCGATCAGCCAGCAGAGCATCCCGATGAGCACGGCCAGCGTGATGTTGGTGCCGATCACGCTGCGGCGCATGCGCGGGCGCGCGGTGCGCGGGACCAGGCGCGGACCCACGAGCAGCGCGACGATCGGCCCGATTCCGAACATCACGACCGGGTTGCGAAACAGGCGATAGCCAAGCCTTGCCCGTGCCGGCAGCGCAAGGTATTCGCCGACGGTGAGCGTGCGCACGTCTCCGCCTCCGCGCCGGTCGAGGTCGCCGGAGGTGGCGTGGTGAATGGCGTGGTCGTGGCGCCAGCGCAGGAAGGGCGAGTACACGAGCAGCCCCAGCACCGTGCCGAGCCACAGGTTCGCCCTCCTCGACGGGAGGAACGAGCCGTGCGAGCAGTCGTGGAAGAGGATGAACGTGCGCACCAGAAATCCGGACGCTGGGATCGCGATCGCCAGCACCAGCAGATAGGAGACGCCGAGCGCGAGGTACATCGCGACCGACAGCGCCAGGTACGGCACCACCGAGGTCGCGAGGTCGAGCAGGCTGCGGCTCAGGCGCGGGTGCGCATACGGCGCCAATGCCTCTCGCCAGAAGGCGCCGTCGGGACGTGGAGTATCGAGCGTGGCCGAGCTCACTCCCGCACATAGTCGCTCAGCCACCGGCTGGATCACTCGGGGCGAGCGTCTGCCCCATCCATACATGCTGAATTCCAGCCTCCTCGAACGGTTCCGACTCGACGGCGAAGCCCGCCCGCCGGTAGACCGAGGTGGCCGCCAGCTGCGCGGCCAGGCGCACCCGCACGCACCCGAGCTCCCGCGCCCGCGACAGCGCCAGCTCGAGCATCAGTGCGGCGATGCCGCGGCGGCACCACTCGCGCTCGACGGCGACGCGCCCGACTTTCGCCCTGTCCGCGTCGACGAGCAGCCGCAGCGTGCCGATCACCCGCCGGCCCTCCGGATCGAGCGCGACGAGGTGCAGCGCCTCGGCGTCGCGCTCGTCGACCTCCTCCTCGCGTGGGACGCCCTGCTCGTCGCAGAACACGCGCTCCCTCACCGCGAAGGCGCCGCCCACGTCCTCGGGGCCGCGCGCCCAGCGAATCGGGATAGTCGACATGAACGAGATGCTCGCACGACCGGCAAGCGCGAGCGCGACTCCTCGAGCCAGCTGACGCCTACTCCGAGCCGCCCTGGATCTGGCTTTCGACGATCATCTGCGCGAAGCGAAGCATCCCGAGCGCGACCCACGGCCACTGCCCGGCGCGCAGGCGCAGCTCGACGTCGCCGTCGGGCTTGACGACCTCGACGATCGTGATCACGCGCCCGATGTTGTAGTCGTCGCCGAAGTCGGTTTCGATCGCGTCCATCTGATCGGCGACTTCCTGCATCAGCTTGGCCCTGGGGTGCTCCGCCGAGCCGCTGCCTGCGTCGTCCTGCTCTGCGTCTGCCATGAGGGGCCCTCTCTTGTCGAAGATCGGAAGCGAGCATGGATGATGCCAATATGCGCTCAGCCCGATGACCACGGACACCGACACGACCACGGAGCGCACCCACCCGACGCTGATCCTGGCGGTGCTGTCGCTCGGCGGCGTCGCGTACGCGATGCTGAGCTCGTCGGTGGTGCCGGCGCTGCCGACGATTCAGCACGCGCTGCACACGAGCGAGACGGGGATCGCGTGGCTGCTGACCGCGTACCTGCTGTCGGCGTCGGTGGGGACGGCGATCCTCGGGCGCCTGGGAGACATGTACGGCAAGGAGCGCCTGCTGCTGGTGACGCTCGTGATCCTCGCGGCCGGCACGCTGCTGGCGGCGGTGTCGAGCTCGCTGGAGCTGATCATCGTCGCGCGCTTCGTCCAGGGAGCGGCCGGCGGCATCTTCCCGCTCGCGTTCGGGATCGTGCGCGACGAGTTCCCGCACGAGAAGGTCGCCGGGAGCATCGGCCTGCTGTCGGCGATCCTCGGCGTGGGCGCGGGCGTCGGCATCGTGCTCTCGGGCGTGATCGTCGAGCACCTCGACTACCACTGGCTGTTCTGGATCCCGCTCGCGGCGATCGTGCTCGCGGCGGTGGCGACGTGGCGCTTCATCCCCGAGTCGCCGATCCGCGTGCCCGGGCGCATCAACTGGCTTGCGGCGGCGCTGATGACGGTCGGGCTCTCCACCGTGCTGATCGCGGTCAGCGAGACGACCACGTGGGGCTGGGGATCGGCCAAGACGCTCGGCCTGATCGTCGCCGGGCTGGGGGTGTCGGCGGTGTGGATCGCGGTGGAGACGCGCAGCGAGCATCCGCTGGTCGACATGACGATGATGCGCATCCGCGGCGTGTGGACGACCAACCTGTCGGCGTTCCTGCTGGGCGCCGGCATGTACGCGTCGTTCATCGTCTTCCCGCAGTTCGCGCAGCTGCCGAAGAGCACCGGCTTCGGCTTCGGCGCGTCGGTCGTCGTCTCCGGCCTGTACCTGCTCCCGTCGACGATCGGCATGACGATCCTCGGCATCTACGCCGGGCGCATCTCCGCCCGCTTCGGCTCGCGCAGCGCGCTCATCGTCGGGACGGCGTTCACGACCGCGGCGTTCACGCTGCTCGCGCTCGAACACGGCCACCCGTACGACCTGCTGATCGCGGCGGCGCTGCTCGGCGTGGGCATCGGCCTGGCGTTCGCGGCGCTCGGCAACCTGATCGTGCAGGCCGTACCCAGCCACCAGACGGGCGTGGCGAGCGGCATGAACACGGTCATGCGCACGCTCGGCGGCGCGCTCGGCGGGCAGCTCTCGGCGACGTTCATCGCCGCGAACGTCGCCCGCGGAGAGCCGACGGTGACGGGCTTCACCGACACCTTCCTGATGGCCACCGGCTTTTTGATCGTGTGCCTCGCGGCGGGCTTCCTCGTGCCGAAGGCGCGCGCGCTCGGGGCGCACGCCGCCTCCGCGCCATTCTCGGAGGCGGCGGTCGAGGCCTCGGCGGCGGAGGCCGCAGGCGGATGACCGGCGACGCCGGCAAAGCGCATGCCGGTCGCTGAGCTCGGCTAGGTCGCCCTTTACTACGAGACGGCGGGCGAGGGGCCGCAGGTGCTCGTGATCGGCGGCACCGGCGGCGACCTGTGGCGGGCTCCGGGGCCGTTCTGGTGGCCCGGCGCCGAGCGCTTCTCGCTGCTCGCGTACGACCACCGCGACCAGGGCCGCTCGGTCTCGCGCTCGAGCTCACAGCCGACGATGGCCGATTTCGCCGGCGATGCGCTGGCGCTGGTCGACCACCTCGACTGGGATCGCTTCAGCGTGGTCGGCATCTCCTTCGGCGGCATGGTCGCGCAGGAGCTCGCGCTGGCCGCGGGCGCGCGCGTCGAGCGGCTGGTCCTGGCGATCACCTCCAGCGGAGGCGATGGCAGCCGCTCCTATCCCCTGCACGAGCTGTACGCGCTGGCGCAGGACGAGCGCGCCGCGCGGCTGGTCGAGTTGCTCGACACGAGAGCCGCCGCCCAGCCGCAGCTGGCGGAGGCGATCGCCGGCTTTCTCACCGTCGATCGCAGCCTTGCCGCACACGAGGACCCACCTGCGGGCCTGCTGCGCCAGCTGGAGGCCCGCCGCCGCCACGACACCTCCGCGCGCCTGCACGAGCTGCGGATGCCGACGCTCGTCGTTGCCGGGCGCTTCGACGGGATCGCCACCGTCGCCGCCTGCGAGAGGCTGGCGCAGGAGATCCCCGGCGCTCGTCTGGAGGTGTTCGACGGCGGCCACGGCGTGCTCCTGCAGGACCCGGCCGCGTGGCGAGCGATCGCCGGCTTCCTCAGGGCTCGCTAGCCGCGATACGCTCGATCGATCCAGTTAGGGTCGCAGCAGCCCGCCAATATCTCTTCCGCCCCGGCAAAGGAGCCCGAATGTCCAGCTACACCACCGTGAACCTGCTCGAGATCGAGGACTCGGTGGGCGAGCGCGCTCCCGGGATCGAAGGGCGCTTCGGGCGCAAGCACATGGGCTCGCGCGATCTCGGCGTCAGCCACTTCCGCTACGGGCCCAACCTGCGCAGCCCGGTGGCGCACAGCCACCGCGAGCAGGAGGAGGCGTACGTGGTCGTCGCCGGCTCCGGGCGGGTGCTCCTCGACGACGAGGTCCAGGAGCTCCGCAAGTGGGACGTCCTCCGTGTCGCGCCCGAGGTCGTGCGGTCGTTCGAGGCGGGCCCCGACGGGCTCGACCTCATCGCCATCGGCGGCCCCAGGCCGGACGACGGCGACGGCGTCATGGGCCCCGCCAACTGGCCGGACGCGGCCTAGCCTGCCGCAGCGGCGGCGGCGGCGGCGGCGGCGGCGGCGGCGGCGGCGGCCGTGCTATCGCTCATACGGTTCCAAGGAGAACCGCTGCTTACGGTGGTCGAACAGGATCTTGAATTGAGCGAAGAAGTCATCCCGGCCCAGAAGGATCGGGACCAGATCGAGGCGAAACATGGCGCTCAAATGGACCTTCTTGCCCCATATGACGGCATCTACGCCGGGGGGCCATACGCGCGGCCAGCGAGAGTCATCTCCCGGGTCGTCGGCTCCCGACGCCGTGATCCCGCGCACCGGCGTGCAGGCGTCCCAGTCGATGCCCAGTTCGGCCGCCAGTTCCGCCGGGAACGTCGTGCTGCTACAGCCACTGTCGACGAGTGCCCGCACGCGGGGCGTCATCGTGCCATCTTGTCGGATAAGGGCAATCGGGATACCGGGGGCGATGCTGGCCCCCGGTACCGCAATGTAGGGGAACCACTTGGCGCTTACGGCTGCTCTAGAAGAAGCAGGCTGCGTGGGGGTCCGACGCGACGTGGAGGACTTCGACCTCTGCGAATTCGCCCTCGATTTGCTCACGTAGTTCTCCCAGTGTCTCTGCGCTTGCAACAACCGCATGATCGCGGATCGCAACCCACAGACCTTTGTACTCGTCAAGAGTATGGGCCAGCGTGTGCTCTGCAGCTACTTGCTCAGCGACGGTCATGGGAGTCCTTCGTGGTTGAATCCCCTAGCACATACGCTTGCCAAGCGCAAGAGTAGGGATGCAGACTAGGCTATCTAACGGACGGCCCTACTACAACCCCCAACGGCGATCTTTACTTGACGCGTTAGCAATGCGTTTGATATTGCGCAAAGGGGCCGATAAGCCTAAGGATTTCGTTTCCCAGCCAGGTCAGCAGCGCCCTACCAGCGGCAAAGGGCGAAGGGATATAGACCTCGTCGTCAGCCGACGCGCTACCCCCCCGTGAGCCGCTCGAGCGCGAGCACGAACGACTGGTAGGGCGCGCCGGTCGCCTGCTGCAGGGCGATCTCGCAGGTGCGGTTGCTGCACACGTGCGCGTCGAAGCGCTCGCCGCCGGCCTGACGCTCGGCGAGCTCGGCGGCGCTGTCGCGCAGGGCGGAGGCGGGCAGCTCGGGGTGCAGGAGACCGCGGTCGCCGGCCATGCCGCAGCAGGTGGTGGCGGCGGGGACGACGACGTCGTCGGCGAGCGCGCGCGCGAGCGCCTCGAGCTTGCCGGCGAGGCCCAGCTGGCCGGCGGCGCACGTGGGATGCACGGCCATGCGCGCCAGCCTGCGCGCGACGTGCAGCTCTCCCAGCAGGCGGTCGTGCGCCCAGGCGATCGAGTCGAGGATCTCGATCCGCTCGAAGCGCTCGCGCTCGGTGTCCGGCAGGCACGGCGCGATCTCCTCGCGCAGGCCGAGCGCGCAGGAGCTCGCGTCGATCACCACCGGCAGCTGCCCGCTGTCGCTCCAGCGCCACAGCGCGGCGGCCGTCCTGGCGGCCATGTGCTCGTGTCCGCGGCGGTAGCCCTTGGAGCTCCACGGCGCCGCGCAGCAGTGCCCGGCGACGTCGTCGGGGATCCACAGCGGCAGGCCTGCGCGCGCGGAGACGTCGACGAGCGCCTGCGGCAGCGACGGGCCGGGCTCGCCGCCGCGCGCAGCGCCGAAGATGCGGTTGAGGCACGCGGGCAGGTACACGGCGGCGGCTCCCTGGCGCGCGGTCGCGGGCATCCGTCCAGGCGCCGCGGGCGGCAGGCTCTCCGGCAGCGTCGGCACCAGCTCGGCGCTGACACGACGGCGCACGAGCTCGGGGACGCGCGCGACCAGCCGCTGACCGACCACGTCGGCGGCGGCGCCCGCTGCCGCGAGCCCGGCGCGGGCCGCACGCTCGGCGAGCGCATAGCGCCTGGCGATCGCCAGCGCGACCGCTTCCTCGCGCTCGCCGCGCTCCCGCGCGCGCAGCTGCTTGACGAGCTCGCCGGTGTCGATCGCGACGGGGCACACGCCCTGGCACGTGCCGTCGGCGGCGCACGTCTGCAGCGCGTCGTACTCGAAGTCGCCGAGCAGCGCCTCGTACACCGGGGAGCCCTCCGCCTGCCGCGCCATCTCGCGGCGGATCACGATCCGCTGGCGCGGCGTCGTCGTCGCGTTGCGGCTCGGGCAGACGGGCTCGCAGAAGCCGCACTCGACGCACTGCGAGGCCACCTCCTCGATCGCGGGCTGGCTCTTCAGGTTTTTTAGATGGATGCCCGGGTCGCGATTCAACACCGCTCCGGGATTGAGGATCCCGTGCGGGTCGGCGAGCTCCTTGACGCGCCACATGATCGCCGTCGCCTTGGCGCCCCACTCGCGTTCGACGTACGGCGCCATGTTCACGCCGGTGCCGTGCTCGGCCTTCAGCGAGCCGTCGTAGGAGCCGACGATCAGCTCGACGAGCTCCTCCATGAACGCCTCGTAGCGCTCGACGTCCTCTGGCTTGGTGAAGTCGGGCGTCAGCTGGAAGTGCAGGTTGCCGGCGGAGGCGTGGCCGGCGACGCCGACGAGGAACCCGTGCTTGCCGAGCAGCGCCTGCAGGTCGCGCGCGCACTCCGCGATCCGCTCGGGGCGTACGCACACGTCCTCGACGATCAGCGCGGTGCCCGGCAGGCGCAGGCGCCCGACGAGCCCGAACAGGCCCTCGCGGACGGTCCACGCGAGCTCGATCTCCTCCGCGTCGCGCGTGAAGCGGTGCGGGCGGATCGGCTCGTGGCCGGCGAGGATCTCCGCGGCGGCCGCCTCGCCCCGGTCGAGCTCCGCGTCGTCGTCGCCGCCGAGCTCGACGATCAGCGCGGCCGACTCCGGCGGCAGCTCGCGCCAGTGCTCGGGCATCCCGGGCATGTTCCACGCGGCGGCGATCAGCGCCGGCGCGACCATCAGCTCGGTCGCGCGCGCGCCGGCGGCGACGAGCGCGGGCACCGCCGCGGCGGCCGCGTCGATGTTCGCGAAGTGCACCCAGCCGAGCGTCGTCTGCTTGGGCTCCGGGCGCGTGCGCATGACCGCCTCGGAGACGAACGCGAGCGTCCCCTCCGAGCCGACGACCAGACGGCGGAAGATCTCCAGGGGGGTGTCCGCGTCGAGGAACGCGCACAGGCGATAGCCCGTGACGTTCTTGATCTCATACTTTCTTCTCACGCGCTGCGCGAGCTCGTCGTCGGCGAGGAGCTCTTGGCGCAGCTCGAGCAGGCCCTGCGCGAGCTCCGGCTCGGCCTGCGCGAAGCGCTGCTCCGCGTCGGGCGCGGCGGTGTCGACGACCGTGCCGGACGCGAGCACGAGCGTCATCGACTCGACCGTCGAGGCCGGGTCCCACGTGACGCCGCAGCGCATGCCGCCGGAGTTGTTCGCGATCACGCCGCCGAGCGTCGCGATGTCTTTGCTCGCCGGGTCCGGCCCGAGCTTCGCGCCGTGGCGCGCGAGCAGGCGGTTGGCCAGGCCCAGCAGCGTGCCCGCCCTGATGCGTGCGCGCCGGCCGCCGTCTTCGATCTTCACACCCGAGAACCAGCGGCGGACGTCGATCAGGATCCCGTCGGTGCCACCCTGCCCGCTGAGGCTCGTGCCGCCGCCGCGGAAGTTCACCGCGATGCCCGTGCGCCGCGCGTAGGCGAGCACCCTGCCGACGTCCTGCGCGTCGTGGGCCATCACGACAGCTGCCGGCAGGCGCCGGTACGGGCTCGCGTCGGAGGCGTACGCGACGAGGTCGATCGCGCGCGCGAGCACGCGCTCTGAGCCGAGCAGCGCGGTCAGGTCAGAGCGCAGCGGCTCCGGCGTGCCCGCGGCGAGGCTGTCGGGCGCCCGGTCCTCGTGCGGCGGGCCCGGCGGGCGGCCGATCCGGCGCGTGTCGGGCGCGAGCAGCGTGTTGACGGCGGGCGGCACGATCAGGCGGAGTGCGTCGCGGGAGTCAGGCGAGCGCCATCCCGGCGGGTCAGGCGCGCGCGGTCGTGGGAGTCACGCAAGGGCCATCCCCGGAGCGACGTCGACCTGCACTAGCCGCGGGCCGTCCTGCGCGAGCGCGTCGACGAGGCCGGCGCGCAGCTCGTCGCCGCCATTGACGGTGGACGACGGGACGCCGTAGCTGGAGGCGGTGGCGGCGACGTCGAGCTTCGGCAGGTCCAGGCCGGGCGCGCCCTCGACGCTCTCGAGCATCGCGAACCACTTGAGGATCGAGTAGTCGTTGTTGCGCAGCACGAGGAACTTGACGGGGATGGCGTACGCGGCGGCGGTCCAGAAGGCGGTGATCGCGTACTGCGCGGAGCCCTCGCCGAGCACGCACACGACCTGGCGCTCGGGCTGCGCGAGCTGCACGCCGAGTGAGGCGGCCAGGCCGAAGCCGAGGCCGCCGCCGGCGCTGAAGTAGTAGGAGCCGGGTCGCGTCAGGCGCAGGTTGTTGCGCAGCGCGGCGGTGCTCGACGGCGACTCCAGCACGATGATCCCGTCGGCCGGGAACAGCTCGGCGAGGACCGTGTGCACCTCGCCGCCGGAGAGCTGCTCGCCGGGCGGGGGCGGGTCGAGCTCGAAGCGCGCGGGCGACGCGTCGCGGTCTGATGGCTCGCGCTCGGCGGGGTCGCTGTCGGGCCGCCCGCCGCCGGCGCGCTCGGCCAGGGCGGCGACGAGCGCGCGCAGCGTCAGCGCCACGTCGGCGACGATCGCGTCGCCCATCGGCGCGCGCGCAGCCTCGTCGGGGTCGCTGGTGATCGCGACGAGCTGCGCGCCGTCGGGCAGGAAGTCGCCGGGGATGTTGGGGTAGTAGGGGAACACCGACGAGCCCGCCACGAGCACGAGGTCGTGGCCCGCGAGCGCCTGCGCGAGCGGCGCCACGGCGGGCGGCAGCACGCCCTGGAAGGCGGGGTGGTCCTCGGGGAAGCCGATGCGCCCGCCGCCGGTCGCCGGCGAGGCCCACACGGGCAGGCGCTGTGACTCGGCGAGCTCGACCGCCGCGTCCCAGCCGCCGCTCGCGTCGATCTCGGGGCCGGCGACGAACACCGGGCGCGCGGCCATGCGCAGGCGCTTGGCGAGCGCTGCCACCTGCGCCGGGTCCGCCTGCGCGCGCCCGCCGACGGTACGAGCGACCTGCGTGGCGTAGTCGACGGGCGCGACCTCGCTGTTCCAGTCGTCCATCGGGATCGACACGAACGCCGGGCCCTGCGGCGGCAGCGACGCGTGGTGGATCGCCTGCGCGAGCGCGAACGGCACGTCGGCCGCGCGCGGCGGCTCGACGCCGAACTTGACGTACGGCTTCGGCACCTCGACCGCGTCGCGGTTGGTCAGGTTGGCCTGCAGCGTCATCAGCGAGCGCACCTGCTGGCCGGCGGTGACGAGCAGCGGCGCCTTGTTCGCGCGCGCGTTGAAGATCGCGCCGACGCCGTTGCCTAGGCCGGGCGCCGTGTGCAGGTTGACGTGCGCGACGTTGCCGCTGGCCTGCGCGAAGCCGTCGGCCATGCCCACCGCGACCGCCTCCTGCAGCCCGAGCACGTAGCGGAAGTCCTCCGGGAACGGG
>Ga0181521_10000060_pt1 | contig 118418 bp, 95 predicted proteins | sample PEATcosm2014_Bin_32_FD_119764 | JGI IMG/M metagenome (GOLD analysis project Ga0181521, IMG submission 119764) | Peatland microbial communities from MTU Mesocosm Facility, Houghton, MI, USA - PEATcosm2014_Bin02_60_metaG | ecosystem: Environmental > Terrestrial > Soil > Wetlands > Peat | place... | reverse complement strand
GGGCGACCAGTTGATGATTCTCTACGCCCGCGAAATCCTCACGCGCAAGCCGGGCGCCACTTTCATCGGCGAAGTGAAATGCTCCCAGCTCATGTATGACGATCTCGCCGCTCGCGGCGGCCATCCCATCATGTGGAAGACCGGCCATTCGCTGATCAAGGCCAAAATGAAGGAGACCCACGCCGAATTGGCCGGCGAAATGAGCGGCCACATGTTCTTCGCCGACCGCTATCACGGCTATGACGACGCCATCTACGCCGCGTGCCGCCTGATCGAGATCGTGGCCAATTCCGCCCGCCCGCTCTCCACCCTCCTGTCCGATCTGCCGCACACCGTCACCACCCCCGAAATTCGCTTCGATTGTCCGGATGAAATTAAGTTCGAGGTGGTGCGCCTGGCCGCCGCCGAACTGCGCGCTACCCACAAAACCATGGATGTGGACGGCGTCCGCGTCCTGTTCGCCGAAGGATGGGGACTCGTGCGCGCCTCCAACACCCAGCCCGTGCTGGTGATGCGCTTTGAAGCCACCACGCCCGAACTGCTAGCCCAATACCAGCGCGAAGTGGAGTCCGTTGTCAGCCGCTCTAAATACCAGGCCCAGCAGAGGCCCGGTTAACGTTATCATCCAACCCCTCTATCGTTAACACCTGCAACGGCGTCCCGCGTATTGGATTACATTATCTTTTAGGGCAAATGCCCCAGGAGTGAATCGATGAGTCTGAGAATTCTTGGCTTTACGGCAATCCTGATACCCCTTGTATCCACGGCAGCCTCCTCGCAGGCGCCGCCATCCTCCAACATCCCGCACCTCGAAGAACAGGGAACCGCCACGCAGTTGATCGTGGACGGCAAACCGTTCCTGGTCCTGGGCGCGGAATTGAACAACTCCAGCGCCTCCAGCATGGAGTACTTGCGGCCGCTCTGGAGCAAAATCGCGGCCACCAACCTCAACACCGTGCTGGCAACCGTCTCCTGGGAGTTGATGGAACCCGAGGAGGGCCGCTTCGACTTCAGCCTGGTCGACGGTCTGATTCAGGATGCCCGCCGGTACAACCTGCGCCTGATCCTGCTCTGGTTCGGTAGCTGGAAAAACGGCAAGTCCACTTACCAGCCCGTGTGGGTCAAGACCAACCAGCAGCGGTTTCCAATCATCCAGGACGAGAAAGGCACGGGCCTGCCGACGCTCACCACCCTGAGCGACGCCAACCGCAACGCCGATGCGCGCGCCTTTGCCGCGTTGATGAAGCACATCCGCGAGGTGGACGGCGACGCGCACACGGTCATCATGATGCAGGTGGAGAACGAAGTCGGCGTGCTCGGCCCCTCGCGCGACCACTCGCCGGTGGCCAACCAGGCGTTCGCGGGGCCGGTGCCCAAGGAGTTCATCGACTATCTCCAGAAGCACAAAGACACTCTCATTCCCGAGTTGCACAAGCGTTGGGAAGCCGCCGGCTTCAAGACTTCCGGAAGCTGGGCGGAGGTCTTCGGCGCCGGCATCGAAACCGACGAAATATTCATGGCGTGGAACTACGCCCGCTACGTTGGCTATGTCGCAGCCGCCGGAAAAGCCGAATATCCGTTGCCGATGTTCGTCAACACCTGGCTGCTCCAGGGACCGGACAAGCCCACCGAGCGCATACCCGGCGGCTATCCGAGCGGCGGCCCATTACCCCAGGTAATGGATGCCTGGAGGGCAGGCGGGCCGGCCATCGACATCCTCGCGCCCGACGTCCACGTTCCAAACTACGACGATTGGTGCGCCTGGTACAAGCAATCCGGCAACCCGCTGTTCATTCCCGAATCGAGAGGAGACGCGAAGGGCGTCGCGTGGGCATTTTCGACCGCCGGCAAGTATGACGGAATCGGCTACTCGCCGTTTGGGATCGACCGGCTCGCGAACCCGGACGGCGAACTCGGTAAAGGCTACCAGGTCCTCTCGCAGGTAGCTCCGCTAATTCTCGAAAGGCAGGGTCTTGGAAAAGTCACGGCCGTGCTGGTGGACGAGGAGACCCCAAGGTCCAAGGTGCGCCTGGGCGACTACCTGATCGAGGCCCGCTTCGCCAGGCGCAGTCAGGATCCCAATGCGCCCGTCGCCGCCCCGGTGGATCGAGTCGCCGGCCTGTTCATTCAATTGAGCCCCGATGATTACGTGATTGTCGGGAGGAGCATGAGTGTCTATTTCGAAACGGCAACAGACGCAACCCAAAGCGTTGGCTTAGCCACAGTCGAGGAAGGCCAGTACGTCGATGGCCGCTGGGTCCCCGGTCGCCGCCTGAACGGCGACGAGACTCCCGAGTGGAAAGCCCTCTGGTTCCCCGGCGACCGCTACTCGATTCAGAAGATCAAGCTCTACCGCTATCGCTGAGTTCCGGCGGGACGATCTTGTCCTCCAGCGCCCAAATTCCGGTACACTGGTCTTTCTTCTGCTCCGCCGTGAACGCCGTCGAGTTCCAAGCAGTTTCCAAGAGTTACGCCATGTACCGCGCGCCGGGAGACCGGCTCAAGGAACTCGCGTCCTTCAACCGTCTCAAGCGCCACACCGATTTTTGGGCCCTGCACGACGCCACTTTTGAGATTCGCAGCGGCGAGACCTTCTGCATCATCGGCGAGAACGGCTCCGGCAAGAGCACGCTGCTGCAAATCGTGGCCGGCATCCTGGAACCGTCGAGCGGGAGTGTGCAGGTGCACGGGCGGGTATCGGCGCTGCTCGAGCTCGGCGCCGGCTTCAACCCGGAGTTCAGCGGGCGCGACAACGTGTACCTGAACGGCTCCATCCTCGGCCTCAGCACGCGCCAGATCGACGAACGCTACCGCGAGATCGAATCGTTCGCCGAAATCGGCGAGTTCATTCGTCAGCCGGTCAAGACGTATTCGAGCGGCATGGTGGTGCGGCTGGCCTTCGCGGTCGCCATCCACGTGGATCCGGAGATCCTGCTGGTGGATGAAGCGCTGGCGGTGGGCGACATCTACTTCCGGCAGCGCTGCATGCGCAAGGTGCACGAGCTGCGGGCGCGCGGAGTTACCATTCTGTTCGTGTCGCACGCGGTCGGCGACGTGAAAGCGATCGGCGACCGGGTGCTCTGGCTCGACCGGGGCCGCATCGTGGAAATCGGCGACCCAGCCTCGGTGGTTTCTCACTATCTCGCCGCCATGACGGAAAAGGACTCGAGCTACCGGCTGTCCGACGCTTCGGCCGCGCCGCCGCGCGCGATTGCAAGCGCGATACGCGCGCCCGAGATTGTCGAGACCATCCCCAACATCGACCACCGCTTTGGCGACGGCCGCGCCGAAATCCTCGGCATCGCCGTGCTCGATGAGCAGGGCCAGCCGCTCCAGTTGCTCGAACCCAGCTCGCGCATCGTGGTGCGCATCAGCGCGCGCGCTAAGGAGCGGATCCCGATGCCGATGGTTGGATTCATGCTGCGCAACCAGTTGGGCATGGACTTCTCGGGCACCAACACGGCGCGCGAAGACGTGCCATTGCCGCCGCTCAGCGCCGGCGACACGGTGACGGTGGATTTCCACCTCGAACTGCCCGAGCTTTACCCCGCTTCGTTCTCTTTTTCCCCGGCCATCGCCGATGGCCCGCTGACCGGCTATGCCATGTGCGACTGGATCGACAACGCCATCGCGCTGCAAATGAGCCGCACCGAGGGCCAGATCTACGGTTATATTCACCTGCCCTGCCGCGTGGAAATCAACGCGCGCCTGGCGCCGGTGGCGGAGCAAAGCCTTGGCTGAGTTCACCGGCGAGCGTCTGATTCCCGGCCAGGTGGACGTCGATCTGCTGAACGAGCACCTGGCCCGTTATGCCTTCGCGGCGCGCCTGGCGCACGGCAAGCGGACCCTCGACGCCGGCTGCGGCGCAGGCTACGGCTCGGCCGAGCTGGCCGGCCACGCCGATTCGGTGACCGGCGCCGACGTCGCCTCCGAAGCCGTGGATTTCGCCCGCGCCCACTACAGCCTGCCAAATCTCGCCTTCGAGCAGGCTTCCTGCGACCGGCTGCCGCATCCCGATGGATGCTTCGACCTGGTGGTGGCCTTCGAGGTGATCGAGCACCTCGAGCGCTGGCGCGAGTTCCTGCTGGAAGCCCGCCGCGTGCTCGCCCCCGGTGGCCAGTTGATCGTCTCCACGCCCAACAAGCTCTACTACACCGAATCGCGCGGCGCCCACGGCGCCAACCCGTTCCACGTTCACGAATTCGATTTCGACGAGTTCCGCGGCGCGCTGGAATCGGTGTTCCCGCACGTGGCGTTGTTCCTCGAAAATCACGTCGAGGGCGTTACCTTCCAGCCGCACCTGGCTGGCTACACGGTCGAAACGCGGGTGGATGCCGGCGATCCGCTCCCCAACGATTCGCACTTCTTCGTCGCCGTCTGCGCCCACCGCCCGCAGGTCGGCAACCCCACCTTCGTATACGTTCCCCGCGCCGCCAACGTGCTGCGTGAGCGCGAACGCCACATCGCCCTGCTCGATGGGGAGATCGCCCAGAAGAACCAGTGGCTCGAAAAGGCCCAACAGGAACTCGCCGAATTCGAGCTCCAACAGAGGAAAGTGCTGGGCGAGCTCGAGCACAGCAATCAGTGGGCCGATGCGCTCAACCGCGAACTCGAAGAGCGCCGCGCGCGGGTAGCCGGACTGCAACAGGAACTCGCTCGCGAGCAGGAGAGCGGCCAGGCGCAGATTCACAACCTCGAGCAGGCACTCGCCCACGAACAGGAGAAGGCTCAGGCGCAGATTCTTGAGATCGAGTGGGAACTCGCCCGCCAGCAGGAAGGCGCGCAAGCGCAGATGCTTGAGATCGAGCGGGAACTCGCCCACCAGCAGGAAGGCGCTCAGGCGCAGCTTCATCAGTTCGAGCAGGAACTTGCCAAGAGAGTCGAGTGGGCCGATGCGCTCAACCGCGAACTCGGGGATCGCCGCGCGCGGGTGGACGAATTGCAGCGGGAGATCGCCCACGAGCAGGAGAAGGCGCAGGCGCAGATTCACACCCTCGAACAGGAACTCTCGCGAATAGTCGAGTGGGCCGATGCGCTCAACCGCGAACTCGAGGATCGCCGCGCGCGGGTGGGCGAATTGCAGCGCGAGATCGCCCACGAGCAGGAGAACGCGCAGGCGCAGATTCACACCCTCGAACAGGAACTCGCCCACCAGCAGGAAACCGCCCAGGCGCAAATCCTTGAGCTCGAACGGGAACTCGCCCGCAGAGTTGAGTGGGCCGATGCGCTCAACCGCGAACTCGAGGAGCGCCGCGTGCGGGTGGACGACCTACAGCGGGAAATCGCCCACGAGCAGGAAAATGCCCAGGCGCAGATTCGCCGCCTCGAACAGGAACTCGCCCGCGAGCAGGAAAGCGCCCAGGCGCAGATTCTCGAGCTCGAACGGGACCTCGCCCAAAAGGTCGAGTGGGCCGATGCGCTCAACGGCGAACTCGAGGATCGCCGCGCGCGAGTGGACAAATTGCAGAGCGAACTCGCCCGCGAGCAAAGAACTGCCCAAGCGCAGATTCACCAACTCGATCGGGAACTGGCGCGCGAGCAGGAGAACGCTCAGGCACAGATTGACCAACTCGAACAGGAACTCGCCGGCGCGCAGGAGAACGCCCAGGCGCAGGTTGACAACCTCGAACAGGAACTCGCCGAAAAGATCGAGTGGGCACACAACCTGGATGCCTCTCTTGAAAAGGAGATCGCCGAAAAGGGACGCGCCATCGATTTGCTGCACAAGGCCGAGGCTGTCCTGGCGGACCGCACCGCCTGGGCGCAGCGCCTGGAAGGCGAGGTAGCAGGATTGCGCGAAGAACTGGCCCGCGTTTCCGGCCAGTTGACGTTGTATCGGGGGTCGCGCTGGGTCAAGCTGGGCAAGAAGGTCGGACTCGGTCCTGAATCCCCAGGCAGTTGACATGTTCTTCCTCAAACGTCTGTTGCGCGCGCTGCCGCTGCTGATCCTCTCGCCGTTTCTGCTGGCCGCCAGCCTGTTCGCCCTTTGGCTCGCCGACGTCCTTTCGTTCCTGGTGCGCGGGGCCCGGCGCGTGCCCGTCGATCCGGCCGCGTCCGAGCTGGCGCCGGCCCCCGCGGCGGCCAGCGTAGTTATCCCGAACTGGAACGGCCGGGACCTGCTGGCGCAGTATCTGCCCTCGGTGGTCGCCGCGCTGGCGGGCAACCCGGCCAATGAGGTCATCGTGGTCGACAACGGATCCACCGATGACAGCGCCGCTTACGTGCGGGCCCATTTCCCGCAAGTCAAACTGGCGGCCCTGGAGCGGAACCTCGGCTTCGGCGGCGGCTCAAACGCGGGCTTCCGCGAGGCGAAGAACCGCGTCGTCGTGCTCCTCAACAACGACATGCGCGTGGAGCCCGATTTTCTCGCGCCCCTGCTTGAAGGCTTCTCCGATCCCGCGGTCTTCGCCGTTTCCTGCCAAATCTTTTTCAAGGACCCCAGCCGGATCCGCGAGGAGACCGGGCTCACGCAGGGCTGGTGGCAGGACGGCGCATTGCGCGTGCGCCACCGCGCCGACCCGGCGGTGACGGGGCTGTTTCCCTGCTTCTACGGCGGCGGCGGATCGTGCGCTTTCGACCGGTACAAGTTTTTTTCTCTCGGCGGCTTCGACGAGCTGTATGCACCCTTCTACTTCGAAGATACCGACCTGGGCTACATGGCGTGGAAGCGCGGCTGGAAAGTGCTCTACCAGGCGCGCAGCGTGGTCTACCATGAGCACCGCGGCACTATCGGCAAGACCTTCGGCGAGGATCTTATCCAGGGCGTGATCAAGCGAAACGCGCTGCTGTTTGCCTGGAAGAACATTCACGAGTGGCGGCGGGTATGCGGCCATTTCGCGCTCACTGGGGCGGGCGCGATCCTCAGCGTGATCTTCGGCGAGATTGCCGGCCGGCCCACGGTGGCCGCCCTGGGGCGCGCGTTTGTGAGGCTGCCACAAGCCGTGCGCTCGCGCTGGCGGGCCCGCGGGCTCGCCGCCATCGGCGACACGGAAGCCTTCCGCCGTCCCTTGGGCGGTTACTTCCGCGACCGTTTTGGCTCGCTCGCGGCCGCCCCCGAGCCGCTGCGCGTGCTCTTCGTTTCGCCCTATCCCATCTGCCCGCCGGTGCATGGCGGCGGCGTCTTCATGTACCAGACGCTGCGTGAAATGGCCGGCCTGGCCGAGGTGCATGTCGCCGGCTTGCTCGACTTTGCCTGGCAGGAAGAAGACAACCTGGAACTCCGCCAGTTCTGCGCGTCGGCCGAATGGCTGGTGCGCTCGAACGGCCATCCCAAGCACGGCGGCCCGCTGGAACCGTACGCCGTGCGCGAGTTTCATAGCGAAGAACTGGAATGGCTGATTCACCGCCAGATTTACTTGCAGAGCATCGACGTGGTGCAGCTCGAATACACCGTGCTGGCGCAGTATCGCTGCGACTTCCGCCGCATTCCGATGGCGCTGTTCGAACACGATGTTTACTTCCAGTCCATCGGCCGCGGCCTGGGCCGGCAGGCCGGCTTCACCGCCGAACTGAAGGCGCGCGTCGAATACCTGCGCGCCCTGCGCTATGAGTTGCGGGCGCTGCCTGGCTTCGACCAGGTGCAGGTATGCACGGCGGCCAATCGCGAGTACCTGCTGGGCTTCCTGCCGCGGCTGGCCCCGCGGATCGCGACCGGCATGCGCGCCGGCATCGACATTTCACGCTACCGTTTTCGCGCCGAGGGCCGCGTGCCGTTCAGCATGCTGTTTGTGGGTAGTTTTCGCCACGATCCCAACCGCGCCGCGCTCGCCTGGTTCGTGCACGAAGTGCTGCCGCTGATTGTCGCCCGCGAGCCGCGCGCGCGGCTCGCCATCGTGGGGTCCGATCCGCCGCCCGCTCACACTTATGCCGATTACGCCGCCAACCTGGAAATGCTGGGGACAGTGGCCGACATTCGCGAACCGCTCGAACGTTTCGCCGTCTTCGTCTGCCCGGTGCTGAGCGGCTCCGGCGTGCGGGTCAAGCTGCTGGAGGCCTACGCCGCCGGCATCCCGGTGGTTTCCACGGCGATAGGCGCGGAAGGATTAGCGGCCGAGGATGGCCGTTTCTGCGCGCTGGCCGACTCGCCCGAAGCCTTCGCCGCGCGCGTCACCAGGCTGTTCGCCGACCCGGTGGAAGCCGCGGCGATGGCTACCCGCGCCCGCGCTGAGGTGGAAGCCAACTGGGCGATAGACGTTCTTACCCGCAACCTGGTGGACGGCTATCGCCGCCTGGTGCGCCAAAAGCGCGAAGCGTAGTTGGTAATGGCGATGGAAGCGGGGGGGCCGAATCCTTCACGGCTTTTGCGTTCCCGCAGTCTTTGCGAGCGCCCGATCAAACGTGCCGAGCGACAGATGTCCGGCCTTGCGCGCAAGGTGTAACATCGGGCAATCGGAAAAACCCCGGGTCGGCCGCAGCCGAAAGAGATCCAGCGCAGCCGCCACGACGTCCGAAGCACGCCGCCGATGCCGCGTGGTTATACCGGGAGCACGTCCGCGAACACAAATCCGTCGCGTACGACCACTTCGCCGGAGCGGACTTGGATGGGGCTGGAAAACGGCGGTGCATCATGCACAAAGGTGTGAAATTCCCCGTTCTCGCCGCACGGATCGATTCCAGGGGGCAAACCCGCCAGGAAGTTCCGGTCGTAATCACAACCGGCATAGGATTTGGCGAGCTTGGACGGATCCACGCAGGTGACTTTCGCTTTCACGCCTGCTGCGATCATGTCCAGAGCCAGATCCGCGGTTGGAATGAGCCAGAGGGGAAACAGCGGTTCGAGCCCGGTCCCTTGCAATTGCCGAATGCGGTAGTCGCGAATGTCCTGGAGAAAAAGGTCGCCGAACGCGATCGCGTCGATTCCGTCCTCAATCGCGCGTTGGCACACGACGCGCATGCGGTCTTCGTACTCCGCGTTAGAGCACGGGGAGGGCAGATCCACCGCCCACAGCGGAAGTCCGGCGCGTTCCGCCTGGGACTCGACCAGTGCACGCCGGACGGCATGCATCGCCACCCGGTTCGCCTCGGAGTTGAAGGTCGTGACCAGCGCGGCTACCTGAATGTCCGCGTTTCGCCGCAGGAGATGCAACGCCCAGGTGCTGTCTTTCCCACTACTCCACGATAAGAGAACTTTCTTCATCCTCGGATTACCATAGTTGCCGCGCGATGAGGGCGCTCGCTTCCAGTCGCTCCCTCAGACTATCACGCAGCCGTTCGACCAAGAAAAACGCGCCAAACGGAAGCGACGATTTCGGCTACCCTCCGGCCGGTGCCCCGGTGTCTCCACCCAACCGGGCGGCCACCTCCAGATCGGCGCGCGCGGCCGGCTCTCGCCCGAGCAGGGTGAAGACGTGGCTGCGGAGGATGTAGAGGTGCGCTTCGCCGGGTGCCAGCCGAATCGCCTCCGTGAAGTCCTGGAGCGCGGACTCGGCGGCGTCCGGTCTTACGAGACGCATCTGGCCTCGGTACTCCCGCGCTTGCCAGAGACGGGGGCTCAGCCGAAGCGCTTTGTTCAGTATCGCGATCGCCCGGCCGGTTTCCCCGGACGCCGCCAGCCGGATGGCCTCGCCGAGAAACGTGGCGGAATCGGGGATGGTGGGGCGGCGCGCTCGTCCGGTGAGATGGAAATACGCCGCTGCGAACAGGCACAGGCACGCTATCTCCGGCGCGCCATCGAACCCCCCGCGGCCCAGAAACAGCCCGCTCACCAGCGGCAAACTGGCGAAGAGAACGGCCAGCGCCAGCGCCGCCCGGCGACATTGGCGAGCCTGCGAAGCCCACGGAACCGCGGGCGGTTCCCCGTCGTCATCATGCTGGGGAGCAGGCATGCTTTCACGATACCTCTTCCCGCCCCGCGAGGCGCCCGCCAGCGCGCACGATCGGTTCGGAAAGCCTACTGCGCGTGGTCCGCGGGCATATCCTGACCACTCCACATTCTGCGCGAAGTCCAATCCTGCGCGGGTCCCGCCCAAAATGGATCGGCGGGACCGAGCCCCAGCGGGAGCAGCACCGTAGAACAAAGATACAGACTGCCCGTCGAGATGTAGCTTTCGCCCAATTCGGGCTGGTGCCCGCAGAATCCGATGCGCAGCCAGCCGTCTCCATCGAAGGTTCCCGGCGCTTCCATCAGCCGGCGCGTCACTGCCGTCAACGCACATCGCACCTGCGGACCGGTCAACGGTTCGGGCAACTCGCGCCCGAGCGCCAGGAGGGCCAACAAATGAAAGGCGCCGCAACGATAAGTGATGGAGCGCCCGACGGCGGGAAACGTGCCGTCCGGCCCAATCAGCCGCTCCTGGATGGTCGCGTAGCGCCGCGCGCGCGCCAGGACGTCAGGGAGTAAACCTTGCCACCGGCTGCTATACGGTTGGATGTTGCGCAGCGTATCGAGCAACATGGGTTGAATCACGAAACTGTTGTAGTAATCCCAATGAAAGCGCGGTCCATCCCCGTAGAGGCCATCGCCCACGTACCATTCCTCATGCTCGCGCAGGGCATAATCGATTCGCGTGGCGTCCCATCGCTCACCCATCATGGCCAGGGCGGTCTCCACCATCGCGCTGAAAAGCAGCCAATTGCTGTTGCCCGGAACAACCACGCGAGAGGAGACCAGCGCCGCGGCCAGGTTGCTTTGGGTGGCGCGGTCCAGCTTCTTCCACAGCTCGGCGGGCGCCCGCAACAGTGCCTGCGACAGGAAACCGCAATCCACCAGAGGCTGATCGCCGCTGGAAAAACTGAGGAAATCCGGCGACAGGGGATCGGTCGCGGACCGGATCGCCTCGCGCGCCAATGCCGCGAACCGGCGTTGCAGGTTGCGCTCGGCGCCGGCTTCGAGCGGAGCCTCGATCCACGGCGCGATGCCGGCCAGCAGGCGGGCGATAGCCTCCAGGTGAGAGTACTTCCGCCGGGCGGCCTGGTTCCCGCCGGCGCACTCCACCGGCATGTTCCGCTTCAGCGTGCCGCGAGCCAGGTTGACGAGCACCGGCTCGGCCAGTTTGGTAAGCAGGCCGGTCCAGTATGTGCGGTCACTCTCCGCAGTTGGCTGTGGAGCGCCCTGCGCCACCTGTGCGGCGCTCAGACCCGCGATTGTCTTAAGCACTGTGCGGCGATTCGTCATAGACCGGGGCGAGCTTATTATTCATTATCAGCGCCAGTGGGTGCGCGCGGGAACTTTGAATGGGATTTTGCGGGATTTATGGGCTTTTTTGTGCCAAGATGATGTTTAAGGAGTTGCATTAGAGACGGACATTCATTATGCCGACAAGACTTAAGGACGAGATTATCGCCGCGGCCATCGACGGCTACGAAGCGCAGAAGAAGCACTTAGACCAACAAATTGCCGAACTCCGAGCGATGTTGTCGGTTGGTCCCGCCGCCGAAACCGCCGCCGCGCCGGAAGCGCCCACACGCAAGCGCCGAAGAAGGATGAGCGCCGCCGGTAGAAAAGCCGTTGCCGAGGCGCAACGGAAGCGATGGGCAAAAATCCGGGGCGAAGCTGAGCCGCCAGCGCCAGCCAAGCCGGAAGCTCCCAAAGCAAAACGCCGGATCAGCGCAGAAGGACTGAAGCGAATCATCGCCGCCACCAAGAAACGTTGGCGGTTGGCGAAAGCAGCCAAGGCTCGACTCGCAACCGCAAAGAAGGCCGCACCGGCCACGAAGAAAGTCGCCGTCAAGAAGGCCGCGGCGAAGGCTCCCGGAAAGACGGCGAAGAAAAGTGCGCCCGTGAAAAAAGCCGCCGTCAAGAAGGCCGCGCCGAAGGAAACAGCCGCGCCTGCTGCACCGGCGACGACGGGACCTGTCGCTCAGTAGGTCGCTTATCGGCGATGGCGGTTCGGCGGAATGAAGACGCCGAAGCGTCAGCGGACTCGTCCTACGAACGCTCCATATCCGGGGAGAGCCAGATTGTTGAGGCTCACCGACTGGCCGGCCTTGCTGAAGGAGCTGAGTAGGATGGTGGCCTGGGCACCGCCGATGTTGAAGCTCGCGGTCCGCAGAGTCGCGGTAAAGTTCAGAGCGACCGAATCGGTGCTTCCATCCTTCGCCGCGGGAACGCCAGCACATCGGCGACCCCTTTTACGACGGGCTGGCCCCGTCATTCGCCGGCCTGTATCAGTTCAACGTGAGCCTAAACCCGCTCCGCGGGTACGTGCGGGGCGGGATTCCTAATAGCAATTGCGGTGCCATCCGGATTGGGGCTCAGACCGTAGCGAGCTAACGCCATCATCGAAGCGTATAAGTACTGGAAATCGGGATTGGCGGCAAGCTCGACATGCCGCGAGAGCGCCGCAATCTTCCGTAAACGCGCCTGACGCGTCGAGGGCGCAAGCAGCAGAGCGCGCGCGCCACGCAGCGCGCTGTTGCCGACTGACTCGACGGCCAGATCCTCGGGCAGCAGTCCGATGGCGCGCGCACTAGTCTGGCGGATGTAATTGCCGAACGCGCCCGCGAGGTACAGCTTTTCGACGCCTCCGCCAGCGAGCATGCGAAGGCCCGCGGCCATCGCGCCCTTGGCTAGTTGCAGCTCGCGAATGTCGCTCTGCGTCAATGAGATGCCATCGGCCAGCGGCAAGCGTTTGTCGACGCTGGTGAGGCGGCCGTTAGCTCCGATCAGGCCCAGTTCGAGGCCGCACGCCGCCGCGTCCACCAGTCCGCTGCCGCAAATGCCGCGCGCCGCGGCTCCGCCGATCACGTGGCAGTCGAGCGCGCCGTCGCGCACATGCACTGCGTCGATGGCACCCGTGCCCGCGCGCATCCCCACTCCAATACGCCCGCCTTCAAACGCCGGGCCGGCAGCCGTGGACGCATAGACAATCCCCTGCTGCGACCCCACCACCACTTCACCGTTCGTGCCAATGTCGAAAAGCGCGTGCGGCTGGGTCTGTTCGTCCAGACGGGTTGCCACGATGCCGCACAGCACGTCGCTGCCGACGAATCCGCCCAGGCAGGGCAGGAACTCGACCGGCCCGGGCCATCCCAGGTCCGCGGGCTCGAAGCGGCGGGCGTCCAGCGTGGGCGAGACGAACGGCGCATGGGTGAGCGGCTCCACATCCAGGCCGCAGAAGAGATGGTGCATCGCCGTATTGCCCGCTACCAGCACCTCGCGGAGCGGTTCGCCGCCCAGCATCCGCCCAAGCGTTTGGCGGATGAGCCGGCCCAGTTTGCCCGGTCGGCGCAGGTCATATTGCAGGCGGCTCATCACGTCGGCCCCGTAACGCGCCTGCGGGTTGAGCGCGGTTTCGACGCGCAGGATTTCGCCGCTCGAGAGATCCACCACCTGGACGACGAGCGTGGTGGTGCCGAGGTCGATCACCGCGCCGCGCCCGGCACGCGGTTCGATGGGCACGGAGGCGTCGTCGGTGAACACGCGCAGGCTCCACTGCTCCACTTCGACCACCACACGGTCCGCCGCCGAAGCGCAGCAGCCCAAGCGCCAGCCATCGCCGATCTCTTTTTCGGAGAGCGCATCCCGCATGGTGGCGGTGACCGGCACCTCGCCTTCCAGCACGCGCACCTTGCAGCCGCCGCAAGCGCGATCGCCACCGCAGGGGAATTCGACGCCGGCGGCAAAGAGCTGGTCGGCCAGCGTCTGCCGCGCGCGGGGATGGAGTTCGAGCTTCACGAGCGGAGACGCGCAAACTGCGCCATGGCTTCCAGGTTGGCGTGCGGCGTGCCGCGCGGCACCTCACAGCCGGCGCCGCAAATGTACGCCGCGCCAGCCTGCTCGAAGCATCTGGCGAGCGCGGCTTCGACCGATGCGGGCGTGCCGTCGCGCAACTCCCGCACCGGGTCGATGTTGCCAAGCAGAACTTGCGTCTCCCGCATGGCGCGGCGCGCGTGGCCGAGCGGCGTCGGATAGTCCAGGTCGATAATATCGGCGCCGGTCTGCCCCATGCCTTCCACGATGCGCCTGGTGTTGCCGCAGATGTGCAGCCGCACAGGCACGCCGAGCGCGCGGATGGCCGCGACGAGCCGCTGCTCGGCGGGCAGCACGAACTGCGTGTACAGCTTGGGGCCGATCAGCGAAGCCGCCGCATCGCCCACCCCGATCAGGGTCGCGCCGGCTTCGACCTGCGCCCGCGCGAACTCGATTTCCATGCGCACCGTGAAGTCGAAGAGCGCTTCCACGAACGGCGGATCGTCGAAGAAATCCAGCATCAGGGTGTTGAGCCCGCGCAGATCGGCGCTCATCGCGCAAGGCCCTTCCACCCAACCTTCGACGATTCGCGTGGTTCCGGTGCGAGCCGCCAGCAGCCGCACCGCCTCGACGCGATCGCGCATGCGTCCGGGTGCGGCCGGGTCGGGCAGGCACAGACCCGCGAGCTTGCTCTTCTCATCGAGCAGCGCGCGGCTCTCGACAATCGCGGGCGGCTGGTCGTCGAACCACTCGACGGCGCCGCCGAGGTCCGACGCTTCGCGCGCCGGGTCGGAGATCGCCGACACGTAGTCGAAGTCGAAATGGTCCGCCACCGCCATCTGCGCTTCGGCCAGCACGCGGTGGTCGCGCGCGTAGTCGCGATAGCGCACACCAGCCAGGTCGGCGGCGAACATCATCGTGATCGGCATCAGCGGCAGCGAATCGGTAGGCTCGCCGCGCAGCTTCGCGAGCACGCGCTCTTTGCCCGTCATGCCTGCACCTTTACTACGCCGGTGTCATAACTGGCCACGATGCGATGGCCGGGTGCGGCGACCACAAACTCGTTTTCCGCCCACTCTCCCTCCACCATGCGCCGCAACCAGGCCAGGTCGCCCGGCAGCCGTTCAAAGCTCCAGCCGTTCTGGCTGGCTTCGGCAGCCGCCTCGGCGAGGAACGTCCCGCCTGCTTCGAGGCCAGTCTGGATAAACGTCAGTTTGCTGTAGTGCGAACGGTAGCGCGTCAGCTCGTCATAGAGATACCGGCCGTTGTCATCGCCGTATTTGCGAATCATGGCTTCCAGCGACTCGTCGATACCGGCGGTGTTGTGCGTCAACTGCTGCAAGCCCTTGCCGCGCTCCAGCCAGCCGGTGGACCGGTAATAGGTGCCGGGGTTTCGTTCGAAATACGCCTGGTAGCGTTCGCGGCTGCCCATCAGCAGCGCGATGCAGTCATGCGCGCGCGGCAGCACCAGGCGGGTGTGCCGCGCGGTCAACCCATCGAGCCCGTTCCCGCACAGCCCGTAGCCGAGCAGGATGGCGTCGTAGATGCCTTCCGGCGTGCGGTCCACGGCTTCCTGAATCTTCGCCGCCATCGGCCGGCCGCCCAGGTCGTGCAGTCCTTTGGGCAGAAACTCCAGGTCCACCTGATGCGGCGAATGCGCGCAGGCGTTGCACATTTCGCGGAACAGCACCTCGCAACTGATCAGCTTGAGGCGCATCGGGCGCTTACCAGGGCGCGTATGAAATCCGGCGTGGAGCCGCAGCAGCCGCCCACAAACGAAGCGCCGGCCTGGCGCAGGGCCGCGTAGTGCGAAGCGAAGAACTCCGCCGATGTGTCATACCGAATGGCGGTTCCCTCCATCTTCGGCAAGCCTGCATTCGGTTTGATCCAGATCGGGAGATCGCACGCCGCGTGTAAGCGCCGGCAGATGAGTGCGGCATACTCGACGCCGACGCCGCAGTTCGCGCCGGCCAGCCACTCACGCAGACGGCTCATGCGGCCACCAGTTTGCGCGCCAGCGCCACCGCGGTCGCGGCACTTTCGCCAAACCCGTCGGCGCCGATCGCGTCGGCGTACTGCTGGGTGACAGGCGCACCGCCCACCATGATCTTCACCTTCCCGCGCAGTCCCGCGGCCTCGAAGGCGTCGATGGTGGTTTTCATCGACGTCATGGTTACCGTGAGCAGCGCCGAGAGCGCCACCACGCCGGCGTTATGCGCGGCCGCCGCCTCGATGAAGCGCTCCGGCGCCACGTCCGCGCCCAGGTCGATCACCTCGAAGCCGCCGCCCTCCAGCATCGACGCCACCAGGTTCTTCCCGATGTCGTGCAGGTCGCCCTTGACCGTGCCGATCACCACGCGCCCCACCGGCTCGGTGCCCATCGCCGCCAGCAACGGCCGGACGATCTCCATCGACGCCTTCATGGCCCGCGCCGAAAGCAGCATCTCGGGCACGAAGTATTCTTCGCACTCGAAGCGGCAGCCCACTTCGTCCATGGCCGGCACCAGGCACCCGGTTACGATGGTGAGCGGCGCCACCCCTTCCGCGATGGCCGCCCGCGTCACCGCGGCCGCGGTCTTCCAATCTCCCTCGATCACGGCTTCGTGCAGTTTCTTGAGATCAGGCATGCGCAACTCCGTTGAATTGATGGACGGCATCCAGCATGGCGACGATGTTCTCGACCGGGGTGCCGGCTTGCAGATTGTGAATTGAATTGAATACGAACCCGCCACCGGGCGCGAAGATCTCGCAGCGGCGCAACACTTCCTCGCGCACCTCGTGCGGGGTGCCGAAGGGCAGGGTCTGCTGTGTATCCACTCCCCCGCCCCAGAACACCAGGCGCGAGCCGTACTTCCGCTTTAGCGCCGCCGGTTCCATCCCCGCCGCCGAACACTGCACCGGGTTGACGATGTCGAACCCGGCCTCGATGAAGCTCTCGAAGAACCGTTCCACGCTGCCGCAGGAATGTTTGAAACATTTCCAGGCCGTATTGGCGTGCACCCAATCGTTGACCCGCTTGTAGTACGGAAGCCACAGCTCGCGGAAGGTAGCGACGGAACAGAACGCCGAAGTCTGCGTGCCGAAATCCGTACCGCAAACAAACACGCAATCCACCGCGTCGCCGATGTGGAAGTAAATGCGCGCCAGGTTGCGGATGCCGATTTCGCACTGGTGCTCGAAGACGCCGTGGATGTAAGCGCGCCGCGTGCGCGTCGACATGTACCACTCGGCGACGTCGCGGATGCCTTTCGGATGTTTCAGAAACGGCGCCGTCACCAGCGCGATGTCGCCGAACGCCGTGCCGCCGAAGGTCGCGGCCACACCATAACCGCTCCCGCCGGCCGCGCGAACAGAGCGGTCGAGATGGTCCAGGTCCTCTTCGGAAATCGGCCCGAACTCTTCCAAGTTGTCCGCCGGGTCGAGCTTTTCCTCGTCGATTTCCGGCTGCCGCACGATGGTGTCGAAGAAGGCGCTGCCCATTGGCATGCGCCCGCTCGGAGCCGCCGTTTCGTCGCCCTCGGGATAGATCAGGATGTCGCCGTTCGGTTCCGTGCAGATACGAAAATCGCCGGGAACCAGCACCTCCAGGCCGCGGAAGTTCCATTCTTTCCAGTCGGCGGCGGGGAAGCCGAACATGGTCTTGCGCGAAAAAACGCCGGTGACGTCGAGCCCCATCGCCGCACGCAGATCGTCCTCCACCAGGCCCAGCATCTGGTAGGGCTCGTACACTTTCACCGGCCCCGGCGGCAGCCCGTAGTAGTCGCGCAACGCCGCCACGCAACTGACGTGGATGCCAGTTACCGCGGTGCCGCCGAAATCCAGCGGAATACGATCCGGGTCGCGGTGTTCCAGGGCGGCGCGCAACCGCTCCCGCGAAGAAACGTTGGTTTGGCTCAACAGCCGACTTATATCACGACTGCACCATCGCGCGCGCGCCGAAACGACAGTCGCAAGCCACGGTACGCGAGGCGGCGCGGGCTGATAGCATCTGGAATGATGTTGCGTCCCTCCCGAACCCTCCGCCTTGGGATCGCATGGAAGGTCGCCGGTTGGCTCGCCTTCGGCGCCGCGGCTCATGCCGGTTCGACTGCCGCTCAAACGGGCAGGCCATCGCGGCTGCTGACCTTGGCCCCAGCCGACGTCCTTGTCATCTGCCTGTACTTCGCGGTGGTGTTGGGCGTTGGCGTGTATTTGAGGCGCCGGGTTCGGGCCAGCACCGACTTCTTTTTTGCGGGTAAGGGCGTGGGTGCCTGGGTAGCCGGCCTGAGTTTCGTCGCGGCGAACCTGGGCACGCTTGAACTGCTGGGTTGGTCGGCTTCGGCTTATCAATACGGCATGCTGGCCGCGCATTGGTATTGGATAGGCGCTGTCCCGGCGATGCTGTTCCTCGGCATCGTCATGATCCCTTTTTATTACGTGTCCAAGGCACACTCCGTACCCGGCTATCTGAAGCTTCGCTACGGCGAGGGAGCGCGGCTGCTCTCCGCCTTATCTTTCGCAGCCATGACTGTGCTGATGAGCGGGATCAACATGTTCTCCATGGCCATGGTGATGAAGGTCATCCTTGGCTGGAACATCAATTTCAGTATTCTGATTTCCACTTTGACCGTCGGCGTCTATGTCGCGCTGGGAGGCCTGCTGTCGGCCATCGTGAACGAAGTCGTTCAATTCGTCCTGATCTGGGCCGGAACCATCTCCATCCCCATTTTCGGTCTGATCGAAACCGGCGGCTGGAGCGGCATGCTGGCGCGCATCGCCAAGCGCGTTCCTTTACAGGACTACACGCATATGTGGCGGAACATGGGCTCGGCGGCGGACAATCCGATGGGCGTGCACTGGACCGGTATGGTGTTCGGCCTGGGCCTGATCGGCGCTTTCGGCTACTGGACCACCGATTTCCTGGTTGTCCAACGAGTGATGGCTGCGCGGGACTTGCGGTCGGCGAGGATCGCCACCACCATTGGCGCCGCATTCAAGATGCTGCTGCCGGCGATTATCATCTTACCCGGCTTGTTAGGGCTGGCTGTGCTTCCGATGAAGCTGACCGGGGAGACAGATGCTCTCGCGACTGGCGGTCATAGCTTCAATGAAGTGATGCCGCTAATGATGGCGCGGTATCTCGGCCCCGGCTTCCTGGGCATCGGCGTGACCGCGTTGATCGCCGGCTTCATGTCGGGGATGGCGGGTAACATCAGCGCTTTCGCCACGGTGTGGACTTACGACATCTATCGCCCGGTGCTGAACCGTGTGGCCGATGAATCGAGATGCCTCGGTATAGGACGCTGGTGCACGGTCTTCGGCCTCGCGGCGAGCATTGGCGCGGCATACCTGGTGATGCAATTCGCCAGCATCATGGATTACGTCCAGGCGTTGCTGGGCTTCTTCATTATTCCCTTGTTCGGCACGGTGATCATAGGGATGCTGTGGAAGCGGGCCACTCCCGCCGGCGGATTCTGGGGGCTGTTGGCCGGAACGACTTCGTCGATTTTGCTCTGGTTATTAGTGAAATTCTATCCCCAGGCATTGGCGATTTTGGCTGTCTCTTCGCACGCAAAGGCGATGGCCGAGAACTTATACAGGTTCATCTGGTCCTGGCTGGTTTGCGTTATCGTGACAATTCTGGTCAGCCTGGTGACCAAGCCCAAACCGTATTCGGAACTGAAGAACCTGGTGTACGGCCTTGCCCTGATGCCATCCGGCGAAGCCGTTCCCTTTTATCGCCGGCCCATCTTCGCGGCGGCACTGGTGGCCGCGGTTTTCGTCGGCTTGAATGTACTGTTCTGGTAAGTGGCATGACTTATTCGAAAAAGGCGCGCATGCTTCGCGCTCTCAGACATCAGCCGGTTGACCAGCTCCCTACGCAATCCAGTTACACGCGGGCGATGGGGCGATTACTTGCGGCGCACTTCGGAGTTAACGAGGCGGAGCTACCGGAGCGCCTTGGCAATCACTTACTTCGCGTGGACATCGACCACCCTCGCCGCACGAATGCGGATGGGTCGATTGAGTTCGATTGGTGGGGCGCGGGGTGGGACACCCGCACAGAGGGTTACTGGCATGCTTTCTCGCCGCTCGAAAACTCGCTCGACCTCGATCGCTTCCCATGGCCCGATCCGAACGGTGAGAAGATCCTCGATACGGCAGAGCAGACCATTCTCCGCCATGGCCCGAGCTACTTTATTGCGCCGAATCTGGGAATGTGTCTCTTTGAACGGGCCTGGTCGCTGCGCGGATTCGATGCTCTGCTGATGGATATGCTGGAACGCACCCAATGGGTCGAGGAGCTCCTGGACCGCATCCTGGAGATTCAGTTGACACTCTCCAGGAGGTTCGTCGCGGCCGGCGTCGCCGGCGGGTATTTCGGTGACGACTACGGTGCACAGCGCGCTATGTTATTTTCCCCGCGTCTGTGGCGAAGGCTGATCAAGCCGCGGCTGGCGAAGCTGTTTGCGGTCTATGTGGACGCAGGGCTTCCGGTGATTCTGCACTCGGACGGCGATATCAGGGCGATCCTGCCGGACCTGGTCGAGATCGGGTTGACCACGCTCAATCCGGTGCAACCGGAGGTGCTGGAGCACACGTGGCTTCAGAGCGAGTATGGGGCGAAGCTGAGTTTCTACGGCGGAGTCTCGACCCAGGGAGTGCTGCCGGGCGGCACCGTGGAGGAAGTGCGCGCCGCCACGATTGCCTGCGCGCGCGCGCTGGCGCCGGAAGGAACGGGGCTGCTGCTCGGGGCTTCACACCGGATGCAATCCGACATACCGGCGCGGAACGTGGAGGCGATGCTCGATGCTTTCGACAAATCAAGTTAGTGACTGGGCGGTGGATTCCCACGCGCGCGCCGAGGGCGTCGCCGCTAGCTTCCGCGAGAGATTCACAAGGGAGCCCGAACTGTGGGCACGCGCACCGGGCCGGGTGGATTTGATGGGCAGCCACACGGACTATAACCTGGGCTTCGTGCTGACGCTGCCGATCGACAGGGACACGTGGATTGCCGCGCGGCGCAGGGACGACGCGACGGTCCGCGTGTATTCGATGAATCTCGATGCGGCCGACGAGTTCCGTTTGGATAGGATCGATCCAGCCGCTGAATCAAGATGGTGCAACTATGTGCGCGGTGTTGCCGCGACCCTGCAAGACGAGGGGCTCAAGCTGACAGGTTGCGACGCGACGATTCACAGCACCGTTCCATTGGAGAGTGGGTTGAGTTCGTCCGCCGCGTTGGAGTGCGCGGTGGCGACGGTGTTGGAAGGGTTGGGAGACTGGCGTCTGACACCCGAACGGAAGGCGTTATTGTGCCAGAAAGCCGAGAACGAGTTCGTCGGCGTGAAGTGCGGAATTCTGGATCAGTACTCGTCATGCCTGGGCCGCCGGGGATGCGCGTTGCTTCTCGACTGCCGGGACCTTTCGACGCGCACGGTGCGGATTGCCGAAGGGATTCGCGTGGTGGTGTGCAATGCGATGAGCCCACGCCGGCTGTCGAGTGGCGAATACGCGCAGCGAAGGGCCGAGTGCGAGCAGGGCGCCGCCGCGCTGGGCGTGCGTGCGCTGCGCGATGTCACGCCGGAGATGCTGGCGGCGAGACGTAGTGAGCTTCCACAGACGGTCGCCAGACGATGCGAATTCATCGTCGCCGAGAGCGCGCGCGCCGAGTCGCTGGCGCTGGCAATTTCGGTTGGCGACCGGCCGGCCATCGCCCGGCTCTGTGCCGAATCGTTTGCGGGCGCTCGAGACCTTTACGAGATATGCTCTCCGGCGATGACGGCCATGATGGATGCGATGCTAGCTGCACCGGGAGTGATCGGCGCGCGCCAAGCCGGAGCTGGTTTCGGAGGTTCGATGGTCGCTCTGGTGGATGACTCCCGCTCGGACGCCTTCCGCGCCGCCGTCTCCGATGCCTATCATAAGGCCACCCATGTAACTCCCGAAATCTACCCGGTTGAGGCTGCACCGGGGGCGGAAGTGTTCGACAAAGCGAAGATAGGCGGTGCCGATCTGGACCACCACGCCGTGGCCAAACCGTGACAAAACGCGATCAGAACAGCAGTTTGAGAGCGAGTTGAATGCTGCGCGGGCCGCCACTGTTGAACAGGGGCAGCAGCAATCCGCCGCTCGACGAGTTGGCCATCTCCTGGGAGAGGCCAAAGGAACTTCCCGCCGTCAGCAGGTTGTTCCCCGAAGCGGCCGGCGTCGCAAAATTCGCGTGATTGTAAACATTGAAAAGCTCTGCCCGGAACTGCACGGAAAAGCGCTCGCTGGCCTTCACGGTCTTGTGCAGGCCCAGATCAAGCTGGTTGAGCCCGGAGGCTCGCAGGATGTTACGTCCGGCATCGCCGTAAGTGCCGGCCGCCGGGATAGCAAATGCGGCGGGATTAGCGGTGCGGTACGGCGGCGCCGAAGAAGCGATGTAGAGCGGCTGGCCCGCGACCAGGTTGGGACGCTGATTGTTGGCGGCGTACTGATCGCCGTTGCCGGCAATATCCTCGCCAAGCAGAGGCGTGAATGGCACTCCCGTTTGCGCGGTGAAAATGCCCTCCAGCGACCAGCCTCCCAGGAACCTCGCGGCCGGATTCTGGAAGCGTGCCGGTTTGCCCGGCAGCGCGTAAGTGAAAGCGGCCACCAGGTTGTGGCGGATGTCGAAGTCGCTCGAAGCCCACTCGGCGCGAAAATCGTAGGGATTCGAACCGGTGAAAGAGGAGTTGGTGGAAGTACCGGTCGAACTCGAAGCGTTATCGAGCGAGTGCGCCCAACTGTATGAAGCAGTAACTTCCAGGCCGTGACTCAGCCGCCGCGTCACATTCGCCTGCAGAGCATTGTAATTGGAGACAGCGCTGGTTTCAATCAGCTCGAGAGCGCCTGCCGAGAAATTCGGGTTGGGCGCGGCGCCGGTCGCCGGGTCGAGCAGGTTCAAAGGCTGCATGTGGATCAGGTTCCGGCCGAGTGACCCGATGTAGCTGACCTGGACGACCGTCTTGCTATCGAGCTGCCGCTGCAGGTTCAGGCTGTACTCGTAAGTGAAGGGCGTTCGAAAGTTTGTAGGATCGTAAACCGTGGCGCTGCCAAACGGCGGCATGCCGGTGATCGCGGTGACGAGCAGCGCCGGGTCGACCGGCACGGTGACGGGACCACCCAGCGCGCTGCCGAGGAGAAAACTGGTGATCTTGAAGGGCGGCCCAAATGCCAGTTGCGTGGCATTGATCGTCGGCAGATCGTAATAGATGCCGGCCCCGCCGCGCAGCACGGTCTTGGCGTCGCCGGTGAGCTGCCAGGCGAAGCCGATGCGAGGCGCGAAGTTAACATAACTGCCATTGTGCACAGGTGCGCCGGGCGGGCCCAAGGTTGCGGTGGCGAAGTTATTCAGTCCCACGATGGGGCTGAAGCGGCCGTGGGCCTCAGTCGGCACTGTGTCGAGCTCATAACGCAGACCGAGGTTGAGCTTCAGCCGGGGCGTGATGCGGATGTCGTCCTGGCCGTAAAAGGCAAGATTGGTGAATCGCACACCGAAACCGGTTTCCGCGATTTGATTGAAGTAAGAGGCGGGATTATTGTTGACCAGGTCGGCGACCGTATTGAAGAAGTATACGCCGCTCGAAATTGGTTGGAGACTGACGTTGCCCTGTGTGCGCCGCACCCAGAAGCCGGACTTGAAGGTACTCCGCCCGTGCACGTAAGTCACGTCGTCATTGAAACTGAAAAGATTATTGTTCTGCACCTCCGGGGGGTTCGGCGATTCGGCGAACGGCAGGCTGAAAACATAGATCCCCGGCAAAGTAGCGTCGCCGGCTGAATTCAGCGGAATCGGTTCGGCGCCGCCGAAGCTGTCGGCGGCCCCTACGGATATGTTGGCGCTACGAACGAATCCGAATCGCGCCTCGTTGAAGAAGTCCGGTGTGATGCGGTGCACTTCCGCGAGGCTCACGCTTTGCAACCTGGACCGGTTGCGGGACAGGGTGTTGAGAAAGAACGACCGGAGCAGGCCGAGTGAGTCGCTGAAGGAATACCGCGCAAAGAAATCGTCGTCGTCGGAGAAACGGTGGTCGAGACGGGTGCTGAAATCGGTTTCACCGACCAGGTTGGTGGCGGTTGCGAAATAGCCGGCGGTGCCGTCCCCGTTGTCCGGGCCGGTTGGCAGAGGGTATTCGTCGATCAGAGACTGGATCGCCGGGCTGGCCTCGGCGCGGGCGGCCAGCGAGGGCACGCGCGCATTGGCATTTACCCCGACGCGCTGGCGCAGGCCTTCGAACGAGGCGAAGAAGAAGGTGCGGTCCTTGCGGATAGGACCGCCGGTGGTGCCGCCGAAAAAGCTATTGCGAGAGGGCGTCCTCGAAACGCCGTTGGCGTTGTTGAAGAAGTTGTTGGCGTCCAGATCGCTGTTGCGAAGGAATTCGAAGCCGCTACCATGGAACGCATTGGTGCCGCTCTTGGTGCTTACATTGATGACGGCGCCTGAGAAACCGCCGAACTCCGCGGTCTGCATCTGCGTCTGCACCTTGAACTCGGAGACCGCATCCACTGAGACCAGCGCCACGCTGCTGCCGGATTGGCCGACCGCCGGATCGTTGCCGGGAGCCAGGCTGATGCGTCCGTTGGCGCTGCCGCCCGCGTTCACGTTGATCCCGTCGATCAGAATATTGTTGGAGAGGTCCCGCTGGCCGTTTACGTTGAAGGAGCCGGCCGGCGAGGCGGGATTATCGGTTGCGCCGGATACGCCCGGAGCCAATTTCGCGAGCCGCAGAAAATCGCGTCCGTTGAGCGGAAGATCGCCGATCATCTGTCCGCCGACTACCAGGCCTTGCTCGGATGTTTCGGTCTCGACCAGCGGCGCCACCGCCTCCACGCGCAGGTTTTCCTTGACCTCCGGCAAAGCCAACCGAAAATCGATGTGACGCGTCGAATTGACCACCAACTCGACACCGGTCGCGCGCGCCGCAGAAAAGCCTGTGGCCGTAGCTTCCACTACATAGACCCCGGGCGGAAGAAGCCCGAACGAATATTCGCCCTGCGGACTGGTCTTGGCTTGCCATGCCAGGCGAGTGCCGGTATTGGTGGCCCGAACCGTGGCGCCGTTAATGAAGGCTCCGGAAGGATCCGAAACGCTTCCCAGGATGCCGGCGAGTTGGGCCGCCAGTCGGGCGGGCGGCCAGATCGAAAGCAGCAGAGTAAGAACAATCGTTGTCAGTGCGGATCGCAGTCTGTTCAGTATCACTTATTCCCTTATAGCCTGCCTGCGCGGTTTGCGTGTGTAACAACTTAGAGCCTGGAGCAGTCCATAACATAGCTGGAACATAAGTAAACTCTGCCGTAAACTGTCTTGCTGTCCGCAGGATCGACCCCTACCTCCCAGTATCATCAGGTCATGATGCGCCAAGTCATGATACTCTGCATGGGCGGGCCGCTCCTGTTACTTATGGCTGCGGGCGCTGGTGCGCAGGAACCCCGCGCAACCGGCGCGGGCGGATACGTGGACAGCAGCGCCTGCAAAACCTGCCATGCCGATATCTGGCTGAACTTTTATAAGAACCCGCATTTCAAAAGTGTGGCGGCCGGCGATCTGCCGCCCAGCCGCGCCGGGTGTGAAAGCTGCCACGGACCGGGCGAAGCGCACGTGGCCGCGCGCGGCGGCAAGGCCACCATTCCCAATGCGTTCTCCGTAATGCCGCAGGCCAAGGCGCTCGAAGTCTGCCTCACCTGTCACGCGCGCGACTTTCAAAAGGCCAACATACGCCGTTCCCAACACACGCTGGCCGATGTCGCCTGCACTTCCTGCCATTCCATTCATCATTCGCCAACGCCAAAGTTCCTGCTCGCCAAAAAGCAAACGGAGCTGTGTTACGGATGCCACGCCGGCATCCGTGCGCAGTTCGAAATGCCCAGCAAGCACCGCGTCAACGAAGGCTTCATGGAGTGTTCGGATTGCCACAATCCGCACGGCGCTTTCGCTACCACCTGGCGCATGTCGGACCACCCGCGCATGGTGGATCAGGCATTAAACAATGAAGAGCCCTGTCTGAAGTGCCACGTGGACAAGCGCGGCCCCTTCGTGTATGAGCACCCGCCGGTGCGCGTGGAAGGCTGCGAAGTCTGTCACTTTCCGCACGGCTCGACTAATGAGCGCCTGCTGCGGCGGCCGGTGGTATTCACGCTGTGCCTGGGCTGCCACAATGGCGGTGCTTCGGGTACTCGCAACAACGGCGTTCCCATGCAGACGTCGCAGCACAACCTGCTCGATCCGCGCTATCAGCGCTGCACCACCTGCCATGTGCGTATCCACGGATCGAACGCCGACGAGACTTTCCTGCGATGACCTCCATGCTCAAGCGCTGCTGCCTGATTCTCGCCGTTCTCGGAACCCTGCGCGCGCAGCAGGTGATCGCGCCCACACCCGAAGCGGTGGGCGTTGCGCGCGGTGGCGATTTCACCAATTACAATATCGTCGACTCGTTCGAATTCGGCTACCGCTGGCGTCTCGCCGGCGGCAGTGTGGACACTTACCGCAGCGATGTCAATTACGGCGATGGCATCCGCCTGTTGGCGACTAATCTGAGTATCAACTCGAAGGAGGGCCATGGCCGCTGGTTTGATGAGATCATACTTTCCACCAGCGGCCTCGGCAACGACCCTTATCAGACGGCCAGCCTGCGCGTTCAGAAGAACGGCCTCTACCGTTACGACATGCTCTGGCGCGAGGACGATTACTATAACCCCGGCCTGGATATCTCCGGCGGCGATCACCTGATGGACACCGTGCGCGGGTTACAGGATCACTCTCTCACGCTCTTCTCCCAGTCGCACTTCCAGGTGGATCTGGGTTACAGCCACAATACGAATAACGGGCCCGCTCTTTCCACCGTGCAAGGTTTCGACACAACCTCCTTCGCCTTCCCGGTGTTTGAAAACGTCAAGCAGCAGTGGAATGAGTACCGCATCGGCATCCTGGCCGATTGGGCCGGTCTCCGCTTCATCGCGCGTCACACCTGGGATTTCTACAAGGACGATTCCAACTACAGCCTGACTGGCACTGAGACCTCCGGTGTGACGACAGATCCCACTGTCCTCACGCAGTTCCAGCGTTCGGCGCCGAACCATGGGTCGAATCCCGGCTGGTTTGGCAACGTTTATGGCAGCCACAAATACTGGGCGCTGAATGCGCGCCTGACTTATAACATGGGCAACGGCGGATTCGCAATGAATGAGCTGACTACCGGTCTTAATCGCATTGGTGCCGCGGAAAACCAACAGATCGTGGTGAGCGGCGATGCGCAGCGGCCGGTTCTGACCGGCGATTTCAGCATCAGCGTTTTCCCTACCAGCCGCCTCAGCATCGTCAACAATACGGCCGTGCATGACACACGCATCGACGGCGATTCCTACTTCACCGAATTCGATAACGGCACCGGCGCCAGCACCACACTGAACTTCAAGTTTCTCGGTGTGCGTACGGTCGCCAATTCGACCGATCTGCACTACCGTTTCAACAACTGGTTCAGCGCCTACGCCGGCTTCACCGACTCCGACCGCCAGATCCGTTTTCTGGAGGCGTTTTCGTTTCCGTCGGTGGCTGGCAGCGCGGTGAACGACCTTTACCAGCAAGAAAGCCGCCTGAACGCCGGCAGCTTCGGCGTCCGCTTCCACCCGCTCCAGCCGCTGACGATCAACCTGGAAGGCGAGGCCGGTCATGCCGATCATCCGCTCACGCCGATGAGTGATCGCAACTACCACACACTCGGCGGACGCATCCAGTACCGCACGCGTAAGCTGCAACTTTCCACCGGCTACCGGGAGCTCTACAACGAGAACGCTCCGCTTTCCTTCACGACCTACAGTTCCCGGTCGCGGCAATACAACGCAGCGGCGTCCTTCGCTTTGCGGGATTGGCTGGCCTTTGATGCCAGCTACTCCAAGCTGCACCTGGATACCGTCGGCGGCCTGGCTTTCTTTGCCGGCGTCCAATCCGCGCAGCTCCAAACCAGTTATGACTCGATCTACATCAGTAACATCCACGCCGCCAATGCGGGCTTGCGTTTCGGCATCGGCCGTCGCGCCGACCTGTACTTGGGCTACACCATCACCAAGGATACCGGCGATGGTCGCTCCTCGGCCGTGCCGGTTGGAACTACCGCTCCGGTCGCTTCGCTGCTAGACTCCGTGCAGACCTTCCCGCTCACCTATCAGTCTCCAATGGCACGACTTTCGATCCGGATAACGCCCAAGCTGCGCTGGAACGCGGGATGGCAGTTCTATGGCTACGGCGAACTGTTTCACCTGCTGGGTTATGACCAGAACTTCCACGCCCACACAGGCTACACCAGCGTGCTCTGGTCGTTCTGACTACGTGGATCGTTTCATTTTCCCGCAAATCCGGGCCGGGCACGCCTTGGCCCCTACGGCTGAAACGACCGATACTTTTACACCCTCTTTACAAATCCCCAACGACCTATGACTGTCCCTCCCGTTAACATTCGTATCGAGGACTTGCATCAACATGGAACCACTTTGGGCTGCTAACACGAATCGGGAACCCTACCAGGATCCCCGTCTGACGATCGACTTCTCGAATCACGCGGTGACGCTGGATTCGCAATCCATCTCGCTGACTGCCAAGGAATACCTGCTGCTGAGCTTTCTGGCGGCTCACAGCGGCGAGATCTTCACCCGGACGGATCTGCTGTTAGCCGTCTGGGGCTACGGAAGCCAGATTCGAACCCGGACGTTGGACGTGCATCTGGCCCGCCTGCGCAAGAAGCTGGGCGCTTTCGGTCACCGGCACTTGGAATCCGTATGCGGCAATGGCTGCCGCTATCAGCCGCCGCGGGAGCCCCGCGAAGTAGCCCCCCTTTCATATCGCGCGTGCGCAGCGGTGGCGAATCCGATAGAATTAAGGGCCTGAGGAATGCAGACCATCCTGGTCATCGACGATGACGCCGGCATTCGCGAAGTCATCGGCGTAATGCTGGAAAAGGAGGGGTTTCGCGCGATTTTCGCGGCTGACGGCAAGATCGGCTTGCAGGAAGCCATGACCGCGCGGCCCAGCCTCATCGTGGTTGACCTCCGCATGCCCGGCCTGAGCGGCGTGGACGTCTGTAAATCGCTGCGTAACGCCGGGGTGCAGACGCCGCTGATCGTACTCAGCGCCATCGGCGACGAGATCGACAAGGTGCTGATGCTTGAAATTGGAGCTGACGATTACATCGTCAAACCCTTCGGCACCCGCGAGCTGCTGGCGCGGATCCGCGCGGTCCTGCGCCGCACGACTCCCGAAGCCAGCCACGCGATCACGTTTTCCGACGTCGAAGTCGACCTCGACCGTTCCGTCGTGCGCAAACACGGCGACGAGGTCAAGCTCACCCGGGCGGAGTACAAGCTGCTGGTATTCTTCGTGCAGAACCCCGACCGGGCCTTGAGCCGCGACGTGCTCCTCAACTCGGTGTGGGGCTACGACGCCTTTCCGAATACGCGAACGGTCGACGCCCACGTGGTGCGCCTGCGGCAGAAACTGGAAACAGAATCGGAAACCCCCCGCCATTTCGTGACCATGCACGGCGTCGGGTATCGTTTCATCCCTTGAGGACGTGGAGGAATGCTGCTGCGCCGTACGGTACTTCTAGTCGAAGATGAATCGCATTGTATCTCCACGCTGGAAATCGCCTTCGACGGCGAAACCGAGCCGCGTCTCGCTCACACGTCGACGGCGGAAGAGGCGCTGCTGATTCTGGAGTCGACCGAAATCGCAGCGGTCATCACCGATATTCACCTGCCCTCGATGGACGGCTTCGAACTGATCGCGCGGTTGAGAAACCAGCCGCGCTTCGCCCACTTGCCCATCCTGGTCACCAGCGGGGACCCGGATCCGGCGTCTCCCGAGCGCGCCCTGAGTTTGGGCGCGAACGCGTATTTCCCCAAGCCTTACTCGCCGAGCGCCATCCGGCGCAAGGTCAAGGAATTGATCCATGCACCTTAAGCTGCGCTTCTTCCTCCTGGCGTTGGTCCCCGGTGTATTGGCCGCGCAATCGCGCGAGCCGGCGGACCTGGAACGCATCCTTCAGCGCCTCGATGTTCTGGAACAACAGAACCGCGAATTGATGTCGGAGATCCACGCGCTGCGCGAGCAGATTGCTTCCGCAGCCGCCGCTCCCACCGCAGCGTCTCCACCGGCGGCCGCGCCTTTGGCGGAGCGCGCCGATGTCGCGGAACAGCGGATCCACGACCTGGCCCAGGACCGCATCGAATCCGACCACCATTCGGCGGTCCAGCTCACCGGCATGGTTCTGTTCAATTCGTATATCAACGGCAAATACGGCGGCGGCGAGCAAGACCCTACTACCGCCGCAACCGCGGCCGGCGTGCATTCCGACGGCGCCACACTGCGCCAGACCATCGTCGGGTTGAAGTTTCAAGCGCCGGAGCGCGTAGCCGGCGCCGAGGTCTCCGGCGACGCTTACGTGGACCTGTTCGGCGGCTCGGGCGACGCGCTGGGTGAGTTGGTCCGTTTGCGGATTGCCTCCATCGATTTTCAGTGGACGAACACCACCCTTACTGTGGCGCAAGACAAGCCCATCCTGGCGCCCCGCGAGCCGGACTCGCTGGCGCAGGTTGGGGTTTCGCCGCTCACCGGCGCGGGCAACCTTTGGCTTTGGCGGCCGCAGGCCCGCATCGAGCAGCGATTTCTATTCGGCGATTCCGCCGGTCTCCGCGCCCAAGCCGGCGTTCTCCAAACCAGCGAGACCGGCAACGTTCCAGCCGAATACTCCTCCGATGCACCGGCTGGCCGGCCGGCTCTCGAAGGCAGATTCGTGTTCTGGAAGAAGTCTGCCGGCAACGGCGACTTCGAGATTGCCCCCGGTTTCCATGTCAGTAACTCGCAGTTACTCGGGGTTAGCGTGCCCTCGCGCATTGCATCCGTGGACTGGCGCATTCCGCTGGCGCGGGCCTTTACGCTTACCGGCACCGCTTTCCTCGGCGAAAACCTGGGCGTGATCGGCGGCCTTCGGCAAGGTGTTGTAGTGCCCTACGACGGGAACCCGAGGGCGGTGCACGGCGCCGGTGGTTGGGCGCAACTCGAGTATCGCGCCAACCGCCGTCTGTCATTTCACCTGTTTGCCGGCCAGGAAGACGACCGCAACCGCGACCTGCAGACCGGCCTGATCTCCAAAAACCAGTCCTATGGCGCTAACGCCATGTACCAGATTGTCTCGAATGTGGTGGCCAGCTTTGAGTCGGCAATTGTCCAAACGGCGTACATTGGGTCGCCAACGCGCCTCAACCCTCACTATGACCTTGCTTTCGCGTATCTGTTTTAGCGCCGTGCTGGCGAGCCCGGGTTTCGCGGCCACGCTGTCGGGCAGCGTGGAGCTGGTCGATTCGCGCGCGCCGGCCGTCCGCCAGCACCACGACTACGCCGGGGTGGCGGTCTGGCTGGAACCGGTCGGCGCGGCGCAGCCGCCAGTTCCGTTGCACGTCCGCATGCTGCAGAAGGACAAAGCCTTTCAGCCGCATCTGCTGATCGTTACAGTGGGCTCTACGGTGGATTTTCCCAATCTCGATCCGGTCTTCCACAACGCGTTCTCCAATTACGATGGCCAGCTCTTTGACGTCGGCCTGTATCCGCCCGGCTCCACGCGCAGCATCCGCTTCAGCCGCCCCGGCATCGTCCGTGTGTTCTGTAACATCCATTCCAGTATGAGCGCGGTCATCGTTGTGCTGGATACGCCGCTGTTCGCCATTACCAATTCGGACGGACGTTTCGAGATCGCCGGCGTGCCCGCGGGCGACGACGATCTCACCTTCTTTCACGAGCGCGCCACCCAAGCGGCGCTGAAAAGCGCGAGCCGGCGCGTCACCATCGCCGGCGAGCGCGTCTCGATTCCGCCAGTCGCTATTTCCGAGACCGGCTACCTCGCCATTCCGCACAAAAACAAGTACGGGCAGGATTACCCGCCTGCGCCGGAGGATGCGGGCTTCTATCCCGCCACTCACAAATAGCCGTGCGCCACTTACGATCCATGTCGCTGCTGTGGAAGATCATGCTTTCGACTTCCGTGGCCATCACCTGCCTGCTGGCTGTGGCCGGCTGGCTGGTGCAGAACCACTTCATGCGCATTGCCACCGTCATGCTGGATGAAGAAGTGGCTGCCAGTTCCCGCGCCTATGAATCCCTGTGGCGGGCGCGGGCGGAACGGCTGGCCTCGGTCAGCCTGGTGCTGAGCCGCATGTCCGACGTGCGCGCCGCATTCGGCACCCGCGATCAGACCACCATCCGCGACACCGCCAGCGAGCTCTGGAATAGCATCGCTCCCAGCCGCACTCTGTTTTACGTACTGGAGCCTGGCGGAGCGGTGATTGCGTCGCTCGGCCCAGCGGTGGAGACCGCTCCCAGTTTCCCGCTGGCCGCCGCCGCTGCCCGCTTTCCCGGCCAAGCCACCGGGTTCGTGATCGAAAATGGACGGCTCTACCAGACCGTGGTAACGCCGGTATATGTGGCCGCCGCGCACGGGTCGGCGCTGCTCAATGTGCTGGTCGCCTGCTTCGAGGTGGATGCGGCGCTGGCGCGCGAACTGAAGCAAGCCACCGGCAGCGACTTCGTTTTCTTTTCGCGCGGCCGGCCGATCGCGTCCACGCTTCCCGTCAGCGTGCCCGGGGATCTTACCCGCCAGGAGCAGGTCCGCATCGCCGATTCGAACTATGCGCAGTTTGTCATGCCGCTCGCCGACATTGCAGGCCGCCAGATTTGCGAGCTGCGGATTCTGCGCTCCTTCCAGGCCGCCGACCGGCGCCTCGCCACCCTGCGTATCCAGATGGTTTTGATCTGGATACTGGCGATCTCGCTCGGGCTCGCCGGCACGTACCTGTTGGCCAGGCGCATCGTGCAGCCGGTCCGCGCCCTGGAGCAGGCGGCATCCCGAATCGCGACCGGCGATTACGACGCGCAGGTCCCCGTGTCCAGCTCCGATGAGCTGGGACGGCTGGCCGAGAGCTTTAACGAAATGTGCGCTTCGCTGCGCATTGCGCGCCAGGAGTTAATTCGCCAGGAGCGGATCGCTACCGTCGGCCGACTGTCCACCTCCATCGTCCACGACCTGCGCAATCCGCTGGCGGCGATCTATGGCGGCGCGGAAATGCTGGTGGATGGCGAACTTTCCTCCGACCAGGTAAAGAAGCTCGCATCCAGCATCTACGGCTCATCGCGGCGGATTCTGGCGATGCTGCAGGAACTGGCCGATACCAGTCGCGGCGGCAGCCACCGCCGCGAGGCCTGCCGTTTGCGCGATGTGGTTCTCGCCGCCTGCGATTCGCTCGCCGATGCCGCCGCCCGCCCCGGCGTCTCGGTGGCCTGCGATGTTTCTCCCGACATCGAACTCACCCTCGACCGGCCGTCCGTCGAGCGGGTCTTCCAGAATCTGATTTCGAACGCCATCGACGCTCTGCCGCACGGCGGCCATGTGCGCGTTTCCGCCGAAACTGCGGACCATTCCGTGGTCGTGAGCGTGGAGGACGACGGCGCCGGCATCAGCAGCGAAGTGCGCCCGCATCTCTTCGAGCCTTTCGCCACCGCCGGCAAGCGCCACGGGATGGGCCTCGGCCTAGCCTTGTCGAAACGCACCATCCTCGATCACGGTGGTGAGATTTGGGCCGACTCGACCACGCGTAGCGGCGCTCGTTTTCTGGTTCGGCTGCCGGCCTGAAGCCGCTTCGGCCACGATTTTACGCTCTGTTTACACCGTTCCAACAAGCCCGAAGTGCGCTGGCGCTAACATCGCAGCAGGTGTAGCTATGGGTTCGATCGGGATTGTCCGCGAAACGCCGCCCACCGTCGATCTGGTGTGGCTGGCGGTCGGCATCGGCGAGCGAGTTGCCTCCGCTGTCTTACTCGCGGCAGTAAGTCCGGTAATCGGCGCCAGTGCGCTGGCGGTGTCGCTTCTATCGCGCCGCGCGCCGCTGATCGCCCACCGCCGCGTCGGGTGGTCCGGCTCGACACTCTGGATGCTCAAGCTCCGCACTATGTGGGACCAGGACTCGCCGCCGTCCGAAAAAGGCCCGGCTTGGATCGAGTATATCCACGATGACGAAGGTCCCCAGAACAAGCAGGATTTGGATCCCCGCGTAACCAACTGGTTCGCGCGCTTCTGTCGCCGCCATTCCCTCGACGAACTTCCGCAGCTCTGGCACGTGATCTCGGGCGAAATGTCGCTGGTCGGCCCCAGGCCGCTGACCGCAACCGAACTCGATCGGCACTATGGCGCGGCGGCGGAAGAGATCCTGCAAGTCAAGCCGGGACTGGCCGGGCTGTGGCAGGTCTCCGGGCGCAACCGGTTGAGCTACGCCGAGCGGCGCAGCCTCGACCTCAAGCTAGTTCGTAATCGCTCACTGCGGACCTACCTGCAAGTGCTGTTACGGACCATCCCCGAAGTGCTGCGCGGAACTAACTCCTGGTAGTTGGTGTTAGCTCCATACGTTGCGGCGACGGTCCTGCGGACGGTGTTTCTTTGTGGGGCAGCTTGGCAAGCTGCCGGCCGATTGGGAATCGGCCCACGCGGTGGTTGGCAACCACCGCGCAGGATGCCATCCTGCCCCACACGGGGTTTGCGCGCTTAGTTCGTAACCGCGATAGTAACCTGATCCGTGGTGGTGATTCCGTTCATCGCTAATTGCAATGGAATCGCGTCGCCTGTCGGAGTGCCGGGCGCAATGACGATGTTGAGTTGATAGACCCCGGGGAACTGCGGCTGAATCCCGGAAAAGATTAACTGGGCCTCAACGCCGCCAACCATCACGGTGGGATTCACCACCGTTTGATGAACCAGGCCGTCGGTGACGGCGCTTCCCGTGGTTACGGGGGGATTCACCGCGCCGAGCCCGGTGGCGAGAATCACCAGGGTGCTGGTGTCGCCGATCTTGGCTGGGTGCGTGGTCAAACCGGGGACAGATCCCGGCGGCGCCGCAAGCTGGCCATCGCTATTGCCGTAGGCGATGGCTTGGCCAACTCCAAACTGCACCGAGAAAATGCCCGGCGCGGAGGATATCACATTCACATTCGCGGGCGCCGACGCCGTTCCGCCACGGGTGACGACCACCTGAGCATTACCAGTGGCCACCTCGTACGGTAACTGGGCGTTAATCTGATCGCCATTTACGGGATCGTGAGTTACGAACAGCATCGGCGCAGCTACGTTGTTGAACTGCACACTCACGTTGCCCAGTGACGTGGAAAGAGGGATGGAATCGGCTAGCGCCAAGCTGGCCGCCAGGTTCGTCCCGAAGATCGAAACCAGAGAACCCGGAGCGACTCCCTGGTTCAGCGCAAAGCTAGCCGCATTCAGCACTCCCCCCTGTGCCACAACGGGCGTCTGAGCAAAAACCGTGACCGCGCAGATGAGAATTAGTAGAGCCGTCAAAATCGATTTCATTTAGGTTCTCCTGTCTCCTATTCTAAGTGCGATGAACCGCCGGTCCACTCTGCTCGGCGAGATTTTACCTAGGTTGCCCGGACAGTCGATGACAAGTTTACTTACGTTGCGCGGAGCGCGCGCTTTGTTTCGCACTGCTCTCGCGCCAGGTGCGAGTAACTTCAGGGAATTTGCCGCCATCCAGCACTGCGGCCAAAGCAGCCTCCCGCTGCGCTTCGTCAATACGAGATTCGATCAGCAGCAACTGCGCCAGCGTCCAGTGGGGTTTGAACCAGTGGTTATTAGCCGCGATCGCTCCGCGCAGGCTCATCTCGGCGGCGGCAGCATCGTTTTGCGACGCATAGAAAGCCGCCAGGCTGTACCAGGCGTTGGCAGGATATTCCGCCGTGCCGGTTGCCCGCAGCGCGGCCCTTCCGGCTTCGCCTGTGGCGCGTACGGCGTCAACCGGATTCCTGGTCCGGTGTGCCAGATCGAGCAGTGCACGGGAATACCAGAGGTCGGCGGCGGTTCCCGGAAGCCGCCAGTGTTCGTATTGAAGGTAGTGAACGGCGGCCAGTGCGGCGTCGCCCGAATTGATATCGCGCTGCGCCATCGCCAGGGCGCGATCCGCAATGGCGAAACGCACGCCAAAGTAAAGCAGTGTCGCCGCCACTACGAGCCCCAGGATTCTCAAGAACCTCCACCGCGGCGCCACGGCCGTCTCGCACGCCAGCCCGACCGCGACGGCGACGATAGCATACAAGGTCATAGCGGTGGGGATCGTGAACACCACAAACTGCTGGCTGACTATGCCCGCTGCCAGGGCCGCCGCTATCCCGGCGGCCACTGCGCCCCTCTTCGCGCGCAACCGCCATGCCGCGGCGAACCCGGCGGCGCAAATGCAGCATAACGCGGCCAGGCCGGGAAGCCCTTGCGCCACCAGCGCGTCGAGAAAAATGTTGTGCGGCGATTCGTGGGCGAAATCGGGATACGCCGCCGCCAGTTGTCGCGATTCATAATGCGGAAACGCTGCGCTGAAGACTTCCGGCCCATACCCGGCGGCCAGCCGGTCTACCGCCATGCGCGCACTGTCGCGCCAAAGATACAGCCGCGCGCCGCCCCACGGATCTTCGGCGAACCACCGCGCCCGGCTGCGCAGTTGCCACCCGAAAGGCGACAAATAGAAGACCAGGAAAAGCAACGCCGCCACCGCCAGGCCCGCGACCAACCGCCGCCTCAGGCGGAATCCTCTCCAGACGAGCCACACACAGGCACCGGCCGACAATCCCAAGTAAGCTCCACGGGTCCCGCTCAGTAACATCGCGCACGCGGACAGAACAGCCGATGCGCCGGCAATCCTCCGCCATGTTACATTGGTATCCGACTCCAGCCCAGCCAGACTGGCAAAGCAGGCCATATCCAGCCAGACTGCAAAGTAACTGGAGTAACCAAGTGTTCCAGGCGGCCGGACAATGGTCCAGATGCCTTCCCCGATGTGATATGCCGAGATCGGAAGCAATGGATCCCACCGGCAGTATTGGGCAATTCCGTACAGAGCGGCGAGCAAAGAGCCGGCTGAAATTCCGCGCAGAATGGCTGTGGCCCGCTCCGCCTTCCCCGCAGTGTAAGTGGCGATGAGAAAGGTAACAGCCAGGATGCTGGCTTGGGGCAGAGCGCCGAAACGCCTCCAGGCGGTGCCGTACAGAGATAGCGCAGGGTTGGGAGAGAGGATTGTGGACAGAGCCAGCGATCCCAATCCGAGGAGCAGCACCGGCGAAAACCAGAGGAATCCCCGCATGCGGACCGGGCTCTGAAAGACCCAGGCAATCAGCAGAGCAGCCGCGATGGCGAGCAGCACCACTAACTTGGGAGTGACATCAAAGTAAAATAACAGGCCGGGCGTAATAATTAACGCCACTAATGGGATTACCAGCACCGCTAGGAACGTCATATAGGTTAGACTATCTCAAGAAAACAGGATGGCGGACACATCGGACGCGTTTCGTTACGTAGGTTACATCAAGTTACGCTGGCGATCAGTCGCGACAAGCTGCGCGATAGCGCTGGCTCTCGCGCTCGTTGTGACTCTGCTGATGCCTCGCCAATACACGGCGACGGCTCGCATCGTCATCGATCCGCCGGCGGGAGCCGACATTCGCGCCGCCATGGCGGTGAGCCCGATTTACCTCGAGTCTCTCAGGACTTACGAGCGCTTTGCCACCGCCGGCGGACTGTTTCAAAAGGCCGTGGAACGCTTCGGGCTGCGGCAGTTACTCGGCAACCGCCCGATCGAATCGTTGCAGAAGAGTGTGTTGCGGGTTGAAATCGTGCGCAACACGCGCATTCTGGAGATTGCCGCCACCCTGCCGGACCCGCAGCGGGCACAAGCGCTGGCGCGATTCCTGGCCGAAGAGACGGTGGAAATGAATCGGGCCGTAGTGATAGAGGGTGCGCGCGACCTGGTGGAAGCCGTCGCGCAAGAGGAGCGCCGGGCTCGGGCGCGGTTGCAGGAGACCGACGCCGTATGGGCACACGTGTTGGCCGACGAGCCGGTGGATGCGCTGCAATCGGACCTGGCCGTGGCGGCCGACCTGCGGTCGAATCTCCGGCAACAGATCGCCACTGCCGAACTCGAAAGTGCCGAATCCGCGGACCGCGCCCGGCAGGTTCCGGCCAGCATGGTCGCGAGCGCTTCTCACGCGCGCTTCGACGAGCTTCGGAGACAACTGCATGCGCTCGATCGACAGGAGACGGAACAGCAGAAGCTATTGGCGCGGCGGCTGGCGGATCGCGACCAGTTGGGAAGCGAGCGCCAGTCCGCCGAGGCCGCGTTGACCGCCATGGAGCAACGGCTCGGCGAAGCCCGTGGCGAGTCCGGTTACCGCGGCGAGCGGCTCAGAATCATCGATCCGGCGATTGTCCCGGAGAGGCCGTCTTCGCCGAATCTGCCCCTCAACCTGGCGGCGGCGCTGTTACTGGGTCTGTTGTTACCGGTGATCTACTTGACGCTGGAGATGAGCTATCGGGAGCAGCGAGCCGGTTCGCGGCGCGGCGGGTTTCGCGCGGTCGGCGAGAATGTCGGATGAATACTGCCGTCCATTCCGAATCGCACAGAGCCTGGGTGTGGGCGGCGTTCTTGGGCGTGTGGGCGGCTGCCATCGCGGCAGTTCCGGGCTTGGCCGCCAAGGCGGTGCTGGCGGCGCCCGCGGTGCTGGTTCCCTTCGCCTGGTGGACGCTCGGGCGGCCGGCGCGATGGCTGGCCGCGTTTCTTGGGGCGGCGCTGTTGCTGCCGCCGCTGCCAATCGCCATCGGCAATTCGGGGCCGCATCCCTCTCTTCTTTTGGCTGCCTGGGGAGTGTTTTGTGGCTTGATATGGCTGGCCGAATGGCGCTTCGCGTGGTCCGGGGTGACCGCCGCGCTGCTGGCGCTGACGGCCGTCCTCACCGCCAGTGTAGCGGTGGCAGCCATGTACTCAGGCGCGGAAATCGCCGCCGGCAGCCTGGCGCGGGTGGCTTTGTTTGCGATCCCGGTTTATGTTTTCCTCTACACGGCGCACGGGCCGTCCGCCGCCTTCGATTCGTTTCGCGCCACCCGCTGGCTGTACGGGGCGGCGACGGTTTCAGCGCTGTTCGCCTGCGTGGACTTCTACTATCAGTTCCCCGCCCCGGCCGGCTACGGGCCGCAATTCGTCTGGCTCGATTCGGGAGTGTACCGCCGCGCGCAGGGGCTTTTTTATGAAGCCGGCACGCTGGGCAATTTCTGCGCATTCTTTCTGGTGATGATCGCGGTGGGCCTCTCGCGGTCGCGGGCCGAAGCGCCCCTCTCGCGCAAAGCGATGGCGGCGGGAGGCGCGGTCTTCTTCGCCGCGTTGGTGCTCTCGTACTCTCGCGGATCGCTGGTCAATGTACTCGTGGCGCTGGCGGTGCTGGCGTGGCTGAACCGGCGCCGGTTGCGGTTGCTGCGCAGGGCGCCCGCTCTGGCGGCCGGTGCGGCGGCCGCGGCGCTGCTTACCTGGAAGATTTTCCCGGCGTTCATCCAGGTGTACTGGCTGCGCCTGGAAGCGTCGGCTCAGTATCTCTTCTCATCCACCGAAGGCGTGCTCTCCGGACGCGTGGCCAGTTGGCGGGTCCTGGCGGATTGGATCGCCGCCCATCCCTGGCAACTCTTGTTCGGTGTGGGCTACAAGACGCTGCCGTATAGCGATTACCTGGGCACCACGGTGGTCGCCGACAACATGTACCTCAGCCTGCTGGTGGAAACCGGCATCGGCGGCCTGGCTGCTTTGGTGTGGCTGCATGTTGCCATCCTGCGTGCGGCGCGCCGCGCGGCGCGGGCTCCGGACGCACGCCGCTCGTTTTTCGGCACCTGGATGCTCTGCTTCTGGTCGGGACAAGTGGTGCAGATGGCCTCCAGCGATCTGCTCACCTATTGGCGCGTGTTGCCGGTGTACTTCTGGGTTCTCGCGCTGGCGGCGCGCGCATGAGGCTGCTCATCCTCGACCAGTTCAGCGATCCAGGGGGCGCGCAGCAAGCGCTGGTGGAGTTGCTGCCCGCCATCCGGGAACGCGGCTGGGACGCGGCTGTAGGCATGCCCTGCGATGGCCCGCTGTTCGGCCAGATCGGCGCACTGGGTTTTGAGACGGCAAGAATCGACTGCGGGCCCTATGGCTCCGGCCGGAAATCGCCGGTGGATGCGCTGCGCTTCCTTAGTGGGACACCGCGCCTCGCGCGGCAGGTTCGGCTATTGGTGAAACAGGAACAGGCCGATTTGGTTTACGTGAATGGCCCGCGGCTGCTGCCCGCGGTCGTGGGATTGCGCCTGCCCGTGGTTTTTCATTCCCACAGCTACATCACCGCGGGTCTGGCGCGATGGATAGCAGGAGAGGCGCTCCACCGCGCGGATGCCTCGGTTATCGCAGCGTGCCGATTCGTGGCGGAGCCGTGGACGAGGTTTGTCCCGCGCGAGCGCGTGACGGTGATCTATAACGGTGTGGCTCGGCCTCCGCGAACCGTCGAGCGCCGGCGCGCCGCGCCGCGCATCGGCTGCATCGGCAGGATCGCGCCCGAGAAGGGACAGCGCGAATTCCTGCGCGCCGCGTCGATCATCCACCGCGCGCTCCCCCGTTGCCGTTTCACCGTGTGCGGCGCCGCACTGTTTTCGGACGCGCGCGCGCAGCGTTACGCCGCCCAGGTCCGCGCGGAAGCGGCAGTCCTTCCGGTGGAATTCACCGGATGGGTGGCGGATGTCCACGCGGCGCTGGCCGGCCTTGACTTATTGCTGGTGCCGTCTACCAGCCCCGCCGAGGCGACCACGCGCGTGATTCTGGAAGCGTACGCGGCCGGCGTGCCGGTGATTGCTTTTCCCGCCGGCGGGATCCCGGAAGTGGTCGCCGGCCTGCCTGGTCTGCTGGCGGAAACGGCGGAGCAAATGGCGGCGATCGCGATTGAACTCCTGACGGGCCCGGCGGAAAGGCTAGCCCTAATGTCGGAAGCCGGGAAAGAACAGTGGCACCGGCGATTCACGCTCGAGAGATACCATCAGGACGTGCTGGCGACCATCGAGTGTGCGGCGCGCGGCTCTGCCGCCCGCGAGTTGACGAAGGTCTGAAACAGGCCGGCCGCGCCCAGCGCGAGCAAAGCCGAGCCCGCCAGCACCACGCCATAACCGAAGTGGGCCAGCAACCGGCCGGCGGCCAGCGCCGCCACGGCTTGCGCGGAAAACGCCACCAGGTAGTTGAGCGCCGAGGCTCCGCTGCGTTCGCGCTCGGTCACCCGGCTCATCAACAGCGCGTTCAGGCCGGGCTCGCTCATCCATTGAAACGCCATGTACCATCCGTACGCCAGCACCGCCGCGGCGGCGGTTGGCTGGGTTGAGAGTCCGGCCAGTCCGACCGCTGTCGCGGCCATCATCCACACGATGCCGGTCACCGGCCCCGCCCTCCGGAAGATCGCGGGGGCCATCAGCACGCCGGCCAGTTGTGCCACTTGCGAGCCGGAGAAAACCGAGCCGATGCGTTGGGCTGGAAACCGCAAGTGGGCAAAGTAGACGTTGGCGAACGGGTTGAAACTCCCGGTGGCCAGGTTCCACACCGCGAATGCCGCCAGGTATCGAAGCAGAAACGGGCTGCGCGGATAAGCCTTGGCGCCCTCTCGCGGGGACTCGCCCGGTTTGAGATACCACGCCGGAATCAGCGCCAGCGCCACCATAAGCGCGGCCAGCAGCAGCGCCGGTCGCTGGCCGTGCAGCCATGCCGGCAGCCAGCCGCCAGCATAGTTGCCCGCGATCCCCACCGCGAACATGACGGCGAAGAACATGCTGAACGCCAGCGGGCGGCGTTTCTCTTCCACAGCGCCGGCGATTACCGGGTTGATCGCCACCGCCCAAACGGAAAAGATCGCGCCGGCGCCGAAAGCCAACGCGACCAGCGGCAGCCGCGAAGTCGCCAGGGCGCGCATGGTGACGATCGCAGCGGTGCATGCGATGTCGGCCAGCAGCACCTTGCGCAGGCCGAAACGCCGCACCAGAAAGGCGGCGGGAATCGTGCCTGCGATGCTCCCAACGGTGGCGCTGGCGCCCACCACGCCCAGGAAATCTTCGCGGTAACCCAGATCGAACAGGTGCAGGTTGTACAGCAGGAAAAAAATGAAAAGTCCGAAGTTGAACTGGATGGCGGTCGCCAAAAAGACCCAGAACTGGCTGCTCAGTCCGTTTGCCCGTCCCCACCACCGGGCGCCGGAGACCGCCGTTCCCGCGAATGACACCGTATGCCGCCGCGCCCGCCGCGCCACGTACGCCAAATGCCGCAGCTTGTAACGCGCACGCTTCCGCCACGTCAATTCACTCCGCGGAACGTGCACCGCGCCGCCGTCTGGTGGCAGGTTGCCCGGCAATAGCCGCCGGCGCGCCACGCTCCACTTATCGCGGCGCGTTTCGATCAGGCTCAGATGCAGCCACAGTTCCTCTTTGTTGGAGTTGAATTCCGCCGCAAGCGGGGCAGTCGCACAATCGGCAAACCACTGTTCGGTGGCGCTGGGCAGCGCGGCGATCTCCGCCTCGATCATGGGCGCGATGCGGCATCCGAACCACTCGCTCGCCAATCGGAACGCCACCGCTTGCAGCCGGCGCAGCGGCGGCGAATCGAGCGCGCTCCACTCGTTCCAGAATTGGACATCCTCGGCTCTCGCATCCAGGAAGCGGGCAATCTCGTAAGCGTGACAGGCGATCGTGTCGCCGCGCAGCACGTGCCGCAGGAAGTGCAGACCCGCATACGCCAGCGCGTCGGGCAGGTGCAGAACGTCGAGATCGAGATCCGCCATGCGCAGCCCGGTGCGGCGCCCCCAGAACTCTTCCGTTCCGGGCGCCGGCAGCCGCTCCACGGCATCGTTCCAAAACCTGAAGTGCAGCTCGAGGGACAGCGGCATGTCGATATCGAAAAAGTCGCCGCGCCATTCCCAGCCGGTCTTGCGGATGAGCTTGGGCAGATGATCGGTGGGGGAGCCTTCCATCCGCGGGATCCGCTCGTAGCCCAGGACGCGTAAAGCCGTTTCCGCCGCATGAACGCTCTCCAGCGGTGAAAACAGATCGATATCATATTGCACGCGCTCGGCGGCCGTTGTTCCAAACAGGGCGCAGTGGGTGATGCCTTTCAGCGCCAGAAACTCGATTCCGGCTGCGCTGAGGCACCCGGCGGCCGCGCGATACGCCTCTTCGGCGCGGCGCAGGCGCTGCTGATTCTGCGCCGCGTTGCAATCCGTGCGCTCGCGCACCCACTCGGGCATCGCGTCCCGCGCCACGCGCCGCAGGGCGAGGGTCAGGTGCGAGCGGTCGCAGTAATCCAGAGCCCGGCGCCAGTCGCGGTCGGTGAGCCGGCCGATGCCGCTCAACTCCGGCTCGGCAAGATGCAAAGCCGCCAGCACATCCGCGGGCCCGCTGGGAAGGGCGCGGCATCCCGGCCAGTGGTTCGGCCGCTGGCCAGTTGCGGCTGTGGTCGTCATTGGCTAAGAGTTCTACCATGGCTCGCCCAGCAACGATCCATCAAGCGGCGCCCCCTGACGCGGTCGTAGCGCCGATGGCGGCCCCAAACTCGGAAAGCAGCCGCAACCCGTCATCCAGCGACTCGTATTGCAGTCGGCACGCCGGCAGATCGAGCAGCTTGCGGGCGGCTCGTTCGTGCATTGAGTCCACCTCCGCGCCATAGCTGCAGGAATTCAGCAATTGCCGCACCACCTCGGCTGGTTCCACCCGCTCCATTGCCGGTCGCACGCCGCGGCGTCGGTCCAGCCATGCCAAGCCCCCGACCCTGCACCGCAACGCGGTCCGGATTTCCGGGAAGGCGCGCATGGGCGCCTCGATGCCTGTCTTGCCGTTGGGCCGCTGGTGCGCGCCGTAACCTGCCAGGCGAGGAAACAAGCCCGGCGCATCCTCACGGAACCGCACCTGGTGCGGCCTGCCAATCGCGGTAGCATTGCAGCCCCCGGCCAGCAGCCAGGTGCAATCGTCGGAAAGAAACGTCCAACTCGCGCATGCGGCGGCAAACGCAAGTGTGCTCTTGCCGGCTCCGGATGCGCCGCAGAGCAGAATACCGGTTCCATTGCGTGCGACCGTGGCCGCGTGCAGCGGCGCCACGTGGCGCTGCGCCAGCAGCGTGTAGGCAATCGACTCCACGAAAAACCAGCGCAGCAGATCGTGATCCGCCGCGGTTTCCTTCGATACGTAAATGCAGGCAAGCTGCGTGCTGCAATCGACCATCGCGAAATTGTGCGCGTCGGAGACAATCGACAGCAGGTTTCGCTGTAACCGGAAGCACGGCGGGCCTGCCGGCCCTCCTTCCGTGTCAACTACCACGCGAAATTGCATCGGCTCGCAGGCGAACTCCGGCCCGTAGTCCCGCCAGCACTCGTCTGCGGCGTCGATCACGTCGGGCGCATTCGTGGCCAGATGCAGCGGAAATCCAATCGGGTGATACGCCCGTCGCAGGGGCAACTCGACATGGTAGAGCAGTGGGTCGGGCCGCACCATTCCCAGCGCGTCGTGAGTGGTCACAAATCCTTGATAACATGCGCAGGCCCGTTACAGCGGTAAAACTCCTCCCGAACCGCGGCTAAGTCAATCCAGCGGCAGTAAGCTGGATATAAGTGCGGGCAGCAATCGTACATTACTGGCTGTTAGATCGCCGCGGCGGCGAAAAGGTGCTGGACGCGCTTTGCCGCTTGTTGCCGGACGCGGACATTTTTACATTGTTCTCGGCGCCGCAGACACTCAGCCAGGAAGTCCGGCTGCACCGGATTACAACCTCGTTCCTGAATCCGCTGCGGCGCTGGCACCGGGCGCTGCTGCCACTCATGCCCATGGCGCTCGAAAGCTTTGACTTGCGCGGTTACGACCTGGTGGTCTCGAGCGAGTCCGGTCCGGCCAAAGGCGTGATCGTTTCTTCCTCTACGCGGCACGTTTGTTACTGCCACACTCCTCCGCGATACTTATGGGATCTCTATCCGGCTTATCGCAACGAGTGGACCAGCTCACGCTGGAAACGCGCCGCCATGACTCCACTCACCCACTACCTGCGCCTCTGGGATTACGCATCCGCGGCACGGGTGGACCACTTCGTCGCCAACAGCCGCAACGTTCAGACGCGCATTCGCAAGACCTACCGCCGCGACTCGGACGTCGTGCACCCGCCGGTCGAGGTGGATTCCTTCTATTGGAAGCCGCCGGACGATTACTTCCTGATCGTCTCGGGATTAGTGCCTTACAAACGGGTTGATACCGCGGTGCGCGTGTTCACCCGCAGTGGGCGGCGCTTGATGGTTGCCGGCGCCGGACCGGAATACCGCCGGCTCAAGGCGGCTGCGGGTTCTAACATCACCTTGTTGGGACGTGTGCCGGAGGAGGATCTTCGCGAACTCTACGCGCGGTGTCGCGCGTTAATTCTGCCGGGCGAAGAAGACTTCGGCTTGACCCCGGTGGAAGCGCTGGCGAGCGGCAAGCCCGTGATCGCGCTGGGACGCGGCGGCGCGCTGGAAACCGTTCCAGCGTCTGGCGGCGTGTTGTACCAAGATGCGTCCGACGAATGCCTGGAAGCCGCCATCCACCGCTTTGAAAACGTTGAGGCTCACTTCCGCCCTTCCACACTGCAAGCCCACGCCAGGCGTTTTTCTCCGGCCAAGTTCGCTTCCCAAATGATGCCGATTCTGGCAGACGGCGTCTACCAGGATGCGGCCCTCGACCGCGCCTGAGAGTTCCTTGCACGCGTCACATCCGATAAACTGTTGCATGGTCCGCTGCATCTGCTTTCGAGCTGAGGGTCTGCCAGCCGCGCTTCTGCAACCGGGTTGCCGGCCGGCAATTCGAGACATTCGCGGACGCTAGGCTAAGATGCCTGAAACCGCCATCACCGCGCCAAAGCTGCGCAGGGCGCTCACCCTCTGGGACCTCATCCTGTACGGGGTGATCGTGATTCAGCCGACCGCGCCGATGTCCGTCTTCGGCGTGCTCAGCGACCGCGGACGCGGCCACGTGGTCACCACCATCCTTATCGCCATGGTGGCCATGCTGTTCACCGCCATCAGCTACGGCAGGATGGCGCGCGCCTACCCCAGCGCTGGTTCGGCCTTCACGTACGTCGGCCAGGAAATTAACCCCGCGCTCGGCTACGTCACCGGCTGGAGCATGGTGATGGACTACATGCTCAATCCCATGATTTGCGTCATCTGGATCAGCCAGCAGGCGCACGTCTTCGCCCCGGCCATCCCGTACTGGGGCTGGGCCGGCCTGGTAGCGCTGGTGTTCACCTGGCTGAACGTGCTGGGCGTCCGCACCTCGGCGCGGATCAACACCGGGCTCGCCGCCGGAATGGGCGCGGTGATCGTCATTTTCTTTGTCGCTGCCGCGCGCACCATCTTCGGCGGCGCGCATGACGGAATCGCCTTCTTCACCCGGCCCTTCTACAATCCGGCGACATTCGGCTCGGGCGCGGTGCTCGGCGGCACTTCCATCGCCGTGCTCACTTACATCGGGTTCGACGGCATCTCCACGTTGTCGGAAGAAGCGGAGAACCCGCGCCGGAATATCCCGCTGGCGACCGTGCTGACGTGCGTGGTAATCGGCATTCTGTCCGCGGTCGAAGTCTATGCGGCGCAGTTATTGTGGCCCGCCTCGCAGCCGTTCCCGGACGAGACCACGGCCTTCGTCTACGCCGCGGGACGGGCCTGGCGGCCGTTGCTCGCCATCGTCGGCTTCACCCTCGTAGTGGCGAATTTCGGCTCCGGCATGGGAGCGCAACTCGGCGCGGCGCGCCTGCTGTTCGGCATGGGGCGCAGCAACGCTCTGCCCAAATCGTTTTTCGGCGCCATCGAGCCGAAGCGCCGCATCCCGCGCAACAACGTGCTGTTCGTCGGCTTCTTTGCGCTGCTGGGCGCGCTCGCGATTCGCAACTTCGGCCTCGGCGCCGAATTGTTGAACTTCGGCGCGTTGATCGCGTTCATGGGCGTCAATCTGGCCGCGCTGATGCGCTACTATGTGCGCGAACGCGAAAAAAAACTGGTGAACCTGATACCGCCCGTGATCGGCTTCCTGGTTTGCCTGTTGCTGTGGCTGAACCTGAGCCGCACCGCGCAGATCGCCGGCGCCATCTGGATGCTGGCCGGCATCGCTTTCGGCGCCTGGAAAACCCGCGGCTTTCGCGGCGAGCTGGTGGATTTCTCGATCCCGGCCGAGGAGGAATCATGAAACGTTGCATCGTTCTGCTGTCCGTTGCGCTCTCCTGCCTCCACGCGGCCGACACCAGGCTGCCGCTCGGCAGCGGTTGGTATATCCAGCCCTCTACCGACGCGGTTCAGGACGAGGTTCTGGCCAACACGCCGTTTGATCCGCGGCACTCCTACCGCGCAAGTGTGCCCTCCACCGTGATGGCCGCGCTGGTGGCCGACCACGTTTACCCCGACCCCACTTTCGGCATGAACCTGCGCACCATTCCGGGCGCCACCTATCCGATTGGCGAGAATTTCTCCAACATCCCCATGCCTCCCGGCAGCGCGTTCCGCTCGTCCTGGTGGTATCGCACCCAGTTCACCGCGCCGGCGGACTATGCGGGCAAACGCATCCAGCTCCATTTCGATGGCATCAACTTTCGCGCCAACGTCTGGCTCAATGGCCGGCAGATCGCCAGTGCGGACAAAATGGCCGGTGCCTGGCGCCTCTTCGAGTTCGACGTCACCGGCATCGTAATCCCGGGCAAGCCCAACGCGCTCGCCGTCGAGGTGTTTCCTCCCACGCCCGACGACCTGGCCATCACCTTCGTCGATTGGAACCCCGCCCCGCCCGACAAAGGCATGGGCATCTGGCGCGACGTTTACCTCACCGGCAGCGGCCCGGTGACCATCCGCTTCCCGCAGGTGATTACGAAATTGGATCTGCCCGCCGTCGACAAAGCCCACCTCACGGTCACCGCCGAATTGCACAACCAAACCGACGGTCCGGTGGAGGGAATCCTGAAAGGGCGAATCGCGGACATTGAGTTCTCGCAGTCGGTCACGCTCGAGAAAAGCGAAACGAAAGTGGTGACATTCGCGCCGGACAAGTTCGCTCAACTGAATCTGTTGAACCCGCGCCTCTGGTGGCCGGCCCAGGTGGGACCGCAAAACCTGTACGGGCTCAAGCTGGAATTCGAAACGGCCAGCGCTGTGTCGGACCGCAGCGAGATGCGGTTCGGCATCCGCGAAGTCACGAGCGAGCTCGAAACCGCCAGCGTTGGGTCGCCCGCCCAAATTCACCGTATCTTTAGCGTCAATGGCCGTCGCATCCTGATTCGCGGCGGAGGCTGGACCTTCGACATGCTGCTCCGCGCCTCGCCGCAGCGCCAGGAGGACGAGTTGCGCTACGTCCGCGATCTGAATCTGAACGCGGTGCGCATGGAAGGCAAAATCGAGAACGACAACTTCCTGCGGCTCGCCGACGAATACGGAATCCTCGTCCTGGCCGGCTGGTGCTGCTGCGATCACTGGGAGCGTTGGCAGGATTGGGACGACGAAGACCGGCGGGTGGCGGCTGCATCCTTACGCGACCAGATCCGCCGCCTGCGCAGCCATCCTTCGGCTTTCAACTGGATGAACGGCAGCGACAATCCCCCGCCGCCGGAAATCGAAAAAATGTACATCGGCATTCTCGAGGAGCTGAACTGGCCGAACCCGTATGAATCGTCAGCCACGGCGAGGCCGACGACTGTGACAGGGGCTACCGGAGTCAAGATGACTGGGCCGTACGAATACGTCGCGCCCAGCTACTGGCTGCTCGATCAGGCTCGCGGCGGCGCGCACGGCTTCAACACCGAAACCAGCCCCGGCCCCGCCATCCCACCCATGGACAGTCTGCGGCGCATGCTGCCGGAAGACCATCTCTGGCCCATCGATTCGTGGTGGGATTATCACGCCGGCGGCGGCGTCTTCAAAGACCTTGCGGTCTTCCGGACCGCGCTGAACCAGCGCTACGGACCATCCACCAGCCTCGAAGAATTCGCAACCAAAGCCCAAGTGATGAGCTACGAGGGCGAGCGCGCCATGTTCGAGGCCTTCGGGCGGAACAAGTACCGCGCCACCGGAGTGATTCAGTGGATGCTCAACAACGCCTGGCCCTCCATGATCTGGCACCTGTACGATTACTATCTGCGCCCTGGCGGATCCTACTTCGGCGCCAAGAAGGCCTGCGAGCCGCTGCACATCCAGTATTCCTACGACGACCATTCCATCGCCGTGGTCAATTCGTTCTACCAGGATTTCCAGAGTCTCCGTGCGACGGCCAAAATATACAACCTGGACCTGAGCGAAAAGTACTCGCATGAAGCGGCTTTCGACATTCCCGCCGATGGCGTGCGCACACTCTTCGCGATCCCGCAGATCCAGGGTCTGAGTCCGGCATACTTCGTGAAACTCACGCTGGCCGATGCCGCAGGCAAAGTGGTGAGTTCGAACTTCTACTGGCTTTCCACCAAAGAGGATGTGCTCGACTGGGAGAACTCCACCTGGTACCGCACTCCCACCAAAGCCTTCTCGGATCTCACCGCGCTCAATTCCCTGCCCCGCGTCGAACTGCGCATCGCCGCTACCAACGGAACAGCCGGCGCGGACCGGACCACGCACGTCACCATCGAGAATCCCACTTCGCATCTCGCGTTCTCGGTGCATCTGAAACTGGCGAACGCGCCGCGCGATCCGGGAGCGCCAGCAGACGAAATGCTGCCCGTGCTGTGGCAGGACAACTACTTCGCGCTGCTGCCGGGCGAGAAACGGGAAATCGCCGCCACATCGCGAATCTCCGACGCGGGTCCCGGCCCGAAACTGTTGGAGGTCGATGGCTGGAACGTGGCGCCGGAATCCGTGCCGGTGCAGTAGGACGGTGACTCATCGCGGCAGTCGCATCACTCACTCATGCCGGAGCGCCTCCAACGGATCGACCCTGGTCGCTCGCCGCGCGCGCTGCGTGTCTCCTCGGGCACAAAAGTCCGGCCCAGCATGGGTTGGATACCGAGCGCCGGGAAAAAATCGCCACTTACCCGCGATCCCCGGATGATCGCCGGTTCGCCGCCCACGTTCATCCGAACGCCGTCCCCAACGAAAACCGCCATCCGCTCAAACGACCGGCTCTGCCCCTGCCAGTCGCGGAAGTTCTCGTAGGAAACCACGACGCGGTCTTCGCCGAGCGTCTCCCGCGTCTCCCACACCATCATCAGCCGGCCCGGTTCGCGGAATGGCAGCGGCCGCAACAGCACCGCATTCACGACCGAGAAAACTGCCGTGCTCGCTCCGACGCCATCGTCAGCACCGCGACCGCCGTGAATCCGGGGTTCTTCCGCAAGGCACGAATGGCGTATTTCACGTCGGCTGCCCACGCCTCCACCCCCGCCCAGCCCCATGCCTGGCGGCTGTCTTCCTCGAACAGCGCCGCATTCCCGAATTTCCTTCGCGCCGCTACCGCGCCGATCTCGGCAGCCTGCATCTCCAGATGGAACCGCATCTCCTCTTCAAGATCGCGGTCGAACTGCTGCCGCCGGAACAGGAACAGTAGCCTGCGCCACAACTCGCCAAGCCATTCCATACGTCCACCATCACGCCGGTTGAATCACGCGTGTGATTGCCCGCATCACTTTTTCAAACTCGGAGATTTCCACGCTCAACTGCTTCTTGCCCGCGGGCGTGAGCCGGTAGTACCGCGCCCGCCGGTTGTTGTCGGACTGGCCCCACTCCGCGATCACCCAGCCCTTGATCAGCATCCGTTGCAACGCCGGGTAAAGCGAGCCCTCTTCAACCTGGAGCACGGCTTCCGACGTTTGCTGGATGTGCTGGGCAATGCCATAACCGTGCATTGGCCCGAGTTGAATCAAGGTCTTGAGGATGAGCATGTAAAGCGTTCCAGGTGGGATCTCAGTCCGCGATGTAGCTTCCTCTCTTCCCATAGTAAAACTACTGGTAGATTGAACCTAAACGCCGGTCGTGTCAAGTGGTTTCAGTTTGGCTCTCGAATGTTCTGCGCCGGCCGGCACCAAAGGGCAACGAACAACCTTACGACCGCTCCTGCTGCTGCTGCTGGATCGGCGCTTGACAGATCGGGAGGCGGAGCGTACCATTCTTAGAGTCGTTGCGGTCTGTCGGCAACGGCACTTGGGTAGCGGTGGTTTGTGGGGGACCCCGTATGACATTCCAGATCGGCGACAAGGTCGTCTATCCCAATCAGGGTGTTGGGATCATTGAGAACATCAGCACTCGCTCCTTCGGATCCGCCTTCGAAAAGTACTACCTGCTCCGGATTGGCTACAACAGTATTACGGTGCTGGTGCCGTTTTCCAACGCCGCCAATATAGGCCTGCGGCGGGTGAACAAGGATCGGGAGATCTCGCGCGTGCTCTCGTACCTGTCCTATGGAGATTGCTCGATCCATCCGGATTGGAAGGTTCGTTGCAAGGAAAACACGGAGAGGATGCAAAGCGGCAGCCTGCTCCAGGCGGCCCAGGTGTTCAAAGCGCTGCTGCTGCTGCAGGCCGACAAGCAGCTCTCGTTCCGCGAGAAGAAGATGCTGGAGCGCGCCCGGCACATGCTGGTTTCGGAGATCTCGCTGGCGCGCGGGGTTCCTGGGGTGCACGCCCTCAATCTCCTGGAGCGGGCGGTTGCCAAGGCAGGGCTCACGCTGCCGCCGCCGTCCTGAAACGCCCTTGGTGGGGCATGCTTCAGCTTGCCAACGCCCGCTTCTCACCACAAGCACCCTCCGTGGGGCGGGCGTTTTCGCCTGCCAACTTTTCACTGCGTCCTGAGGAAGCGCGTGCTGTCCCGTCGGTGCGATCCTAAAGAAGAGTTATGCGCAGCTCTCTGCCATCGGGCGTGATCCAGGGTCCACCGCCGCCGCCGGCGGACTGGGGCGGAGGCGGAGGCGGCAGCGGACCGGAGGGACGTGGCGCGGACCGGCGCGCGTCGTTCATCGGCCTGTTTGTGCTGCTGGCCGCCACCGGCATGGTCTTCGCGGCCCTGAGCATGGCCTTCTGGATGCGCCACAGCACATCCGACGACTGGATCGGCATGCGCAAGCCGCCGCTGCTATGGGTCAACACGGCGGTGCTGCTCGCCTCCAGCGTGGTTCTCGACCGCGCCCGCGTGGCTCTCAAAAGGGGCCAGCGCGATGGTTTCAACTTCTGGTGGACCGTCGCCACCGCGCTCGGCATCGCCTTCCTGGTCGGCCAGGGAATCGTCTGGCACCAGCTCAACAACGCCGGCGTATTCATCGCCAGCAGCCCCACCAGCTCGTTCTTTTACCTGCTGACGGCGGCCCACGCCGCGCATCTGCTGGGCGGCGTAGGGGCGCTGGTCTACGTCGACATCCAGGCCCTCCGCCTGCGGCTGGGGCCGGCCAAGCGGACCACCATCGACGCTACCGCCGTCTTCTGGCATTTCCTGGATGGCGTGTGGCTGTATCTGATGGTGCTGCTGTACGTGTGGGGCTGAGACGACACCGGCAGGCTCCTATCGATCCCGCAATGCCTGCTCGTAAACTTCCCTTTTCGAGAGGCCGCGCCGCCTGGCCACCTGTTTAATGGCCTCCATCCGCACCGCGCCGCCCCGCACCAGTTCTTCCACCGCTTCGCCGACCGGCGTATCGTCCGGCGCCGGCTCCACTGCTTTGCCCACCAGCAAAGTGAACTCGCCTTTGATGGAACCGCGCGCCGCGAGCTGTGCGCCCACTTCGGCCGCCGTGCCGCGCAGAAACTCCTCGTGCACCTTGGTCAGCTCGCGCGCCGCCACCACCGGCCGCAGCCCGAGCACCTGCGCGATGGCCTCCAGCGTCTCCAGTACACGATGCGGCGCCTCATAAAAAATCAGCGTGGCTGGTTCTTCCTTGAGGGCTTCCAGCGCCCTGGCACGCTGGCCGGTCTTGGCCGGTAGAAAGCCCGCGAAGTGGAAGGCATTGGTGGGAAGGCCGGAACCCGCGAGCGCCGCCAGCGCGGCGGATGGGCCGGGGATCGGCTCGACCGCGATGCCGGCGTCGATGGCCGCCCGCACCAGCCGGTAGCCGGGGTCGGAGACAAGCGGCATGCCGGCGTCGGAGACCAGGGCCACCGAAGCCCCTGCGACCAGGCGCTCGGCCAGTTCCGCCGCCCGCTGCGCCTCGTTGTGTTCGTGGTAGCTGATGGTGGGCTTGGAAATGGCGTAATGGTCCAGCAGCTTGCGCGTTTGCCGAGTGTCCTCGCAGGCGATCAGATCCACCTCGCCGAGAACGCGCACCGCGCGATACGTAATATCTTCCAGGTTGCCTATCGGTGTCGCTACCAGGTACAGCCTGCCGGGCATGACTCTGAGTATGCCGCAAATCACCGGGGCGCTGCCGCCACTCGAATCTCCGTCGGCTGTGATTCGTGCCACACTACTGTGTATGAAACAGATCCTCGCAGCTCTGATTCTCGCCGCCGCGCTCCTCGTTTTCGGCCTCCCGCTCAAGGGGGCCAGCCCGCTCGCCGGGCGTTGGGACATCACGGTCGCCACTCCGCACGGCACGCTCGTCGACTGGCTGGGCGTCACCGAAAAAGATGGCGCTCTCGATATCTGGTATCAGCCGCCGGGCGGCAACGTATACCAGGTGAAGAACTTCAAAGCAAACGGAGCGCATTTGAGCCTGGTCCTGCAGGAAGCCAGCGGCAGCCAGCCCGCCTTGACCTGGGAAGTGGACGCGAGCGGCGACAAGCTGACGGGCATCCAGAAACGCGGTGACGCTTCCGGGAACGTGATCGGCGTGCGCGCCCCGGCGCTGATCCGGCCCGAGCCTAAATCCTGGGGCGCGCCCGAGCCGCTGTTCAATGGCAAGGACCTCACCGGCTGGGAACCGCTCGATCCGGCGCACAACCACTGGCTGGCCCGCGATGGCGAGCTCGTCAACGAATCGCACGGCGCCAATCTGAAAACCACCCGCACCCTGGACGACTTCAAGTTGCACATTGAATTCAATTGCCCGGACGGCGGCAATAGCGGGGTTTACCTGCGCGGCCGTTATGAGGTGCAGATCGAATATGAGCCGCTCTCGTTCAATCCGCCCGAGCGGCGGATCGGTTCCATCTATGGGTTCCTGACTCCGGTGGATATGCCGCGCAAGCCGGGGCAATGGGAGAGCTTCGACGTGACGCTGGTGGGACGCATTGTGACCGTGGTACGCGACGGTGTGACGATTCTCGATAAGCAGGAAATCCGCGGCACTACCGGCGGCGCGCTCGATTCCAACGAAGGCGAACCCGGTCCGATCTATCTGCAAGGCGACCACACCGGCGGCCTGCGCTTCCGCAACATCACGGTGCAGGTGCCGCAACGGTAGCCCGTGACGCAGGCTGTCAAGCCTGCTGAGCCGAGAGTGAGTAGAGTCGTCTCGGCTTTTCTTTCGGCAACCGCAGCCGCAACCCAGGCGCCCCCTGGCGCGTCTTCTGCTATAGTTACGTCACGGATACGCCTATGCGAACCCTTCGAATTGTTATGTGCGTCAGCGCACTGGCTGCGCTGGCTGGATCGCTTCCCGCGCAGGACCAGGGCCCGCTCAATGGCCCCGGGCAGACGGTGGCCAAGCCCAAGAAACCGGCCGACGCGAGCGGCCAACCCGCAGACTCGGATCAGCCGTCCATCCCCTCCGAGTACAAACGCAATCCGGATGCAGGCTCGGTGCCGCTGTTCAAGAGCGACGTGGATGTCGTGACTCTCGATGTGGCGGTGATCGGACCCAACGGGCAGTTTATTCCGCAAATCCCGGGCGGCAACTTCCGCGTGCTGGAAGACAACGTGCCGCAGCAGATCCGCAAAGTGGACATGGCGCAAGCGCCGCTGACGGTTGCCCTCCTGGTGGAATTCAGCAACCGGTATCAGCAGTTGTACAGCGGGGCCTGGTATCAAACGCAGCAACTGGTCTGGACGTTTGCCAACTCGCTCAAGCCGGAAGACTACTGCGCGGTGATTACCTATGCCATGAAGCCGGAAATCCTCACCGACTTCACGGCCGACAAGCGGAAGATTCAGGAGGCGTTGCAGCAACTAACCATTCCGATGTGGCGGGAAGCCAACATGTTCGACGCGGTGACGGATACGGCGGACCGCATGTCGGCGATCGAGGGTAGGAAGGCGATCCTGCTGATCACCACCGGCATCGACACCTTCAGCAGACTCACCTACGACCAGACGCGCAAGAAACTGCAGGAGGCGGGCGTGCCGGTCTACTCGATTTCGCTGATGGGGCTGCAGCGCGAAATGGCGATGGCAACGCCGATCAGTTTTATACAGGCGGACAACGAACTCAATACGTTCGCCAAGGAGACCGGCGGAAGAGCGTTTTTTCCCAAGTTTCCCGGCGAGTACCCTGGGGTGTTTGGCGACCTCCGCCAGGCGCTCGGCACTCAGTACGTGATCACTTATTCGTCGAGTAACAAGACGCACGACGGGACCTTCCGCAAGATCAAGGTGGAACTGGTGGACCCGAACGGCAAGCCGCTGCCCATCAAAGACCAAAAAGGCAAGCCGGTCAAGTACGCGATTCTCACCAAGTCCGGATACAAGGCGCCGCGCGAAGTGGAATAGCGCGGGGATTAAGGCCCTGAATTAAGCCGGCATCTTTTCCCTGATCGCCTTGCCATCGATGTCATCGGGACCGCGGCATAACCACACACGCCAGCAAACAGGTCAATAGAATCCCTTTATCCATTCGGATACTCCACGATGATACCAGTGTGTCGGTAGGACAGGCGATCGGTTTGGGTCGCCTGTCTTCCGCCGGTGGCGCATGCGCTTTTCCGGATACGTTTGCCTGGTGAACTTCACTAACATCCGGTGCGGTATTTCGCGGAATTCCTCCGCCGCGAGGCCACCCATCGGTTTGCAGGGAGGACGCGCCTCATGAACTTCAAAGCAACGTTTCTGGATATACAACCCGCGGTGGTTCCGCCGGCGGCGATGCGCCAGCGCCAGACGGGCGTGACATTCGAGTACCAGGGGGCGACCGCGATGACGGTAGTCAGCCCACTCACTCGAAGAACCTACCGCTTCGCGCACCCCGGCGCGCGCATCGCGGTGGACCCGCGCGACACCCCGTGGCTGACCTTCACGCCGAACCTGTCCCGAGCCCTCTAGCCGTGGCTCTGGCTGTCAAGCCTGCTGAGCCGAGATTCGTCTCGGCTTTCCCTGGCACGCTCGCAGCATTGCCCCTACGCGAACTGATACTGCCCTGGCACGGGCAGGGGCGTGACGGGGACGGCCGCCTTCAAGTCGAAGGAATCCGGCAGCAGGTTCCGCGTGGATTTCATCATCATGTCCCAGGTGATCTTCAGCCCGGAATAGGCGGCCTCGCGGCCCATGATGCAGGTCATAGTGCTTTCGGCGACGGCCATCGCCTCGTTGCAATACGGTCCTTTGCCTAGGATGCTGTTCACCATGTCGATGTGCTCCTGCACGTAGGGATCGACCGCCGGGTGCGCGCCGCGCTGCGACATCGAATCGACCAGCCCCTTGGTGCCGACGATGCGCTCGCTCACGTTCTGCGCCATCGGCTTACCCGGATACTGGCGGCAGCAGCTCGTCATGTGAACGCCGCTGGGATATACGAAATCGGCGGTCAGGTGGTCGTAGATATTGCCGTACTCTTCCTGTCGCGGCCGCCAGGATGCGCCGCCCGAAGCCACCACTTCCACCGGATGCGCGCCCATGAACCAGTTGCACACGTCGATGTTGTGCAGGTGCTGCTCGACGATCTGGTCGCCGCAGATCCACAAGAACGAATACCACCCGCGGTTCTGAAACTCCATGTCGCTCCACGCCGGATTTCGTTTTTCGTTCGGCCAGTGGAGCCACTGCAGCACCGGGGTGCCCACCCAGTTGGCGTTAAGAGCCACGATCTCGCCGATCTCGCCGGAGCGCACGCGCTGGCATTGCTCGAGATACCAGGCCTGCGAGTGCCGCTGCGCGCCCGATTTCACGGTGAGCTTCAACTCCTCGGACTTCTTCGCGGCAGCCATGAATCGTCGCACGTTCACCGCGTCCGTCCCGAACGGTTTCTCGCAGAAGATGTGCTTCCTGGCTTCCACCGCGGCTTCGAAATGAATCGGCCGATAAGCCGGCGTGGCGGCCAGCATGACGATGTCGACGTCCGCTGCGATCAACTGCTTGTAAGCGTCAAACCCGGTGAAGCGGTGTTCCGGATCCACCTTGACGCGCCCGGCCAGCTCCGGCGGCAACTCCGCCAGCTTGCCGAGCGACCGCGCCAGGCGGTCTTCGAACAGGTCGGCCATCGCCACCAGCTCCACGTTGGGGCAGCCGGTGAACAGATTCTGCACGGCCTGCGTGCCGCGGTCGCCGCAGCCGATCAACCCGGCTTTGAGCTTCTCGTCGCCCGCCCCGCGCACCAGCCCGGGTTGAACGATCGTGAATGCGGCGGCTCCTGAAGCCGCCGATGTCAAGAAAGATCTGCGCGAAACATCATGGTTCGGCATGGGGAATCCTCGGAAGCCCATTCTGCTGAATCAGCCGCACATGGTGGGCTGTTCTCGCCGGCCTCGCCCAATATCTTAAGCCCATTTAGCTTCACCAGGTGACGAATCTGGTCAGTCGGCTACTGGTACGTCGCCGAAGGTGTCCTCGCCGTCCTTCTCCCGGCGCCTTTGCAGCGCCACCGCGGCTGCCAGCCCCAGCAGCGTGCACACGAAGCCGAAGTAGACCGAAAACGGGCGGTACCGCATCGCCACCGCGTGCTTGCCCGCGGGAACCACCACACCGCGGATCACCGTGTTCACCTTCCAGATTTCGGCCGGCTGGCCATCCACCTCGGCGCGCCAGCCGGGGTACCAGTTGTCGCTGACGATCAGCATCCCCTTGCACCCCATTTCGACGTTGACCCAAACCTGGGAAGGGTTCTCGGCGAAGCCGGTCACGCGATCTTCCTGGCCGCATTGTTCGAGGGCGGGCTGAGTCTTCACCGTGACGGCCATCTTGCGCAGATCGAACAGGGGCGAGCGGACGTTGTCGCCGCCGACGCTGTCGTCGGCCACCATGAACGTCTGGTGCACGGTCCAGGCGCGCGGGAACGTGTCCGGCGTGCGCCAGATTTTGATGCCGCTTTTACCGGTGAACACTTCCTGCTGGCCGCCATGGGTAGGGGTGCGGCTCACGGCGTAGTTCATGCCATACATACGGCCGACGCGATCGTCCCACCAGCCGCCCAGCTCCGACGTCGCGGTCAACATGCTGGCCGTCATGGCGTGGCCGGCGGGGATTTGATACCAGTCGCCGAAACTGAAGTGCACGTCCTTGTCGTTAATCTCCAGGCGCTTCTGACCCGGCTGGGAACGCAGAAAGACGGCCAGATCGCTGGTCTCGTACAAGGCGTTGACCAGCGTCATGTGATTGGTGTCGCGGAAGTGCGGCCAGCCCCAGCCGACCTCGTTTCCCTGTTCGATGATGATCAGCAGCGCGATCAACCCGAACAGCCATCGGCGGCCCAGCAAGCCACGGAACCAGGCGTAATACAGCCCCGCCGCCAGCAGCGCCACCAGGCCAATCATGCCCGGGCGCGGATCGCCATCCACCAACACGCTCCCCACCGTTGGCTTCAGGTAAGTCACCAGCGTGAAGAGTCCGAAGGTGACTCCGCCGAACCAGAGCAGCGCTTTCGAAACCGCCCGACAATGCGCGGCGCCGCCGGAAATCAGAGCGTTGGCGCCCAGCGCCGCCAGCGACGCCATGGCGAAATGAAAGAGCGAAAGGGTGACGATGGGCGCGCGCGATTTCTCGACCAGCGGCCCCAGCGTGTACATGATGCCGTATAGAGGATCGAATTTGGCCATTGTGTACAGCAGCGCGGCGACGCCCAGCAGCACGAACATGCGCACCTCGCGCCGGCGGAACGAGCTCCACACCGCGATGGCCGCCAGGCTGAGCGCCACCGTCCCCGTGAACGGGTCGGAGCGCAAGCCGCTGCCGCCAGGCATCACCACGTGCAGCAGGTCGGTGGGGCCCAGGCCGCTGTCTGCGTGCTCGGGGTATTCCACTTTGTCTTTCCATGTGAGCGCCCCGGTCGCCGTCCAGCGCTTGGCCAGCTTGCCGTACTCGGCGGCGGGCAGCGCCTGCACGGCGGCTACCAGCCCCATTACCCCGAATAGCACGCCCAGACGCAATGCCGCTTGCGCGCGCACACCGCGGCGGAAAAAGGCGGCCACGCCCACGCCGGCCACCGCGTAGGTCAGCGCCAGCGACGGCGCGTGATGGCCGCACAGCCATGACATGCCGAGCGCCGCTCCCGCCCATGCGGCGTTTTTGAGCGGCGCCCGTCCGCGCAGCGATCGCAGCAGGAACAGGAACACCAGCGGCGCCCAGATAGCCGGCGCCAGGTGCTGCGGCCATTCGGTGTTGCCGCAGAAACCGCCCGTGGCGTAGAAAATAGCTGCCAGCACCGCCGGCCCGGCCGCGCAGCCCAGATCGGCGAAGAACCAATAGGCGAACAGTCCGGCCGCGCAATGGATCAAGACGTACCAGAGTTGAACATAGAAGATTTGGATTTGCCCGTCGTGCAGCGGCGCCAACGCCAGCAGGAAAGTGAACGGGCTGGTCACCCCGGGTTGCACCTGGCCGATCAGCGATTGGCCGAACCACTCATACGGAGTCCACAGCACAATCGACCAGTGGCGAATGGCCTCCACCTGCAACCCCAGCCACGGCATCACCTGATTGGCCAGGTCGGGACTGGCGAGGAAGGTGTATTGCTTGGTGAGAGCGAGTTTCCAGAAAACCGCGACCACGCCGGCCACCACCAGTAGAGGCGGCCATATGCGCGGCCAGGCGCGGCGGCCCCATGCGGCCACACGTTCGGAAGTTGGAGTCATAATGTTCAAGTACTCCAGCTTAGTGTGACTCGCCCGCAACTTCAACCAGGGCTGTGGCCGGCCCAGAATGTGGGGCGGCTCGCGTGACCCGCGCCGAACCCCCTGGCTCGGCTGTCGGGCCGGCGGGTCCGACGCGGGCGAGGGCGCCCGCCCCACGCAGTTGCCCGGCGCCACGCGCTCCACCTACAGTAAGGAAGGCGCGTATGACCGAATCCGGTTTCCTGAATGCCATCCTCTACACGGCGCTTGGCGTGGCGGCCTTCGTGGCCGCCTTCGCCATTCTCGTCAAGCTCGCGCCCTTCCACCTGTGGAAGGAGATCGTGCAGGAGCGCAACGTCGCCGCCGCGATTCTGGCCGGCGCCGTGGCGCTCGGCCTGTGCTGGATCATCGCCGCCACCATGCACTGAAGTGGGAAAAATCGGGCGGACGGGCAGGTTGACAGACGAAAGCGTCGGTCCCAATCAGCCGTCGAAGGATTTGCAGTTGTGTGGGGCAGGCGCTTTCGCCCGCCAACCGAGTTCTCGGCTCACACCCACTCCTTTTCGCGCCACTGCTTGAATCCCGCTTCGGTCAACTGCTTCAGGCCGGTGACAAGTTCCGGCTCCGGCTCAGTCTTGAAGTTGAAGCAGGTCTTGCCCTGCATGCGCTTTTTCAGCGCGGGCGAGATGCTCTTCGTCAGGATCGGGCACATGTAAAGCGGCATCAGATGAAAGCTCACGTACGCCTTACCCAGCCGCACAGAACCGAAGTACATGGGCTGCCCTTTGTGCTGTTGGAAAGGCGACGGGGATTTCGTGACAAGCGTGTACTCAATGGCGGTGTCCGCCTTCGCGGCCAGGCGATCAGCATACCTCGCGAATACAGGCTTCAGTATGGCAAACACGGCGGCGAAATCGGCAGTCATAGCGCACAGTTTATCCGATTCGATGCTCGCGTTGGAACCGCCGCTTCAGTCGGTAGAAAAGGCTTCCAATAAGAAGTTCGGTGGACTGTCCCGTACCACGCCTGACGCTGCTCTTCTTCGGCGTGGCCAAGGATGTTCCGGAAGCAGCAAAAATGGTCACCGCCGAGACAGCCTAAGTTGCGAACTCGCTCAAACCTGAATGCCAACCGTCAAACGCGGCCTGACTTCACGCCAAGCTACGACCTCTGAAGAGGTGCACTATCAAAGCAATCACTGCGATGACCAGCAGAAGGTGAATCAACCCACCGGCAACGTGGAACGCAAGAAAACCTAGCATCCACAGTACAAGCAAAATCACAAATAGCGCTAGAAACATGGAAATCTCCTTCGTGCGTTCGGGGCTCCCGCCCGTCACGCGTGACGGTCATTTGGCGGCTTCAACCGCCGCCCTCCAGGCGGAAACTGAAGCGAAAGAGCAACCGGACCAAGTCCGGATTCGAACCGCCCCCGGTATAGATGTGCGGACTAACAAGTTTCCGATGGCACGCGGTGCTCGCTGGAGTAAGGGCATTTTGATGGCCGCTCGGCAGGAGAGGCTGGCGCAAGCCGAAGGAAAGATCCCCGCACGTCCACTGGTCGTGCCGCGGCGTGACACGGCCGGAATCTGTCTTGCGAAGAGTGCAGAAGCTGCACCGGGAAGTGCGATACTTGCTGTCGCCCCAAGGTTCACTATTTCTGCTCCGCATGGGTTATGCTCCCTGGCGGAGCCGCGGGTTAGCGGGGATGCGTTCAGTGGCCGCCCGGGCGTACTTGGTCCGTCTCGTGCTCTACATCCAGAGCGGTCTTCAAACTATGCCCAATTTGCTCTCCGAACAAATCGATACTCTGGCGGCTTTCGCTCCCACCACGCTGCCGGTGATCAGCCTGTATCTGAACACACAATCCGACGACCATGGCCGGGACCACTTTGCGTCCTTCATAAAGAAGGAACTCCACAGCAGAGCCAGGACGTTTGCGCCGCAGTCGGCGGCACACGCCAGTTTCGTGCAAGACGTCGAGCGGATCGAGAAATATCTGGCGACCGAGTTGCGGCCCTCCACCAACGGTCTCGCGCTGTTTGCCTGCGCCGGCGCCGATAACTTCTTCGAGACGGTCCAGTTGAACGCTCCGCTCGAACGGCACGAAATCTACGTCGATCACGTGCCGCATCTTTACACGTTGGCCCTCGTCAACAAACAATTCCCGCGCTACGCGGCAGTCGTCACGGACACCAATTCGGCGCGCCTGTTCGTCTTCGGCCTGAGCGCCACCATCTCCGAAGACCGGGTGGATAGCGACAAGATGAGCCGCACACAGATGGGCGGCTGGGCGCAGGCACGCTACCAGCGGCATATGGAGAACTATCACCAGCACCACGCCAAAGAGGTCCTGGAAGTTCTCGACCGGGTGGTGCGCAAGGAGGAGATTCAGTACATCGTATTCGCTGGCGACCAGGTGGTGATTCCACTTCTCGAGAAGCAGCTCTCGCCTTTTCTCGCGGCCAAGGTAATCGATGTAGTGCGGCTGGACGTTCACGCGCCCGAGCGCGAGGTTCTGGAGAAGACTCTGGCGGCGATGCACCGTCAAGACGCCAAAGACGATTCCGAAAAGGTAGAGCACCTGATCGGAGACTACCGGTCGGGCGGGCTGGCGGTGGTGGGCGTTCCCGATGTGCTCGCGGCGCTCGCCAAGGGCCAGGTGGAGGAAGTGCTCTTGAGCGAGTCATTCCAGCATCTCCGGGGAGACGAAGAAGAAAAGCCTGGCCCATGGGTTGAGGGCGCGGCCTACTCCGGTGAGGGCGACACGACGTCGGAAACCATCATGGCGCAGGCCACGCAGACCGGGGCGCGGTGCAGACTCATTGCGGATGCAACCCTGCTTGCCGCGGTGGGCGGGGTCGGCGCCAGCCTGCGCTATCGAGACTGAGGGGAAAAGGGCGGGCAAATGTGGAGCACGCGCTCCTGCGTGCCGCGCCGGCACTCCTGCTGGCGCCCGCTGCCCCGTCACGGCTGCCGCAGTCGCATAACATCCATCAGGCTAGCTCTAGCCGGCCCACCTGCCGGACAGGCGTGCAGGCGGAACGGCGATGGACTGTAGACGGACGAGCAGAACCGAATCCCGATCCTTCATTGAAGCCAGCGGCATGAAGCCGCTGCTCAGGATGAATTCGGCGTCGGTATCCGTCATCAGCACTTCGGCGCAGGGTTTGGCAACCGATTCGCCATCCGCGCGATAGATGTGCTGCGGCAGACTTCCGATTTCCCGATGGAGCGCGGGACGCATTTGCCAGCCGTCGCTGCGAAAGGCCAGACCGAGCACGCAGGCGCAAAAGAAAGCCGGGTTGCCCCACAGATAATCCGCGTGGGCGCTCTCCGGCATCTCTTCAAAGTCCAACTCTTCCGCCGGCGTGGTGTCTTTCCCGTAAGGCAGGCGCAGCAGGAATCGCGGCAAGGCGAGGCCGATCCACCGCGCCTCCGGAGACCGGACGAATTGCTGCCACTGCGGGCCGGGGCTGAGATCGGAAGGGGGCACTGCTTCGCCCAGGAATGGCGCGCCCAACGACGCGGCCAGGCGGCCCAGCCATGCGAGGTTGCTGGCATCGTCGTCAGTCTGGCCGAAAACGAAGTTGCCCACGATGAGCGACCACGGGGCCGAGGAACCACCCAGGCAGCGTTCGAGTGCGGGGGCGTCGGCCATCAGCTCTTCGAGCGTCGCGTCGAACACGTAGATCTTGAGATCGGTATCCGGCTGCAGCCGGTCGACCAGCATGGCAAGCGCCCGCCATGCGGCTTCGAGCGATTGGAAATGCGGGTGGTGGAGGATGGCGCGCATCTGCTCGCCCGCTGCGGCATCGACGCGCGCGGCCCATTCCTTTTGCCGCGGATCCTGGCGGGCGGCCAGATGCGTCTCGACGGCTCTCTTAATGAATTCGGCCATCGCGTCGGGTTCTTCCACCACGCGCGACGCCGGCTCTTCGTCCTCCCGCTCCATCATGCTTTCGAGAAGGCTCCGGCCCGACTGTTGAACCGCGGGCGCGGCGGGCTGAGGGTTTTCCCGAGGCGCCGCCGGAACGGGCGCTGGCTGATTGCGGAGGTTCTCGAGCCTTCCGAAGACAGCGGCGTGCTGATAGATGCGATCGGGATGAAAATCGTCGAGCCCGCGGAATCGCAGGGTGCCCTGCGGAAGCTGGACGGAGGGCGAAAGCGACGAGAGCGCCTGGTCGAGATTGTCGCTGTCTACCGCCACCGGGCGGCGTCCGCCAATGGGCGCCCGCTCGCCGCGAAAACCGCGGCCGCTGAAATCCCCGAGGATCAGCATGCGAAATGGAGTGTCGGCTTCGGGCACGCTGAGGATCGGCTGCGCGCCCGCGCCGACATCGATACCGACGGATACTTTTGAGATACGTTCGGACATAAGTCCTCCGCTACCGCGCGACGTCTGCTACGCAGGCGAGGTGCGTGAAATAACCGGCTTGGAAGACTGCGGGTGCGCCGGCCATATCCAGTTCAAAGTGGACGATGAGGGGCTTGCCGTTGACCTTCATCGGGTCCTTGCCCGCGCGGATGATCCATTCCAGGGAATAACCGCCGCCGGCGGGCGTCCAATGGTCGGCCCTGTTGAAGAAGCGAAATACAGCCCAGAGGCCATCCGCATCCGAGAACGAGATGTCCGGGCCGCCGAGTTTGACCGAAGCTTTCACACCGTGCGAGCCGCCGCCTTGCCAGGTGAACTGTTTGGCTGTGGCCGCGCCGCCCGAGTAACTGAGACCCTGCCCGTCAATCTGCAGGTTCACCGTCTGGATATTCTCCGAAGGCTCCGGCTTGAGCATGTAACCGAAATGCGGGTCCTGCGCGCCGCCGGCGTAGATGGCGTCTGAAAACGCCGTGGCCGCGTTGAAGAAGGCGAGGAATGCCGGGTTTACGCCGCCCGATGGACCGATGGCAAACTGCGATCCTTGTTTGACCAGCAGCTTCTGCAGGTTCTGATCGTAGAAACTCCACAGGGCCCCATCGGGCTTGCGCAGGAGTCCGTTGACGTCCGCCACGGTGGCCTCCACGGTGGCGTTCGTGTTGAACGGATACTTGGACAACACCGCGTGGAACTGTCCGCACAGCCCCTTGCCTTTGGCGTTCAACTCGGCGGGCCCGAGCGCGCGCAGCATGCCTTCCACGTAAACGATTGGGTCTTCCAGCAGCTTCTGCACTCCGGCCTCGATGTGACCATCCGCATCGATGCGGAAGGCCTGTGCCATGGTGCGCGTGGTGACCTTGGCCTGCGTGGCGTTCTGCAGAACCGGCGCCGCCGCTGCATCGCTCGGGTTTCCACCCTGGCCGGCAATCGATTCGAGCTGGGCCTGCAAGTTCACCAACGCGGTGACATAATTCTGGTTGGGCGGCTGAATGTACCGGTCCGTGCTGTCCGGCGGGACCACCGTCTGTACCGGCTGAAACACCGACGCTACAGCCGGGTCGTCTACCGCCGTGTTGCGCGATGCCAGCGCGAATAACTCGAGCAGCGGCGACTGATTGCCGGAAAGCTGCATCAGCTTGTCCGAAGCGTCCGCCAGGCTGGCGTAGCGGACCACCGAGGCCGACTTGACATAGTTCCGCCAGTTCTTTATGAAGTCGTCGTTGTAGCGGGCGCGCACATCCCGCTCCAGCTTGACGCGATCGATGTTCGCGGAAGCCTGGTCGCCGAGCACCCACTGCTCGCCGTTGAAGTACCGGTCTGCGTGCGCGATGGCGTCCTTCATGAAAGCCCAGCCGCCCTTGGAAAACGCGCCGGGTACTTCGTACGTCTCCAACACCACTGGCGCCGATCCGGCGAACTGGCGATTGAAGTTGATGGGCGGGTTGTTCTTGCGGGCTTCCGCTAGCATGAAAGCGTAGACGCGTTCGGTGCCGGCAAACTGGTTCAGATACCGGCGTGCTTTTTCGATCGTGAAAGCGTCGTTGGTTTCCGCGTACGGATTCTCGTCCTTGAGTACGTCGGCATAGAAATCGAATTGTTTCTGAGCGAGTTGCTGGCGCTCCGCATCGACTGTGCGGTCGTTGGCCCACCACTTCATCAGCACCGGCGAAAGAAACTGGCTGATGCTTTTCTCATGGTGTGAGGTGGTGATCAGGTACGCCTTCAGCGCGTCGTAGGTGGGACTATACTCGGGTCCCGGAGTCGCCGGCAGGCCGCTCAGCCCTTGCAGAATGCCGGTTTGGGTTTGTAGGAACAGCACCTGGCGGAAGCGGCCGAAATAAAGGCGCCACGCTTCGGGATAGAGATCGTCGCCGACATAGAGGCCCAGGCGATAAAACAGGGGAGCGCCGTCACGCCGGTACTTGCGCAATGTTTCGAGCGACTGGCGGAGCGCTTCCAGTTTTCGCAGGCTGTCGGCCGGCGCGAGATTGGCGCCGGCCGCGCCCGTGGCCGGGCTGCCCTGCGCCGCGGTGCGCAGGCTCGTTTCCAGGCCACGGTTATTGAAGAACGAAACCGTAAAAACGATCGAGAGCGCCAGGCACAGCACGGCCGCCGCAAGGAACAGCACGCGGCGCGCGAAACTGGTCCTGGTGCTGGAGCCGCTGGCGCCCATGGCGGTCTTGTCGGAGAGCAGAACATCCGTGAAGAGATGGCTCAGGAAGAGCCATTGCGGCACTTTGCGCGTGCCGCCCACTTGCGGCGGCGGGGCTTGGGCGGCCGGCGCCGCCTGCGGGCCCATCCTGAAGATACCCGTGGCGCCCGAGGCCGTCCCGTAGCCGGCCTGCTGCTGCGGCGGCGCCGCGGCAGCCACCGGGGCGGCTTCGTTGATGATGATCGGCCGCACGCCGGTGAAGTAAAACCCGCGCAGAATCGGCCCCACGCTCAACTGGCTGGGCCGGCACAGATCCACCAAAAACTGCACCACGGCGGGACGAATCTTGCGGAACTCGCGGGGAAACTCGTAGGTGGCGGGCAGCTTGGTGGAGTCGGTTTCGCGCGACAGAAACTCCGGGCGGGCGTCGGCCAGCGATCGGAAGAGCCGCTCGAAGGTTCCGGTCAGGCGCACGGTCTCTTCTTCGGCGTACACGCCCTCGCTGCGGCCGGCCAGCATCGGGAGTGTCGCGCCGACCACCTGCGCGGCCTCGTCGTTGCTCAGGTTCCGCACGTACTCGGCGAAGAACGGCAGCCGATCCATCTTGGTGAACAGCACATAGACCGGCAGATTGATGCCGAATGCCTGGGAAATCTCGCCCAGACGGGCGCGCAACGTGCGAGCCGCGTTCACCACGGCTTCCTGGGCGCCGGCGCGGGTGAAGGTCTCGCTGTCGAAGCAGACCACCGCCGCGCGCGGCGCCTGCCCGCCTTTGCCCACCACCGAGGAGCGCGGCTGCAGCCGCCGCACGAGACGGGTCCATTGGCCCGAGTCCGCCAGCAGGTTGCCGCTCGCCTCGGCGAAGATGCTGCGGCGCGAGAACCACAGGTTGGCAGTCCGCGTCGGCACCACGTCGGCATTCTGATAGACTTGGCCGGCCAACAGCTCCGGGTCGAGACCGGAGTGAATCATCAGGCTGGTCTTGGTGCTGCCGGGCTGGCCCATCAGAAGATAAACCGGCAGGTTGGCGATCCGGGCGCCCTCTTCGAGTTTGGCCGCGGAGAGCCTGGCCTCGGCGGCATGTATCAGCACCGAAATCTCGTCTCCGCCCGGTGCCGTGGGTTCGCTCGGCTCAGCGGCGGCGGCCTTGGCTTTCCTCTTCTTGAGGAAGAAAACGGTGACCAGGACGATTAAGGCCACCAGCGCAACCGCGAACGCGATGTAGAGAATGGTCACGTGGATCTCCTAACTATTTCGCCGTGGCGATGGTCTGAACGTCCGACACTCCCGAACCCAGAGTGAGTTTGTAGCCGACGAAAAGCAGCAACATCAATATCGCACAGGCCAGGGCCAGCCAGCCCAACTTTCGCACCAGCGGATCCGCGCGGGCGATCACGGTTTCCTGGGGCAGCGCCCACCCCGGCGAAAGCGGTCCGAACTGGCCGCGGATGCGGCGAATCTTCTCTGCGATGACGCTCATCACCTGCGCCAATTCTCCGCGATTGCCGGTGCTGTAGCGGCCGCCAAAACCGAGCAGCATGCAAAGATAGTGGACCTCGAGCACGTCCGCCAGGTCCTCGGAATCGTTGCGGCCGAGGAGTTGCTGCAAGTGCTGAAAGAAGACCTCGCCCGCGATGTGAGTACCGAACAACTCCTCCTGCAGCGGCTTGCGGAGCCAATCGGAGAATACGGGGTTCTGCAAATTGAGGACGGACTCGTCCAGGAACGCGACCGTGGCGAAGGTGGCGACCTTGACGTCGTCGGATGGGTAACCGGCGGCCAGCGCCTGGCTGGCGGCGGTTCTCAGCGCTTCGCGGGTGTGATGCCGGAAGGACTGCGCATCGGTGACGCCCTGGCGATTGGAGCGCAGCCGTTCGATGGCGGTGAAGACTTCTTGGAAAATCAGCGGCAGGTTTTCCGGCCTGCGAAGACTGGCGGAAGGGCTCATGTCATTTTTCCAGCACGACTAAAATCTCAATTTCGGGATCGGGAAACTCACCGGGAACGTACGCGCCCACTTTGCGCGTCAGGTTGATGTGGTCCCAGCAGGGGCCACCTTTGCTCACCCCGAAGTATTGCGTTTCGAGGCGGGCGGAAACCGCCGGCGGCGGCACCGGCAGATGAGTCAGCGCCAGTCCGGGGAGGGCGCGTCTCACCAGCTCCCGCACGAAGGCCGGGCTGCAGACCTTGATCAGCGGCGGCGCTTTGACCATCAGGTCGGCGTCGCCCATGCGGGCGCGGATGGCAAACAGCCAGCGCGAGCGGCCCAGGCAGCGCTGATCGGTGACCTCGCCCTCGTAGTAATAATCTTCAGTGCGTTTCAGCGGAATCGAAATGCAGTTGGTGGGAACGATGATTTCCAGGTGCGTGCGAATGTGTTGGTCGAGTTTTTCGAAGCAATCGCTCGGGTTGTCGTGATCGTACAGCGGCAGGTTGCGCGGGTGCGAATCGAGAGCGAAGGTGCACAGGGCGCCGGCCAGGCGCGACATCTCGACGAACAACTCTTCGGGATGGCCGCGTTTGGCGATCAGCTGGTGGCGCAGCGGCGTGATCGCGGAATTCACGGCATGCATCAGCCAGAAGCTGGCTATCTGGCGCGTGGAGAACTCCGCGCGTCCGGCCGAAGTGTTGCGCGCGCCCTGGCTGAGGGTGGCGCTCTTGTCGTCCAGAATTTCGATCAGGCGCTGCGCCATCAGCATGAGCCGCGTCGAGGCGGAAATTCGCAGCGCCGGCGGGATGAAGTTGGCATCGTAAGCGAAATGGCCGGCGCCGTCCCGCACCACCCGCGCGATTGGCATGGTGAGCAGGTCGCCGGCCGGTTCGGTATCGAGCAGCAGGCGCAGGTTCTTACGGCCGAGCTGCACCGTGCGCTCGTCGGCGCCGGTATTCTCGTCGTGTAAGACCCGCGGTTCGGCGGTGTAGCGGGCATCCGCGACCTCGCCTTCCGGCAGCGAGCAGTTGAAGCCGTTGGGCTTGCGGGGCGGAATCGCGAGCATCACGACGATGCCGTCGCGCGTGGGCGGAAACAGGTCCGCGATGACCCGCGGCTCCGGCAGCGCATCGCTTTCCGGCATGTTGAAGGGCAGGCCGTCCCGCAGGATCCCTCGCGCGTGCAGCAGCGAAACGGTGCCGTTCCGGAGCGCCTCGACATCCAGTTCCACACCCGCCAGGCCGTACGAAGCGAACCAGAGGGAGGAAGTGGCAAACTGGATGGAGTCTTCGAAATAGCGGCTCTGCACCTGGAAATGATGGGGCCCCAGGTACATGCCTTCCGACCACACCACCCTCGATAGCAAGTTCATAAGCCCGTTGCGGATTAGAGTACCATAAGCGGCCGGGTGTTGAGCTGATTTTGCGCCAGGCGCGGTACGATGTCTATTGGAAACGGAGCGGGCTTATGGACTTTGAACAAAAGTACGAGTTGATCGCACCGCTGCCCGGGGAAGGTCCAAAGAGCTTCCGGGCTCGGCAGAAGGGCCTCGCGCGCGATGTGACGGTGCACTTTCTGGTGGGCGGACAAACTTCGGCGAACCAGGCGTTGCTGACCCGGCTGCGCGCCCTTCCGCCGGATTCCATGGCTCGGTTGATCGAGGTCGGGAATAACAACGGCGTGCTTTACATTGTGACGGTCGCCCCACCCTTCCAGCACCTGCTGGAGTGGCTGAAGGACCAGGAACCGGCCCCCGCCCCAGCCCCGGTGGTCGAGGCTCCCCCCGTAGCGCCGGCGATCTTGCCGCCGGTGTTTGTGAAGGAGGAACCAGCCCCGGCCCCGGTGGTCGAGGCCCCGAGTACCACTCGCGCGGGTGCGTGGAAGGTTCCTGCGATGAGTCCGCCCGCGGCCGCGCCACCCGCCGCTTCCGAGCCGGGAGAGTTCACGCGACTGTTTCAAACTGTGCCGGGTCCCGCGGCTGTGCCGGCATCGCCAGCGCCTCCGCCGGCCGCCAATATCCCGCAGCCATCGGTCGCGCCTGCGGAGCCAAAGCCGCAGCCGCCGGCCACGCCACCTGCTCCGCCACCGGTCGCCGCAGCGCCTGTTTCGCCGCCACCAGTTGCATCGCAGCCGGGAGAGTTCACGCGACTGTTTCAAGCTATGCCGGTTGCCCCGGCTGCACCAGCATCGCCAGCGCCTGCGCCAGTCGCCAGTATCCCGCAGCCATCCGTCGCGCCAGCGCCGCCCGCTCCGCCGCCGCCAGCGCCCGCACCGGTCGCCGCAGCGCCTGTTCCGCGGCCGGGAGAGTTTACGCGACTGTTTGAAGTGCCGGCGCCGCAGGCTGCGACGCTGCCGCACCCTGCCGCATCGCCGGCGAGTCCGCCGCCGGCGCCTCCGCCAACGGGATCGAAGCCTGGCGAATTCACCCAGTTGTTTCAGGCGCCGGCCACACCGGGGGCAGAGCTCGCGCCACCTCTGCAACCTCCGTCCGCTTCCACTTCCCCTGGAGATTTCACGCGGATGTTTCAAGCTCACATTCCGTCCGCACCGGACCCTGGGGATTGGCCGTCTCCAGCGCCGCCTCCGCCGCAGAGCAGCGGTTTTACCGGCATGTTTCAGTCAGAGTCGCCCGCGCCGCCTCCGCCGGAGAGCCCTCCACAAGGGAGCGAATTCACGCGATTCTTTCAGGCCCCACCGCTGGGAGCCGAGGGAACTCCTTTGCCGGCAGCCTCCGGATTCCCGTCCGCGCCGGGAGCGCCGGTGGCTCCGCCATCTCCGCCGCGGTATGCCGCGCAGGCTGGCGCGACGCAGGCGTTTGTGGTTCCACGTGCGCCGCAGCAGGGTGAGATGCCCGGCGCACAGCAGGGGCCCAGCGAGTACACCCGCATGATGTCGATTGCCTCCCTTCAGGGAGCCGGCGCTCCCGGCGCGGCGGCAGCGCCACCGGCGGCGTCCGGGTTTCCGCAGATGCCGCAAATGCCGCAACTCAACATGCCTGCCATGCCGCAGGCGCCGCCAATGCCAGGCATGGCGCCACCCAAGATGCCGGCCGCGCCGCAGTTCCCACCACCGCCGGCGCCGGTCAAAGCGCCCCCCACCAACACTTTGTTGATTTTGATTGTGGGGCTGCTGATGTTTCTGCTGGGCGTATTGGTCGTGTTTCTGGTAATGCGGCACTGAGGCAAAGCGGGGACTGGCACGAAGTTTCGCAAAGGCGGCGAAATTCGTGCCAGTCCCCGCTTTGTACTTACCTGGCTTGCGGCAGGAGAATAATCAGCTCGAGTTGTGGGTTGGGCAGATCAGCCGGGACGTAAGCGGCCAGATTGCGGGCGCGCTGCACGGCTTCCCAGGCGGGGCCGGATTGGCTCAGGCTGAAGTATTGGTGATTCAATTTGACCGGAATTGCGCTGGGCGGCGTCGCAACGTAGGTCAATTGGACGCCGGGCAGGGCCTGCCGCACCAGGTGGTCGATGTGGCTCACCGAACAGACTTTGACCAGTGGCGGTGTCTTGCTCACGATCTCCGCCTGGCTGGTTTCGGCGCTCACCGCCAGGTACATGCGGGTGTTGATCAGGTACTTCTCATTGTCAAGCGAGGTGGCGTAGATGGCCGGCTGGATCAGTTTCAGCGGCAGTGACACGATATTAGTGGGTACCACGGTTTCTAGCAATGTGCGTAGCTTCTCGTCCAGGTCCGTGAAGCAGACGCCCAGATTGTCGTGATCGTACGCCGGCAGGTCGCGCGGGTGGATGGCACTGGAAAATGTGGACAGCGCGCCGGCCAGCGAGAGCATCGCGGCGTAGAGCGCCTCGGGATGCCCGCGACGGGTTTCGAACAGGTGGCGGAAAACCGGGAAGGCCGTGTTGACCGTATAGAGCAGCCAGAAATTGGCGATATCGGCGGCGGTGAAATCCGCCAGGCTCTGATTCTTCTGCCGCCGCATGCCGGAGATGGCGCTGGAGCGCGCGGTGAGAATCTCCACCAGGCGGCGCGCGATCGAAACGAGGTGGTCGCTAGCGGCGAAATCCACCAGGGGCGGCACAAAGGTCGGGTCCAGTTGGAAGGTGCCGGTTTCGCTGCGCAGGATTCGGGCCACGCGCAATGTCGAGTAGCCGTCGCGATTCTCGCCCTCCACCAGCAGCCGCAGATTTTTGCGCGCCACCTGCACGGGCTTTTCGCTCATGCCGGTGTTCTCGTCGCGGAACACCTCGATTTCCGCGCGATACCTGGCCCCGCTATCGCGCGTGGAAGAGGCCACGTTCAGACCCCGATCGCGGTATTGCGGAACGGCCAGGTAGATGTCGAGCGTAGTTTGATCCGGATCGAAGCAATCAGCCAGCTCTTTGGGTGGCGGAGCGCCGTCGGACCCCGGTATATCGAAGATCAGCCCGTCCGGCAGGAGCCCGGACGCGCTGGCAATACCGAACACTCCGCCCGTGAGAGCTTCCCGGCTGACTTGCAGCGTGGCGAAGCCCCAGGGACGGAACGATAGACTTTCCAGGTGGAACTCCAGGAGGTTTTCGAGAAAGCGATCCTGGAGTTGCAGGTGCTGGGGAGTCAGGAACGTTCCCTTGGTCCAGATCACCGGTTGCAATCGCCGCATTCGCATTCACAGTACCAGAACTTGCCGGTTATGCCAACTGGTTTAAAAATTCTGCGGTAAAGTGTCATGAGGACGCCCATGCTCACTCCACTCAGCGCGAGTCCAAAGCAGCTTGTCGAGTTTTTCGGGGAAGCCGGCTTCACTCACGAGCAGTTCAAGCGGAACCCGACGCTGCGCGACCTGCCATCGCGCCGCCTCGGCAATCTGCCGGACCTCCTGGGGCGCACTGCCGAACTCACCCCGCTGCACGTTCTGTTGCGCTGGTTCTTCCTCGGCGCACCGCTGGAGAGCGAGTCCGTCGCGGGACTCGTCCCGGCGCCGCTGGTTACCCAGATGGTGGAAATGGGAATGCTGATTCCGGACGGCGGCCGGCTCACTCCCACGGTCATGCTGACGCCACTTGAAAACCTTCTGTTCGCGGCCGATCCGGCCCGCACGCTGGAGTCTCCGGAGGCCTCCGCGATGGTTTCGTGGCCCAATCCTACCACGCGCGCGCTGCAGATGTTCACCATCCGCCGGCCTTCCCAGGCAACTTTGGATTTGGGCACCGGCTGCGGAATTTTGGCGGTCCTCGCCTCGCATCACAGCCGCCAGGTGGTGGCGACGGACTTGAACCCGCGCGCCACCGAGTTTGCCCGCTTCAACGTTTGGCTCAACGGCGTAAAGAACGTCGACTGCCTGACCGGCGACACCTTCGAGCCCGTCCAAGGCCGGACGTTCGACCTGATCGTGAGCAACCCGCCGTTTTTCGTGACCCCGTCCTCGGAGCAGATGTATTGCGAAAACAGCATGGAATTGGACGGTTACTGCCGGGAACTCATCCGGGCAGCGCCCAGCTATCTCAACGAAAACGGCTTTCTGCAGATCACATTGGAGTGGGTCCAGGTGAGAGGGCAGTCCTGGCAGGACCGGCTGGCGGGTTGGCTGGAAGATACCGGCTGCGATGCCTGGGTGCTCCGCAGTTACGCCCGCTCAGCCGCCGCTTACGCCTCCGAACGCATAGGCAGGATAATGCCGTACTCGCCGCTGACCGCCAACCAGAGGTTCGACGAATGGATGGCCTATTATCACGCCCGCGGCGTCGAAGAGGTCCAGGGTGGAATTCTGGCCATGCGGCGCAGGTCCGGCAAGAACTGGATCCGCATCGAGGAGGTGCACAATCCGGACTTCACGGAGCCGTTTGGCGAGTCCGTCGTGGAATTATTCGCCAACCAGGACAGGCTCGAAACGGATCGCTCCCTGGACCAAATGATGGCCTGGAAACCGCGATTGCCATCCGATGTGCGGATTGACCAGCAGTTGCACCTGGAGGCTGGGGAGTGGAAGCCCTCCTTGATGCAGCTCAGGCGGCCCGGCGGCCTTCCCAGTTCCCTGACCCTTGATCCGTTGGTGGCCGATTTCCTGCGTAGGTGTGATGGGAGCCGGACTTTGGGCGACCTGGGACGCGATCTGGCGGCGACGGTCAAGATCGATCCGGAACAGGTGCGCCAGCAGTGTTGCGCGGTGATGCGGAAACTGGTAGAGCGCCGTCTGGTGCTGGTGTGAGTTTTCGCACAGTGGGTCGCTAGGGGAAGGTCTGGTACTGGGATCGGCCAAAAAACTTGACGTTTGGCTTCGGCTCGCATATAGTGTGACTCACTGAGCGATTTATCAGGAGGTTCCATGGCTAGAGAAAGTACACAGCATAAATTGGATCGGGTACGCTCCCCACGCGTACAGATCACTTACGACGTTGAAGTGGGCGGAGCTATCGAGTTGAAGGAGCTTCCTTTCGTGGTCGGAGTGTTAGGGGATTTCACCGGCCAACCGGAGCAGCCCCTTCCTAAACTGAAGGACCGCAAGTTCGTCGAGGTTAATCCGGACAATTTCGACACGGTCCTGGAGGGAATGAAACCGCATCTCAACTTTTCGGTGGAGAATAAGCTGAGCGAAGAACCGGAGGCCGCTAACCTCAAGGTGGACTTGAGGTTCGCCAAGTTGGAAGATTTTGAGCCGCAGAACGTGGCGCGCCAGGTCAAGCCACTGAAGGAACTGCTCGATCTGCGGACTCGGCTGGCCGATCTCCGTGGTAGCTTGCAGGGCAACGACAAGCTGGAGGAGTTACTCCTCGAGAGTGTCGGCAATACGGAGAAACTGGACAGGCTGAAGGATGAAATGGGAAAGGGTAAGGGAGGCGATTCCAATGGCTGAGGGGAAGAGTGCACAGGCTGCCGTAGCCGCCGGCGAACAGGTTCAGGAGAAGAGTCTGCTCGATCAGATCGTGGAAGAAGGCCGCTTCGGCGTAGAACCGGCTTCACGCGAGCGCGGCAAGAACCTGGTGAAAGAATTCGTAGCGCAGGTCCTGGAAGGTTCCATGACCATTGCGCGCGATGCGGAGATGATGATCAACGCCCGCATTGCGCAAATCGACCACTTGGTGTCCATCCAGTTGAACGAGGTCATGCATAACGCCTCGTTTCAGAAACTGGAGGCCGGGTGGCGCGGGCTCAAGTACCTGATGGATCAAAGCGAAACCGGCGTCATGCTCAAGATCCGCGTGCTCAACTGCAGCAAGAAGGAGTTGCTGAAGGATCTGCAGCGCGCACCGGAATTCGACCAGAGCGCCCTGTTCAAGAAGGTTTACGAAGAAGAGTACGGCGTCTTCGGTGGCGCCCCCTTCGGCGCCCTGGTGGGAGACTACGAATTCGGCAAGCACCCCGAGGACATCGAGTTATTGGACCAGGTTTCCCATGTGGCGGCGGCCGCCCATGCGCCCTTCTGCACCGCGGCCAACTGCGACATGCTCAACCTGCCGTCCTGGACCGCTCTGGACGCCCCTCGCGACTTGGCGAAGATTATGGACAGCACGGAGTACGCCAAGTGGAAGGGCTTCCGCCAGTCGGAAGATTCCCGTTATGTGGCCCTCGCCCTGCCTCGCGTCCTGGGCCGGCTGCCTTACGGCAAGGATACCAAGCCGGTCGAAGAATTCAGTTACGAAGAGCACGTGGACGGAAGCGATCACTCGAAATATTTGTGGATGAACGCGGCTTTCGCCCTCGCCTCGCGGATGACCCAGTCCTTCTCGCAGTTTGGCATGTGCGTCGCTATGCGCGGCGTGGAAGGCGGCGGCCTGGTGACCGGCCTGCCGGTGCACAACTTCTACACCGATGAGGGCGACGTGGCCATGAAGTGCCCCACCGAGATGACGATTACCGACCGGCGCGAAAAAGAGCTGGCGGACCTCGGCTTCGTTCCCCTGGTGCACTGTAAGGACACCGACTACGCTGCGTTCTTCAGCGTCCAGAGCTGCCAGAAGCCCAAGCTGTACGACACCGATTCGGCGAACGCCAATGCCCGTTTGTCGACGCAAATTCCGTATCTCATGGCCGTCTCTCGCTTTGCGCACTACCTGAAGGCCATGATGCGCGACAAGATCGGCAGCTTCATGTCGCGCACGGACGCCGAGATTTTTCTCAATCGCTGGATTACCAAGTATGTGGTTCCCGACGACACTGCGTCGGCTCAGATGAAAGCCCGGTGTCCGTTGCGGGAAGCTCGCGTGGATGTGTCGGAAATCCCGGGGAAGCCCGGGTGCTACCGGGCTGTCGCGTTTCTGCGGCCGCACTTCCAGCTTGAGGAGTTGACGGTTTCGCTGCGTCTTGTGGCGGATCTGCCGGCGCCGGCCAAGTAGGGGCGCGCTGTCGCGGTTTTGTATGTAAAGAGTTGAATTCGGAGACGGAGGCAAGGAGAAAGCTATGGCTGTAAACGCGTATTTAATTGTTGACGGTATCACGGGGCCCAGCACAAGCAAGACGGGCGCCATCGACGTTCTGTCGTTCAGTTGGGGTGTGAGTCAGACTGCCGTATATGGCGCTGGTGCATCCGGCAAGGAAGCCAAAGCCGGGCGCGCCGACTTTTCAAACCTGACCATCATGAAGGTCCTGGATGCGACCACGCCGCTATTGTTCGATCACTGCGCCACCGGCAACATCTTGAAGGAAGTCCACATCCTGTACGACAAGCCGGTCGGCGACAAGCAGGATGATTATTTCCGCGTCTGGATCAAGGATGCGCTCGTCACTTCGGTGCAGTTGTCGGGCAGCAACGAAAACCCCACCGAGTCGGTCACTTTCGCTTACCAGGGCGTGGAAATCGCCTACAAGCCGGAGGCCGATGACGGGTCACTCGGGGCGGCCGTGCCAAAGGGCTACGACCTTTCCACTGGGACGGCCAATTTTGCGGCGGATGCCAAGTTTTGATACTTAGGCCCTGACATGAAAGCCAAGGAACTTCTCGATGCCGGGAAGGTCCGGGAAGCGGAGAAAGCCCTCAGCGCCTTTCTCCGCGACAACCCTGCGAATACCGCGCAGCGGACGTTTCTTTTCGAGCTCCTCTGCTTCTCCGGGCAGTACGACCGCGCGGAGAAGCAGTTGGGCGTTTTGGCCAAGGGCAGCCCCGAAGCCGAAATGGGTGCGGTGCTCTACTACTCCGCCCTGCACGGCGAAAAGACCCGCAATTCGATGTTTCAGAAGCAGGAGTTTCCCGAGGCGCCGGCACACGCGTCCCCGCCCGGAACGCTGAATGGGAAACCGTTTCAATCCATCGGCGACGCAGACCCCGCAATCGGTCCGCGCCTGGAAATGTATGCCGCCGGAGCCTATCTGTGGATCCCGTTCGAGCACATCGCGTCCGTTCAAATCGTACCTCCTCGTGTCCTGCGCGACACCCTGTGGACTCCGGCTTTCGTCCTCACCGGCCCGAGTTTTAAGGGAACCGACATCGGGCAGGTGATGATTCCCGCAATCTATCCGTTCTCGTGGAAGTCCGACGACGAGTCGGTCTGGCTGGGTCGTACCACCGAGTGGGTTGCCGACGACGAGGGCCACGAGTTCCCCGTCGGGCAAAAAATGTTCATCGTGGATGGCGAGGAAGTTCCGCTGCTGGAGGTCCGGTCGCTGGAGTTCACTTCCGATGCCACTGCGTGAAGACATTCTCAATCCTATCCCGGGCGATAACCCCAGCGGTAAGAGCCTCCGCTACGATCCCATCTACGACAAGATCAAGGAGGCCCGTCGCGAAGACGACGAGTTGAATCAGGGCGCCTGGCAGTACGAACGCAAGGTTGCCGATTGGCCTCAGGTCTCCAAGCTCTGCCAGGATTCCATCGCCACCCAGAGCAAAGACCTGCAACTGGCGGTCTGGCTCTCGGAAGCTGTTCTCAAGCGGGAGGGCATCCGCGGCTTTTGCGAATGCCTGAAATTGTGCCATGGCCTGCTGGATACGTTCTGGGACACTCTCTATCCCGAACTGGACGACGGCGACGCCGAGCAACGCGCGGCCCCGCTGGACTGGCTTGGCTCCAGGCTGATTGTCGCGATCAAGAGCGTTCCGCTGTGCCGCGAGGGCTTCAATTTCATCCAGTATAAGGAGTCGCGGGTCGTCGGTTTCGAGGATCAGGCGGTCAACAAGGATCAGAAAACCGCCCGCGACAAGGCCCTCAAAGAGGGCAAACTCGCGCCCGAGATTTTCGACAGGTCCTTCGTCGAAACACCCAAGGCCTTTTACGCCGACCAGGAAAAGCAATTCGACGCCTCCATTGCCGCAGTCGCCGCACTCGACGAAATCTGCGAGCAAAAATTGGGCGATGCGGCGCCGGGGTTCGGCCGGCTCAGTGAAGGGTTGGCGGAAGTCCGCCAGGTAGTCCACAGCCTGCTGCAAAAGAAGCGGGAAACCGAGCCCGACCCCGTGGAGGAGGTTCCGCCGGAAGTCCTTGCGCCCGAAGGAGCCCCGGAAGCCGCGGCAGCCGGGGGTGAGGGCGTATCCGTCGGGCTGGGCTCTCTGGTATCCGGGGAACCGGCCGAGCGCCGCGAAGCCATCGCAGCCGCCGTGGCGGCCGCTGCCGTCCTCCGCAAGCGCGATCCCTTCGGCCCCGCTGCTTACCTGATGCTGCGAGGCCTCCGCTGGGGCGAATTGCGCGGCTCCTCCGATCCCGTCGTCCTCGAAGCGCCGCCGGGCGACCTTCGCCAACAGATCAAGGCTTTGGCGATGCGCAACCGCTGGGCCGAGCTGTTGGACCTGGCCGAACAGATCATGGCCCTTCCGTGCAGCCGTGCCTGGCTCGACCTGCAGCGCTTCGTGGTGGAGGCCTGCACGGCGCTGGGCGATAATTACAACTCGATCGCCGTCGCCATCCGCTCGGAGTTGCGCACGCTGTTGCGCGACCTCCCGCAACTCCTCGACGCCACTCTGACCGACGACACGCCCGCCGCCAATTCCGAAACGCAGAAATGGTTGCGCGAACTCCTCGCCGAACCTTCCGACGCGCCTCCGCTCCCCGGTGCGCCACACGGTCCCGCCGCCGATGACTCGCGCGCGCCCGGCTGGCAGAAGCGGTTTGTCGATCCGCAGGCCCTCGCCCAGGAGGCCATGCGGACGGGCCAGCAGCAGAAAGCCGTCGAGATTTTGCAACACGAGGTGGAACGCGCCGCCAGCGGCCGCGCCCGCTTCCTGCGCAAAATGCAGTTGGCACAAATTTGTATCTCCGCCGGCAAGGACCCGATCGCCCAGCTCTTGCTCGAGGATGTCGCGGCCGCCGTCGATGCGCATAAGCTGGACGATTGGGAGGATCGCGAGACGATTGCGCGGGCCCTAGTTTTCCTGCTGCAGAACAGCAAGAAGATTCAGGCGGACGTAAAAGCCAAACAGGCGCTGTTCGAGCGGATCTGCCGGCTGGATCCCGTTCAGGCGCTCTCCGTATAAACCATGCCCCGACCCGGTCCCGATGCGGCAGTCACGTTGTCGGTGTTCGATCGGCTGATCGACGCCGACCCGAAGAACTCGAGCGAAGCGCCCTTCACGCGCGCGCAGTCCGTCCGGATGCTGCGCGATGGCGTGCGGCGCGACCTCGAGTGGCTCCTCAATACCCGGCAAGTGGCCTTTCCGCCCCCCGAAAGTCTCCGCGAACTCAACCGCTCCGTGTATATCTACGGGCTGCCGGATTTCACCGGATACAGCCTGGGGTCGGCCGCCGCCGAGGCCAGGCTGACCCGCCAGTTGCAGGCCGCCTTGAAATTCTTCGAGCCCCGGCTGGCCAAGGTGCGCGTGGTGCCGATCGAGGCGCTGGTCACCGGTACCCGCACTTTCCGCTTCCGCATCGAAGCCCTGCTCATGATGGACCCCGCGCCCGAACACATTTCCTTCGACACTGTCCTGCAACTGACCACCAACCAGTACGAGGTTCAGAATGCGGGATGACGTCCTGCTGTATTACGAACGCGAACTGACATACCTGCGCGAGATGGGAGCGCAGTTCGCCGGGAAGTACCCGAAAATCGCCGGACGGCTCATGCTCGAGGAGTCCAAGGAGTCCGAGGACCCCCACGTGGAGCGCCTGATCGAGGCCTTCGCTTTTCTGGCTGGGCGCGTGCATCTGAAGATGGACGACGATTTCCCCGAGATCACCGAAGCCTTTCTCGGCATCGTCTATCCGCATTTCATCCGGCCGATTCCTTCCATGTCGATCGTGGAATTCTACCTCGACCTGGAACGCGGCAAGCTGACCACCGGTCTGAAGATCGATCGCGGCACGGTGCTCTATTCCCGTCCCGTCGGCGGCGTCCCCTGCAAGTTCCGCACCTGCTATGACTCCACCCTGTGGCCGTTGAGCGTGACGGCCGCCGCCTGGACGAGCCCCGACCAGTTGCGCCCTCCCCTGCGCGCGTCCGATGCCGCCTACGCGCTTCGACTGGTGCTGAATTCCACGCCGGATGCCCCGCTGCCCAAGCTGGGGCTCGACCGTCTCCGCTTTCACCTCACCGGCGAAAACAACCTGGTGCACGCGCTGTACGAACTGCTTTGCTCCAAGCTCACCCGCATCGTGGTCCGCGACCCCAACAACCCCAAAGTCCCGCCGGTGACTCTGCCGGCTTCCTCGCTGCGCCCGGTCGGCTTCGCCGAAGACGAAGGGATGGCGCCGTACCCGCTCCACTCGCACATCGGTTATCGAATCCTGCAGGAGTTCTTCGCGCTGCCAGCCAAGTTCCTTTTCGTGGACCTGACGGGGCTGGACGAGGTGTGGGGCGCGGGCTTCCAGAACAGCGCCGAACTCGTCTTCCTGTTTTCCAGCCCCGGCGACGAGGAGCGCGTGCAGCGCCTCGAGATCGGAGTTTCGCCCAAAACATTTCGCCTCGGCTGCGTTCCCATCGTCAATCTGTACCCCCAGACCACCGAGCCCATCCTGCTCGACCAGCGGAAATACGAATACCAGATCAAACCCGACATCCGGCGCCCCGCCGCCACCGAGGTCTTTTCCGTCGACGAAGTCAACTCCATCGACGCCGATACCCATGAGATCGTCACCTACCGCCCGTTCTACTCCTACCGTCAGGAAGCCGCCGCGACCAGAAAGGAATGTTACTGGATCGCCAACCGCCGGGCTTCCAATCGCCTGAACGACGACGCTTCGGACATGTACATCTCGCTGGTGGACCGCTCCGGCCGCACGGCTTTCCCCAACGTCGACACGCTGACGGTGCGCACCACGTGCACCAACCGGAACCTGCCCGCGCGCCTGCCTTTCGGCAATGCCGACGGCGATTTCGAACTGGAAGGCAGCACCCCGATCAAGAGCATCGTGGCCCTGACCAAACCCACTCTCCCGCTGCGGCCTCCCACCTCCAAGATGGCGCTGTGGCACCTGGTCTCGCATCTCTCGCTCAATCACCTGTCCCTGGTGGAGGACGGCCGCGACGCCCTCCAGCAGATCCTGCGCCTCTACGATTTCACCGGTTCCCCGTTCGCCCAGAAGATGATCGAGGGGATCACCGGCTTGAAGAGCCGCCCGCGCTTCGCCCCCATCGTCACCGAAAACGGCGTGACCTTCGCGCGCGGTACGCGCGTCGAACTCGAGCTCGATGAGGAGCAATTCGTGGGCGGAGGCGTCTACCTGTTTGCCAGCGTGATCGAGCATTTTCTGGCTCTCTACGCGACACTCAACAGCTTCACCCAACTCACCGCCAGAACCCGGCAGAGGAAGGAGGTGATCCGCGAATGGCCACCAAGAGCGGGACAAAAAAACCTGGTCTGACGCCGCCGGCCGCCTCCCTGGCCGAGGTGCGGCGCGACATCGAGGAGTATCCCGGCCGCTTCGAGTTCTTCCAGGCCGTGCGCCTGTTGCTGCGGATCTTCAACCAGCGTGAGATGCCCGGCGGTTTCACCTCTGCCGCCAGCGAGGCCGTGCACTTCCGCGTCAACAACACCCTCGCGTTTCCGACCAGCCAGATCGAGTCCATCGACTGGGATGGCGCCCAGCCGGCCATGACCGTGAATTTCATGGGCCTGACCGGCCCCATGGGGGTGCTCCCAACCGTCTATACCGAGCTGATCCTATCCCGCATTCGCGCCCGCGATCGCACGCTGGCCGACTTTTTCGATATCTTCAACCACCGCATGATTTCGCTGTTCTACCAGGCCTGGGAAAAATACCGCTCCGCGGTGGCCTACGAGCGCGACGGACGAGACCGCGTCTCGAAATACTTCATGTCGCTGATCGGCCTTGGCACCAACGGCCTGCAGGGTCGCCTGGTGGTCCGCGACGATTCGATGCTCTACTATTGCGGCCTGCTGTCCCTGCAGCCGCGCTCCGCCGTCGCCGTCCGCGGCGTGCTCCAGGACTATTTCGGCGTCCCGGTGGAGGTGGAGCAGTTCGTGGGAACCTGGCAGCCTCTCGGGAAAGCCGACCAGTGCGATCTGGGCAGCGGCGCGCCGTTGAGCTCGCAACTCGGGGTGGCCTCCGTGGTGGGCGACGAAATCTGGGATCAGCAGTCGCGGATCCGCTTGAAATTGGGCCCCCTCACCCAGGAACAGTACCTGAGCTTTTTGCCGGGCGGGGCCGCCTACGAACCCTTACGCGAGCTGGCGCGGTTCTCTTGTGGCTCCCATCTCGAGATCGAAATTCAATTAATTTTGCGGCGGACGGTAGTGCCGCGCTGCAAATTGGGGGAAGATAGTTTGGCAGGGCCGCGATTGGGCTGGTTCACCTGGATGAAGTCCGGGCCGGACTTCGATCGCGCGCCCGCGGATACGGTGTTGCTGCTGGCATAGAGGAGGAAATATGGGGCTTAATCTACGATCACTCATCGCGAAACTGAACGACACGGCGCGCCTGGCGTTGGAGGCGTCCGCGGGATTCTGCCTGTCCCGGACTCACTACGACGTCGAAATCGAGCATTACCTGATGAAACTGCTCGATTCCAGCGATGGAGACTTCGCCTTCATCCTGAAACAATTTGGAGTCGACAAGTCGCGCTTGTCGGCGGAGCTGACGCGCAGCCTCGATAAACTCAAGTCCGGCAACGCACGCACGCCGGCGCTGAGCCCGTCGCTGCTGAAGATGTTCACCCAGGCCTGGACCATCGGCTCGATCGACTTCGAGTCTACCCGCATCCGCACCGGCTTCACCATCCTGGCGCTGGTCTCCGACGAGGAACTGGCGCGGATTGTGCGCGAGGTCAGCCGGGAGCTGCAGAAGGTCACGGCCGACTCTCTCAAGAAGGACTTCCTGTCGATCGTCGCTAATTCCGAGGAAAGCCAGGAAATGGCGGCTGCCGAAGCTGCCGCGCCGGAAGGCGCCAAGCGCCCCGGAGCCGGCGGCAAGACCCCCAACCTGGATCAGTACACCGTTAACCTGACCGAGAACGCCCGTCAGGGCAAAGTGGACCCCGTCCTGGCACGCGATTCCGAGATCCGCCAGGTGGTCGATATTCTCACCCGCCGGCGGCAGAACAACCCCATTCTGGTCGGCGAAGCCGGTGTCGGCAAAACCGCCGTGGTGGAAGGCTTCGCTATGCGCATCGTGCACGGCGACGTGCCGCCGGTGCTGAAGAACGTCACGGTGCGGACCCTGGATCTTGCGCTGCTGCAGGCCGGGGCGGGCGTCAAGGGCGAATTCGAAAACCGCCTCAAGGGATTGATCAATGAGGTCAAAGCCTCGCCCACGCCCATCATCCTGTTCATCGACGAGGCCCACACCATGATCGGCGCGGGCGGCCAGGCCGGCCAGAACGACGCCGCCAACCTGCTCAAGCCGGCCCTCGCCCGCGGCGAATTGCGCACCGTCGCCGCCACCACCTGGTCCGAGTATAAGAAGTACTTCGAAAAGGATCCCGCCCTGGCGCGCCGCTTCCAGTTGGTCAAGGTCGAGGAGCCCACCGAAACCCAATGCGCGCTGATGCTGCGGGGAACCGTCCCCACTCTCGAAAAACATCACAAAGTCCGTATCCTGGACGAAGGACTGCTGGCCGGCGTCAAGCTCTCGCACCGCTACCTGCCGGACCGCCAGTTGCCCGACAAGGCCATCGGCGTACTCGATACCGCCTGCGCCCGCCTGGCGCTGAGTCAGAACTCCACCCCTCCGCCCATCGAGGACGCCACTCGCACTCTCGAAGATCTCGCCGTGCAGGCCCGCATCCTGGAGCGGGAAGTCGCCGCGGGTGCGGATCACGCGGAACGGCTGGCCGCTATCGCCGAGAAAAAGGCCAAGACCGAAGCGCAGCTCAATGAGTTGACCGGCCGCTGGGAGAAGGAGCGCGACCTGGTCAACCGCATTCGGGAAATTCGCTCGCAACTGGAAGCCGGCAACGCCCCCGCGCCACCGCCTCCCGCCGAGGCAGCGCCCCCCGCCGCCGCTGCCGCCGCAGGGGCAGCCGCGCCGCCCGCCGCCGCTGACGCTGCTGCTGCAGCCGCCGCGCCGCCTGCGCCGCCCGCGCCCGACCCCGAGCAACTCCGCTCCCAGCTTGCCGCTCTCAACGAGGAACTGATCGCCATGCAGGGCGAAACGCCGCTGCTGCGCGTGTGCGTGGATGCCCAGATCATCGGCGAAGTGGTCTCCGCCTGGACGGGTATTCCCGTCGGCAAAATGCTCAAGGATGAAATCGCCACCGTGCTCACGCTGGAACAGCACCTCGGCTCGCGCGTCATCGGCCAGGACCACGCCCTCGCCATGATCAGCCAGCGCGTGCGCACCGCGCGCGCGGGTCTGGACGATCCCGGCAAACCGGTGGGCGTGTTTCTGCTGGTCGGCCCCAGCGGCGTCGGCAAGACCGAGACCGCGCTCGCGCTTTCCGACCTCCTCTTTGGCGGCGAGCGGAACCTGATCAGCATCAATATGTCCGAGTTTCAGGAAGCCCACACCATCTCCACCCTCAAGGGATCGCCTCCCGGTTATGTGGGCTACGGCGAGGGCGGCGTGCTCACCGAAGCCGTCCGCCGCCGCCCGTATTCGGTGGTGCTGCTCGATGAAGTCGAGAAGGCTCATCCCGACGTGCTCGAGCTTTTTTTCCAGGTGTTCGACAAGGGGCAAATGGAAGACGGCGAAGGCCGCGAGATCGACTTCAAGAACACCATCATCATCCTCACCTCCAACGCCGCCACCGATAGCATCATGAAGCTCACCGCCGATCCGGAGACCATGCCCGCGCAGCAAGGGCTGGTCAAAGCCATCAAGCCGGAACTGGACAAGATCTTCAAGCCCGCTTTCCTGGGACGCCTGGTCGTGATTCCCTATTTCCCCATTCGCGACGAAGCCATGAGAAAGATCATCGGGCTCAAGCTCGCCAAGATCCAGCGCCGCCTTCAGGAAGGCCACCGTGTCACGCTCACCTGGGACGCCGCCCTGGTCGACGAAGTGGCCCGCCGCTGCACCGAAGTGGAAAGCGGCGCCCGAAACGTGGATAATATTCTGACTAATACGATGTTGCCCGAGATATCCACCCAAATCCTCGGCAAGATCGCCGAAGGACTCAAACCCGATGCGGTTCACGTCGGCGTCGGCGAAGACGGAGAATTCACCTATTCGTAGGTGGCATCCGGCGCCGGCCCGGCCAATCGGGCTGACTGGAGGACGATAAATTGGCCGCAACGCAAATTGAACGTCCATTCCGCATCAAGACGACGCTGGGCGACGACGCCCTGCTGCTGAGCAGCTTCACCGGCTACGAGCGCGTCTCCACCCCCTACCGCTTCGTCCTGCAATTGCTGTCCGAAGATCCCAACATCGACATGAAGAGCCTGCTGACCAAGCCCGCGGTCCTGTCCATCAAGCTGGATGATGAAACCGAGCGGCATATTCACGGGCTCTTCAACCGCATTGCGCTGATGGAGTATGGCGAAGACGGCATGGCCCTCTACCAGGCCGAGTTGGTGCCCTGGCTCTGGTTCCTCACCATCTTCTCCAATTGCCGCATCTTCCAGAACAAATCGGTGCCCGACATCGTCGAACAGATATTCAAGGACCGGGGCTACACCGACTATCAGCTCAAACTCCAGGGCACCTATCAGCCTCGGGAGTATTGTGTGCAATACCGCGAGACCGACTTCAACTTTGTCTCGCGCCTGCTCGAGGACGAAGGCATTTTCTATTTCTTCGAACAGACCGAGGATAAGCACACGCTTGTGCTCGCGGACGATAAGGCCGCCTTCAAGGCCTGCCCTCACAAAGCCACGGCTCAATACTCACCCTCCATCGGCGGCGTCCTCGATGCGGACACCGTCTTCGCCCTCGAGCAGGAGAACAAAGTAAATACCGGGACAGCTTCGCTCACGGACTACGATTTTGAAAAGCCCAACACCAGTCTCTATGCCACTCTCTCCAGCTCCCAGCCCGCCGAGTACTACGACTATCCCGGCAAATATAACACCAAGAGCGATGGCGATCACTATGCCCAGCTCCGTTTGGAAGAACGGGAAGTCGAACTGGCCACCGTGCGGGCCAAGAGCAACTGCATGGGCCTCGAGTGCGGCTATAAGTTCACCCTGTCGGATCATTACTGCGATGCCGCCAACCAGGATTACACCCTGATCGCACTGCATCATGATGCGAAGAACAGCAGTTATCGGGCGGGCAAGCCGGAACCGTTTAACTACTCCAACGAGTTCGAGGCCATTCCCAACTCCGTTCAATTCCGCCCGCCCCGTCTGGCCCGCAAACCGGTAATCGCCAGTACCCAAACCGCGGTCGTCGTCGGCAAGTCCGGAGAAGAGATCTGGACCGATAAGTACGGACGCATCACGGTGCAATTCTATTGGGATCGGGAAGGAAACGCCGACGAAAAAAGCTCCTGCTGGATTCGGGTCGCCCAATTCTGGGCCGGGAATCAGTGGGGCTCGATCTATATCCCGCGGATCGGCCAGGAAGTCGTGGTCAGCTTCCTCGAGGGCGACCCGGACCGCCCCCTGATCACCGGGTCGGTCTACAATGCCGACCAGATGCCGCCCTATCCCTTGCCCGACCAGCAGACCAAGAGCACCGTCAAGTCCTATAGCTCCAAGGGCGGCGGCGGATTCAACGAGATCCGGCTCGAAGACAAGAAAGGCAGCGAGCAGATCTTCATTCACAGTCAAAAGGACATCGATATACGCATCGAGAACGACCGCAAAGAGTTCATCGGGGAGGACCGGCATCTGATCGTCACGCGCGATAAGATGGAGCAGGTCCAGCGCGACACTCATGCCGATATCACGCGCGACCAGATCGAGAAGATCGGCCGCGACCACCACGTGACCATTAGCGGGAAGGCCGCCGTCTCGATCACCGGTTCGCACTCCCTGGCCGTGACCGGCGACGTGATCGAACAGTTCAGCGGCAACCACAGCAGTCAGGTGGCCCAGAAACTCTACTTAAAGGCAATGCAGGTGGTGATTGAAGCCGCCGTGGGCCTCACGATCAAGGCGGGCTCGAACTTCATTACCATTGACCCGTCGGGAATTGCGATTTCGGGCACGCCGATGGTACAGATCAACAGCGCCGGATCCGCACTGTCCGGCTCGGCGGGCTCGCTGGTGTCACCGCTCTCACCCACCGATCCCGCCCAGGCCGACAAAGCGGATCCCGGCCAGTGGGCGCCTCCGTCAGGCGGCAGCTTCACGCAAGCCAGCTATGCCGTGTCCTCGATTTCGCCCGCTGCCGCTTCCGCCGGAGCCGGCGCCGCCGCGGCAGGCAACCAATCGCCCGCTTCCAACGCACCGACCCATAACCCGGCGGCGCCGGAAAACCAGGACAAGACCCACTGGATCGAGATCAACCTGGAGGACGAAGAAGGGAATCCGGTGGCCGGAGAGCCGTACATAGTCACCCTTCCGGACGGAACCACCGTGGCGGATGGAACCCTGGATGACAAAGGCCACGCTCGCGTCGATCACATCGACCCGGGCAACTGCAAGATCACTTTCCCGAACAAGGACAAGGAAGCCTGGGAGCCGAAATGACCCGTGCGGCGAAGGGTGGGCCACTCACGCTTCCTGGATACTCACCTCAGCGCCAGAGTCGATCGGCCCGCTCCTGGCGGCGCCGCTCTTGACGCTGCTGCCATTCGGCCTCCTTTTCCTCCGGTGACCGGTGGTCGTTGTCGTCATAGTAGAGGAACCCGCGGAGAATTTTCTCTTCATTGCCCGGACGGGTGATGAACTCGCCGATTTGGCCGGTGAGATAGACCACCGCGCCGACCACAATGACCACGGCACCACTGGCTTGAGAGACACCTAACCATGGCGTGAACTCCACCGCAGCGCCAGTCAAATAGATATCGGCGCCCATATACTGCACCGCGCCCCAAACGAATGCTTGACGGTCGGCTTTCTTGGCGGCATCCTCGAGGCTCAGGTAAGCCGAGCCGAACTGGAATGCGGCGCCCCCCAGCGTAAGACCCTTGCCCACCTTTTCGGCGAACTTCTTTACAACCTCCTCGCCGTATTTCTCCGCCAGCTTCTCGACCAATTTGTCCTTGCTTAACCCTAGCCCACCCCTGGCGATATCGGTGGAGGCCTTCAACAAGTCGGCCCAATCCTTGGTGTTCCGGCCCTCCTTGGTGAAGAAGTACACCACTTGAATGGCACCGCCCAGCATGGACAACGTGTCCCCGAGCTTACCGGGGCTTACCTTGAAATACTTCTGGAAGATCGCCTTGTGCGCATCCTCCAGTTCCTTGGCGTGAGCCTCAAACTCCTTACTCCGCCTGACGACCTCCGCCACGTGTTGTGACCAAGCCTCGGCTAAGCTCTTGAACAGACCCTTTCCCACCATGCCACCGCGCTTGAAGATATTGGGGCCGAGCCACCCGATCCCCGAGACATCGCTGGCTGTGAAATTGGCCCTCTGGGCCATAATCAACGCGAAGTTGGGCAAGAACTTGGTGACGACATTCACCACGCGCTGGACCGTGCTGCCGGCGATCTTAAGGTCCTTCAGCTTGAAATTCACCTTGCCGAACTGGTCGGCCATTTTGACCTTGGCGAAAGGATCGTCGACCTGTTCGATCTCACCGCATGTCGGGCACTTGCATTTGCCCCGGCTTTGGCCCCAGTTAGCTGCAAAGCCCATGAGCAAGGGCTGCGCGAAGTTGTCGAACACCTCCTTGTGCTTCATGGTGCCGGCAAACATCCCTATGGCATCCAGGAAGAAGTGACAGCTCCACAATCCGTGATATCCCTTGGTGTCGTCCCAACCTTGGACTACGTAATCGCAGAGAAACAGTTTCCGGCGTACTTCGCTGTCCGAGAGCTTGTCATATAGCGGCTCGAGCGCGGTTTCGTAGGCCGTTGTCAGCTTCTTGAACTCCCTGTCGAAGTTCTCGCATGCGACGTCCCAGGTAGCGCGCCCGTCGGCTAACCGGGTGAGATAATTGCGATGGTCGTCCATCGCCAGCCAGCCGTTGATGGCCTCGCGGGACGTCCACATGACACCGTGTTCCGGAGTCTCCTCCATGAAGTGCTTCAGAGCGTCGCGCGCCCCTTCGGCCTTTACCAGCAGGGCGTCACACTCTCGCGCGATGCCGATGATTTCGTCGACCGGCAGTATGTCATTGTCCCTGGGAACCTGGATATCGGCCACTGCGGCGCTCGCCCCTGCGTTGTAGAAGAACAGCTCTTTGACGCGGTGCTCGCTGTTTTTGCCGTTCGTCCCCTGCAGGCTGGCGCGTTTTTTCTTCAACCGGCCGAGATCGGTGTCATAAATCAGAACGCAGGACGTCGCGTCCTGCGCCTGCGTCGAATAGGAGAAGGGAAAGAACTCGACCCGCTCCTGGGGTTTGCCGTCGCCGTCGCATAAATGAGGGAAGCCTTTCTCGTCGGTCCAAAGCAGGCCCAGGGTGTCGAAGTCGATGGTTTCGGCGAGATCGGTATCGATGTAGGCGTAGTACTCGGCCAGCGGCCACTGCTGTGCGACCATCAGCCGCGAAGCCCGGACAAAGTAGACGTGGGACTTGACGGCTGTGATTGCACTTCCTTTGTGCGCGCCCTCCCGAAACTGGTCGTGCTTCATGTCCGGGACCCACGTAACCTCGAAATCAAGATCGGCAGGAGGGTCTTTCTCGAGCTCGCCCCCATGCTGTACATAGAGGCGGACCCATTGGTTCTTTAGGCTCACCTGCGACGAATCGATTGGCTGCCGCTGCCCGTCCACCACCATCTCGGGATGAAGGTCATAGAAATCGTCGTCGGCGGCCGCGACCGCGTCGGCATTCAGGGGTTGCTTGAGGCGGGCCATCTTCTCTCCTGGGCTTTCTTCTACGCAATCTGATCCAGACCAGCCGGATCTTCCGGAATCGCTTTCCATCGGTACCGGCGCGAGTCGCCGGCCAGGTAGCACTCGTATTCCTTGTCGCGGTCTTTCACATAGAAGTCGAATATCAAGTGATCGCCATCCTGGGTGCCATCCTTCAACTCGAAGGAATACTTGTAGGAACCGTCCTTGGCTTCGAGCACCAATGGACCCTGGATGGCCGGCGGATCATCGCCGGCTCCCAGCAGGATCACGGCTCGGTAGAGATACCGCTTACTGAGCAGGTTCTGAATTTCCTTACCCGGAGCCACTGGATGCGTCATTGCAGCCTCTTCCTACCCTCCATAGACCTTGAGCAGCTTTGCCATAGTGGCGCTATCCAAGTCGCCGGTGGTTGGCAGGTGCTCGTCCGCCTGAAAAAAGCGGATGGCCTGGTTCGTCTTGGGCCCCATCACCCCATCGATCGGGCCGACGGGGTATCCGAGATTCAGCAGGCGCCCTTGAGCTCCCGAGACTCCTTGATCCGGCGTCTCGGACACCGGATTCAAGTCCCCGATCGATAGATCGAAGACGTGATCACCGATCTTCAGGCGCCCCGTCGAAGCGCTGACTTCGATTTGCTCTTCGAGAAGGCCGTCCCCGTCCGTCTGGCCCTGGTATTGGCGAGCACCGACCTTCAGCTCATAGGGCGTGTTAGCCAGGGGCTTTGTGTAGTGATCCTCTACGACGATCCGAAGCCACTGCTTGGGCGCGTGGTAAACGAACTTATGGCGCTGATCAGCGGCGCCTCCGTGAATCCGCGAGTCCCGATCCGGCACGAAGATTTCGTCCCCCGGAAAGATCAGGTTCGGGTTCGGTCGCTTCTGCCGCAATGCCGCATTATCTGGATGATCGTAGATCCTGTGCCAGTCGGCCAAGGAATAGTCCTCCGCGATTGATGCGATCGTCTCACCCTGTGTCGCGACGTGCAGTGGCACCTTTACCTCCATCGCCCGTCTTCTGCGGCGATCTTCAACCGGCTTGCCAACCTGGCTCGACGGGAAGTAATTATACCATGGGCATCGCACAGGGCATGAAAACGAAACGTACTCGAACGCGGAAACATTCCCGAACAACCGTGCGGCAGCGGCCGTCGCCGAACCGAAAAGCGGCCAGGGCGACCTTGCCGCCGGCTCGGCCCGTGATAAGCTGTGAGTGCTGTGTCGCCATTCCCGCCACCCTCCGTACCTCCCGCCACCGCCGAGTACACGAATTCGGTGCAGCCGCCGAAACCTGGCGCGCCGCCGGTACAGTCGGCATATCGTTTCCACCGCTCGAGCGACGGAAAGACGCGCGTCGATTCCGGCACCACGTCGATGATCTCGAACCCCGCGGCCGGGCACACCATCCTGCTGGACCACGTGAAGAAGACGGCGCTGGTGACGCCGACGCCTCCGCCCGCGCCCCAGGCGCCCGCACCGCAGATGCCGCAGGCCAGCCCTCCGGCGCTCCCGGGCGCGGCGCCTCAGCCGCCTGGCGTCCACGTGCAGGACTTGGGCAAGAGCGTCTTCCAGGGCCATGAAGTGGAGGGCAAGCGCTACGTAATTCCGCCGCCGGCCCCGCCCCAGACGCCCGGCATGCCGAAAGGCCCGCAACTGCCGGGAATGCCGAAGGCCCCGAAGATGGCGGGGATGCCAAAAGCGCCGCAACTGCCGGGAATGCCGAAAGCACCTCAGATGCCGGGGATGCCGAAGGCCCCGCAGATGCCGGGCTCGCCGCCTTTGCCGAAAGCGCCGGCCGCCCCGGGAGCGCCCTCAGCGCCGCAGACCCCCGCGGCGCCTCAAACGCCGAAAGCGCCGACCATGGTGGAAACCTGGACCAGCACGAAGATGCACCTGCCCATGCTGACCAAAATGCACGGCCCATCCGGACAGATGACGCAGGTGTGTCACAGCGCCGTTCCCGGTGAGCCGCACCCGGCGGCCTTTCAGATTCCGCCGGGATACAAAGTGATTATGCCGAAGGCACCGGCTCTTCCGAAGGCACCGGCCCTCCCGAAGGCACCGGCCTTGCCCAAGGCGCCGGCCTTCCCCAAGCCGCCGGCCATGCCCAAGTTCTGACGGAATCGTGTCGCACCCGCGCTACGGCACCATCACGGTGAATTCGCCGGGCGTAACGAATGCGATCACCCCGCCCCACGTGCACATCAACTGGGAAACGTTGTCCAGCGTCGGCATGTTGCCCAGCAGCACAGTCGCCGCGCCCGGAGTCCACGGCGCGGTCGTTACTGGAATGCAGGGCACCGGGGTGAGCACGCCCAGCGCCGCCGAAGTAGCGGCGGCCACGGCGGGGTTCGACGGCGTAATACACATTCCGAACGGCATTATGTTCACCATGGGAACGTTGTCCATGATGTTGGCGTCGGGCACCTGTGAAGTCGTCACCCGGTTGACCGGCAGCACCACCAGCGAACTTGGCGCTACCCCAAAACTGCACATCATGCTGGCTCCCATGCAGACTTGCATCGGCATCCGAATACCTCCTCTTCGCGCGCTCTACATTCTATCGAATTATTGCGCCCTGGGGAGGTTTCCCGCACCGACTCCCGCACCGGCAGGTCTTGCTGGCGCCGGCTGGCGCGCAGCCCATCGCGGCCTCACTCCACCGACGCTCCATCCCACTCGTGCCCCGGGTCCGGGTAGAACGTCACACCCGAGCCGCAAGCCACCAACCATCCGCCCGGAACCTTGGCCCGCGCCATCACGTAGCCGCCCGCATCCAGCCGCTCAAACTGCAGCCGGGCCTCCTGGGCGGCTGGTGCGGGCTGTTCTGGTTCCACCGGTGCTGGAGCCACTGCCGGCGCGACCACCGGCGCCTTGGCGACCTCATCGGCCTGTGTAGCGTCCAGGAATACTTCGCGACGCACCGAATACGGCTCGCCCAGGAAGAGAAACTTCTCACGCTCGTGATCGCTGCTTATCGATTCCACCAGTGCTCCGAAAGGTATGTTCACTTCCGGCCCGGTAAGCGGCGCCAGAGTCCGCGGGTGGAGCTTGGTGGCTTCGATTCTCTTGCTCAACGATATTTTGGCCAACTTACCTCCTTAGCACATCCTCTCGCAAATACTCTAACCCATCCTTGCGCCGGCCGTAAGGGCCGGGCATGACCGGCCCGGCCTGTTCGCGGATCTTACAAGAGAGAATGGCCCGTGCCCGCCCACGGGATCGAACCTGCGCAACGGCCTACTTCGCATCTTTCACGCAGCGGAATCCCACACTCAAGCTCTTCCAACGCTCGGGAACAGCGGTCGCATCCCAGATCGCAGCGTCAACCAGTTGCTCCCAGGCGGACTCGCCCCGGATCATGAACCAGGCCTCGCCGGGCCGCAAAGGCGGCTTCAGGGACTTGAACGGGCCCAGGTCGGCGGGCGCCGTGCGCGGCGTGTCTACTAACTCCCAGGCGTTGCCGACCATCTGCAGAGCGCCGTACGGGCTGGCGCCCGATGGAAAGCTGTCGACCGGCTGCAGTTTGCTGGTGCCCGTGTTGGCCCGCGCGTTCCCCGTTTCGTTGCCCCACGGATAGATGCGGCCGTCGGTGCCCCGCGCGGCCTTTTCCCATTCGAGAGCGGTCGGCAGGCGCTTGCCCGCCCACCTGGCGAATTCCCGCGCGTCGCCGATGGTCACCAGCACCACCGGATAGCTCGGCTGCTTGTCGGGAAAGTCCTCGGGAAGCGGCCGTTTCGTCGCCTGGCAGAACCGGCCATACGCGGCGTTGCTCACTTCCGTCTTGTCTATGTAAAAGGCGGGAAGAGAGGACACCTCTTTCTTCTCCCCAAACCGGAACTCCCCGGCCGGCACCAACACCATCTCGCCGGTGGGAGTGGAGATGGTCTTGGCCAGTTCCACCGCTTTGGGTGCAGCCACGGGCTTGAGGGCGAAATATCCGCCGACCATCCCTATGACCAGCATGGCGGCCAAACCGGCCAGCAGCGCAGACCGCGGGATTCCCGTCGGCGCGGCGGATGCCGGTCCGCCTGCGGTTGCTTGCGTCGTTCCGGAAAGCTCGGCGATCATGCGCTCCAGGTCGGCGACGATCGGAGCGAAGCCCTGCGGCCGTTCCGCGGCGGCCTTGGCGTTGCAGGCCGCCACCAGTTGAATCACCGGTTCGGGCACGCCCGCGCTCTGCAATGGCCCCACGTCCAGAGGGACATTCAGAATGCTGTAGAAGATCCGGTCCACCGAATCCGCCACGAAGACTTTCTGCCCCGTCAGCAGTTCAAACAGCAGAACCCCGAATGCGTAGACATCCACCTGACCGGTGAGTTGCTCCCCCCGCACCTGTTCGGGCGCCATGTAGTAGGGCGTCCCGAGCACGTAACCCGGCTGCGTGCGGGAGAGATCTTCGCTCTTGGCGATTCCGAAATCCATCAGCTTGACCACGCCGGCGGCGTTGATGTGAACATTCTCCGGCTTGATGTCGCGGTGGATGATTCGGTTCTTGTGAATGAAATCGAGAGCGCGGGCGATTTGCAGCGCAATTTGAAGTTTGCTGCGCAGGTCGCCCGTATGGCCGTTCTTGATGGCGTGCCGCAGATCCTCGCCCTGCAGGAACTCCATCACCATGAACAGGCCCTTCTCGGGGTCGATACCGAAATCGTAAATGCTGATGACGTTATCGTGGGTCACCTTGGCGGCGGTGCGTGCTTCCGCCAGGAACCGGTCGCGGGCGTCGGGGTCCTGCGCCGCCGGCTCGACCAGAATCTTCACCGCCACCGTGCGGCCGATGACCGTGTCGAAGGCCTTGTAGACGTGCGACATCCCGCCACCGAGGAATTCCTGCAGTTCGTATTTACCAAGACGGGCGGGCAGTTGCATCAAAGTGAAAGAGATCTTTCAACAGCTCCGATCACTCGGGGCTTCCACGCGCATGCGATTTTCGATACTATACCATAACAGCTTTCGGCTGCGAATGAGGCAGGATAGAGACGGAGGAACCCATCATGGCGACAAAACGCCTGCGAACATTACTGAGCCTGGTGACCGTTCTCGGCGTAACTGCGTGCGCGGCGCAACAGGCGCCGCCGGCTGAGGGCGCGCGGGAGCTCTTTTTCGCCGGCGCCGCGCCGAAGGATGAATTGCCTCCGGTCCGTAAAGCCACGGCGCCGGCCAAGGCCGCTCCGGCAACCGCACCTCCCGCCGCGACTGGGCGCGCCGCGTCCGGTTCGGCCGCCGATCCAGCGGCGGCGTTGCGTGCGCTGCACCTGGGGCTGCGGTATAACCTGCTGCTGGTGAGCGTGCGCGGCGACCGCGGCCAGGCGGTAGACCCGGACCGCAACTTCCGCAAAGGCGATTGCGTGGCCGTCGAACTCGAGGCGAACCGGTCCGGGTATCTGTATGTGCTCTCGAAACAGTCCAGCGGAGACTGGGTCCCGCTTTTCCCCACGCCGGAACTGTCGGATCAGAGCAATCGGATCGACCCGGGCCAGCTCGTCCGGACACCCAAGCACGGGTGCTTTGAAATCGACGACCCGCCCGGGAAAGAGACTTTGTTCGTGGTGCTGTCGAGGGACCCCCGCGACATTTACGAATTGTCCGAAAGCATGAAGGGCCCAGGGGATCGGCCGCAGCCATCGTCGGGCCCGACCCAGATTGCCGCCGCCGGACGAATCAACTCCGCCGTAAACCGGGTGGCCGAGGAATATGGCACGCGCGACCTGCCGTTCACGGAGGTTACCAGGCCGGCGGCCAAGCCGGTCCGGAAGACAACCGCCAAACCGGCGGACAAGCCGGAACTGGAGCACGCCGTGTACGTGGTGAACGGTTCCAAACCCGCATCCACCCTGGTGACCAAAATAGAGATCCTCCACAATTAACGTGGCGCACGCTATTTATGGGTGCTCTTGCGGACGGCCTTCGGCGGCGGAGGTGGCGGCGGCGCAGGCCAGCCCGAGATCTTCGACGCGTCGGAAACGACGGTTAATCCGAACGGGCTCTTGACGAAGGAATCCACTGTTCCCTCGAATTCCAGAACGGTTCCGGCATCGGCATCGTTCGGGAACTCGGTTGCCAGTTTAAGCACGATCTCCGCCTGGGCCGGGGCGATGACGCCAATCGTCAGCTCGTTCGGCTTGCCGGGCGGGTCGGACTTGATGAGGGTGCCCTTCAACTTGGGAAGCGGGCTGTTGTGCAGGGTTTCCGCGAAGTACTTGTCTCCATCGGGCGCTTCCAGCTTCTGCCGCAAGCGAACCCACGCCGCCAGTTGCGGGTTGGTGCGGCTGAGTTCTTCGTCCTGCTTGCGCAAGGCAACCGCCGCCACCGATTCAATGTCGAACCCCGCCGGCGGAAACGGCGCTGCGGCAGCCGCGCTGCGCAGTTGATCCAGACCGCCGTTGTCGCCGTGGTAAGAAGTGTACAGGCGTTCCAGAACCGCGTCGTACTGACGCCGCATCCCGTCGGGCAGTGCCCCCGAATTCTGGTAAGCCGAGGCGCGCGCAAGCTGCCACAGCGCGGGCACCCGCTTGTCCGGTTGCTGCTCAGTCGCCAGTACGGTGCCCAACCAGGCCGCAATCTCGGCGGCGGTCGGATCCAGTTGCAGGCACTTCTGAAATTCCTCCTCGGCCTGCGGGTATTCGCTCCGCTGCCAGTGAATCCAGCCGAGCGTGCGGTGCGCCATCGGTTCGACACCGCCAGCCGGCTTCGGATCGGCCAGCAACCGGCTGCCGGCCTTCTCGCCCATGCCCAATTGCTCGGCTGACGGCGCCTTCTCCTCCGGCAGCAGCAGGGTGAACCAATACGCCCCAACCAGGCTGTCTGGCCGGGCCGCCAGCATCTCGCCAGCCACGCTCAGCGTGTGCGGGCCGTCTCCCAGCGCTTGATAGGCCGCCAAGTACAATTCCAGGCGGACCTGTTGGAATTCGCTGGTGGGATATTGGCTCTTCCACTGGTCGAGCAGCCCCAGCTTCTTTTGCGGCGAGGGCTCGGCCCGGATGTTCAGGACCAGGTCGTATTCCTTGCGGTCGGTCCAGTTTGCCGCGGTGGCGCAAGCCGCCAACAGCAGCGTGAGGGCGAGGGTTCTCATGGCCGCTTTACCTTGATTGTTTGCGTCGAGAGTGGCTTCACTTCCAGATCCTGCCGGCTGACCACTTTCCCTTCGTCCACGGTGCGGACTTCGTATTTTCCGGCGGGGAGTTTGAGCTTGTTGGGAAGCACCACCTGCCTGCCGGCGAACAACACCGGGGTTTGGGCGGCGGGTCCATCGAACTGCACGTAGCCGAACTCCGCAGGGGCGTCGGAGCGGAGCCGCAGGTTCCTGGTGTCTTCGGTGGGAACCACCTCCAGGTGAAAGATGGCGTTGTTCACGGCTGCCACTTGCGCTGCCACTTGCGCGTCGTCTGCGTGGTCCGCCGGCGCCACCTCGGCAGGAGCCTGCACCGCGGTCTCCGCGACGGCCGGTGGCGGCGTCGCAATCGAGACGATCAGCGTCGGCATGGGAACCTCCATCTTCAGTTCCTTCGTCCAGCGCGTGATGTCAATCGGCGTGGCTTCGAAGTGTCGCTTCCCGGCAGCCCAATCGGGAACTCCGAAGTGCGTGCCGCTGAAGACCTCCTCGATGGGAGGTGGCTGCGGCGCGCCTGACTGAACCTCCTTGGCGGCCTCGGGAGATACCGCCGCCAGCTGTTTCAGCATCTGGTCGGCGGTTTGGACGGCCTCGGAGGTGCCGCGGACGCGGATGGCTCTCAGCAGTACAACGGCCTCCGGCAAGTGGTCCTGGAGCAGGTAGCTGTCGGCGCCCTGCAAAGCCGCGTCCACCGCGAACGGGTCCGACTTCAGGGCCTGTTCGTAAAAGTTGGCCGCGGCTGCGTAGTCGCCGGCTTCAAGGCGAGCCTGGGCGGATTTGCGGGCGGTCAGGTATGGCAGTTTCCATTTGGCCAGCGTTTCGAGAGCTCCGCCGGGTTTCCTCTGCACAACCTGGCTCACCAGTTCAATCGCATCGGCCCACTCTCCGTGCTGCTCCCGGATCCGGGCGTCCTCCATCCATTTCTCGGCCATGGTGGAGTCGCTGTCGGGTTCGCCCGTCGCGGGCACTTGGAAGTAGAACCTGCTGGTGAGGCTAGACGTGGTCCAGGGCGTTTGCCGGCCTTCGGTTGCCTCGGAGACCCGCTTCTTGACGCGCGTAAACACCTCGTTCATTTCCACCGTGAGCGCCGATTGCGAGATGTAGTCCGCCAGCGCCTCGGTGAACCAACTGTTGCGCCCGTTCGGATTGTCCGCGGCGGTCTGGCCCGGACCTGTCGAGAAAGCGATGAACGATTCTTTCGGAGCGTCCTGAGGATCTGCCAGGCCGGCCTCGAGCGAGTACTTCGCAGCCACCGGATTGCTCCGGCAGGCGTCCAGAATTACGATGTTCCGCTTGGCCCGTTTGCGCTTCAGCTCATCGAAGATCCGGGCTACCGACATGCAGGCGAATTTGGCCGCCGATATGGTCGCAACCGAGGGGAAGTCCACCGGCACCAGAAAGTTCTCGTTTTCGATCTGGACCCCGTGGCCGGCGAAAAAGAACAGGGCCGTTTCATCGGGGCCGAGCTTGTCCAGGAATTCGCCGATGGCGCGGTCCATGTCCGCTTTCCTGGCGTTCTCCAGGGTGACGGTCTGGAAGCCTGCGCTCTTGAGCGCCTTGTCCATGGCGCGCGCATCGTTCACGGCGTTCTTCAGCGGGCTGATGGGATAGGCGTCGTTGCCGATGATCAACGCCACCCGGTTGCCGGTTTCCTGCGCGTGGAGCGCCGGAGCGAGGCCGGCGAGAAACAGCAGAGTGCATTTCAGCCAAACGGACTTGCACCGCCCGGTCAATCGAACGATTCGCATCATTTCACCAGTGTCGATGGTGAGTTCCCGAGGAACGTCACCTTGCGGTTGCGGTTATCCAAAGTCGGATCGGTGGCCGCCTCTGCCGATACCAGCCGATCGCCCGAGTAATCGTACTTGATGTGCGAGGGCTTGCCCTGACCCTGAATTTCTTCCGCTACCAGGCGCCCATCCTCATATTGCATCGTGCGCTCGTAGTTCTTGGTCTTTCCCAGATAGCCGCGGATGGCGGTCAGTTGCATCCCGTTCCATTCGAACTCGAGCGCCTGCTCGGCGGGGGGACCTGTGGGACCGCTCAGTTCCTGCGCGCGGCTGACTCGTCCGCTATCGTCGTAGACGATCCGGAAGTAGTGGAGCTTCTCCCATACGAACGGGTTGAAGAACGGGTTGCCGGCGATAGCCAGCGCCAGGCTCTTTCCGGTGATGCGCTGGACCGCCGTCGGATCCACGAACGGGCTGTTGAGCAGCAGTACGGAAGAGTGTTTGTAGGCTTCGTCGGGGTCGGCCGGTACGGGCGAGCGGGCTTCGTCGCCGTCGGAGGCCCACACCACTTGCGGCACATGGTCTTCGTAGCCGAACGAGATAGTCTTCTCGCCCGTTGCGTGAGCGGCATTTTCAAAGTTGGGTCTGATGGACTTCAGCCGTTCGCCGTCCCATTCGAACGCCACGTGAAACTTGTTGGACCCGTCGATATGGTCTATCCGCGGCTGGAAGGCGAGGCTGACGGGGGAATAGAACACTCCCTTGGGCAGTTTCTCTCCGGAGAGCCAGTTTGGGTCGCCACCCGCGATAACCGGGGACGTCACGATGGAGGGCAGCAGCCGGCTGACCAGTGCCCGCTTCTCGAGGTTGGCATCCAGGGTGTCGGAGGCCTCCAGGTAGTGCATGAGCAGGTCATGGCCCTGCTTAGGTGCCCGCCGGATCAGCGCCGCCATGCCTGCATAATACAGCAGATCGGCATCCTCGGCATCCATCCGCAAACCTTCGGCCGCCAACTGGGAGACCTGGCTGAAACTTCCCTCGGACCAGGCCGCCTGTAGCCTGGTTTTCAAGTTCTTCAGCGACGTACTCAGGTTGAACAGGAGTTGATTGCGCAGCGCCTCGGCCGATGCGCGCTCCTCGTCGACCGCATGCAGATCGTACGTATCGAGCGCCGCCAGGGCTTCGGCGATGCGATCCTCCGCCGCCAGGATATCCGCCTCGGCGTACCATACCTTCAAGGTCGCGCTGCTGACGCTGCCCGCCGGCTGGGCGGTTCGCAGCGCGGTTTCGGCGTCCTGCACGCTCTTCAGGGCATCGTCCAGCTTCTTCGCCCGCTTATTCTGGTCGGCGAAGTAGAGCGCGCGTTCCACGGTGCTCTGCGGACCGGCGCTGAGCTTGGTCCGTTTCGACTGCAGCTCCATGGCGTTCCTGCGCGAATACTCCGTCCAGGCCTGCATGGCCCGATCGCGCAGCCCGGAGTCGGATGGTTTGCGGAGACAGGCCAATTGGAACTCGCGGTATGCCTCGCCATAATCACCCTCGCTCTGGCGCGCCGTGGCGAGCTTCAGGTGTAGTTGGAGGCTGCCTTGCAGGGCCTGCCTGTGCGCATTCGCTATCTCTGGAAAGGCCTGCTGGTAACGCTCCAGGTCGCGGTCCCCCAAAAGGAACACGTCCCACTGGGCAGCCGCGGCGAAGGCCTTCTGCACCGCGATCTTGCGGTCGAGCCATGCCTTGCGGTTGGTCAGTTGCTGCCGCAACTCGTCCTGCTTCGGCGAATTGGGGTACACCGCCTGCGAGAGCGTGACGAATTCGAGGCCCTGGTTCAGAAGCTCGACACCGCCCACGCCGTTTTCGAAGGCCTCATATCGGCTGCGCATCGCGTCCGCTACGTACCTGTCGAGCGCAACCATCGCCGGGTCGGCGGCGTAAGCCTTGGCCGCGGCCGACATCAATTCCACCTGGGTGGAAAAACTCTTGCCCTTTCCGCCGATCAACTGCAACGCGCCGGCGTCCTTGCACAGCGCGGCCAGATCCCCCGCGCCGGCCGGCAGGAAGGCCACGAAACTGGCCAGGGGAACCTCGGTTCCGGCCTTGTCGGAAGCGGATTGTTTGTACACGATCCTGGCCGTCTTCCAGACGCCCGCCGGGTCGTCCGGCGCATTCTTAGGCAGGCCTTCGGGCAGCAGGTAGGCGGCGTTGCCAGGTTCGTACTGCACCAGGACACCGGCGTCGCTGTCTTTCAGCAGCGTCCCCGCCAGGCGAACCGCCGGCAGTTTGGAGGCTGCGCCGCCGGCCACGGGCTGGCTGCCCAGGTTGATCGCTTTGTCTTTTCCGTTGACGGTTACGGCTACCGCGTCAGTGAACTGGACACCTTGTTCCGACCGGTAAACCAAGATGCCGGCGTGTGCGGATACGCACACAAGCAGGCACGCCAGCGCGCGATGTAAAAGGAGCGTCTGAGTCGTATGTCCCTCCCGAACCTCTTATCCGAGAGCTCGCGCTCGCAGCAAGCTGCAAGCGTTCAATGGCAAGCATATCGAGTTTACCTGTACCGGGCGCGGTTGGCAAGCTGACTGGGGCCCCTCGAAAAGCCCAGGTTCGGCGAACACCCCGGATGAAGTCTGGCCTGAGGCTTTCCGCGCTGTGGCTGCTATTATATGATGTCCTTGGCGGCGGAGACTTCAAGCTTGGTCGGATCGGGCTTCCGGGCTCGGTTCGCCTCTCCGGGGTTACCCCGGGGGAGGGTATTGAATCGCCACTTCGTCGCGTGAGCCTTACTGCGATGACAGGCAGCTTAGCTCACGCAAAGTCAGACTCGTTGGTGTCCTTCGCCGCCACTTTTTATGCCAGCCTCGGCCGTGATTGGCGTCCTCGCCCGGAGCTTTCTGGCTGGTGAGCCGACGGCCGATGGCGTCCATGCGCGCGCCGTGCGAACCCTCGGCCGATCCTGGCGCTGGCTTCGGCCGCTGACCCGCCGCTACGTCGAGGCTTTCGCCGGCCGCGCGCGCCCCCGCCATCGCGATGTGGTTCGATTCCTTCTCGAGGATAAGGGCTTCGAACGCGCCCGGGCGGAATATCGCGACGAACTGTCAATCGCCGAGTGGCTCGCCGAACCGCAGCCCATGCAGCCCGTGGCTGCGGCCCGGACTTGGCGCCTTCCCGTCATCGAATCGGTGGGCGATCTCGCCGATTGGTTGTCCCTGAGTGTCGGCGAACTGGAGTGGTTTGCCGATCTGAAAGGGCTCGGCTACAAGCTTCGCATTCCTAAGCTCCAGCACTACCGCTACCGCATCCTGCCCAAGCGATCCGGCGGCATCCGTTTGACTGAGAGCCCCAAACCGCGCCTGAAGGAACTGCAGCGCCGGATTCTCTCCGGAATTCTCGACCCGATTCCGGTCCACCCTGCGGTTCATGGATTTGTCAAACGGCGATCGATCATGACCTTTGCCGCGCCCCACGCCGGCCAACACGTGCTGTTGCGCCTCGACTTGCAGGATTTCTTTCCGGCATTTCCCGCTGCGCGTGTCGAAGCCCTCTTTCGAACCCTCGGCTATCCCGAGCAGGTCGCCGGCCTGCTGGGCGGCATCTGCACCAACGCCGTTCCCCGTAATGTCTGGAACAGCCGTCCGCCGGAGATGGACATGATGCAATGGTGCGAAGCGCGGGCCTTGTACGCGCGCCCCCACCTGCCGCAGGGTGCACCAACCTCACCGGCGCTCGCCAACCTGATGGGGTACCGCCTGGATTGCCGGCTAACCGGTTTGGCCAAATCCGCCGGCGCGGTGTACACGCGCTACGCCGACGACCTGGCGTTCTCCGGCGGCCAAGGATTCAGCCGCGCCGTCCAACGATTCTCGGCGCACGCAGCGGCCATTGCGCTCGAAGAAGGCTTCATCGTCAATCACCGCAAGACCCGCATCATGCGCCAGGGCGTCCGCCAGCATCTTGCCGGAACTGTTGTGAACCAAAAGGTCAGCCTCTGCCGGCGCGACCTCGAACTACTGGAAGCCATCCTGACTAACTGCATCCGCTTCGGCCCCCAATCGCAGAACCGGGCTGCGCTCCCCAACTTCCGGGCGCACCTGGAAGGGCGCATCGGCTTCGTTGAAATGGTAAGCCGCGTGAAAGCCCGGCCGCTCAGAGCGCTGTTTGAAGCCATTGAGTGGAATCGATGAAGCGGCTACACGCGCGAGTTATCCGTCGCTCCGTGAAGATTCACGTGATTGCGGATTGCCGGGACGGAGCGGTGCTGGCCTCCGGCACCGCCACTCCCAGCGCGTGGCAGTCGGCTTCCACCATCTCCCGCACCAGTTGCTCGAAGGTTATCTTGGGCTGCCAGCCCAGCGTGGCCCGCGCTTTTGAGGCGTCGCCCAACAGGAAATTCACCTCCGCCGGGCGGTACAGCTCCGCCGATGTGCGCACATACGCGTTCCAGTCCAGCCCCACGTGGTCAAACGCCAGTTCCACAAACTCCCGAACCGAGTGGCTCTCGCCGGTCGCGATCACATAGTCGTCCGGCTCGGACTGCTGGAGCATGAGCCACATGGCCTCCACGTATTCGCGGGCGTGCCCCCAGTCGCGCTTGGCGTCCAGGTTGCCGAGCCGCAATTCGGTCGACTCCCCGGCCAGGATGCGGGCGATCCCCGAGGTAATCTTCCGCGTGACGAACTCATAACCGCGGCGCGGCGACTCGTGATTGAAGAGGATGCCGCTGCTCGCGTGAATTCCATAAGCTTCGCGGTAGTTCCGCGTGAGATCGAAGCCGTAGACCTTACTGATTCCGTAACTCGACCGCGGGTGAAAGCGAGTCTTCTCGTTCTGCGGAACTTCCTCCGCCATGCCGAACATCTCGCTCGTGCCGGCGAAATAAAACCGGCAGTGCGGCGAGACTTGTTTCAACGCAGCCAGAAGATAATGTGTCCCGTTGATGTTGGCATTGAAGGTCGAGAACTCATCGTCAAAAGAATAGCTGACGAAACTCTGTGCGCCAAGGTGATAGCACTCGTCGGGCTGCACTCGCGCGAGCACGTGGTGCAGACTCGCGTAGCTCTCGAGCGAGGCCGAGTGCAATTGCACCTCATTCAGGTGTGGCAGAAGCCGCGACATTCGGTGCTCGGGGTCCTCTAATGCCACCCGCCGCACTACCCCGTGGACCTCGTAACCCTTGGCCAGCAGCAGTTCCAGCAAATAGGAGCCGTCCTGCCCCGTGATGCCGGTGATCAGAGCCTTCCTCTGCGACATGATTCTCCAGTTGTATCAGGCGCTATATAGGTTGTCAACCTTCGAGCTTTGCATTGCTGCGGCGATGTGAGAAGTTCCAATTTGTGCAAAGTAGAAGGTTCCGCATCTCCGGCACGGTGGACGATTGAGCACGTGGCGCTCCATCGTTTCGAAGCCGGCCATGAGCGCGGGTCGGCCGGTGCTCATGCTGCATGCTGCCAGGATCTCCAGCCAATATAGCCACTTAGCTTTCGGACTTTCCCGGCGAGTTATCGTAAGTTACAGTCGTTCATTTCGGCGGGGAACACGGCGCCCGATTCTGGTATAGTTAATCTGATGTTCCGGGACCTGCCCCTCGTAAGTATCGTGACGCCCGCATACAACGCGGGCCGATTTCTTGCGGACGCGATTGAGAGCGTGTTGGAGCAGGACTACCCGAACATCGAATACACGATTGTCTCGAGCGACTCCAGCGACGAGACTCAGGATGTTCTCAATCGCTATCGAGGCCGGGTCAGGTCGATCCGGGTCTCGCGTCAGGGCCCGGCAGCCGCCATCCACGCTGGTTTGTCCCAGGCCCGTGGCAGTATACTAGCATGGCTGAGTGGTGACGACACCTATGAGCCGGGAGCCGTCCGCACGGCGGTTGAGAGTTTCCTGGCGCATCCCGAAACCGATGTCGTGTACGGCGGGGCTTGCTGGATCGACCAGTATGGCGCTCCGCTCCGGCCTTATCCCACCACTTCGTTCCATCCCTCGGCGCTGGAGCGGGATTGTTTCATTTGTCAACCCGCTTCGTTCTTTCGTGCGTCGGCCTATGCCGGGTGCGGCCTCGATCTTTCCCTCAGCGTGTCGTTCGACTATGACCTCTGGATCCGCATGGCCCTTCACGGTTGCCGATTTGAGTATGTACCCCGGCATCTGGCCAACTCTCGCATGCACCGCGATAACCTGACCCTATCGCACCGCGGCGAGGTGTTTGAGGTCTCGATGGCGTCGTTGGGCAAACACTACGGCTATGTTCCGTTGTCGTGGGTATTCGGATACCTGGCCTACCGGAAGGATGGCCGCGATCAGTTCTTCCAGCCTCTTCGTTATTCGCCGGTGACGTATGCGGCGAGTCTGCCCTACGGCCTTTCGCTGAACCGCCGCCACGCAGTTCGCTATTTCGTCGAGTGGGCATGGACGCCCGTCCGGGGAGTCGTGCGAGCCTGCATTCGAGGCCGCGCGCCGATACCGGTCTGGCCGAGCCGTGACGAAGCAGACTGTTCGCCGACCACTCCTTGCCGCAAAATGCCGGCGCGGGCTGAGCCTGAGCCTGCCTCGGAAGCCGATGAAGTGCGGGGCGGCGACTAAAATACTGCCGTTAACCTGCACGACAGTTTCCGGGGCAACCGATGACCACCCGACGAAAGCTTCTGCAACTGTGCGCCCTGGCGCCGCTGGCCGGCGCCCCCGCCACGGCCGGCAGCTCGCCTGTCACCGGCTGCGATGGGCCGATCTCGCTGGACGGAGCATGGATCTTCCGCATCGATCCGCAGAACTCCGGGGAGTCCCGGGGCTGGAACCGGACCGGGCAAGCGATGGAGGGCTGGCGGACCGTCGTCGTACCACACACCTGGCAGATTGAGCCCGACAACGCCGAGTACCGAGGAGTGGCCTGGTATCGCCGGAACTTCGAGGCGCCCCCGGCCTGGGCCGGCCGCGCCGTTCGCGTCGAATTCGAAGCCGTCTTCCACACGGCTACGGTGTGGGTGAACGGCGTGGAAGCGGGGCGGCACGCCGGTAAGGGATACACCGCGTTTGTGTTCGACCTGGGACCGCACCTGCGCTACGGCGAGGCGAACACGCTGGTCGTGCGGGTGGACAACTCGTTCAACGAGTCCATGCTACCGAGCGGCCAAACCAAGGGCAAGACTCTGGAGCGGATCGAACGGGAATTGGTAGGCCCGGCCGCCGCGGGAGTTCTGAGATGAAGGTTATCCGCCGTTGATGCCGGGCCGGCGTGAGTTATTATGGTGGATCGAGTGCGACCACTTCCGGCCGGTTGCCGCTCCGGACTGCTCCACGCTGCGGCAACGCTGGTGGCGTCAGTCGTGATTGGGCCGGCGCTCTCCGCCACGCGTTAGAACCCCACCGCGCGGACTAGCCAACCGGCCAGCGCGGCGCCCGCCAGCGGGCCGAGAATCGGGACCGGCGCATAGCTCCAATGGGAATCGCCCTTGCCGTGAATCGGCAGCAGGGCGTGCGCCAGGCGCGGACCCAGGTCGCGCGCCGGGTTGATCGCATAACCGGTGGTGCCGCCGAGCGACAGCCCGATCGCCCACACCAGGCAGCCCACCAGGTACGGGCCAAGGCCCGGCGCGGTTCCGGTCGCGGACACGGCCTTCGAGCCCAGCGCCGCCGCCACCAGCACCAGCACGAAGGTGCCGATCGCCTCGCTGGCCAGGTTGGCCGCGCGGTTGGGGATGGCCGGCGACGTGGCGAACACGGCCAGCTTCGCCTCCGCGTCTTCGGTCGCCTTCCAATGCGGCCAGAAGTGCAGCCACACCATCGCCGCGCCGGTGAACGCGCCCAGCAACTGCGCGCTGGCATACGGCAGGAGCTTGGCGAAATCCCCGGTTCTGATTGCCACCGCCAGCGTGATGGCGGGGCTCAGATGCGCATCGCGCGAACCGCAGGCGATGGCGGTGAAGACGCCGGCGAAGACCCCCAGTCCCCATCCGGTGGCGACCACCATCCAGCCCGCGCCTTCGGCTTTCGACCGCTTCAGCAGCACGTTCGCGCACACGCCATTGCCCAACAGAATGAGGATGAATGTCCCCATGAACTCGCCGAACCACGGTGACGCCATCAGCCGTTCTCCTTGTCGTCCACCCAGTCGAAACTCCGCTCGACGGCCTTCTTCCAGTGGCGATAAAGCCGGCCGCGCCGCAGCTCATCCATGGCGGGCTGCCAGGTGCAATCCGCCACCCAGTTGGCGCGCAGATCGGCCAGATCCGCAAAGTAGCCCACCGCCAGCCCCGCCGCGTACGCCGCGCCCAGCGCGGTAGTCTCGCGCATGGCGGGCCGCACCACCGGGCGGTTCAGAATGTCGGCCTGGAATTGCATCAGCAGCTCGTTGGCCACCATGCCGCCATCGGCGCGGAGAGTGGCGAGGTGGATGCCCGAATCCCGCTCCATCGCGTCCAGCACCTCGCGCGTCTGGAAGGCCGTCGCTTCCAGCACCGCCCGCGCCAGATGGCCCTTGTTGGCATACCGCGTCAGACCGGCGATCACGCCGCGCGCCGAATCCTTCCAGTAGGGCGCATACAGCCCGGAAAACGCGGGCACGAAGTAGACGCCGCCGTTGTCTTCCACGGTGCGTGCCAGCGTTTCGATGCCATCGCTCGCGGCAATCAGGCCCAGGTTGTCGCGCAGCCATTGCACCAGCGCGCCAGTCACCGCGACGCTGCCTTCGAGAGCATAATGCGCCGGCTGGCCGCCCAATCGGTAAGCCACCGTGGTGAGCAGGCCGCAGGTGGATGCGACCGGGTGCCGGCCGGTATTCATCAACAAGAAACATCCGGTGCCATACGTGTTTTTGGCCTCGCCGGGCTCGAAGCAGGCTTGCCCCACCAGCGCCGCCTGCTGATCGCCCAGTATTCCGGCCAGCGGCACACCTTGCACCGCATCCCATGTCGCCGTCCCGTAAACTTCGCTGCTCGAGCGGATCTCAGGCAGCATGGCGCGCGGGATCGCGAACGCGCGCAGCATCTCGTCGTCCCAATCGAGCGAGTCCAGGTTCATCAACTGTGTGCGGCTGGCGTTGGAGACGTCGGTAATGTGGATACCGCCGCTCACGCCGCCCGTCAGTTCCCAAGCCAGATAGGTGTCGATGTTGCCGAACTTGAGCTCGCCCGCTTCGGCGCGCCGCCGCGCTCCGGCCACGTTGTCGAGAATCCAGCCGATCTTGGCGGCGCTGAAGTAAGTGGCCAGCGGCAAGCCGGTCCGCGCGCGGAAACGGTCTTGTCCGCCATCGTGCGCCAACTCCGCCACCATCTCCGCCACCCGCGTGTCCTGCCACACCAGCGCGTTGTACACGGGCTCGCCCGTCTTGCCATCCCACACCACGGTGGTTTCGCGCTGGTTGGTGATGCCGATGGCCGCCAGGTCGCCGGGCGCCAGGCCGCGGCGCTCCATGGCCTCCGCCACCACTTCCCGCGTCCGGCTGACGATTTCCGCCGGATCGTGTTCCACCCACCCCGGTTTGGGATAGATCTGCCGGTGTTCCTTTTGCGCCACCGCGACTGCCGCGCCCTTGCGGTCAAACACCATGAACCGCGTGCTGGACGTCCCCTGATCGATCGCTGCGATATATTTCGCCACCTGCGCGCGCCCCCCAAGTACTCTGTGCTAACACAAAAGTGCAGGCGGGTGCTGAACGCGCTGGATTCCCGCCTTGTCACCAGCCCGCGCGCGAACTAGACTCAATAACGGAGAGGCACCGCATGCAACGTCGCTGCGCTATTCCGTCCCTCTTACCGCTCCTTGCCGCCGCGGCATTCGGGCAGACGATCATCACGACGTCGCCTCCCGCCGTACCGAAGGGATCCCGCCAGGGACCTTCCCATGGTTCGGCCATATTCCAGCCGCCCCGGTTTGTGCCGCGTCCGATAGTCGGCGCGCCTTACTACGGTGAGGAGATCTCGGAGCACGTGCAAACGCTCGCCAATGGCGTTCATATCAACCGTACTCTTACGCTCCGGAAGACCTGGCGCGATTCGCAGGGCCGCACCAGGACGGAGAGCCCGTTGGGGAAGTTTGCCTCCTCCTGGCGGGATGTCCCGACGGTCATCCAGATTACCGATCCAGTGGCCGGGTACATCTACACCCTGGATAGCGAGAAGAAAGTGGCGCATCGCGTGGCGACGCCGCCTCCTCCGGGAGGACCCCGGTCCGTCAAGCCGGCGCGGACGGCCAACCGCGTCGCCGTTCGGACGGGCACAGCCGGTTCCGTCTCCGGCGAACACGCGGTCCAACCGACATCCGGTCCGCAGGGGTCGCAAGTCATTACCGAGGAGCTGGGAACCAGGACCATCGAAGGCATCCTGGTCGGTGGGCTCCGGACCTCAGACTCACGCTGCTCTCGACGACCGACGACCCGCGCTCCGGCGTGACCACCCTCAAGATCGCCGATCTCAACACACACGAGCCGGACTCCGCGCTGTTCGTGCCGCCCGCCGGCTACACCATCGTGGATGAGACGGCCTCCTTCACCATTACCTGGGGCGCCGAACCGCCCGGACCGCCGCCGCGATCGTCGATCATAGTTCCGAAGTAAACGTATAGTCGCCCGAGACAACCACGCAGATTACGCCATGTTCTGATGCGCGGCTGTTTAGAATGCCGGTCGCTTGATCGGGTCTCCGGCCGCTTTCCATCACCGACGCGGCGTTGGAGGCCGGGATTTCCAGCGTGGCAACAGACCCGGCGGGTATTCTCACATGCAGCGTGAAGCGGTGCGCCTGGTGTGTCCAGGCACTCCGAACCTCGCCGAAGACTGACTGGTAAGATGCCGATGCGCTCTCGATCGCACCCACAGGAATCGGCCGAATCTGGATGCGCTCCGCCTCCGGCCGATCGACATCGACACTGATGCCGGCCAGTCCGCGATAGAACCACTCCTCGGCGTGTCCCAGCATGAAGTGGTTCTGCGAGCTGTTCGGATTGGTATCCCAGGCTTCCGTCAGAGTGGTGGCGCCGCGCGCTAACTGGTAGCCATAACTCGGCGAATCGGTGCGCGACAGCATATCGAAGAGCACATCGGAGCGGCCTCCATCGGTCAGCGCGCGTACGACGTAATGGAACCCGATGTCACCCGCAGTGACATGGTTGTCATGACTGCGTATATTGTCAACCAGGCGCTGGAGGACTGCTCTCTCGTGTCCGCGCGGCACCATGCCGAGCGCCAATGGCATCGCATTCGCGGTCTGGCTTCCCCGATCGTATTCGCCGCTCTCCGGATGAAACAGTTTGGCATTGAATGCGTCTCTCACCTGTGCCGCTTCCGTCGCGTAGCTTTGAGCGTCCTGGGATCTGTTCAGTATTGCAGCAACCTTACTGAGCACCGTCAGGTCCTCATAGTAGATAGCCGTTGCCGTCAGTTCCTTTCCGGTAAGTTGCGAGTAGCCCGGCGGCCCTGGGCCGATGTCGTACCAGTCTCCCAAACCGTACGAGAGCATGTGGCCGGTTGCCTTTCCGCGAAGATATCCGGCATAGGCGCGCATGCTGCTGTACGCGCCTTCGAGCAGACTCTTGTCTCCATAGAACTGATATGCCGTCCATGGGCTCAGTATCGAGGCGCTGCCCCACTCGGGAGAATCGCGAAAAGCATTGCTCACTCCATGCTCATCGACGAATGCCACGTATTCGGGCGCAATGCTGGGGACCATTCCGTCGGCCAACTGCGAATCCCGAATGTCTTGGGCCATCTTTTGATACAGAGCGATCGCGTCGTAGTTATACAGAATAGATGGCCCGGCGAGATAGGTCTGCTCCAGCCAACCCAGCTTCTCGCGGTGAGGACAGTCGGTCAGCACGCTCACCATGTTGCTGAGCACTGCCATGTCGATCAGCCGATGGATCTTTCCGAGCAAAGTACTGGAGGTCTCGAAGCTGCCCACCGTGGCCACGCTATCGTGAATGAACTGGCCGTTCAGCGAAACCACCCGCGGCTTGTCATCCGCCGGCGTGCCGGGTGCACTCGCGCTTTCCACTTGCACGTAACGAAAACCGTAGTAGCTGAAGTGAGGATGCCACGACTCCTGGCCGTTGCCCCCAAGCGTATAGGAGAAACGGTTTTGGGATTCGATCGAGGCGCCGGCGCTATGTTGTGTGACCAGCCCGGAAGCATCGATCAATTCACCGGCCATCATCTTAACCGTGGCTCCCCGGCGGCCGCGCACCGTAATCTCAGGCCACCCGCTAAAGTTCTGTCCCAGGTCGTACACAGTCACGCCCGGCTTGGGCTGCGCTGTCTTCACCGGGCGATATGTGTGCATAACCTCGATTGGCGGAGACTGTTCTGTGACCAGCTCGCCACCGGGGCCCTGCACTTCGAGAGCCGGTTGCCAGCTTGTGTCATGAAACCCGGGCATGTCCCAGCCCGCTTGTTCCTGGCGCGCGTCGTAGTCCTCGCCGCCATAGATGCTCGTGAAAGTAATCGGGCCGGCGGAAGTCCTCCACGTTTTGTCGCTGCCAATCACCTCGGTTGCTCCGTCCGCGTAACGCAAGTCGATCTGGAGGATCAGCTTCGGTTGCCCGAACGTTCCAGTGAACTTGGTATAACGGTCTCCAACCCGCGGAACGTTATACATACCGTTCCCGAGCAGGACGCCGATGGCATTACGTCCGGGCCTGAGCAGGTCGGTTATGTCGTAAGTGTCGTAAGAGACCCGCTTTCGGTAGTTAGTCCATCCCGGCGTGAGAACGTTCCTGGTCGCATTCCGGCCATTGATGTGGAGCTCGTATTGACCTAGTCCGGAAACGAAGACCAGCGCCTGGCTGGTTTTCTTTAGCGCTGAAAACTCATGCCGGAAGATTGGCAGGGACTTAGTCGATTCCTGCCCTTGATTTGGGTGTGCATTGTCTGGCTCGGCGGCTATCCAACGGGCCTTCCATTGGTCCGGTGCAAGCAACCCGGTCGTGTATTCGGCGGAAGCGTTCCACGCGGATGGGCGATCCTTTTCGTCCCACACGCGCAGTTTCCAGTAATAGTGTGTGGCCGGCTGGAGAGACTTGCCGCCGTATTCGATTTGAAAGATCCGGGATGACGAGACCTTGCCGCTGTCCCAAACGTCCGGCTGACTGCCAGCCAGGGACTGCGAAGAAGAAGCAACCAGGATCCGGTACGCAGTCTGTTTTGCGCCCCGAGTGCCGGCCACCACCGAGCGTAGCTTCCAACTGAAGTGAGGATGAGCCGCATCGATCCCCAGCGGATTGGTCCGCCATTCGCATTTCAGGTACTCAGGCAGGACGGTGCACTGACTCGCAACTTTAAGAGGTTGGCACAGCGCAATCACCGACAGCAGCGTGACGGCACAAGTGACGGGAACAGCGCCCTGCGCGAACCGACTCTTCCGCATTCGCGATCGCACCTCTCGGACCAACGTTCATTATACTTGCGCTTCGCGAGGACAACGCGCCAAAATGAGGGTTGCCTCTCAAGGAACCACAGAATGCCGATTGCCTTTGCAACTGACTCTCGCATCGTAATGACGCTGGATGCGGGCGGCACCAGCCTGAAATTCTCCGCCGTGCGCGGCAACCGGCCGCTGATCGGATCTTTCAGTCTGCCCAGCGAAGCGGCCGACCTGGACCGCTGCCTGGGAAACATCGTGCAGGGCTTCGAACACGTCAGGCAATCCATGCCGGCGCCTCCGGTGGCCATCAGCTTTGCCTTTCCCGGTCCCGCCGATTACCCGCGCGGCATCATCGGCGACCTCGGCAATCTGCCGGGGTTCCGCGGCGGCGTGGCGCTCGGGCCCATGCTGGAAGACAGGTTCGGCATGCCGGTCTACATCAACAACGATGGTGACCTGTTCGTCTACGGTGAAGCTATCGCCGGCTTTCTGCCCTATGTCAATGGCCTGCTCGAAGAGGCCGGCAGTCCCAAGCGCTACCGCAATCTTTTCGGCGTCACGCTGGGCACTGGTTTTGGCGGCGGCATCGTTCGGGATGGGGAGCTGTTCACCGGTGACAACTCGATCGCCGGCGAGGCCTGGTTGCTGCGCAACAAGCTCGACCCGGGCATCAATGCCGAAGAAGGCGCCTGCATCCGCGCCGTGCGGGGCGTGTATGCGCAGTGCGCCGGAATCGCCTTCGACCAGGCGCCCGACCCCAAGCGAATCTTCGATATCGGGATGGGGCTCGCCGCGGGGGACCGTGCCGCGGCCACCGAAGCTTTCCGGCGGCTCGGCGAAGTTGCCGGCGACGCCATGGCACAGGCGCTCACGCTGATTGACGGCCTGGGCGTGGTGGGCGGCGGCATCTCCGGCGCTCATCCGTTGTTCCTGCCGGCGCTGGTGGACGCGGTTAACGGCGTTTACGATTCCGGCCAACACCGCCTGTGCGCGCGTGCATACAATATCGAGGATCCGTCACAACGCGAGCAGTTTCTAAGAGGCGAGACGCGCCAGATCTGCGTCCCCGGATCGGCGCGCGCCGTTGTTTACGATCCCTTGGCGCGCACTGCCATCGGCATCTCCCGCCTGGAAACCAGTGAGGCCGTGGCGATCGGCGCTTACGCATTCGCCCTGCGGCGTCTCTAGCCCGAAGTGGCGCACGCACTCCTGCGTCGCACTCCTGCGTGCAGCGTCGAGACTCTTCTCGACGCCTCTTACGCTGCCGCAGTGCTGCTTCTCTGTGCTGCGCTCTGAGTTTTGTTCTTGCTGCCCGGCGGGCGCCCTCGCCGCCTGGCTTCGGTCATCCAGTTTGGAGGCCTTCCCCGGCGGCGAACCCGGCCGAGCGCCAGCCTCTCCAGGCTTTCGATGGCGGATTGGAGCCGCAGGCGCTCCGCTTTCAGTTCTTCAAGGATCTTGGCAACGTCCATTCACTACTCCCCTCCGAGATAATAGGGACTCACTGATCCCCAACCATCAAAATATCGGAAGACTCCTTCAATTGTCCTTAGTATACACCCCGACTTTCGATGGGGTAATCACTAATTTCGTGAACAATGCAGCACTGAAGTCTGGTGATTTACGTGTGTGGTTCCATATCATCGGCGGAAGTACCGTCGATTGCACTGGAGCGCCGCCGGTGGCTCCAGTAAGCATAGAACGGCAGGCCCAGCAGGATCAGGGCAATTCCCATCAGCGATTCCCGAGGCGAGTCCCACAGCGTGGAAACGATGAATACCCCGGCCACCAAAACAAATAATACCGGCACAATCGGATAGCCAAACGTTCGATAAGGGCGATGTAATTCAGGTCTCTTTATTCGTAAAACAATCACCGCCGCGGCAGTCATGCCGTAAAGAATCCAGCTCGCGAAAATTACATAAGTGAATAACTGGCGGTAAGTGCCGGAGAGCACCAACAAGGCCGACCACGCGCTGAGGGCCAGGATGGATACGCCCGGCGTGCGATGCTTCTCATTCACTCTGGCAATGGCGCGAAAGAAGTAGCCCTGTCGCGCGGCGGCGTAGGGCACGCGGGCGCCAGTCAGGATGGAGCCGTTGAGAGCCGCGAAGATGCTGATCATGGCGGCAATCGAAACTCCGCCGGCGCCCGCCGCGCCCAGGATGCGCCGCATCATTTCTCCCGCCACGCGCGGGCTGGCCCCTACCGCCGCGGGAGAAAGCACGCGAAAATAGGCGGCGTTGGCGAGCAGGTAAATGGCGATCACCGCGAGCGTGCCGCCGATCAGCGCGCGCGGCAGATTGCGCTGCGGGTCGCGCACCTCGGAGGCCACCATGGCCACGTTGTTCCACCCGTCATAAGCCCACAGAGCCGCCACCAGCGCGGCGAAGAAGCCGGCTGCGGTGATCGGCGCCGCGAAAACGGGCGCGGCCGCGTGCGGGCTGCCGAATCCCAGGCCGGCCACGATGATGGCCGCGATCAATCCCACCTTGACCGCGGTCACCGCCACTTGCACGTCGCCGCCCAGCTTGGTTCCGAAATAGTTCAGCCACGCCAAAGCCGCAATCAGCCCGATCGCCAGCAATTGGCCCCAGCGGAAATCGAGCGGCGCTCCGTGCGGCCCCAGCGGCAGCGGCAGCCGGTAGAACACGTTGTCCAGCGCTGGAAAGAAAGTGGCGAGGTAATAGAAAAACCCCGTGGCGAACGCAGCGATGGAGCCGCTCTTGGCCACCCACATTTGCGTCCAGCTATACAGGAATCCCCACAGCGGACCGTAGGCTTCCCGCAGGTACGCATATTCGCCGCCGGCCTCGGGGATGGCCGCCGCCAGTTCCGCGTAGCTCAGCGCGCCGGCCAGCGTCAGCAGGCCGCCGAAGATCCACACCACGAACACCCAACCGGGCTTGCCCACGCGCAGGATCATGTCGTGGGGAACCAGAAAAATGCCGCTGCCGATCACCGTTCCGATTACAAGGGAGACCGCCGCCCAGGGGCCCAATTCTCGTTTCAGTTCGATCGGAAAAGCCGGTTTCATCGCATCCTCGCCAGGGCGCGTCCCAGCCAGGACGCCGCCAGACCGCAACCGAAAGTGACGATGGCTCCAATCATGACATACCAGGTAAACGCGACCGGGGTTTCGAAGCGGACCAACAGCGCCGCCGTTAGCCCGGCAACCACCCCGGCGATGGCGGCCCGTTCGCCCGGCCGCCGCGTCAGCACACCCAGCAGGAACACGCCCAGCAGGGCGCCCGATGGAATCGCGGCAATCGTCAGTCCGGCCTCCAGCACCGAGCGCGAGTCACGCGCCGCGTACGCCAGCGCCACCAGGATGGCCGCCCACGCAACGGTGGCCAGGCGCGCCCGGCGCATCGCCCCGGCTTCACCGGCCTTGCCTGCGCCGCCGCCCAGAAAATCCACCACCACGGTTGACGAGAGCGCATTCAGCGCCGCGCTCAGGTTGGCCATCGCCGCCGCCAGAATCGCCGCGATCGCCAGGCCGGCCAACCCGGGCGGCAGGCTGCTCCAGAGGAATTGGGGATAGATGCGGTCGGCGGCCGGCGCAGTCCGGCCCAGGCCGCCATAGTAAACCCAGAGCAGGACGCCGATCAGCAGAAACAGCGTGAACTGGAAAGCCACCAGCGCCCAACTCGCCAGCAGCGCCTTGCGGCTGTCCCGCTCGTTGCGTGCGCTGAGCAGCCTTTGCACCATGAGCTGATCGGTGCCGTGGCTGGCGGTGGTCAGGAAGCAGCCGCCCGCGATGCCGGCCCAGAACGTGTACGGGCGCGCCAGGAATTCCATGGTAGGAGCGAAATGAAAGTCGAAGATCGCGAACTTGTGGGCCGCCCCCGCCACCGCCGCCGCGTGCGGCCAGCCGCCCGGAATTTTGCCCAGAATCACACCCAGGCTGAGCACGGCGCCGAACACGTAAAGGCACATCTGCACCACGTCGGTCCAGATCACCGCCGTCATGCCGCCTTCGAAGGTGTAGAACAGCGTCAGCCCCGCGATGAGAACGATGGAAGCCATTTCGCCGGTCCCCAGCACGATGGAAATCACCAGCGAGACCGCGAACAAGCGCACGCCCTCGGCCAGCGCGCGCGTCACCAGGAAGATGGCCGCCGTCAGCTTGCGAATGCGCTCGCCGAACCGCCGGCGCATCAATTCATATGCGGTGAACATCTCGCCGCGGAAGTACTGGGGCAGGAAAACAGCCGAGATCAGGATCCGGGCCAGCAGGTAGCCCAGCACCAGTTGCAGGAATCCCAGGTTGCCCGCGAACGCCAGGGCTGGGGTGCCGACAATGGTCAGCGTGCTGGTTTCGGCGGAAACGATGGAAAGCGCGATGGCCCACCACGGGGCTTCGCGGCCTCCCAGAAAATACTCGCGGAGGCCCTTCTCGCCGGTGCGGAAGCGTGCGCCAAACCAGGTGATGCCGGCCAGATAAGCGGCAATAACGGCCAGATCCAGAAAATGCATGCGACGGGCGACCTCCAGGATAGCGTTGATTTGCTATGATTTGTGTTCGGAACCTGGCGGCTCGATACGGAGTCGAATGTCTTGTGGTGATCGCTGGCGGCAGGGCAAGGCTCCGGTGTGGCGGAGGCTCCGTCGCCGGACCGCGGATCGGGTGCAAGGTTGCGAAACGGCGTTCGACGGTTGATTACTCATGACCAAACGGGAAACCATTCAGGAGGAGCACGTGCATCATCTCTCATCTAAGATTCGGAGCGGACTGGCGGCAGTGGCGCTGGTAGCAGCTCTGGCGGGCGGCTGGACCAGGCCGGCCCGCGCCCAGGCGGCCGCGCCCGCGCAAGCTGCGCCGGCGCAAAATGCCCCCGTCCAGAAGACCGTGAAGGACCAGGGCGAATACGACATCTACAACGATGTCACCAAGGACATGCTGGCGAGGAACTTCGCCAAAGCGATCACCGATCTCGACACCTGGAAGCAGAAGTACCCGGCTTCGGATTTCAAGGATGACCGCTCGGTCTTCTACATCCAGGCTTACGCCGGCGGCGGGCAGCCCGCCAAGGCGCTGGACGAAGCCGGTCTTCTGATGGCGAAGGATTTGAGCATCGTCCTGAACGACCCCAAGACCGGTGCCAGCCAGCAGTTGACGGTTTTGTTCACGGTTACCACGGTGATCGCTCAAGTGCCCGCTCCGACGGCAGACGAGTTGGCCATCGCCGCCAAAGCGGCGCACCAGTTGATGGATTACAACGCCAAACCGGCCGGCGCCAGTGACGCGGACTGGGCGGCCGCACGGGCGCAGTTGCAAGCCGCCGCCAAGGGAGCGCTGCTCTACATGGCGATGAAGCCCGGCGCGGATGCCAAGCAGAAGAAGGACTATGCCGCCGCGGAGACGGCGTTTCTGGCCGCCCAGACGCAGTATCCCGACAGCTCCCAGATAGCCTATGAGCTGGGTGGCTGCGAGCTCGCCCAGCAGGCCACCAACCCGGCCAAGATTTCTCTGGGATTGTATGAGATCGCCCGCGCTGTCAGCATCGATCCGGCCAAGAGCGATTTCGCCGATCCCAAGGCGCGCGACAAAGTGGACGCCTATCTCAAGAACGTATACGTGAAATACCATGGCGCGGACGATGGCCTGGATCAGCTCAAGCAGCAGTCGCTCGCCGCGCCCGCCCCGCCGGCGGATTTCCACATCCTCAGCGCCTCCGAGGTCATGGCTGCCAAGGAGAAGGAGTTTGCCCAAAAGTATCCCGATCTGGCCCTGTGGCTGAACATCAAGGCCCAACTCACCGACACCGGCGGCCAGGATTACTTCACTACCCAACTCAAGGACACCGCGGTGCCGAAGCTGAAAGGCACGCTGGTGGAAGCCAGGCCGGCCTGCCACTCCAAGGAGTTGCTGGTGGCCGTGCCGCTGCCGGACGCCAAGCCGCCTTACACCGCCGAAATCGCCCTCAAGCTCGACGCCCCGCTCACCGGCAAGCCGGACGATGACCTGGAGCTGACCTGGACCGAGGGCGTGCCGTCTGCCTTCGCCAAGGACCCGTTCCTGCTGACGATTGACGTGGAAAAGGCCAAGATCGTCGGCTTGAAAATGTCCCCCTGTATCCCGCCCCCGGTTCATCATCCGCCGGCAAAAAAGAAGTAACAGGCAGGGCAGGCCACCCGCCTGCCCTGTTTCCACGGCCCCCGCGAACCGCATAGCATAAAAAAGGCGAAGTATAGTGTCAAGGCAAAGTAGAAATGTCCTATTCCCAGCAAAGTAGAAATGTCCGGTTTTGAGGGGGCGGCTGGAGGAGCTGGGTTAGAGTGGATTCGATGTTTCGGGGAG